>ENA-OQCD01000116-OQCD01000116.1-human-gut-metagenome-genome-assembly--contig:-NODE-116-length-19544-cov-3.000206_pt1 | contig 19544 bp, 32 predicted proteins | sample MGYA00242755_ERZ504571 | MGnify/ENA primary metagenome ERZ504571 (study PRJEB26092, sample SAMD00036274) | human gut metagenome | host: Homo sapiens | study: EMG produced TPA metagenomics assembly of...
TATTTTTATAGATATATTTATATAAATAATGGAATGATAAGCTGTGATCTGGCCAGCGATTTGAAATCGCACGAGCAAAATGGTCGTGCGCAGAAAAAATAAAAAAGATTAGAATGACCACAGAACTTATATCAACATAAAAAAGAGAATCTGGAAAAATAAAATGCAAGCGCGCATGGCAGCGGCAGACTGTGCAGCTTTTGTAATTTGTAAGTCCATAAAAAAGATTGTAGCACCAAAATACTAATGAGACACAAAAATATAAAAAAACGCAAAAGTTGAATCATACGGTATTACAGATGGCTGCAGATCCGCAGGTCGCGGAAAAAGGCCAGATTCAGGAAAATAGAGATTTTTCACTTCCCTGCATTTCGCATAACGTGCATTATACGAAAATTATGCAATCAAAAAAAATAAGACCGCCCTTCTCTTCTGGTTATGAGTTCAGCGGTCTTAAAATACTGATGGCTGTATGGTGTTGGGTTCAGAATGTTATCGCTTCTTCTCCCTTGGTGATGCTATGCTAATACTTTTTAATTTAAAGTGAACCCGGCAAGCTGCTCGGCCTGCGGCTGTGTGCCAAAGTATGCACAGATCGCTTCGTAATAAACGCGGGCTGTTTTTTTACAACCTTCTTCACTGCCGAACTGTGCAACATCTGCTTCATTCGTTACAAAGCATTGCTCTGCCAGCACTGCCGGACAATTTACATCTTCCAGCAACGTAAAGCTTCGCTCTGCACGCACCTCGGTGTGGGTGCTTTCCACCAGTTGCTTCTGATCGTTTTCCAGATAATAAATGTATCGGACTCCCCCGCGCCCACGCAGAGATGCTCCTGCAGCCTGCATTCCTTTGGCAAGCAGCTGCGCAAAGTAAAAGCTTTCCTGATGCCAAAGTCCGGCCCGGCACTGCCGGATAGCACTCAAAGCCGGATGCAGTGGAGCCATTTGCAGTTGAGTTGCCGTGGATGGAAAGCAGCAGCTGCGGTGCCTGTTCGTCCGCTCTGGCGGCACGCTGGGCGGGCGTAGTGGTTTCATCAAAGCTGTCACGGGTCTGCAGCGGAATAAAAATTAGAGTCCTGCTGCAGCAGCCGGATCAGTTCCGAGGCGTTGCTGCGGTCATATCTTTTTCTTCGATCACTCCCCTTGCACCCGGGTCTGCTCCACCGTGCCCGGCATCGATCACCACGCGGTAAGGAGGATCACCGACCTGCGGACGGAATTCTTCACCGGCGATGCTTTCCGCTGGCTGAGCTGTCTGCAGAGTCAGCGCTGCATGCCAGAGTGAGCTGCCAAACCAGATGCCCACTGCGCAAAAAGCAGAATGACCGTATTTTTGAGCACATGAGAAGTCTGTTTTCGTCTTTTTGAGTGCGCGGCTCTGGAATATCGTTTTGCCATTTTGGCTTACATCCTTATATTAGCATTCTTTATAGAATACGATCCTGCTCTGCAAATTCCTTCAATGTGAGAAAAAGCTACCCGAAAAATCTTTCGGATAGCTTTTTCTTTATTTCAGCTCTACCACGGTCACGCCGCTTTCACCCTCGCCATAACGGCCCAGACGGAAGCTTTTGACCATGCGGTTGCCGCGCAGATGCTTGTGGATAGCTGTGCGCAGCGCACCGGTTCCATTGCCGTGGATCAGATAAACCACTGTCTGTCCGTTCAGGATGGCACGGTCGATAAAGGAATCCACCTCCGGCAGCGCTTCGTCCACCGTCAGGCCCAGCAGATTGCATTCCATCTTGGCGGAACGCTGTACCCTCTCTACCCTGCCGTTCGGGCGGTTGGCATCGCCGGTCAGGCGAGAATAACGCTGCTGTGCTTTAGTCTGCGGTTTCTTTTCCTTGACCAGCTTTTCCGGCTGTTTCAAGCCATTGAGCGGAACTTTGGTCTTGATGATGCCTGCACGCACCAGAACATCGCCGTTTTTATCCGGCAGGGCCAATACGGTGGCCAGCTGGTTCAGCTCTGCAATGCAGACCTCCTGCCCTACCTTGACCTCTTTCAGCGGCACAAATTCCTTGACGGGGTTATGCACAGCCTCGGAGCCGATAAACAGCTTTTCCGATTCTTTTTTGGCGATCTCGCGGGCGCGCTGAGCTTTCTGCTGGGTGCTCATGCGCTCGTCCTTCTGCAGCTGACGCAGTTCGTCGGTCAGGGCGTAAGCCTGACTTTCCACCTGCTGCGCCAACGCACGACCTGGCACGGGCAGCTTCCAGTTCATTTTCGCCCTGACGGATCAGCTCATCACGCTTTTTCTGCGCGGCTTCCAGCTGGTGGGAAGCTTCATTTTTCAGCTCTTCCACCTCGTTCTGGCTTTCCTTCAGCTGCAGCTTCAGATCATCCAGCTGTCCCAGAACGGCATCCAGACGCTTATCCTCTGCGGAAAGATGCTGCTGTGCCGCTTCGATCACGCGCTCCGGAATGCCCAACTTTTCGCTGATGAGGAACGCATTGGATTTGCCCGGCACGCCGACGCTCAGCTTATAGGTCGGGCGCAGCGTTTCCAGATCAAACTCACAGCTGGCATTGACAACGCCCTTGGTTTCCAGAGCAAACACCTTCAACTCAGCGTAGTGAGTGGTGGCCATCAGCAGCACGCCGCGGCGGCGTAGCTCTTCAATGATGGCCACAGCCAGCGCAGCACCTTCGGCGGGGTCGGTACCGGCACCAAGCTCGTCCAGCAGCACCAGTGTGTGCGGCATGGCAAGCTCCAGAATGCCGGTAATCTTTTTCATATGACCGGAAAAGGTGGAAAGGCTCTGCTCAATGCTCTGTTCATCGCCGATATCCACCAGAAATTCGTCAAATACGCAGATCTCGCTGCGCTCGTCAGCCGGGATCAGGAAGCCGCACTGCGCCATGGCGCACAGCAGGCCCGCTGTTTTCAAGGTGACGGTTTTGCCACCGGTGTTCGGTCCGGTGATGATCAGCGAATCGTAATCCCTGCCCAGAGCAATATCCACAGGCACGCACTTTTTAGGATCGATCAGCGGGTGGCGCGCACGGATCAGCGAGAAGGAATCGTCGGTGCGGACAGCAGGCTTGAATGCCTTGAGATCCAAAGCCAGCCGTGCCTTTGCCAGCAGAACATCGATCTCCAGCATAGCCTTGTAGCTGTACTGGAACTGCGGCTCAATGGCGGCCACCTGTGCGGTAAAGGCCACCAGAATGCGCTCGATCTCCTGCGCTTCCTGCGCACGGTACTGCAAAATGCGGGCATTGGCTTCCACAACGGCCTGCGGCTCCACAAAGACGGTGGCTCCGGTAGACGAAACATCATGAATAATGCCGCTCACCTCACCGCGGTATTCGCTCTTGACCGGCACAACATACCGGCCATTGCGCATGGAAACCACGCTTTCCTGTAGATACTTGGAGGTATCCATATTGCGGACCATGCTCTCCAGACGGTCACGGATGCTGTTCTCCGTTGCGCGGATTTTTTTTGCGCAGGTCGTTCAGGGTATGAGAGGCCGTGTCTGCCATGCATCCGGTGCCAGAATGGCGCTGGAGATCTGCTGTTCCAGGCCCGGCTGCGGTGCCAGCGCATAGAACAGATCGTCTGTAGGCAGAGCGTCGTGCTCCGAAGCACCATACCAGCTTGAAAGATTCTGAAAATTGCGCAGTGCACCAGCCACCATCAACAGCTCGCCCATTGAAGTACGCCACCTTTACGGCGCGGGCCGCCAGCTGACTGACATTCTCCACGCCGCCAAAGCGCGGGGAGCCGTTTTTGATCAGCAGGGTGTTGATGGCATCGGTCTGTTCCAGCGCATAGCGCACCTCGTCCGGGTCGCACTGCGGCTGAGTGGCAAGCAGCATTTCGCGCGCTTCCTTGCACACGCAGCCCTCTGCGGCGCGAGCGATGATCTTATCCAGTTCCAGAGTTTTTAAGTAACTTGTTTCCATAGGTTCCCTTTATGCTCAGGGCAGCAGGGTCTTTAAAAAGTCATAGCTTTTCAAAGGCTTATCCATGTGGGTCAGTGCATAGCGCTCTGCCACTGCGGAAAGCTTTTCCAGACTGCCCACAGAAATTTTGAATGCAAATATTTTTTTGTCGTCCACAAGGCAGATGTGCCGCAGCGCATACAGTGCACCCTGATCAAGGTTGCAGGTCTTTTCCTGCTTTTGCGGCGCAGTCTGCACAGAGCAGATGGCCTTCCTGCACATCCAGATAGAACGTAGCACCATCATAGGCGCTGCAATCGCGGCAGCACACGATCTGCGGCATAAAGCCGCACTCGCTCATGGTGCGCAGTTCAAACACGGCCTTGATCACCCGCAGGTCCGTTTTGCTCTCGCTGATCATATAGAAACAGTTGAGCAGCAGCCGAAGCTCCCGCTGTGCCTCCTGCCCGGTGGGCGAAAGGGTCATTGCCATTTCAGCCATATACATGGCAAGGCTCATGCCCTCAATGCTGGACGAGATGCCGTGAAAGACATTTTTTCACTTCTGCTTCCCGCACAGTGTACATGTTGCGGCCCGGCACAATGTGAACTCGGAATAGCAGAACAGCCCGCACGCGCTGAACAGCTTGCTCTTCAGCCGCAGGCTGCTCTGCGCTGCTGCCGAGATCACGCCCAGTTCCGGTGTCAGGATCGTCAGAATGCGGTCCGATTCCTTATAGCGGGTCTCCTTCAGCACCAGACCCGTGGTTACAAAGGCTTCCATTTTCTTGGTCCTCTGCCGGGGTTTCTTCCGGCCGCTGTTGTTTATAATCGAGATAACGAAGAATGTTTCCCGTGCAGGCAAACGCCTGCCAGCTTGCTTGTGCATCCATTTGCAGCACCTCTTCCCTGTTACGGATAGTGTCAGGTTTATTTTAACCGTTCATCCAAGGGAATTCTGTCCTGCTTTGGCAAGTGTCAGCGGTTATTGGTGTTCTGCTTGAAGCCAAAGTTGTTCAGCAGGAACTCGTTATCGCGCCAATCGGATTTTACCTTTACCCAGCACTGCAGATTGACGCGGCAGCCCAAAAACTCTTCGCAGTCTGCACGGGCAGCACTGGCAATTTTTTCAGCATTGCACCGCCTTTTCCAATGACCATGCCCTTGTGGCTTTCGCGCTCGCAGTAGATATTTACATCAATATCGATCAGGTCGGTGCCCGGGCGCTCTTTGAAGCGCTCCACCACAACAGCAATGCCATGGGGGATCTCGTCGCGCATGAACAGCAGGGCCTTTTCACGGATGACCTCCGCCACAAGCTCCTTTTCCGGCATATCCGTGTAGGCATCATCATCAAAATAATGCGGGCCTTCCACAGCATAGCGGCTCAAAGCATCGAACAGCACTTCGCAGCCGTCGTTATCACGGACGCTGATGGTGTAGATATCGTCGAATACACCCAATGCCTTCAGCTCTTCTTTGCGGGCTTCCAGATCAGCAGGCTCCTTGACAAGGTCGGTCTTGTTGATGACTGCAATTGCCGGGCCGCCGCTGCTGCGCAGCATATCCACCAGCACCATTTCCGATTCATTCAGTGCGCCGTAAGGCTCAAACAGCATCATGGAAACATCCACATCTGCAATGGAATCGCTGGCAGTCTTATCCATCCGTTTACCCAGTTTGTTGCGTGCCTTGTGCACACCGGGTGTATCCAGCAGCACATACTGCAGCGGCCCGCGGGTGATCACGCCGGTAATGCGGGTACGGGTGGTCTGCGGCTTGGAAGTGACGATGGCTACCTTTTCGCCAACCAGAAGGTTGGTCAGACTGGATTTGCCTACATTGGGACGGCCAATGACAGCCACAAAAACGGAAGAAGTATCATAATGCCCCTGAATGGGTGTAGCGTTACTCAAAATCTAGCTCCTGTCTGTATTGTGCGGCAACCGCACGGTGAATCTATTACTCGGTATAGCTTACGGTGCGCGGCAGGCCCAGCTGCAGCAGAACAGCTTCCTCTTTCTCACGCATCCGCATGGCTTCCAGACCGCCATTTTCGTGGTCGTAGCCCAGCAGGTGCAGCATGGAGTGCACCGTCAGGAACGCCACCTCACGCTGCAGCGGATGGCCGTAGAGGTTTGCCTGCTCCTGTGCACGCTCCATACTGATGACGATGTCACCCAGCATTTTGCAGCCGTTGTTCTCGTCAACATCATATTTGCCGTCTACACCCAGAGGGAAGCTCAGCACGTCGGTGGGCATGGGCTTGTTGCGGTACTGGTTGTTCAGCTCAGCAATGGCGGCGTTATCCACAAAGGTCACGCTGATCTCTGCAGGAGCTTCAAAATGCTCATACTCCAGCACGGCATTACAGGCACGGCGGATGAGAATGCGCAGACCGGAAGGAACCTTGACGGCCTTCTGTGAATTGGTGATCAAAACTTTATTGGACATAAATCAGTCCACTCCTTTCTGTTTTTGATGGCTTTATATGAATTCTGGTGATTTTATTTTTCAGGGTGTGCAGCCTTTTCGTAAGCCTTGATAATCTCCTGCACAAGACGGTGGCGCACAACATCTTTCTCAGTAAAATAGCACTGTGCAATCCCATTTACATTTTTTAAGCACGTGCAGTGCATCCACAAGACCGCTGCGGGTGCGTTCCGGCAGATCGATCTGGGTCACATCACCGGTAACCACCACCTTGGAGCCGACACCCATACGTGTGAGGAACATTTTCATCTGCTCCGGTGTGGTGTTCTGTGCCTCATCCAGAATGATAAAGGAATCATCCAGCGTGCGTCCGCGCATATAGGCAAGCGGTGCAACCTCAATGATCTGCTTTTCCACAAGGCGCTCGTAAGTTTCGGCACCCAGCATATCAAACAGGCCGTCATACAGCGGGCGCAGATAAGGGTCTACCTTCTGCTGCAGATCACCGGGCAGAAAGCCCAGCTTTTCACCTGCTTCCACTGCCGGGCGGGTGAGCACGATGCGGGAAACATCCTTGGCTTTAAAAGCCTTTACCGCCATGGCAACGGCCAGATAGGTCTTGCCGGTACCCGCCGGGCCAACGCCAAAGGTGATGGCATTGGTGCGGATGGCATTGAGATATTCCTTCTGGCCCAGTGTTTTGGGCCGGATCGGCCGTCCCTTGACCGTTACGGTAACAAAATCTTCGGTCAGTTCCTTGACCCGCTTTTCTGCTCCGTCGTGCGCCAGACTGATGCAGTAGCGCACGGTCTGGTCTTCCAGCGGTGTATGATTCTCGATCAGAAGCAGCATTCCCTCCACAGCGCGGCTGGCCGCGGCAACATTGGCCGGTTCGCCTGAAAGCCGCAGCTGCGTGCCCCGGCAGACCGCCGTAACAGAAAATTCGTTCTCCAGCAGACGGATGTTCCGGTCGCAGTTGCCAAAAACAGCTGCGGCGACCTCTACACTATCCAGTTCAATATTCTTTTCTGCCATGTGCTCCTCCTGAAAGGATATATTTTAATGCTTCTATTGTACCACCAAAATCTCGAGAAGAAAACTGTGAAAAGTATACAAAATATTTTCATCCGTTCCATCGGTTTTTTCATACGCCAAGGCAGCTGCCCCTGCAAAGCGTCAGCGGCAAAAAAAGAAAATGCAGGAACAGGAATGCATCCTGTACGAATGATCTTGTCAAGACCTTTTGTGCCACAACCGCAGAGAAAAACAAAACATATCTTTGGCCAAAAAGACAATAGCAAACTTCTCCCCTGCGTGCTACAATAGCAAGCGTTGTGCGGCTTGCACCCGGCCGGCCGCTCCGGAATGCTGAAATCAAAGGAGAAGGAACCATGGAACAACTTTTTCTGATGCCCGGTGAAGAACGCTGCGAACGCTTCAAGGATGGCAACGGTATTCCGAGAGTTCACTACTCCTATCGCTCGATGCACGGTGCATTCTTCGACTGCGAGAGCCGCAGTTTGGAGGAAGCCCAGCGCCTGTGTGAGGACTGGCTGGTAGGTCAGGACCGCTGTTACCGCAACTGAAATGAAAAATAGAAACCTCCGCTTCCCTGTCGGTACTGCCGCTGGGAAGCGGAGGTTTTTGCTTTTTACAGGTTTATTTCCACAGTTGAGCGCAGACAAGTTCCAGCACACTGCCCGCGATGCAGCGGGCCTTATCCGAAATGAGAAAACAGTTGGAAAGTTCCTCTTTGCGGGGGTCTATATCGGCCACCTTAAAACCGGGCGTACCGGATAACTGCTGCGCAGAAGTCCGCGCAGAATGCCCGTGATCTGCGTGGTCACAGAAATCATGGCACCATCTGCCGTGCGGATCTGCGCAATGGTCTCACCCGCTTCCACGATATCTCCAATTTTGCGGAGATCCATAAATATACCGGCCGTGCGGCATGGATCACGCGCTCTTTGCCGTAGCCGCCAATGATTCCGGGAATGCCGGTATCAGGGATGGCACTGCCTTCCCGAATGATGCGTCCCAGCCGGTGGCCGCGTTTGGTCTCCACCACCACATCCACATCCTGCCCGGCCGTGAAACCGGGGCCGAGTGCAATGGTCAGGGGGTGCCATATCCCGCGTTGTGCCAAGATTCTTTTTTGGCAAGGATCGCATCCACAAGGACATCCGGCTTTGCCGGCGCAATGCTTTTTCCTTGCGGGTCTACCAGAACAGGAACGGCATTCTGTTTCCAGACTTTTTTCTGCCTGCGCCAGAGTTTCGATCCGTACCGCACGCAGACCTTCAACGGCGGTCTCACCTTCATAAACGGCTTCGCACAGAGAAACCTGCCGCCGGATCGCCGCCGGATGCTCCGCTTCCAGCACCAGCACACGCAGGCCTGCGCTCCACAGCCGATGAATGGTGCCGGTAGCAAGGTCGCCGCCGCCGCGCACAAGGATCAGTGCATCCTTCTTCATTTGATCTCCTCTCCGGGCTGGAGTCGAGTCAATACGATCTCCATAGACCCACCGCAGGCAGCAATTGCAGCATCATCATTTTTGCCGTCTGCCGAAAAATGCAGCCGTTGATACGCCGGAGCCGCTCCCGTCAGCATTTCCTGTGCAGCCAGAATGGTGCGGTGCTCCATAATACCGCCGCCCACGCTGCCCACAATAGAGCCGTCTGTGCGAACCAGCATTTTTGCGCCGATTTCCCGCGGCGTAGAGCCGTGCCGCGCCGCAATCACAGCAAGCACCGCCTGCTGCCCGGCGGCATCTGTCTGAGCCATGGCTTCCAGAAGGGCAGATGAAAAGCCCTCCGTCTGCGGACGCGCATTCTTGATCGATACGATCTGTGCCAGAATGGAAAGTGCGATCTCCTCTGCCGTCTGTGAGCTGATGGAAAGCCCGATGGGGGCGTACAACGCCTCCACTCTTTCGGCATCGATACCGGCTTCCAGAAGTTGACGGCGCACCAGTGCGGCACGCCCGCGGCTGCCCATCATGCCAACATATGCTGCAGGCTTTCTTAATATCACCTTCAGGCAGTCCACATCAAATGCATGTGCCCGGGTGACGACCACAAAATAAGTCTCTGCGCCGTCAGGTACCTGCGCAAGCGCTTTATCAAACGGCAGGCAGAGCACTTTATCGGCTCCGGCCAGCCGCAGCTGCTGTGCATATTCCTCGCGGTCATCCATTGCAAGGACCGTCAGGCCCAGCAGCTTTGCAAGCTGCACAACGGCTGCAGCCACATGTCCACCGCCGCAGACTACCAGCTGCGGCACCGCGCCAAAGCGCTCCGCAAAGATGTCCGTGCCTGCAACAGAGTGGATACCAGCTGCTGTGCAGCCCTGCAGTTCTGTCAGGTGCTGCAGCAGTACGGTGCTGTCTCCCCTCTGCCACATAGGCCTGCCCTCCAGCAAAAGCAGCTGGCTCCCCGCGGCATCGCCCTCTAACTGGGCCACCATCGTCCAGCCGCCCGCAGAACGGGCTTTTTGCAGCATTGTATAAAGCGGCATTTTACCCATGCGTCATTCTCCTGTTTTATCTTTATTACTGTTCTACTGCTGCGGCCTGATCGTAACGTGCCGGGTCCAGCCGGTTCTGCCACTGCTCAAATTCTTCCGGCAGCATCCGCCAGGCAAGGCCGCAGCCTGCGGAGATCTCGCGCGGCAGTGGGATGAGCCTGCCCGGAACCTTCTCCGCAAGGCACTGCTTTTCCCATTCCATGGCATCCAGCGTTGTGCGGAATGAAAGAACAATATAAGTTTTTTTGATGCGCATATCAGATCTCCTGTGCAAGCTCCTGAACAGCGGCTGCGGCCTGCAGCACTTCGGCTTCCGTATTGAAATGCGAAAAGCTGAACCGTACCACGCCCTGTTCCACCGTGCCCAGCGCTTTATGCATCAGCGGTGCACAGTGCGCACCGGCACGCACACAGATGCTGTAGTCCTCCCACAGAATATCTGCAATGCGGGCTGAATCTTCGTCTCCAATGTTGAGCGAGATAATGGGAGCGTGCAGCGCCATTTCCGGGTCGCCGTAGATCTTCACGTTCGGCAGATCTCGAATGTTTTTTATAAAAGAGCGCCGCCAGTGCAGTTTCTTTTGCACACAGCGTTTCCACACCCTGAGCCAGAATCCATTCCACACCGGCACACAGGCCCGCCAGACCCGGAACATTGAGCGTCCCGGCTTCCAGAGCGGTGGGCATCTGTGCGGGATGCTGTTCATCAAAGCTGTGTACGCCGCTGCCTCCCACTACCAATGGCTGGATGGAAAGCCCCGGGCGTACATACAAGCCGCCTGTTCCCTGCGGGCCAAGCAGCGCCTTATGTCCGGTGAAGCATAGCACATCAATGCCCAGTGCCTGTACGTCAATGGGCTGTGAACCCGCCGTCTGGGCCGCATCCACGATCAGCAGCAGGCTGTGCCGGTGCGCAAAACCCGCTGCTTTTGCAAGATCCGTTCCGTTGCCGGTCACATTGGAAGCACCTGTTACGACCAGCGCTTTTGTATTGGGCTGAACCAGCTTATCCCAGTCATCATATTGCAGCCGTCCGCGCTCATCCACGCCCGCAAAACTGAACTGCAAGCCCTGTTCCCGCAGCCGGTAGAGCGGCCGCAGAACAGAGTTATGCTCACATACCGTTGTGATGATATGATCGCTCGGTGCAAAAAGCCCACCCAATGCAATGTTCAAGGCCTCCGTTGCATTTGCCGCAAAAGCAATACAGGACGGGTCTGGTGCGTGGAGGAGCTTTGCCATTGCGCACCGCGCAGCATAAACAAGACGGCTTGCGTGCAGCGTTGGCTCATGGGCACCCCGTCCCGGATTGCCTGCCGTGCGCATTGCGTCCAGCACAGCCTGCTCTACCTGCGGCGGCTTGCGCAGGGTCGTGGCAGCGTTATCCAGATAGATCACGGTTTCACCACGTTGCCTGCCTGCGTCAGCTTTTCCACGATGGTGTACATGTTGGTCACACTGCCAACAGCAAGCTTTTCGGTCAGGCCATAGAAATTCAGGCAGGTGCCGCAGGTCATGATCTCCACGCCTGTGCTTCCAGTGCCTTCAGGTCATCCAGCATGGGCGAACCCTCACAGGTCAGGGACGCGCCGCCGTTATAGAACAGCACTGTTTTGGGCAGCTGATCCTGCTGGGTAAGTGCGAACACAAAGGCCTTGAGCAGGGACTTGCCAAGGTCATCTGCGCCAATGCCCATTTTATCAGAGCTGATGGCAACCACCGTGTCCGTGCGGGTGTCCGGTGCACAGGCCGGTGCTTCTTCAGTGGGTGTTTCGGACGCTTCGCCGACCGTGAACAGCACGCGGTATTCCCGCTCGGCCAGCTTTTCGGCGCTGTACTGATAACCTTTCTGCTGGGCCATTTTGGTAAGGTTCTGCACGCGATCTCATTATCCACCAGCACTTCCACCTCACCGGCACCCTTCAGTTCAGAGATCGCCTTTTTGGCTTTTACAACGGGCAGCGGGCATGTGTCACCACGGGCATCAACTTTCAGCATCATAATTGTAGGTCTCCATCAGTATTTTACAGTGATTTCCTGTTCGGTTTTGGGTATGATCTCACCCACGATCTTTGCGGGCAGGCCAGCGGCCTGCAGCTCTGCTTCCAGCGCATTTGCTTCTTCTGGCAACACGGCCAGCAATAGTCCGCCGGAAGTCTGTGGGTCAAACAGCACCTCTTCCATTGCAAACGGCACATTTTCAAAAGTGACATATGGGCCGGTATGGTTGCGGTTGCGCTGTCCGGCAGCAGTATACAAAAATCATCTGCCGCTTTTTCGGCTCCCGGTAGAACCGGCACCATCCGTGCATCAATGATACAGGAAAGCTTTCCGCCCATCATCTCGTGCAGATGGCCCAGAAAACTGAAACCGGTCACATCGGTTGCCGCGTGGACCGTATACTTTCGGCTGATCTCGGCAGCGTTTTTTGTTCAGCGTTGTCATGGACGCAATGGCACCGGCCATATCTTCCGGTGCCGCTTCGCCCACACGGTTTGCCGTGCAGATCAGGCCCACGCCCAGAGCTTTTGTTAAAATCAGCTTGTCACCGGGCTTGCCGGAATCATTTCGTATACATTTTTTTCGGGTCCACAAGGCCAGTCACCGAAAGTCCATTATTTCACACCGGTATCGGCAATGGAATGCCGCCCGCAAGGCTTCCGCCCGCTTCGGCCACCTTCTTGGCTCCGCCGCGCAGAATCTCGCCCAGAATGTTCAGATCCATGCTCTCCGGGAAGCAGACAAGGTTCAGTGCAGTCTTAACCTCGCCACCCATGGCATAGACATCGCTCAGGGCGTTGGCCGCTGCGATCTGGCCGAAGGTATAGGGGTCATCCACCAATCGGCGGGAAAAAATCCACTGTCTGTACCAGCGCGATATCATCTGTTATGCGGTATACAGCCGCATCATCCCGGCTGTCGTACCCGACCAGAAGGCTCGGGTCTCTTGCACCGCGCGGCAGCTTTTCCAGAATACGGCTCAGCGCTCCGGCTCCCAGCTTTGCGGTACATCCGCCGCCGGTGCAGAACACGATCTTGCCTTCTTTGCTCATGCACGTTCTCCTTTCTCGAAATGAGACGTAGCGCAGGAAATCCGATAAATTTTTTTCAGAATATCAGCCACCTGCCGGGCCAGAGCAGCCTGCTCTTTTGTATCGACCTGATTGAGTACAACATAAAAGCTGCGATCCCCTACAGCCTTCCTTCCACCGGCTTCACTTGCAAGCAGATTTGCCAGAAGTTCCGGTGTCAACTGCGCATCCTGCGGAACACAAAGCAGCTCTGCGGCAAGCTCTGCCCGGAAACAGACCTCCCGGAGCGGATGCCTCAACGCAGAAAGCCCTGCTACGGCCAGAACCGTATCGCACTGCGGTAAAAGCACCGGCTCGTGCGCAGCGGGTGCCTTGCAGGGCATCCGTTTTGCGCCGTCCGCTTCAATGAGCACGATATCTGCAAGGGTCATCCAGCGCTCCAGCTGTGCCTGCGGCGGGGCCGTCAATTTGCCGCCGTGTGCAGCGGTTCCGGCCACGGCATAACTGCCGCACTTCCACAGGCGGAAAAGCTCTGCATCCGTCTGTGCCCAGACCCCGCCGGGCGGCTGCATAATATGGGTGGTGGTAGCGGCCAATACCCGCCAGCCCTTGCGGGCGCAGTGCGCAGCCAGATTGTACATCAGTGTGGTCTTTCCGCCGCCGCCCACCAGAGAAATAACATGTCCCTTCTCCGCAAGAAACGGAAAAATTTTTTCGTCGATCATTTCTGCTTTTTCTGCAACTGCCAGTGGCGATTTTTTCCGGTGTGATGGGCAGCTCATAGAACCGGGTGCCGATAGCGTTATAGATGGCATCGGAAATGGCAGGCAGCGGTGTATTGATGACGACCTCACCAATGGACTTTGCGCCAAAGGGTCCGTTGGGTTCATAGCTGCTCTCGAATTCAACCTTGATCTTGCCCACATCGGTGCGGGCCGGAATTTTGTACTGGAACAGAGAGTTCTCTTCCGGGTAGCCATTTTTATCGTAGGTGATGTTTTCGGTCAGAGTCATGCCGATGCCCTGCAGCAGACCGCCCTCAGCCTGCACACGGGTCAGGTTCGGGTTGATGGGCGTGCCGCAGTCCACACAGGCATCAAATTCCAGCAGCTTTACCTCGCCGGTCTCAGTATCCACTTCCACCTCAGCAGCACCAACCATGAACGGCGGCGGCGACAAAGGCGAAGTATGCGTTTCGGTGGCTTCCAGCGGAACCATATGGCCGAACTGAGAAGCATACGCGATCTCGCTCAGAGACTTTTTTCTGTGTGGGATCTTTGCTCTTGAAAACATCTTTTCCATCAAATTCCACCTCGTCCTCGGTGCATTCCAGCAGCTCTGCGCCCAGCTTGCAGATCTGGCCGCGCAGCTTCATGGCACACTTTTCGGTGGCCTTTCCGGTAACGTAAGTGGTACTGGACGCATAGGAGCCGGAGTCATAGGGCGAGGTATCCGTATCAGCTCCGAAGACCGTGATATTGTCCAGCGGGCAGTCCAGCACTTCGGCGGCGATCTGCGCCAGTGTAGTGTCACAGCCGGTGCCCATGTCGGCCGCACCGATCATCAGGGTGTAGAAGCCGTCGTCATTCAGTTTCAGGGTGGCACTGCCCACATCCATGCCGGAAATGCCGGAGCCCTGCATCGCCATGCCCATACCGACAGCGCGCACCTTGCTGTTGCCCATATCACGGGCAGGGTATTTGTGCTCCCAGTCGATCATATCCCGCACCTTGACAAGGCAGCGGTCCAGCGCGCAGCTGTGTTGACAGCCCCATAGTAGGCGGGCATCACATCGCCCTCCTGTACGGTGTTTTTCAGCCGCAGCTCAAAGGGGTCCATATTCAGCTTATGAGCCAGTTCATTGACAGCAGATTCTACGGCAAACAGTCCCTGCGTTGCGCCGTAACCGCGGTAAGCACCGGCAGACATGTGGTTCGTATACACCACATCACTGATAAAGCGGAAGGCTTCTGCCTTGCCGTACAGCGGGATGGACTTGTGACCGGAAAGGCCACGGTCGTAGGGCCATGCTCACCGTAAGCACCGGTATTGGAAAGGGTGTACAGATCAATGCCCTTCACAACGCCGTCCTTCGTGGCACCCAGCCGCACATGGATCTCCATTTCGTGACGTGGCGAGGATGCGATCTGGCTTTCCACACGACTGAAAATGATCTTGGAGGGCTTTTTGGTCTTCCAAGTCACAAAAGCCGGATATACCTCACTGACCGCCGTCTGCTTGGCACCAAATCCGCCGCCGATGCGGGGCTTTGCCACGCGCACCATGGATTTGGGAATATGCAGTGCGTTCGCAATATTGCGCCGTGCATGGAACACGATCTGCGTGGAGCTGAGCACATTCAGCCGCCCATAGGTATCAATGGAGCAGTAGGTGCGGAAGGTCTCCATCATGGCCTGCTGGCAGGCCTTGGTGTGGTAAATGTGGTCAATGACTACATCGCTGGCCGCAAGCACTGCGTCGATGTCACCGGCTCCGCATTCATCATGGGCGCAGAGGTTGCGTTTGTTGTCGCTCCCACCGGGCACAGACTGGCCCAGTTGCCTCCGGATGCACCAGAATTGGGTTGTCCTTGGCAGTGTGATAGTCCAGCACTGCTTCCAAAACCTCATATTCCACCTTGATGAGCTTGAGAGCCTTATCCACGCACTTTTTCGTCTTTACCGGCCACAATGGCCACCACATCGCCCACAAAGCGCACATGGCGGTCAATGAGCAGGCGGTCACGCGGACTGGCTTCCGGATAGGTCTGGCCAGCCTGCGTGTAGCGCGGCGCATCCTGCGGCACATCCTCCCATGTAAAGATTGCCTCGATGCCGGGCACCTTTTTTGCTACAGCCGTATTGATAGTTTTGACGATGGCATTTGCGTGCGGAGAGCGCAGCAGCTTTACGATCAGGCAGTCCTGCGGGATCACATCGTCCATATAGACGGGCTGGCCGGTGACCAGCTGCATGGCATCCTTTTTACGGAAAGGCTTGTTGATGGTACTCATTCTGCGGCCTCCTTCTGCTTTTTCCATGCCAGAAAGTTCATGATGCCGCGCAGCTGGCCCTCATAGCCAGAGCAGCGGCAGAGGTTGCCGGAGAGATATTCCTTCACTTCTTCCTCACTGGGGTACGGATTCTCGCGGAAGAGGGCCAGCGCGTTCATGATAAAGCCCGGGTTGCAGAAGCCGCACTGCTCTGCACCCTGATCCGCGATAAAGCCGCCGAACTCTGCGGCTTCTTCCTGCAGGCCTTCCAGTGTGGTAATGCTGTGGCCGCTGGCACGCGCTGCCAGTACCGAACAGGACAGCACCGGTTTCTCGTCCAGAAACACCGTGCACAGACCACAGTTGGAGGTCTCACAGCCGCGCTTGACGCTCTTGCAGCCGTGGGCACGTACAAAATCGATCAGCAGCATATCTGCAGCCACATCCTCTGTGACCTTGATGCCGTTCAATGTAAGAGTGATCTGCATTTAATTTTCCTCCTGTGCCGTGCGTGCTTCCAGTTCCAGAACAGCACGCTTTGTCAGAACGCCTGCCAGATGGCGGCGGTACTCGGCATTGCCGCGCATATTGGAGCCAGTGACAATTTTTTGCTTTACTTCATCGGCAAAGTTCTGCGCCAGTTCCTGCGCAGAAACACCCGCCTTTGCCGGCAGCTCAAACAGCACAGCCTTGAGCGGCCGCGCACCGATCGCAATGCGATAGCTGCCGTTTTCCAGACGGGCGGCAGCGCAGGTAAGCACCGGGATATCAGTCTGGCTGTTGCGCACGGACTGATAGAAAAATTCTGCTTCTTCCTTTTTAACGATCAGCCGCACAAGGATGTCCCGGTCATAAGGGCGCTCAGCATACTCCTGCAGGGATATGATCCCACCCTTGTACAACTCTACCGAACAGTCCATGGCCATAAACAGCGTGAGCACATCGGAAAAGCCGAACCGGCTGTAGATGCTGCCACCCACAGTTGCCAGATTGCGCAGCTGCACGCCCACGATATGCCGCAGCGCTTCCTTTACTGCGCCATGGGTATACGCAGCAAGACCGGCGTGCTCTTCCAGCTGGCGCAGTGTAACCATGGCACCAATGGAAAAGCTGCCCTCGGTCTCCTCTATGGTGTCCAGTCCCAGACCGGACAGGTCGATGGCTGTACCGACATTGATGTTCTCCATTTTGAGCCAGATCATGCCGCCCAGCACACGGTTGGCCTTTTTCTGGTTCAGCTGCCACGCTTCTTCCAGACTTTCGGCCCGCTTATATTCTCGGATCGTCATCATAGATGCAGGTTCCTCTCTCTTTTTTTCTCTTTTCTTTTATTTTAACACAGATTTCGATATAATACTATTGTGAATTCGTTTCAGAAAGAGTGGTACTATATGAAAGAACTTCTTCCGGTGGGCTGTGTCATCATGGCATCCGGTCTGAGCCAGCGCTTCGGCTCCAACAAACTCCTTGCGCCGTTCTGCGGGGAACCGATGCTATGCCGCGCATTTGCAGCGACCGATACTCCAAAGCTTTCGGCCCGCATCGTGGTGACACGTTCGGACGAAGTTGCGCAGCTTTGCCGCTCCCGCAATGTTCCGGTGCTGCTGCACGATCTGCCTGGTCGAAACGATACGGTGCGGCTGGGTCTTTCTGCGCTGCTGGAACAGGTTCCGGAGCTTTTTGGCTGCATGTTCCTGCCGGGAGACCAGCCGCTTTTGTGCCGCGAGACAGTGGAAGCCATGGCAGGCATCTCCGGGTGGGATCAAAGAACTCGGCTGGAACGACAAAAAGAAACAGAACGGGAGATCTTCCGTCTGGGATTCCGGACCCGTAACGACCCGTCTCCCCTTACTGGAAGTCCCGTTCTGTTTGAAAAGGACTTTTCAGGAACTGCTCACCTTGCCGCAGGGCATGGGCGGAAGTGTTCTGCTTCGGAAATATCCCGCGCATGTTCACACCGTTTACATTGCGGATCGGAATGAATTGGCCGACGCCGACACGCCCGAAGCACTGGCGCAATTGGAAGCACTGGCCCGGCAGAAGCTTTGAGCTTTATACTGCCTTGTCATCCTTCGGCAGCAGCACATTCAGCAGGATCGCCACAAACGCAGCCGGAACGATGCCGGACTCGCCGCAGATCAGCTGGAAAGCGTGCGGAGCCTGTGCCAGAATGCCGCTGTTGGCACCCATGCCGTAGCCAACACCCAGAGCCACCGAGACGATGGTAAGCTGACGCGGGGTCATCTTTTCCTTGGTGATGAGCTGGATGCCGCTGACCACGATGGAAGAGAACATCATAACGGCAGCACCGCCAGAACGGCCTGCGGCATAATGGAGATCAGTGCGCGAGCTTGGGGATCAGGCCGCACAGGATCAGGAAGATGGCACCGGAGGCCAGAGCCATGCGGTTGACCACTTTGGTCATGGCCACCAGACCCACGTTCTGGCTGAAGGAAGTGTTGGGCAGTACACCGAACAGAGCCGCAAAGGAGGAGCCCAGACCGTCACAGATCACACCGCCGGACAGCTCTTTATCGGTGGGCTCACGATTCATGCCGCCCTCCATGACACCGGAGATATCACCCACGGTCTCAACAGCGGTAACAACGAACATGATCATCACCGGCATAATAGCGCGCATATCAAACACGATCTTGACCGGCATTAGCTTGGGAATGGCAAACCAAGAGGCCTGTGCCACCTTATTCCAGTTGAGCACCCATGCTTGGTAACTCTACACCATCGGCAGTGACACCGGTGGTGGGCAGCACCAGACCCATGACAAAGGCCGCAACGTAACCGGCCAGAATGCCGATCAGGATCGCAGAAGAGCTGAGGAAGCCCGTGGTCCAGTGCTTGAAGATCAGAATGACCACCAATACGAACAGGGCAAGCAGAAGATTTTCCATGGAGCCAAAGTCTTTTGCGCTGTTGCCGCCGCCAAAGGAATTGATACCCACCGAGATCAGCGAAAGACCGATGGAAAGCACAACCGTACCGGTGACGACCGGCGGGAAAAACTTGCGCAGGGGCTTGAGGAAGAAGCCCAGCACGCTTTCAAAGATGCCGCCGATGATGGATGCACCCATAATGGCACCATAGGCCAGCACACCGCCGCCCATGCTGCCAACAACACTGTTGAACACGCCAATAAACCGGAACTGGTGCCCATGATGATGGGCACACTACCGCCCACGGGGCCGATGGTGAACAGCTGTACCAGCGTGACTACACCGGCCACAAACATGGCGCTCTGCAGCAACGTGACCTGCAGATCTCGCGAACTCACCACCCGCAATGCCGCAGGCACTGGTGATGATCAGCAGCGGGGTCAGGTTGCCCACAAACATGGCGCAGACATGCTGCAGACCCAGCGGGATCGCCTGTTTCAGGGACATTTTTGCGTCGAACTGATACGCCGACTCTTCGAGCTTGACTTCCTTCAAAATGTTCCACTCTCCTCAAATCTTGACAAAAATCATTCTTTTCGACTGCTTTACCAAAAAGCGGATTTATTATAGCAAAACTGCGTATCCTTGTAAATTAAGTATGACTTTTTCGTGAACGGCTGTTTCCCGCTGAGAAAACACAAAAAGCAGGGCGCTTTGTGCGTTTTTTCCGCTTTGGTCGGAAGAATTTCGCGCAGAACTCCTGCTTTTTTGT
>ENA-OQCD01000117-OQCD01000117.1-human-gut-metagenome-genome-assembly--contig:-NODE-117-length-19502-cov-2.579819_pt1 | contig 19502 bp, 20 predicted proteins | sample MGYA00242755_ERZ504571 | MGnify/ENA primary metagenome ERZ504571 (study PRJEB26092, sample SAMD00036274) | human gut metagenome | host: Homo sapiens | study: EMG produced TPA metagenomics assembly of...
TAAAGATTTAAAAAGAGATTGTCCAAATCGAGAAACAATTTTTACTCTTTCTTTTGCGACTATATAGTAGAAACGCTCAAGTTATTCTCTATTCAAAAAAACAACTGATGAGAAGAATGACTTTTGAAGGACTGGACGAGATAGTGGAAAGGCATGAACAAAAAGAACAAAGACTTCTGTTTTATCTATTTAGGGCATTATTGCAACTGGGAATGGATTGCATCCTTGCCTTATTGGATTTCCAAAGACATATCCTGCGGACAAATCTATCATCCACTGTACAATCAGGCTTTCGACAAACTATTTCTAAGATTACGCAACCAGTTCGGAGGCGAATGCATCCCCATGAAAACGACTTTGCGCCGCATCATTGAATTGAAACGGACAAAGCAAAAGGCAATTATCGGATTTATTTCGGACCAAGCACCCAAGTGGAACAGCATACATCACTGGACTGAATTTCTAAACCAAGAAACACCGGTTTTCATCGGTACGGAGAAAATAGGCAAGCAAGTGGACGCCTTGATTTATTATGCTGACGTAACACGGGTCAAAAGAGGATACTACCACTGCCGGCTCAAACCATTGTGCGACACCCCCCGGCAAGTACCCGATTTTGAATTGACCGATTTGTTTACCCGAGAATTGGAACAAACAATAAAAGCGCATCCCCAATATTGGCTCTGGAGCCATAACCGCTGGAAAAAGAACCAAAAGAAGAGTGGCTGCGCAGACAACAGGAAGAAACTAAGTGATTATGGAAAAATATGATTATTTGATAGTAGGTGCCGGTTTGTTCGGCGCCGTTTTTGCCCACGAGGCAAAACGAGTAGGTAAACATTGCCTGGTAATTGACAAGCGCAATCATCGCGGAGGCAATATCTACTGTGAAGATATAGAGGGCATCCATGTACATAAATATGGTGCACATATCTTCCATACCGACAATAAAGAAGTGTGGGACTATGTAAACAGCTTTGTCGAATTCAACCGATACACCAACTCCCCTTTGGCTTACTTTGACGGGAAATTATACAATCTTCCCTTCAACATGAACACTTTTTTATCAGCTGTGGGGAGTAAAGACTCCGGCGGAAGCCAAGGCCAAGATAGAAGAGCAACGTAAAGAATTTGACCATATCGCCACCCCCGCCAACCTGGAGGAGCAAGCATTAAAGCTATGTGGAAAAGACATTTACCATCGCCTTATCAAAGGTTATACAGAGAAACAATGGGGACGTTCCGCCAAAGAATTACCGGCATTCATCATCAAACGTATTCCTTTCCGTTTCATTTATGACAACAACTATTTCAATGACAGCTACCAAGGAATCCCCAAAGGCGGATACAACGCCCTTATCGATGCGTTACTGGAAGGAACCGAGGTTCGTCTCAACACCAATTATTTCAGCAACCGCAATGAACTGGACGCATTGGCAGACAATATCCTGTTCACCGGATGCATAGACCAGTTCTTCGATTACCAATGCGGACATCTGGAATACAGAAGCCTGCGCTTTGAACATAAACAGCTGGAAACAGAGGATTTCCAAGGCAACGCAGTAGTCAATTATACAGAACGTGAGGTACCCTATACCCGAATCATTGAGCACAAGCACTTTGAATTCGGCACACAGCCCACCACTGTAATCACGTATGAATATCCCGATGATTTCGCGCCGGGCAAAGAACCTTACTATCCGATAAACGACAAGCGGAACACCGAAATGATGAGCCAATATAAAAAACTGGCCTCTGGGCGGAAAGACGTTTTATTCGGAGGCCGTCTGGCACAATACGCATACGCCGACATGGACGATACCGTAGCCGCCGCCCTCGCCTTATGCAAAAAGACATTTAAATAAAAGGAAATCCTTGGACTCCCCAAGTTTTCCGCTAAATTTGCATGATATTCCTAAATTGACAAACAACATAGATAACAAACCAATGAAGTGCCTTCATATCATAACACCCGTAAAAGATTCGATTGACTCCACGCTTGAAACCGTAAAAGCAATCATGGAATCGGATATTTTGGTTCCTTTCACTTATACTGTCTATAACGATTTCAGCACGGAAGAAAATACCCATCGGCTGGAAGAGGCCGCCCGTCAATGGAATTTTCGTCTGGTCAACTTATCAGACCTGACCGACCACCCCTCTCCCAACTATCTACTGGTGTTACAAACAGCACAAAAAGAAGCCATCGAAGCAGATGCAGGATTACTGATTGTGGAATCGGATGTTATTGTCAAAAAAAACACATTGCAATCACTATACAATGGAGCATTGCAACAGAAACAATGCGGAATTGCAGCAGCTGTGACAACCGATGAAAAAGGCGTAATCAATTACCCCTACCTACACGCCAAGGGACACGAGAATCAAGTGTACCCGGAAAAAAGCATTGCAGCTTCTGCTGTTCACTACTCACCCCCGGACTGCTGAAAGCATTTGACTTTCAGACATTAGACCCAAGCAAGAACTGGTATGATGTGACCATCTCGCACGAGTCACTGAAACGAGGTTTCCAAAACTACCTGTTCACCACGTTGCCCGTATGGCACAGGCCCCATAGCAGCCGTCCGTGGAAACAACTGAAATACAAGAATCCTTTAAAATATTACTGGTTGAAATATACCAAAGGACTAGACAAAATTTAACACTATTATAATGATATGAGCAAGACAGAGCGTTTGTTTCATCCCCGCACCTTAGTGATTCACCCTGATTTCAAAAATCTGGAAGAATTTATAGTATCCATTCCCGAACGTTTCCAAAGGAATGAAGGTACTGTTATTCACCAAGGGCGCAATGAATTGCGGAAAATGGAATACAATGGCAAAGAATATGTTATCAAATCCTTTCACAGCCCCCACCTTATCAACCGGTTTGTATATGGCATATTTCGTCCATCCAAGGCAAAACGCTCTTACGACCATGCAGAAATGCTGCTGAAAATAGGTGTAGGCACTCCGCAACCGGTGGGATATATGAATATACGTTCAGGGCTGCTGTTCGATAAAAGTTATTATATCAGCCTCCTCTCCACCTGCCCCTACATTTACGACAACCTGTTCACACAGCAATTTGACTACGCCGAGGAAGTATTCCGCGCCATAGGCAAAGTGACCGCCCGTCTTCACGAACACGGATACGCCCACAAAGACTACGGACGTGCCAACATCCTGTTTCAGAAAACTCCCAATGGCATAACAATAGAAATTGTCGATTTGAACCGGATGTACATCGGCCCCATAGATATGAAGACCGGCTGCAAAAACTTTGAACGCCTGCCGGCAACTCCACAAATGCACCGATGGATGGCAGAAGAATACGCCAAGCACGGAACTTTGATGTGGAAAAATGCTTTGAGCTCATGAGAGCCTATAGAAGCGTACAGCCGGGAAAAATAGATAACCTTTACTAAAAACTAAATGCATCATGAACATTATAGCCGTAGTTGTAACCTACAACCGAATGGAACTTCTGAAAAGAAATATTCGTTGTCTGCAACAAAACAAGCCGATATCTTCCATTGTAATAGTAAATAACGGAAGCACGGACGGTACAACGGAATGGCTTGCCGCACAGGAAGGGCTGACAGTAATCAATCAGACCAATGTGGGCGGTGCGGGAGGATTCTATACAGGCATACAATACGCTTATCAGGCGGGTGCCGACTGGATTTGGTGCATGGATGACGATGTATTTCCGCGGGCCGACTGTCTGGAACAACTCTTGCCGTATACCGGCAAGAAAGATATCGGCATACTGGCCCCTCGCAGGTTGCTCGAAGGAGAAATATTCACCCATGACTTCCAGGCATACAACCTGAGCAATCCTTTTGTATCCATGTACAGCAAGAAACTGGCAGGACGGCACATCACCTCACCGACAGAAATTACGGGAACAGCTTTCGAAGGTCCGTTCATCCGCCGCGAAGTCGTTGAGAAGATAGGTCTTCCCAATAAAGACCTTTTTCATTTTCTGTGATGATACAGATTACTGTCTCCGCACCATACGGGCAGGGTACAAAATACTCTATATACCTGATGCCCTGATGGATAAAGAGAAATTCTTCTCCAACGACACATGGAATGAGCGAAGCAAGAAGAAAAAGTGGAAAACGCTTTTATCAGATCCGTAATTCAACTTATTTAAACCATCACTACGGACGCAACATAGCAGTGAAATATCTTCGCGGCTTCAACGGAGTAATGGGATATATTTTCATCGCGTTGTTCACCAGTCCGTTTGCAAAAGCCTATCAATGGAAAGATATACCCCGATTATGGAAAGCCTATTGCGACGGAATACATGAAAAACTTGGAATTATGAGTTAAAAAAACGGCAACGCTCTTACCAGTAATGTTTCATAATAAAACTAGCATTTATATACTATATTTACAGAAAAAAGAGTAAATTTGTTATATAATTAAATATCAGAATATTATGAGAAACTAAGATTACGTTATCTATTATAATGAGTTCAGAATAAAACAAATTCTTTTGACAATAGTATTAATTATCTCTAATATGACAGGTAGAAATCAATAATCATTGGTTATTTATGAGCAATTTATTACTATCCAAAATAGGGCACGTTATATCCGAATTTCCTTTGGCTTTTAAACAAACGAAAGAAGTCAAATTATTCATGACATTGCTGGTAAAAAACGAAGAAGGGATGCTGGAAGAGAATCTACAGTTCCATAAAGCGATGGGAGTGGACGGGTTTATCATTACTGATAATAACTCCACAGACTCAACTCCGGACATTATCCGTAAATACAAACAAAAGGGTGGATTAAAGAAGTGATAGAAGAAAAGGCTACCAACTATGAACAAAAGGACTGGGTAGACCGTATGATTTGGAAAGCCAAAACCATTTATAAGGCCGACTGGATTATCAATGCCGATGCCGACGAATTATGGTATGCCCCTACCGGCAATTTGAAAGATGAATTATATGCCACCAATGCCAATGTGCTAAATTGTGAAATGAGAAGTGTCTATCCTGAAGAAGAAAAACCCTTTTGGCAATGGGATAAGACTGTAAAAGCGGTAACCGAACCTGAAAAATATGACTTGTCACTCTATTCGCTGTTTGAGCGTCAGAACAAAAAAAGTCATTCACCGGACTGCCGGTTACCTGCAAATTTCAATGGGAAACCATAAAGTAACCATGTTCCCACAAAACTCTGCCGACAGCCATATCCATGTATATCATTACAATATACGCGGCAAGCAGCAGTTTATGGAAAAGATGATAAATGGCGGCAAGCAACTGGAGCAACACAAGGGCAGACACGGAGGTCGCCACTGGCGCTACTTCTATCAGTTACATAAAGAAGGAAAACTAGAGGCTGAATATGAACGTGTTATCGGCAGTGTCTTATTTTGAAGCACTTCGCAAAGACGGATTCATTATTCCGGATGTAACGATTCCTAATTTCTTTAAAAGATTAAAACCTGATATATAATGAAACATGCATTTCTGATTATCGCCCACAATGAATATCCGGTACTGGAGGTACTACTTTCCATGTTGGACGATGAACGTAATGACATTTATTTGCATATTGACAAACGGGCTACAGAACTGTTTCAGCAAATAAAAAAAGTCAAAATGCAGAAAGCCGGCTTTTATTTAATAGAAAATCCCATCAAAGTATATTGGGGTGATATCAGCCAAGTACAAGTAGAATATCTTCTCTTTGAAACGGCCTTATCACACGGTCCCTATGCTTATTATCATTTATTATCCGGAACGGATTTGCCCATAAAAAGCCAAGATTACATTCATGCTTTTTTCCAGCAGAATGCCGGTAAAGAATTTGTAGGCTTTTGGCAGGATGCCGCTCATCAGCGTGATTTGGAGCGCAAAGTATTCCGATACTATTTTTTTACAAAAAGGTTAAAAGATAAGGAACATCTGTTACATGGAATTACAGCATTAATCCGAAACCTCATATTAGCAGTACAGAAAATAAGCCATTATCGCAGAAAACAAACTTTTGAATTCAAAAAAGGAGGAAATTGGATAAGTATTACCGAAAACGCAGTCAAGTATCTATTACAATACAAAGAGATTGTATTAAATCGTATGAAATATACACTTTGCGCAGATGAAATATTCATTCAAACTATTTTATGGAACTCTCCTTTTCGAGAAAGAATGCATTGTACGAACAATGCCAATACCGGTAGTATGCGGGAAATTGACTGGGAGCATGGCAGCCCCTATATATGGCAAGACCATGATTATCAGACGCTTATTAACTCTAATAAAATATTTGCACGGAAATTCAATTCAAACCAGATGGGAATTGTCTACAAGATTCAAAAATTATATTTAAAACAAGTTCCCAAATGAATATACTATTTTATACTACCAATGAAGTTGCGCCACAATACGGAGGTGTTGAAAAGAGTTACTGCTAATATTGCAAATGCATTAACTACTTTTTTATAATGTGAACTGTTACTCTGCCTATAAAATACAACATTGACAAATCCTTTATTAAACAGCAATTCGTTAATACAATTAAAATCAATTCTTATCACAATCTCAATAATTTAATCCAATTTATAGAACAAAATAAAATTGACGTCATTATTAATCAAGGAGAGCATAAGTTAACTAAGAGTTTAAGACTTGCTTTAAACCAGTCTCAAAACAAAAAATGCAAGCTAATGTTTGCACTCCACGTAAGTCCTGCCACGGAAATTAATTTCATCACCTTAGATAATCCTAAAAAAGAACTAAAAGAAGGAAAGAACATTAGGAAAAACATCAGCAAATTTTTTATCCTTTCCATATCAAAAGATAAGAAAAATAATAAAACTACCTATTTTATATAGAGAGTCATATCATTTTGCCGATAAGGTTATCTTATTATCCTCTCATTTCAAAAAGCCGTTTCTAGAATACTCTCATTTGAAAGATGATAGTAAAATAAGAATAATCCATAATGCTCTTTCATTCCACTCTTTCTATGATTTAGCCAACTATAATCACGAAAAAGAAAGAAGTACTTATTGTATCCAAGACTGGAAGAAGAACCTAAAAGAATTTCTCTGGCTTTAAAGATTTGGAAGGAAATTGAAACAGACCATACTCTATCCGAATGGAAGCTAAAAATAGTAGGACATGGGAAAATGGAAAGCTGGTACAAAAGTCTAGTCATACATTATGGCTTACAACGTGTCTTTTTTGAAGGGACAAAAAATCCGGAACCTTATTATAATGAAGCTTCTATTTTTATGATGACCTCATCTTTTGAAGGATGGGGGCTGACATTAACCGAGGCACAACAATATGGTTGCGTTCCTTTAGCTTTTCATAGTTTTGCTTCATTGACAGACATAATAACAGATAAAGTCAATGGGTTTGCTATCCCCAATGATGATATATCACTATATATTAAACAGATGAGCTATTGATGACAGATGAAAAGCTACGTAAATCAATGTCTGCCAACGCTATTGAAAGTAGCAAGCAATTTTCCATCGAAATTATCATAAAGAAATGGATGGAAGTGATCAATGAATAATACTTTTATTTTTATCATACCAAATCAAAATTCTAATAATTCCATGCTCTCTTATATGCAATTACAAGATAATCAGCGCTATCCAAAATAAAAATTTCATACCGTCTTAACATTATCCCCCCCTTCAAAAAATCCTGGCTTCCTTTAGGATTCACCTGAAAAATCAAGGGGAGAACCTTTGTTCTTAAAGTATCATTTTATTCTTTGGATAACATCCGAAAGTATTCTTAATATATCAGCTCACTAGAAAGTTCGGAACATTTATACCCTCATGCCCTCACTACATATATAACAAGTTAATTATAAGATATTTATGTAGTGATGATAAAAAAAATTGCTCTCACTTATACCCTCATGCCCTCACTACATTTTAAAACAGAATTTCTCATAACCTACTTACTGTCAGTTATATATTCTTTCCTGTAAGCTGCTCCGACTTGATATAAAAGTATGGCATTTTCAGACTTTTTCCTTGCAAAAGTGCAATAAAAGAGTGTGTACTTTCACAGAATGACGGATAACGAAGGCATGGCAACGGTGAAAAAGATCAAAACGTTTTAAAAGAATTCATTATCTTTCCTTCAAAATAAGACAATCAATAATACAGGCTATCTATAAATTCTTCCAATAAATAAGGGAATGAATGGATGTGTATAGCAGTCAGCCCTATTGCATAAGCTTTTTCTATCTCCAGATTAAACCTTTTTTATATGCATCTATTCTATCTCCATAGCCTTTGGAGTTATCTCCATAAGCTTTGGAGTTATCTCCCAAGACTATGGAGTTAACTCCAAAGGCTTGCGGAGATAGAACAAACAGGAAGAAAACCCTTAACCATACAGCAAGAAATGTTTAGGGATGCGGATAAGATATTTTAAGGATGAATCTGATTTTAAAACCACACAATTCCTTACGGATGAAAAACTCCCCAATGTCCTTCTTTAAAAAAGTGAAACAATATATGACAGGAAGATATACATCTGACTATACATACAGGACAGAAATATGAAGTGAGAGCATATATGCACCCAAACTTTTTATGAAAATACAGGCACTCTTGAGAAATCGCAAGCGGCTGCATAAATGAAATTAAGAGAACAACCTAAAATTCCTGAAAAACGTAGTAAAGGCCGCCCTTTTATTAAATCTTCCCAAAGCCATAGATACCCCCCACAAACCACATATATTATAATGTTTATGCAATGAAATACGAAGGATGGTATGGATATAGCATTGCAATGCATTAATCAGCTCCGGATCATCCACATAATCGGAAAACATATTCCTCATCCATCTCAAGAAAAGAATAGTAGCGTGCAATTTATCTTTGTCATGACCGGCAGAGTTACTGATGTTTGCACCTTCAACATTCCTCCAACATACAGGCTGCCCCGGCAAAGAAATAACACCCCCCGCATGACGGGCAAAAGCAGCCACGTAGCATCATCCGAACACCAAGCCATAGGAAAATGAACAAAACCACCTGCCGACTGCCATATCTCCCGACTGAACACGTACTCTACGGCAGCCGAATCTATCTTTCCCTGTAACTTATCTAGCAGCAGCCGGTAACAAGACACACTTCCTTCTTCCAAAGGACGATTGGCACGTATCCGCTTGTTTTCACCATCAATGACAGCTAATGGAAAACGAAAGAAATATCCTCGCTGATGGTGTGGGCGCGACAAAGCTCCATGACACGTTCCACACCATCAGCCGGCATCAAATCATCATCCGAGAAAAGCCAGATAAACGGCTCTGCAGACAGCTGGATACACCTCTCCCAATGGGCCACCAAATCTTTGCCCCCCATATTTTCGCTAAAGCATGATACACCAGATTTACCTTATTCTGATAAGATTCCACAATCTTATCCAATCTTTCAGGACTTGCATCATCACCTATATATAACACGAACTCATCTTTATGGGCCTGAACTGCAATTGAGTCGAGCGTTTCCTTAAGGAAACGCCCCTTGTAGGCGGGAATAACAATTGCCAATTTCTTTATTTGCTCCACTTTACAAAGACTGCATATCGTTCAACTTCTTGTAATATCCATTCAAGGCTATCAGTTCATCGTGAGTTCCTCTTTCTACAATGTCGCCTTCATAAAGTACACAAATTTCATCGGCATTCTTAATGGTACTCAATCTATGTGCGATAGCGATAGTAGTACGCGATTTCATCAAACGCTCCAACGCTTCCTGAACCAAACGCTCGGACTCTGTGTCAAGAGCCGAAGTAGCCTCATCTAATATAAGGATAGGAGGATTTTTCAAAATTGCACGGGCTATACTGACACGCTGACGCTGACCACCGGACAAACGCCCTCCACGATCACCAATCATCGTGTCATATCCTTTTTCCGTTTCCATAATGAAATCATGTGCATTCGCTATCTTGGCAGCTTCTATTACTTGCTCCATAGTGGCATTCTCTACACCAAAAGTAATATTGTTATAGAAGGTGTCATTAAACAGAATAGCTTCCTGATTTACATTACCAATCAGAGAACGTAAACTGTGGATGGATACATCTTTCACATTCTTGCCGTCAATCAGCAATGCACCCTCCGATACATCGTGATAACGCGGTACCAAGTCCACTAAAGTAGACTTTCCGGAACCGGACTGACCCACCAGTGCAATCGTTTTTCCTTTAGGAACAGTCAGATTGATATGGTTCAAGACCGGACGCCCTTCTACATAGCTGAAACTTACATTTTTAAACTCTAACTTATCTGTGAAAGCGTCCAATGGCAAAGGCTGCTCCGGCTCTACGATATGATTTTCCGCTTTCAATATCATATCAATTCGCTCCATACTGGCCAATCCCTGCGGAATATTATAAAATGCTCTTGAAAATTCTTTCAAAGGATTGATGATACTATAAAGGATAATCAGATAAAATATGAAAGTAGCCGCATCCATCGGAGCATAGTTTGTATTTAAGATTAAAGCACCGCCAAACAACAGCACGGTCACAATCACACAAGTGCCTAAAACTCACTCATGGGGTGGGCTGAACTTTGCCGGATAATCATCTCGTTCATTGCATCGCGGAAGTCATTGTTTGTTTTAGAGAACCGGGCAGACATTTTGCTTTCGGCTATAAACGCTTTGATAACCCTTAAACCTCCTAATGTTTCATCCAATTGGGACATAATATCTCCCCATTGCGCCTGTGCTGTAGAGGACTGTCTTTTCAGCTTCCGGCTGACAACCCCCATTATCCACCTGTCAGAGGTAAAATAAAAGATAACAAAAAGCGTCATTTGCCAACTTACCGAAAACAGAGTGACAAAACAAACCAAAAAGAGCGATAGGATTACGGATAAGCATATCGATGGAACTGGTCAACGAGTTCTCCACCACCGTAACATCCGCACTCATACGGGCTATGATATCTCCTTTACGTTCTTCTGAGAAAAAACTCAAAGGAAGACTTAACACTTTATTATAAACCTGAATACGGATATCCCGGACAATACCTGTACGCAAAGGTACCATGACAGCCGCAGAAGCAAAATAACCGGCAGTTTTCAACATAGTCATAAAGATAAGTATTCCTCCCATCATGGCAAGTGTATAGAACGCACCATTGTCGCCACAAAATTGCTCACAAAGTAATAGGCATTATTTATGAGTACATCCTTATCCAAATTATGAATATCCATAGGAATGTACTCATAAGACTTGGTATCAATTTTGAACAGAATGTTCAAAATTGGCACAATCGCCATGAACGAAAACACATTAAGCCATTGCGACAGAAAGTTCAGTATCAATGCCCATGTCAAATATTTGCGGTATGGAAGAATATACCGCTTCAACAAACTAAAGAACTGTTTCAGCATAATTATCAATTATATATAATGCCGCAAAGGTAACAAAAAAAGAAATAATCACCCAAGATTACCCCACTTTATCCCCTAATATTTGTTCATACACGGCAAGCCTTCTTTCCTGCATCTGTCCGGGGTTATATACTTGCCGCAAACTGTCTTCCGCATGGGTAACCAACTGTCTCTGCAACTGCGGATTACTTGACAAGGCTATGACAGCTTCTGCAAATCCGGCAGGGTCATCAACAATCAAGCAATCTTCACCATCCTTAAAATCAATGCCTTCCACACCCTTTGCCGTCGTTACAAAAGGTACTTTTGACAATACAGCATCTAATATTTTCATACGCATACCACTACCGATACGTATTGGAACAACAGCAACACTGCCTTTTAAAAAAAGAGCCCAGATCTTCCACATAGCCTGCCAGCTTCAATTCCGGGTATTCGGACTGCAAACGATTGATACACTCTCCACGCCATTTACCAATTACTTGCAATGTAAACGAAAAAATGACGTTTACGCAGATGCGGAATCACTTCGTGACAGAACCATGCCACGGCATCCAGATTGGGAAAATGATCCTCACTTCCCACAAAAGTCAGGCGTCCGCTTTGGACCGGAACAAAAGGCTGTTCCAGCCTGTCACCCACTTGCACCACAGCCGGAGAAGTGTAGATATGGTCTTTCCGTCCTATGAAGTCCTCCATAATTTTACGGTCTACTTCAGTCAGAACAATAACATCTTTATATTTCAATAATGCACTGCGCTCAAAATCCTTTGCTATATGAAACAACATCCTGTCACCGGCAGTCTGTTCCCTGAACAAAGTAATCTCCTTTTCATTACGGATGTAGCGGAGTTCATGATGCACAAAAATAGTCTGTACATTTTCAGGCAACAAGAATCCCAATGACAACAGTTCATAAAACTCTACTTGAATAATATCAAAACCTGAATGAGCCACCTGAGAAACATACTCCACATACCCCTGGTCTAGCGGCTGGAAACAAGAGCTGAACAAAGTACTCTTTCCCCGTACTAAATCCACAACTTCGCCCGTTTCATCCGTCCATATCTGTTGCCGGTTCATTTTACGGGTTACAGACGCATGTATCTTTGCAGCCATTTATAATAAAAAGGATGTTTAATTTTGGGTAATCTGACAGTTTTTAGTTTTAGGAGTATAAATAAAGAAATCCACATTATCCCAAATTTTCTTCAATGACTCTACATCTTGCATACGTCTCCCTGTTTCAGGATAAAGCAATACAGATACGGCCATCTTATGACGCAGATATTCCACCATATTAAAGAAAGCTTGATTACCGCCCGAATCCAGCGGATAAGGAATGTACGGAATAATAAAAAGAATTTTCTTTCTCATACTAATTGAATTTAAACAATAGTCTAATGTCTAATTTAATTTTTAGTTTAAATACAGCAAATGCTATGTAGTGTATAATGCAAAGGTACAAGAAAGACTGCATACTAAAATGTTAATTATCGTTTTCTTTTTAAAAGTTCAACAAAATTCCTGTTTTTTGAAAAAAAAAACAAAGAAGCAACTTGTTTATTTACCTGTATAACATTACATTTGTAGAAATAAAACAAGAACTAACTTAACAATAGAGCATGAATGCACTTCCCTTGGTCAGTGTAGTGGTACCTAATTATAATTATAAAACGATACCTCAATCTACGAATTCAGAGTATTCTGCAACAGACCTATCAGAATATCGAACTGATTTTACTTGATGATGCCTCAACAGACGGTAGCGAAGAGGTATTATCGGACTATCAAGACCATGCCAAAAGTGAGCCATATTCTATTAAACGAACACAACACCGGAAATCCATTTAAACAATGGTTTAAAAGGCATGCAATTAGCCAAAGGAAAATATATATGGATAGCCGAAGCCGATGACTTGTGTGAGCTTACTTTTTTAGAGAAGTAGTTCCTTTAATGGAGAAATACCAACAAGCCGCCGTATGCTTTGCCGGTTCCAAGTATATTGATAAAGACGGTAATGTGCTGAGTTACGACATGAACAAATGGAAATCTGCCATACCTCCATACGCCGTATTCAATGGGAAGACTTATGCCGAACATAACCTTTACTGGCGCAGCTATATAGCCAATGCAAGCTCGGCCATTTTCAGAAAAAGCATGGTAAATGCCCAAAATATGGAACAATGCCTGCAAATGCGCTACAGCGGCGACTGGCTGTTCTGGTTTTATATGGCAATGCAAGGAGACATTATAGAAAGATATGAAGTACTGAACTACTTCAGACAACATAACCAGAAAGTTACCGTCAAAGCTGAAAACAACGGAGGGGGTAAGAGCGAAGATATTGAGATAGTACGCATTATGGAACAACACCTTACCCACCTGAGCAGATACAAACGGTGCATACGAAGGGGAATGCTTTACAACCGCATTGCCAAACTAAGCACAACAGACCGGGTAAAACTGCAATTATGGGAACTCCTCCGGCAGAAATTAAACGGAACGCGGAAAGACGGACGTCTGGAGCGCCTCAACCGGATAGCACGGCTATTCTGTCCTTTTGTTCTGACTATGAAAAGAGACCGCCTTACTCCTTCCCGAGAAATAGGATAAGAAACGGAAACTGCTTGCCCATATTTTCGGGCGGACTCACATGTCTGCCCCTAAAGTGAACAAATTGGCAGTCAATTTTACTTTTGGCATACCCTCTTTTGATATTTCTAAAATTCTGTTTACCTTTGTTGTCAATCATCCGGATTGATTCAAACAAATGCAAACTTTACTAAAACAAATGAAATATCTCCGTTCACTCATGCAGCAATCTGTAACAGCATGTAAGAATCAGGCTAAGCTTATCCAACAGTTTACTCTTTCTTTACTTTACTTATTAATCATACATATAGTTGCTTTACTTTTTTTTCTTCCTGTTCCGGCTTGTCCTGTTCACCTCAATAGATTATCAGTTTCCTCCCGATATACAAAACAACTTTCTCATGCAAGCCACTGCATTTATAAAAGGGCTATGGTTTGACAATGTTATAGCTTGCTACATATTGCTGTTACCATTAGTCATTTTATGGATAACCGCTCTCTGCAACTATCACTCCAAGTGGGTATTCAGATTTATCTCTATCTTTTTCATTCTATTTTATTTCACTGTCGTTCATTTATTTCGGCAGCCAACATCCCTTATTTCTCTTATTTTTTTTAAGACAATCAATTCTTCCATTTACAATTGGTTCGGATATGGAGCCACTACTGCCGGAATGGTATTGGGTGAGACATCATTCTATTTCCCTATTTTTCTAGGACTGATATCTATTCTTCTGCTGTCAGGAAGTGTACTACGGTTATCTTCTTATTTCTATCATCTCATCAATTCGAAATCTACTTCCATCAGCCCGATAAACCGCCTATGTATATTCGCCACCGGTGCTGTTTGTATAGGACTTTGTCTATTCGGAATACGGGGACGCATGGGATATAACCCCATCAGGGTAAGTCAAGCATACTATTGCACCGATCCATTCCTGAATCAGCTAGGGGTTAATCCTGTCTTTAATCTACTTACCAGCACACTGGATGATAACCGTAAGGAAAACCGCTATCTTCACCTGATGCCGGAACAGGAGGCAATAACCAATATGCAAAGTATATTGCAAAGAAAAGGAATAGAAGGCATCTCCCCCATTGCACGTGAAGTGAAATGCGCAGCCGTCCCTACACAAAAGAATGTTGTTCTTATTTTCATGGAATCAATGTCGGCCAACTTGATGGAGCATTTCGGATCTACCAAAAAACTGACTCCTTTCCTAGACAGCCTTTATCTGGAATCTCTCAGTTTTGACCATTTTTATTCAGCGGGCATACATACCAACCACGGAATGTATGCCACCCTCTACTCTTTCCCTGCCATCATGAAACGGAATGCCATGAAAGGAGCAGTGGTACCTGTCTATTCGGGGTTGCCCACCGTATTAAAGGATAATGGCTATCGGAACCTGTTCTTCATGACGCACGAATCACAATACGATAATATGAACGCTTTTCTCCGCACTAACGGATTTGATGAAATATATGCACAAGAAAACTACCCAAAGGATAAAGTCGTTAACAGCTTTGGTGTACAAGACGATTTCCTATATCAATATGCCTTGCCCATTCTGAACAAAAGAGCAGAAGAAAGACAACCTTTCTTTACCGTATTGCTTTCTATCAGCAACCATCCCTCGTATGTGATACCTGACTATTTCAAACCACACAGCACAAAGCTTGAAGATCAGATTGTGGAATACGCGGACTGGGCCATCCGGCAATTCATGCAAGAAGCACGCAAACAACCTTGGTTTGAAAATACAATCTTTGTTTTGCTGGGTGACCATGGGAAATTGGTAGGAAGTCCGGACTGTGAAATACCACAATCCTAACAACCATGTTCCACTAATGATTTACGGAAAAGGCATCAAGCCCGAAATCAGAACAAGAGCCGGGCGGCCAGACTGATGTGGCACCCGACTTTACTCGGACTGCTGAACATGAGTTATACCCAAAAACGACTTCGGCATAAATTTGTTAACAGAACACGCCCGTAATGTCTATTTCTCCGCCGATAATTTGATAGCGGCTACAGATACAACCCACCTATATATTTATTCTCCACATGACCGGCAGGAATTCAAATATAAGAAGCAAGGAAACGCCTTGCAACTTGTAACAGGGGAGGACAGTACATTCTACGTGATGAAAAAAATACTGTTTCTCCACATTGCAGAGTGCAGAGTATCTGGTAAAAGAGCACAAGACTGTCAATAAAGCTACCGGACAATAAGGTGGGACGGGTTTCACCGCCTTGCCTTCCTTAACGGTCATACCCCAACTTCTCCTCGTTATAATCAGAGGCTATGTAGGTAGGACGGCCTTTGGTTTCCTTGAAAATGCGCCCCACGTACTCTCCTATAATTCCCAAAGAGAAAAGCTGGATGCCACCTAAAAAGAGCATGACAATGATCAAAGTGGGGAAGCCGGCCGTTTCATCACCATAAAGCACGGTCTTTATCAGAAAATAAATGGCATAAATAAAACTGGAGATTGAACAGAGCACTCCGCATACCGTGGCGATGCGCAAAGGGGCGATAGAGAAAGAGGTTATCCCTTCGACAGCCAGATTCAACAGCTTGAGAAAGTTCCAGGAGGAATGGCCCATCAGCCTGTCTCCGCGATCAAACTCAATGCTTTTCTTCTGATAGCCTATCCAGCAAAACAATCCTTTTGTATAACGCTCGCATTCGCGCAGACGACGCAACGTGAGCACACAACGACGGTCCAGAAGCCTGAAATCGCCCACATTGGGCAAAATATCAATACGGCTCATCCGCTGAAGTATACCATAAAAAGCCAGAGAGAACTGACGACGCAACCAGCTTTCCTCGCCACGGGTACGCCGTTTGGCATAAATGTCATCATATCCTTCTTCCCAATATTCCAGCATCTGGTCTACCAGTTCCGGAGGGTCCTGCAAATCAGCATCCATCACAACGCAGCAATCGCCGGTGGCGTAATCAAAACCCGCCAGCATGGCTACCTCTTTACCAAAGTTACGCGAAAGGTTGACATAATTCACCCGCTTGTCCTGCTGCCTCAACCGGCGGAGGCATTCCAGCGTAGTGTCGCTGCTGCCATCATTGACAAACAGGATTTCCCACTCATAAACGGCATTGCGATTGACAAGCTCTATCAAACGTTGATACAGAGTGGGCAGCATCGCTTCCTCATTATATACCGGAATCAAAAGAGTCACTTTCTTCATATCATTCTTCACTATCATAAAGACTCCTCAAAGATATTACTTTTGTTTGAAAACAAACCTCACTAATAAAAAATTTACCGGAATGGCAATGAGAAACACTGGGATGGGAGCCAACGGACGGGAAAAACCCAACCGCAGAAAGAGATTCAACAATCCGATATGTATCAGATAATTTGTCAGATGTGCCCCCCCGAAGCCAAAAGCTTTCTTCCAGGAAGGAGGCTGCCCGAAAGTAAAATAAGCCGTAAGATAAAAGTTGGCAACAAAACTCAGCACATATCCCAAGGTATAGGCTACATTGACCTGAATGAATTTTTGCAAGACAAAATAAATGCCATAGTGCAGCCCTGTAGCAAAAAGGCCTACCATTACAAATCGAAGGAACTCGGGTATCTGTTTCAGTTTATTCATTTTCATTGATTTAAAAATGCAAAGTTAGGTATTACTAAAGAATTATTCGTACTTTTGCGACAGTAAATATAAAAGACCGAAAAATATATGTCAGACAAGAAAAAAGCATTTTGGTTCATAGCCTTACTAAGCACACTTGTAATAATCCCCTTTTTGGGAGAAACTATTTTTTACTCTAAAGGGGAACCGCGCGAAGCAATTGTGGCATACTCGATGTTGGAAAGCGGCAACTGGATATTGCCTTTGAACTACGGAACAGACATCGCCTATAAACCTCCTTTCCTGTATTGGTCTATTGCAGCTATTTCCGCCATTTTCGGAGGGGTGAGCGAATTCTCGTCCCGTCTGCCGTCCGCTATCGCTTTTCTAGCTATGCAGTTCGTGTTTTTCGGATTCGTAGCCCGCTATAAGGATACAAAGACAGCAGTCATTACCTCCCTTTTACTGCTCACTTCATTCGAAGTGCACCGGGCGGCGGTGGCTTGCAGGCTGGATATGCTACAGGTTTCCTTCATCGTCATCTCACTTTGCTTACTATTTCGCTGGGACGAAAAAGGCTGCAAGGGAATACCTTGGACGGCTGTCGTGCTGATGGCATGCGGCACGCTGACCAAAGGACCTGTGGGTTCTATATTCCCCTGTATGTGTATCGGTATTTACCAGCTGATACGGGGACGCTCATTCGGCAAGACTTTCCTTTCCTTATTCAGAATCGGGCTGCTTTCCCTTATTCCATTGGGAATCTGGTTTTATGCGGCCTGGCTACAGGGAGGACAGCCGTTTATGGACCTGATGCTGGAGGAAAACACCGGACGCTTTGTCGGCAAAATGTCATACCCGTCGCATCACAACCCTTTATGGTATAACTTCCTGACCATTATATGGGGGTGGACACCTTGGACATTGGTCTTGCTTATCTCACTATTCGGACTGAAATGGAATGAAATGCACCTGCTGCCCGCAGGAAACTCTTTCACCGGACGCATCAGGAAGGTTTGGGATAACATTCGCTCACAATCCCCCATACAGCTGTTTATCTGGATAGTGATTATCGCTATTTTTGTCTTCTATTGTATTCCTAAAAGCAAACGCAGCGTCTATTTGTTGCCTATCTATCCATTTATGGCTGTACTGATTGCCCAGTATCTGGAGGCGTTAATGCAAAAAGGGGCGAAAGTGTTCAAAATATCGGCTTATATCTTTGCCTCGCTCTGTTTGTTACTCACCGTGGTGTTTTTTGCTGTACGCTGTCAGATGATACCGGACAGCATATGGGGGCAACGGACGTCATGCTGCCGAAAACATAGCGTTTATGCAAGCTTTGGAAAGCACGTCCTTTTCTATTTCCAAATGGCTGATTATAGTATTGCCGGTAGTGGCTGCCATCTGTACATTAAGGCTGGTTATCAAAAAAGTAGTACGGGGTCACTCCTCTATGGAATCACCGGTTGTGTTCTTTGCCTGTTTGTCGCTTTAGACGGGGTATATCAGCCAACAATACTAGCTGTAAAATCCGATAAGCATCTGGCAGAGGATATCAGAAAACAGGTGCCTGAAGGAGTCGTTTATTCATATACAGACAGAATGATACGGTTTTATTGTACAAATTATTATATGAATAACCAAATGCGGAATTTCACACTGGAAAATCCGCAAGAAGGGTATGTCATACTTTCTGCAAATGCACAAGAGGAGTTTTTAAAGAATTACAATGCAAAGTATCAGCTGGAAGAGGTCTTCCATACAGATTACAGAAGTTGCGACTTACGCAATACGGTAATCATGTACAAGTTCAACGAGAAACGGAAATAGTTATATCCGGCAGATTCTGCACCGATTGGGACGCGGACTATATGAATTCCAT
>ENA-OQCD01000118-OQCD01000118.1-human-gut-metagenome-genome-assembly--contig:-NODE-118-length-19395-cov-5.955418_pt1 | contig 19395 bp, 19 predicted proteins | sample MGYA00242755_ERZ504571 | MGnify/ENA primary metagenome ERZ504571 (study PRJEB26092, sample SAMD00036274) | human gut metagenome | host: Homo sapiens | study: EMG produced TPA metagenomics assembly of...
TGCCCCCGAAGCACGATGCGAGTACCGCAACCCGACATTATCGAGCATTTTGGCAACGCAGATGCCGTGCCGCAGCTGCCGGAGCGGTGCTTAAGCCGCAAGGCGGGAATTGTGCGGTGTTGCCTTAGAATGAAAGCGCAGCATGCTGCCCGCTTCGGGATCTATCTGTCAGGATGGTCCTGTTGGCGCTGGGCATTGACAGGCTGGGGGCATCGGCCATTGTATCGGTACCATGCACCGTCAGCCAGGGGACCGGACGGGATTTTGCCAACCTGACCTTGATCGTATACCACATTCCAGTTGCAGCCAGTTCGTGATCAAGGGGCCGGGCGGCTGATTGACCTGCTGCAAATCGTGGTCAGCATTGTGTTCACTCGGTTCATGGCGTTGTTCCAGCACACCATTACCTGCCAGAGCGTCCTTTTGCCTGCCCGCAACACGGAACAAAGCGAGAAATGGCGCACTGTGGGGGTTGGACAGCTTTTGTCCGATCGTTTCCTGCAATCTCTCCAGCGTTTTTATCTGTACAAAAAGAGCAGCGTTTCTTCTGCCGCATGGCAAAAACGCTGCTCTTTTTCAAATGCTGATTTTGCGCTGGATCTTACAGTTCGATCTTGCCGAACATGTCAAAATCATCCCCATCATGGATGCGCGCGGTGCGGGCCGGGGCCTGCGGGCGGGCGTGGGATCACGCGGGGCGCTGGCAAATTCGCGCTCCGGCACGCTGGACGGGCGGCCATAGCCGCGGCCGCCATTGCGGCTGCCACCGCGGTTATCACGCGGGGGACGGCTGCTGTTGCCGCGGTAACCACCGCCGCGGCGGTTATCGTTGCGGGGGCCGCGGTTGCCGTTAAAGCTGCGGCCATTGCGATTGCCGCGGTTGGGGCCGCTGCGGCGGCGCGCGGTGCATCACGATCCGGCAGGTTACTGGCGTTGGGGTCGGTGGAATAAATCACCACGCGGCGGTCGGGGCCTTCGCCCTTGCTCTCGCTGCGTACGCCCTCGATCTCGGCCACAGCGGTATGGATGATGTGGCGCTCGTAGGGGTTCATCGGCTCCATCTCGTAATAGCAGCCGGTGCGGATCACACGGTTGGCAATGCGCACAGCCAAGGCCGTCAGGTCATCTTCGCGCTTATTGCGGTAGCCGCCCACATCGATGCCCAGCTTGACGTAAGGGCCTTCCATCCGGTTGACCACCAGGCTTGCCAGATAGGAAAGGCTCTCCATCGTTTCGCCGCGGCGGCCAATGAGTGCGCCCAGGTGGGCACCCTCAACATGCAGAATGGTAGCTTCTCCCTTTTTGCCTGCGGTAAAGGTGAACTCCTTCACGCCCATCAGGTGGAAGATGGGGGTCAGGTAATCCACCGCAGCCTGCAGGCGGGGGTCAGCGGCAATATCCAGCGGGGTCTCAGCTTCCGCCGGGGCAGCATCCTCTGCCGCGGGTTGTTCGGCCGCTTCTTCTGCCGGGGCGGGTTCGGGTTCAGCAGCGGCCACCGGGGCAGCAGGCGTGGTTTCCGGCTCGGTATCGGCAGTTTCCACGGTAACTTTTACTTTTGCAGGGGTCACTTTCAGGCCCAGGAAGCCGGTTTTCTGCGGCATTTCCAGGATCTCATAGCTCACACCCAGGTCGTCACGGTCAACGCTGAGCGCTTCGCAGCCCAGCTGAATGGCTTCTTCCACCGTTTTGGCGGTTGCAACATATTCACGCATGATTACTACCTCCTTCTTTATAGGGCGGTCTTACTTCTTCTTTTTGCCTTTCTGGGCCTTCTGGGCTTCCATCTCGGCGCGCTGCTCGTCCGTCAGGGGGACGGTACGGTCATTGGCGTACTTTTCGGCATCCAGCTTGCGGGCGTATTCAAGGCGCATCTGGTCCAGCTGACGCTTGTTGACGTTCTTTTCGACCTTTTTGCCGCCTTCTTCGACGGTAACGGTCTTGATCTCTTTCTTGGCGGCGCGCTTGGCGGCAACTTCGGCTTCGTACTGAGCCTTGAACTTTTCGGGGTTATACACCTTGTAGGTCAGCACGGTCTGCAGCATCATGAAGATGTTGGAGGTGCCGTAGTACAGGGAGAAGCCGACAGGCATCTGGAAGCACATGAAGACGAACATGATGTTCATGCCCCACATCATGACCTTCATGCTGCCCTGCATCTGGGCCTGCTGGCCGGACATCTTGGTGCTGAGCACCTGGGAGATGCACATGGTAACCGCAGCGATGATGGGGAAGATCATGATCAGGCTGAAGCTGAAGCCGGTGATGGTGCACATATCCATGCCAAGGAAACTGGTGTTAAAGTTGGCAATGGAGCTGAGCTGCTCGGTAGTCAGGCCGGTATCCACACCACTGGCAAGGCCGGCGTGGATTGCTTCGATCAGGCCGGTCTGGGCCGCTGCGCCGTTGTTGGCAATACCAAGTGCGGTGCAGGCGGCGCTGATGGCGTCCTTGGGGATGCCGAGAATGTACTGCACAGGGCGGTAAACAACCTCCACCATGCCGAACAGGACCAGCATATTGACAAGCATCGGCAGGCAGCCTGCAGTGGGGGAGTAGCCATACTCCTGCTGGAACTTGAGCATTTCCTCCTGCATTTTTTCCTGGTTGTTCTTGTACTTTTGCTGGATTTCATTGATCATCGGTGTAAACACCGACATCTTGGCCATGGACTTCTGCTGTTTGATCATCAGCGGAAGCATGAGCAGTTTGATGATCACGGTGAAAACAATCATCGTGACGGCGAAGTTCGGGATCATCTGATACAGCATACGCATCAGCGGTCCCAGGATCATTGCGAGGAATCCCATATTCTATCCTTCCGCCCTGCCCGCACGCAGGGCATTTATTTTATAAAGAAGGTCTTCGCCGTGCGGTGAGAAGACATGAGAGGCGAGAGTAATAGAGAATAACTAAGAAAGAATAATGAATCATGGTGGTTGGCACCTGCGGTGCCTTTATTTTGGAATATTAGATCCTAAAAGTTCTGCTGCGGGTTTTGGCTCGGCAGAACCCTAATTTTTGAGCTGCGCCGTTCCGGCGCAGCGGTCCACCAACATTATTCTTTATTCTTTTTTAATTTAGTTTAATTCAGCCTTATCGCTTTTCTCTGAACAGCTTCCGCTCTGGGTTCATCCAGCGCCCCTTTTCCGGCACGGGGTCATAGCCGTACTTGCCAAAGGGATTGCAGCGCAGAATGCGCCACAGGCCCAGCAGCAGGCCTTTGGCCGGGCCATGCACCTGGATAGCCTGGATCATATACTGGCTGCAGGTTGGGGTAAACCGGCAGTTATGCCCCAGCAGCGGACTAATGACCTTCTGGTAGCCGCGCACCAGGGCAATCAGCACCCGGCTGATCACTCCGGTGCACCGTTCGGCTGCGGTTTGGCCGCGGGCTGCTGCGGCACCGCGGCAGCTTTATCCGGCAGGCCGGCTTTGCGCATCAGGCCCGCCAGTGTTTTGCTCAGTTGGGTGCTTTTCAGGTAGGGCGTGCGGGCACGCGCTACTAAGATTATATCATATCCGCCGATATTTTGCGAGAGGTGTTCCGAAAGTGCTGCGCGCATAATACGCCGCGCACGGTTGCGCTGCACGGCATGGCCCACCTTTTTAGTGGCGGTCAGTCCGATGCGGGTATAGCCCAGCCGGTTTTTTGGCCACATACAGCACCAGATTGGGGTGAACATAGCTTTTGCCGCGGGCATAAATGCGGGAAAATTCCTTATTTTTGGTCAGGGTTCGATAGCGCATGGCGGGGTTCCTCCGGCATGGTAGGATTGTATGGCCTGCACGGCTTAATACGTGCAGGGAGTGGGAATGGATGGTGCACCGGAACTGTTATAGGCCAAGGCAAAACGCCGAAAAAACGGGTTTGCCTTTGTGAAAATGCTCCAAATTTTGGCTTTTTTCCAGTACATCCTAGCAAAAAAGGCCGCTGACAAGAAATCAGCAGCCTTTGTTTGCATGTGTTTGCGAACCTGTGCCTGAAAATCAGACGGTCAGGTTCTTGCGGCCCTTAGCACGGCGGCGGGCCAGCACCTTACGGCCGTTCTTAGAAGCCATGCGCTTCAAAAAGCCATGAACGCGGCTGCGCTGACGCTTCTTCGGCTGGAAAGTCTGCTTCATTTCGTATTCCCTCCTTCAAAGTTTCCCCAATACTGGGCATTTTTGGCGATTTACGCTTGGCAAATGCCCGTAGATACAGGGGCAGCCTTGCAGACTTTGATTATAGCGCAAGGACGGCAAGTTTGTCAATAGCAAACCGCGAAAAAATCCACGCGATGATCCAATGCCAGGCGCAAAGGATTGGATTTTGCGCTCTGCGCGGGCGGGCCCAGCGGACAAATAGATGCAAACGAGCCCGCTGTGAGGTGTGGATTTGGTGGAATGTTGGTTCAAAGCCTGCATTTTTGCCAAATTTTCAACTTTTATTGCCCATATCGTGGAAAATTGTACCCTATTATAATTGTATTGGGGGTAAATTTATGCTATACTATATCTGTATCTCTGTGTCTAAAAATCGGCAGAGCGGGCTTTCGGGCCTGCTTTCCGCGGGTTGACACAGCGGTTTTGGCGGACCGGGAAAGGCAACATCTTCCCCGCAGCCGCCGGCTGCTGCATGCTCCGCCCGCCTGCCCAAGAATTTTAGGCCGTGCAGCAATACCCTGCCGGATGCAGCCGGAATTTTGTGGAACGATGCGGCGCTCTTACTTTATAATGGGGGGCAGCTTGTGTTTTGTTTGCAAAAATTGGGCGGCAGCCTGCGGGGCGGCAGTGCATTGCCTTGACTAACACAAAAGTGGGGAGTATCCATGGATTCATTCAACGACGTACTGGACGCGGCCAAAGCCTATTGCCGCGAACATACTGCCGACGCGACGTACCAGTATTACATCAGCGGGCTGAAAGCGGTCAGCTTTGAAAATTCCAACTGCATCACGCTGGAAGTCCGCAATGATTTTATCTGTAAGATCGTGTCTGACCGTTATACGGGTCTGCTGAAGGATGCGTTTAAGGCTGTACTTGGCTTTGATGTTGAGGTCAAGTTCACTGTGCCGCAGCCTGAACCAGAGGCTGCCAAAGAAAAACGCCCAATGGATGAAGCCAGCCTGCCCTCGGGCCGGTATGATTTCACCTTTGAAAACTTCATCCGCGGCCCGTCCAACCAATTTGCCTTTGCGGCGGCGCAGGCGGTTGCGGCAAACCCGTCCGGCGCTTACAATCCGCTGTTCATTTACGGACCGTCCGGTCTGGGCAAAACGCATCTGCTGAACGCGATTCAGATCGAGATCCACAAAAACCATCCGGACTACAATATCGTCTATGTGGACTGCGAAAAGTTTACCAACGAGATCATCACCGCGGTCAAAATGGCAACGACCGAACAGTTCCGCCAGAAATACCGCGAAGCCGATGTGTTGCTGATCGACGATATCCAGTTTTTGGCGGGCAAGGAATCAACGCAGGAAGAGTTTTTCCATACTTTTAATACGCTGCATAATGCCGGCAAGCAGATCGTGCTGGCATCCGACCGCCGGCCAAGGAGATCAAGAGCCTGGAAGAGCGTCTGCGCACCCGGTTCGAGTGGGGCCTGACGGCGGATATCCAGCCGCCTGATTTCGAAACCCGTGTGGCGATCGTCAAGCGCAAGGCCGAATTGCTGAATCTGGATCTGCCTGATGACGTTGCGGAATACATCGCCAACCATCTGAAGCAGAACATCCGCCAGCTGGAGGGCGCAGTGAAAAAGCTGAACGCCTACTATATGTTGGAGGGTATTGCCCCCTGCATCGGCGTGACGACGACCGCCATCAAGGATACACTGAATGATACCCAGCCCATCCCCGTTACGATTGAAAAGATCATCAACGAAGTGGCGCGCACCTATAATGTGATTCCCTCCGACATCCGCGGGAAAAAGCGCAGCGCCAATGTGAGTGCCGCCCGCCAGATGTCGATGTATATCATCCGCGAGATCACCGGTATGAGCATGGAAGCCATCGGTTCCGAATTCCAGCGTGACCATTCCACCGTTGTGTACTCCATCAATACGATGGAGAAGACATCGGCAAGGACCGCCACCTGAAGGAGACCGTGGACGACATCATGAAGAACATCCGTGCCTGATGCATGCTGCAGGTTGACAATGAACGCCCGGCGTTCTGCATGTTTATACATGAATATGCAGAACATACCATGCCTTTTCCGGGTTTTCAAAACGGATATTCCGGGTTTCGACAGCAGTTTTAGACTTTCAACATTTTCAACTGATTTTTCAACAATTAACACGGGTTTTCCACAGAGCAGGTTGAAAGGTCAGGTTTTCCACATTTGAGATTTTTCTTTCCACGAGGTTTTGCGGAAAGCCAGGTCCTCAAAAATTGCTTCGGAATCAGAGGTTTCAGGCTTTTCCACAGATTCAACGTAGCCTACTACTATGACTATCAAAGTATCTAGTTTACCCTGACATTTTACGTGTTCTGCACCGTCAGGCTCATCAGCAAATAAGGATTATACAAAACGGATATTTCAGATTTCTGAACCGTCTGCCAGGCTACAACACTTCACAGTTTTCTGTAAGTTTAGTGATTATATACGAGGTGACAACATTGAAGTTTGAATGTGACAAGTCGCTGCTGTCTGCTGCGATCGACGGCGTTTCCCGCGCATCACCAACCGCGCGGCGATCCCCGTGCTGGAGGGCATTTACCTGAAAGCCGAAGGGTTCCAGCTGACGCTGACCGGCTACGATATGGAAATGGGCATCACCACCAACATTGAGTGCAATGTTCAGGTACCCGGCGAGACGGTTTTGGAAGCAAAGCTGTTTGGCTCCATGGTCAGCCGTATGCCGTCCGGCACCGTATCGGTGGAGCTGAATAACGAAGGTATGGCAATTATTTCTGGCGGTGTGGCAGAGTTTGAGATCCCCGCCATGAACGCGAGCGATTACCCCAGCCTGCCCAACACGGCAGCCGAAAATACCATGACCATTCCGACTTCGATGATGCGCGAGCTGATCGAAAAGACCATCTATGCGGTCGCTGTGGAAGATAAGAAGCCCGCACATACCGGTGAATTGTTCGTGATCGAGCCGGGCCGCCTGACGGTTGTGGCTTTGGACGGTTACCGCCTGGCCATCATTAAGCGGGATGTGGAATGCACCCGCGATATCCGCATTATCATTCCGGCAAAAAACGCTGCAGGAGCTGCTGAAAATCACCGGCGGGCCGGACGAACCGGTCAAAATTGATGCAAACCGCCGCTATGTGGTGTTCACTACCAACGGCTACACCATCATGAGCCGGTTGATCGAGGGCGAGTTCCTGAATTATGAGAGCGTGATTCCCAAAGAGAGCCGCACCAAGGTCGTGATCGACTGCAAGAGCTTTATTGATACGCTGGAACGTGCTTCTTTGATTATTACCGATCGTTTGAAGAACCCGCTGCGCATCAATTTTGCACCGGATAAAGTAACGGTGCGCTGCCAGACCCCGCTGGGCAAGGTGGTGGATGAGTTTACGCCGGAAAGCATGGAAGGCGATTCCATGGAAATCGGGTTCAACAACCGCTACCTGCTGGATGCGCTGCGCTATTCCAAGTGCGAAAAGCTGCGCCTGGAGATCAACGGCCCCTTGAGCCCGGTAAAGGTCCTGCCGGTGGAGGGCGAAGACTTTATTTACCTGGTGCTGCCGGTACGCTTTAAGAATGAAGGCTGATACGATGGAAAAAGTACGAATCCACACGGAATTTATCAAATTGGATGCTCTGCTGAAATTTGCCGGCCTGTGTGAAACGGGCGGCGAAGCCAAGGAGCTGATCCAGGGCGGAGAAGTGAAGCTGAACGGGGAGCCCTGCACCATGCGCGGTAAAAAATGCGTGCCGGGCGATGTGGTGGAGCTGGAAGGCCGCCAGGTTCAGATCGCGGAGGGCTGCTGATGCGGCTGAACCGCCTTGCGGTGACGGATTATCGCAATTTATCCGCCGCTGTTTTGGAACCCGCCCCGCAGTTGACGGTTCTGTGCGGGGCAAATGGGCAGGGCAAAACCAACCTGTTGGAAGCCGTCTGGCTGCTGACCGGGGGCAAAAGCTTCCGTGGGGCAAAGGATGCCGAGCTGATCCGGCGCGGCGCTGACTTTGCCGTGCTGGAGGCCGCATTTGAAGCGGGAGACCGCCCCCAGGAAATACGGTTGACCGTTGGCGCCAAAGGAACCCAGCGCCCCGGCCGGACGGTACGTCTGAACGGAGCCGACCGCGGAAGAGCTGCTTCGATCGCAGGAACTTTTACGGCGGTGGCGTTTGACCCCAACCATCTGAGCCTGGTCAAAGGCGGGCCGGAAGGGCGGCGGCATTTCCTGGATGCCGCGCTCTGCCAGCTGTACCCCGGCTACCTGGCGGCGGAACGGCGGTATTACGCGTGTAGCGCAGAAAAATGCGTTGCTGAAAGCGTATGACATCACTGGCGGGGATGTTCTGCTGGAAACCTACAACGAAGCGCTTGTGACCTATGGCTGCGAAGTCATGCGGCGGCGTGCGGGGTATCTGGACCAGCTGGCCCCGGCGCAGCGGCGAACTACCGTGATATTTCCAGCGGGGCAGAAAAGTTGGAGATCCAATACTGCCCCTGCTGCGATCCGGGCAGCCCGGAAGCGCTGGCGGCCAAGCTGCGCGAGGTGAAAAACACCGAGCTGCGGGCAGGCTTTTGCCTGACGGGGCCACCGCGAGGACCTGGAAATTTTAAATTTGACGGCCAGCCGGGAAAAATTTATGGCAGCCAGGGCCAGCAGCGCAGTGCGGTGCTGAGCATGAAGCTGGCGGAAGCCAGCGTGGCGGGCGAGGTGCTGGGCGAACATCCGGTGATGCTGCTGGATGATGTGCTCAGTGAATTGGATGACGCACGCCAGACGTATCTATTGACCCGCATTGAGGACAAGCAGACATTTGTGACCACCTGCGATTCCGCCGCCTTTGCCCGAACCAACGGCAAGCTGGTCTTTGTGGACCACGGACCGTGCGGGAGTTGAGGCTTTGCTTTACGGGGGATTTTGTTCCCTTTTTAGAAAAAAGACCGAAAAACTTTTAATCATCTTTGTAATAATAGAAAACTAAAAGTAAAACGCAGTCTTAAAATAAGCGCTGATGAATGCAAAGTTCAAAATGAAAACATTGCAAAAATTGACGCGATGCGGAAATAAAATTTCTAAATTTTGAGACGACCAAAGGGCGGTGCAGAGTGCCATCCCATTCCTGAACCGTGATCCCCAAAAGACAAACCAGGCAGTTTGTTCTGCCTCCAATTCCTAATTGCTAAGGCAACACCGCACAATTCCCGCCTGACGGCTTAAGCACCGCTCCGACGGCTGCGGCACGCATCTGCGTTGCAAAATGCTCGATAAGACATCCAGTATTATCTGCGCTTTTGGCCTAGCAGCTGCCGCACCTCGCTCGCCGTATCGGCACTTAGAATTATGCGGTATTGCCCTAATTTCTCATTACTAATTATCATGTATCTTCACTTAGGTCAGGATTTTATCGTAAATACGCGGGACGTCATCGGGGTGTTTGACCTGGATACCGCAACCGATGCGGGCCAGAAGGCAAAGATCACCGATGAATTCCTGCGGCATGCCCAGCAGGAAGGGGCTGTTGTGGATGTGAGCGGCAGTATGCCAAAAAGCTTTGTCCTGACAGATTTCCCCGATGATACGGTTTATATTACCCAGATATCCACCGCCGCCATCCGCAACCGCGCGGCAAAGTTTGATATGGGGCAGTAAAACTGCAGAAAAACGTTAGACGGACAAAAAAGCGTCTATAATTTTTACAGATACAAAAATGCACCCCAGATATACCAAAGGGCAGGTTTTACCCTGATAACGTCAGAAATGCCGGTTTAAGTTTTTGAAAAAAAGCTGCCGAAATCCCCGCACCTCGTAAGAAATGGGAGGAAAGTTCATGTCAGAAGAAATCATCACCGAAACCAACCGCGAAACGGCGACCGACCATGAGTACGGCGGCGCGCAGATCCAGGTCCTGGAAGGGCTGGAAGCTGTGCGCAAGCGCCCCGGCATGTATATCGGTTCCACAGGCCCTTCCGGTCTGCATCATCTGGTTTATGAAATCGTGGATAACTCCATCGATGAAGCTCTGGCCGGGTACTGCACCCATATTGAAGTGACCATCAAGCCGGGCAATATCATTGAAGTCAGTGATAACGGCCGCGGTATCCCGGTGGATATCCAGCCCAAACTGGGCATCCCGGCTGTCACGGTCGTGTATACCGTGTTGCATGCCGGCGGCAAGTTTGGCGGCGAGGATTCCGGCTACAAAGTGGCTGGCGGTCTGCACGGCGTCGGCGCCAGCGTTGTAAACGCGCTGAGCGAATGGCTGGTTGTGCATGTGCGCCGTGACGGCGCCGAGTACGAGCAGAGTTTCAAGCGCGGAAAACCGGATGGAGACCTGAAAAAGATCGGTGTGGCGGCATCTACGGGTACCACCGTTACTTTTAAGCCAGACCCGGAAATGTTCACCGAAACCACCGAATACGATTATGAGATCCTGCTCAAGCGCTGCGGGAAGAAAGCTTCCTGAACGCCGGTGTGCGCATTACCCTGACGGATGAGCGCCCCGAAAGCATTGAGAAAAACGACGGTGTACCGCTGCAGGAATCCATGTGCTATGAGGGCGGCGTGCGCAGCTTTGTGCAGTATCTGCATGAAAAGCGCGACCTGACCCCGCTGCACCCGCAGGTCATCTATATGAAAGGCGAAGCCAACGGCGCTGTGGCCGAAGTTGCTTTGCAGTACTGCGACAGCTACAACGAGCTAATCCTTTCTTTTGCCAACAACGTGCACACCCCGGAGGGCGGCACCCACGAGGAAGGCCTGAAAACCGCGCTGACCCGCGTGTTTAACGAATTTGGCCGTGCCAAGGGCTACCTGAAGGAAAAGGATGAAAACTGGCAGGGCAGCGATGTGCGCGAAGGCATGATCGCCGTTGTTTCCGTCAAGCTGCAGGAAGCGCAGTTTGAGGGCCAGACCAAAGCCAAGCTGGGCAACACCTACATCAAGACGCTGGTTTCCAACATTGTGTACAACAAGCTCAGCGAATTTTTGGAAGAAAACCCTGCTGTTGCCAAGGCTGTATTTGAAAAGGTGACCCAGGCAGCCCGCGCCCGTGCCGCAGCCAAAAAGGCCCGCGACCTGGTGCGCCGCAAGAGTGCGCTGGAAAGCAACCGTATGCCGGGCAAACTGGCAGACTGCCACGAGAATGACCCCGCCAAGACCGAAATCTTCATCGTCGAGGGTGACTCTGCTGGCGGCTCTGCCAAGCAGGGGCGTGATTCCAACATCCAGGCAATCCTGCCGCTGTGGGGCAAGATGCTGAACGTGGAAAAAGCCCGCGCCGACCGCATTTACGGCAACGACAAGCTGATGCCGGTTGTGACGGCACTGGGCACGGGAATTGGCGATGAATTTGACATCAACAAGGTGCGGTACCACAAAATCTTTATCATGGCTGATGCTGACGTTGACGGCTCCCACATCTGTACCCTGATGCTGACCTTCTTCTTCCGTTACATGCGGCCGCTGATTGAACACGGGTATGTGTATGTGGCACAGCCGCCGCTGTTCAAGCTGCAAAAGGGCAGCACCGTCAAGTATGCGTACAACGAAGACGAAATGAAGCAGCTTTCGGCTGAGATGCCGGGCGCCAAGGTGAACCGCTACAAAAGGCCTTGGTGAGATGAACCCCGACCAGCTGTGGGAAACCACCATGAACCCTGATAACCGCGTGATCGTGCAGATCAAGATCGAAGATGCCGAGCGCGCCGACGAGGCGTTCAGCATCCTGATGGGCGAGCAGGTGGAACCCCGCAAGGAGTTCATTGAGCGCAACGCCAAGTATGCACGTCTGGACGTTTGATTCGGCGGCTTTTTTGGTCGGCTTTTTGAAAAAAAAGCTGGCAAAAAAACTTTAATCGTTTGGGTTAAAGAAAAGGCGGCAGGGGAGAGGGAGCAAAAAGCCCGCAGGTTTTGGAGCGGTCAAGACCGTTCCCTACGGGGCAGGGCGAATGGCGGACCCTGTAGGAGCGCACATTGTGCGCCCGCTGCGTGTGGGCAATCTATTACCACACCGGATTACGGTGGAAATTTCCGCTGCCGCCAGACGCTGATGAATTTTGTTTTTGATATTTTGATGATAGAGTGAAGATTTTCGGTGAAGCTTTTGCAAAAGGGCTTTGAAACAATCCGAAAGGTGAGTTGAATGGAAGAAAATGTTATCATGGTGCCCGGTTCGGGCACGAAGGTCATTGTGCGCGATGTCAAGCAGGAGATCGAAACGGCATTTTTGGATTATTCCATGTCCGTTATCGTATCCCGTGCCTTGCCGGATGTGCGCGATGGCCTGAAGCCCGTACACCGCCGCATCCTGTACACGATGCACGAGCGCGGCAACGACCCCAGCCACCCGTACCGCAAGTCTGCGGATACGGTTGGTGCTGTGCTGGGTGCTTACCACCCCCACGGCGACGCCAGTGTGTATGACGCGATGGTGCGTCTGGCACAGGATTTCAGCCTGCGTTATCCGCTGGTTGACGGCCAGGGCAACTTTGGTTCCGTGGACGGCGACCCCCCGGCTGCTTACCGTTATACCGAGCCCGCATGTCCAAAATTGCATGCGAAATGCTGACGGATATTGATAAGGATACCATTGACTGGGACCCGAACTTTGACGAAACCAAGAAGGAACCCCACATGCTGCCCAGCCGGTTCCCCAACCTGCTGGTCAACGGCAGCCAGGGCATTGCGGTCGGCATGGCCACCAACATCCCGCCGCACAATCTGCGCGAAGTCGTCAGCGGCATGATTGCCCTGATTGATGACCCGGAAATTGATCTGGCGGGCCTGATGGAGCACATCAAGGGACCCGATTTCCCCACCGGCGGTGTGATTATGGGACGCAGCGGCATCCGTGCGGCATATGCCACAGGCCGCGGCAAGATCACCCTGCGTGGCCGTGCCGAGATCGTGGAGAAGAAGAACGGCCGGTATGAGATTGTGATCACCGAGATCCCCTACATGGTCAACAAGACCCGCCTGCTGGAATCCATCGGCGACCTGGTCAAAGATAAGCGCATTGAGGGCATCAGCGACCTGAACGACCTGTCCTCCAGCCGCACCGGCATGAAGATCCTGGTCGAGATCAAGAAGGACGCCAACCCGCAGGTAGTGCTGAACCAGCTCTACCGCTACACCCAGCTGCAGGACACCGTGGGTGTAATCATGCTGGCGCTGGATGACGGCGTGCCCAAGATCATGAGCCTGAAGACCATGATGCAGCGCTATCTGGACTTCCAGTTCCAGGTCATCCGCCGCCGCACGGCGTATGAGCTGAAAAAGCCCAGGACCGCGAGCACATCCTGGAAGGTCTGCGCAAGGCTGTGGATATTGTGGATGAGATCATCGCCACCATCCGCGCCTGCAAGGGCGGCTTTGCAGAGGCAAAGGCGGCCATTATGGAGCGTTTCGGCTTCGACGACCCGCAGGCCGATGCTATCGTAAAACTGCAGCTGGGACGTCTCGCAGGCCTGGAAATTCTCAAGATCGACGAGGAGTTGGGCCAGCTGCGCGCCAGCATTGAAAATTACAAGGATATCCTGTCCAACGACGCCCACACCATGGAGATCGTCAAGACCGACCTGACGGCTCTGGCCGACAAGTACGGTGACGACCGCCGCACCTCCATTGAGGCGGTTTCCGGCGAAGTGGACATTGAGGACCTGATCCCCGAAGAGACCTGCGTCTTTACCCTGACCCATGAAGGTTACATCAAGCGCACGGCGGTGGACACCTACAGTGCCCAGAACCGCGGCGGCCGCGGTGTGGCCGGCATGACCCAGAAAGACAATGACTTTACCGAGGAACTGTTTGTTGGCTCCACGCATGACTACATGCTGTTCATGACGGACAAGGGCCGTGTGTACCGCCTGAAAGGCTACCAGGTAGCCGAGGGCAGCCGCACCGCCAAGGGCAGCCATATTGCCAACCTGCTGCAGCTGCAGGAGGGCGAGAAAGTTACCATCATGATGCGCCAGCCCGCCAACATGGACGAGGATGCCAGCTACATCACGATGGTAACGCGGCAGGGCCTGATCAAGCGCACGCCGCTTTCCCAGTTCCGCAACATCCGCAAGGGCGGCCTGAACGCCATTGCGCTGAACGAGGACGATGCCCTTGTCTGGTGCCACCTGACAGGCGGCGAGGATGAGCTGATCGTGGCCACTCATGATGGTGCCGCCATCCATTTCAGCGAGGCTGGAGCGCGCGCTATGGGCCGCACAGGCCATGGTGTGCGCGTCATCAAGCTGCGTGATGGTGACTATGTTGTGGGCGTGGGCGTCTGCCGCCCCGGCGCAACCGTGCTGACCGTCACCGAGGACGGCAAAGGCCGCCGCAGCCTGATTGATGACTACCGCATTACCAAGCGCGGTGGTCTGGGCATCCGCAACTACACCCGCGGCGGTGTGGCAGGCATCAAGATTGTGGATGACACCGATGACCTGATCCTCATCAGCCAGGACGGTATTCTGATCCGCATGCACGCCAATGACATCAACGTGCAGTCCCGCTATGGCAGCGGCGTGCGCGTGATGCGCCTGATTGGCGAGGACAAGGTAGCCGTGCTGGCCCGCGTGGACCGCGATGCCACCGCCGAAACAGCCAAGCCGGAGGATGATGGCGAGACTGACCCGACCCCTGAAGAGCTGGAAGCCATTGCCGCAGCCGAAGCCGCCGAAGAGGCTGCTGAGGACGCCGCACCGGACACTGAGGGCGAGGACGAAGAATAATTGGAGTGACGAGGTTCCTTCTTTGAAAAGAAGGAACCGAAGAAACTTTAATACAGGATAAGATAAACAAAAAGGGCACAGCGCCGGGTGAAGAACCGGGGGCTGTGCCTTTTTATTGGGTTTATTTACAGGGAAAAAGCGAAGAGGAAGAGATAACAAAACCCCGCCCGCGCAAACCGTATCGGATGCGCGGGGCGGGGGTTTTATATTACTGGTTTAGCGGCAGCGCCGCGGACCGGACAAATTACTTGTACAGGTCAACCAGCTTGGTCAGGTGGGTGTAACGAGCTTCAGCAGCTTCCTGGTTCTTCTCGAACAGGGCCTTAGCGCGATCCGGGAATGCGCGGCTCAGGCGGCTGTAACGGGTCTCGTTAGCCAGGAACTCCTGATACTTGTCCATCTTGCCAGCCTTGGAGGTGAGGGTGAACGGATTCTTGCCCTCGGCCTTCAGTGCCGGGTTGAAGGTGAACAGGTTCCAGTAGCCAGCCTCAACGGCCTTCTTCATCTCGTTCTGGCAGTTGGTCATGCCGCCCTTAACACCGTGCAGCTCGCAGGGAGCGTAGCCGATGATGATGGACGGGCCGGGGTAAGCCTCAGCCTCAGCAATGGCCTTGACAGCCTGAGCCATGTTAGCGCCCAGAGCGATCTGAGCAACATAGATGTAGCCATAGGTCATGCAGATCTCGGCCAGGCTCTTCTTGCTGATTTCCTTACCGGCAGCAGCAAACTGGCAAACCTCACCGATGTTGGAGGCCTTGGAAGCCTGTCCGCCGGTGTTGGAGTACATCTCGGTATCGAAGACCATAACATTGACGTCGTGGCCGGAAGCCAGAACGTGATCCAGGCCGCCGTAACCGATGTCATATGCCCAGCCATCGCCGCCGAAGATCCAGAAGCTCTTCTTGGCCAGGTACTGCTTATCCTTCAGGATCTCTTTAGATTCATCGCAGCCGCAGGCTTCCAGAGCAGCGATCAGGGCCTTGGCAGGAGCGTCGTTGGCCTTGGTGTTGTTCTTGGTTTCCAGGTACTTGTCGATGACAGCATCCAGATCAGCATTCTTGCCCTTCAGAGCTTCAACCTTGGTGATCAGGTTGGCACGAACGGTCTCGTAACCAATCTGCATGCCCAGGCCGTGCTCAGCGTTATCCTCGAACAGGGAGTTGATCCAAGCGGGGCCGAAGCCAGACTCCTTGTTGGTGGTGTACGGGCTGATGGAAGCGGTGCCGCCCCAGATGGAGGAGCAGCCGGTGGCGTTGGAGATGAACATCTTCTCGCCGAACAGCTGGGTGATCAGGCGGGCGTAAGAAGTCTCGGCGCAGCCTGCGCAGGAGCCAGAGAACTCAAGCAGCGGCTGGTTGAACTGAGAACCCTTGACGGAAATATCGGAAACAACACCAGGGATGTTGTCCTTCTTGCGGATGTTCTCGACGCAGTAATCGAAAGCAGCCTGCTGTGCAGCCTGGCTCTCCTGCGGCTTCATCTCGATCGCCTTGGTCGGCAGACGGTGACACATTCGCCGCAGCCCATGCAGTCCAGCGGAGAGACAGCCATGGTGAACTTGTACTCGCTAGCCTTGGGCTTGGTGTCAGCCAGCTTGGTGCTTTCGGGAGCATTAGCAGCTTCGTCAGCAGTCAGGCAGAACGGACGGATGGTAGCATGAGAGCAGACGAATGCACACTGGTTACACTGAATGCACTTCTCAGCATCCCACTCGGGAACCATAACAGCGGTGCCGCGCTTCTCGTAAGCAGAAGCGCCCTGCTCCCACTCGCCGTTGACGTTGCCTTCAAAGGCAGAAACAGGCAGCTATCGCCGTCCATACGGCTGATGGGCTCCATGACGTCGCGGATCTGCTTGACCAGTGCATCAGGTCCCTTAAGGGCCTTCGGGGCAGCATCGGGAGCCGGGTTGTGCCAGCTCTCGGGGACGTTGACCTTATGGACAGCGTCAACACCGGCATCGATAGCCTTCCAGTTCATCTGGACAACAGCGTCGCCCTTCTTGCCGTAGCTCTTCTTGGCAGCGGCCTTCATGAACTCAACAGCTTCGTCGATGGGCATAACGTCAGCCAGCTTGAAGAAAGCAGACTGCAGGATGGTGTTGGTGCGCTTGCCCATGCCGATTTCGATAGCCTTATCGATAGCGTTGATGGTGTACAGCTGAATGTTGTTATCAGCAATGTACTTCTTATCAGCAGCGTTCAGATGCTCATCCAGCTCCTCATCGGTCCACTGGCAGTTGATCATGAACACGCCGCCCGGCTTGACATCCTGGACCATCTTCATGCCCATGTGGATGTAAGCGGGGTTATGGCAGGCAACGAAGTCAGCCTGGTTGATGTAGTAGGGGCTGCGGATGGGCTTATCGCCAAAGCGCAGATGGCTGATGGTAACGCCGCCGGTCTTCTTGGAGTCATACTGGAAGTAAGCCTGAATGTACTTGTCGGTATGGTCGCCAATGATCTTGGTGGAGTTCTTGTTTGCGCCGACAGTGCCGTCGCCGCCGAGACCCCAGAACTTGCACTCTTTGGTGCCGGGAGCAGAGGTGATCGGAGCGGGCTTGACTTCGGGCAGGCTCAGGTTGGTGACGTCATCGGTGATGCCGATGGTGAAGCGAGGCTTCGGATCAGCCTTCTCCAGTTCGGTGTAGATGGCGAACACGCTGGACGGCGGGGTGTCCTTGGAGCCCAGGCCGTAACGGCCGCCGGTCAGGACAACATCGTTCATGCCAGCTTCACGCAGGGTGGTGGCAACATCCAGGTACAGGGGTTCGCCCAGGGAGCCGGGCTCCTTGGTGCGGTCCAGAACTGCGATCTTCTTTGCGGTCTTGGGCAGAACCTTCAGCAGAGCAGAAGAAACCCAAGGACGATACAGACGAACCAGAACCAGGCCAACCTTCTCGCCCTTAGCGGTCAGGTAGTCAACAACTTCTTCGGCAACGTCGCAGATGGAGCCCATAGCGATGATGACGCGGTCTGCATCGGGAGCGCCGTAGTAGTTGAACAGGTCATAGTTGGTGCCCAGCTTTTCGTTGATCTTGGCCATGTACTTCTCGACAACTGCGGGCAGTGCCTCGTATGCCGGGTTGCAGGCTTCACGATGCTGGAAGAAAACGTCACCATTTTCGTGAGAACCGCGCATCTTGGGATGTTCGGGGTTCAGAGCCTTGGCACGGAACTCCTCAACAGCCTCCATGTTGCACATTTCCTTCAGGTCTTCGTAATCCCACTTTTCGATCTTCTGGATCTCGTGAGAAGTACGGAAACCGTCGAAGAAGTTCACGAACGGAACATGGCCTTCGATAGCGGACAGGTGAGCAACGGGGCTCAGATCCATAACTTCCTGAGGGTTGGATTCGCACAGCATGGCAAAACCGGTCTGACGAACGGCCATAACGTCGCTGTGGTCACCGAAGATGTTCAGGGCCTGGGTAGCAACGGTACGGGCGGAAACGTCAAAAACGCAGGGCAGCTGCTCGGCTGCGATTTTGTACATGTTGGGGATCATCAGCAGAAGACCCTGAGAAGCGGTGAAGGTGGTGGTGATAGCACCGGTGCCCAGAGAACCGTGCACAGCACCTGCGGCGCCAGCCTCGGACTCCATTTCAACAACCTTGACCTGGTTCCCGAAAATGTTCTTCAGGCCGGCAGCGCTCCACTGGTCAACAGTGTCTGCCATCGGGCTGGAGGGGGTAATCGGGTAGATGGCAGCAACATCGGTAAACGCATAAGCTACATGCGCAGCCGCGGTATTGCCATCCATGGACTGTTTTGCTCTTGGCATTTTTTTTCCTCCGTTTACTAGGGAATGCCGGAGGGACATTCCCAGTTAGATTAGCACCTGTGTGCCCCTGCTGCAATACTTGCTCCTTGCAGCGGGTAGGCTGCGGCAAAAGCCCACAGGCAGTACCACCCGGCCAAACCCTTGCGAACCTGGCAGATGGCGCTCTTGCTTAAGCTTATTTTACCAAAAAAGGGGCGGAATAGTAAAGCCTATTCGGTTAGAATGTTGCACAAAAAATTTTGCGCGCTTGTGTGCAGGTTGACCGTTTTGTGGGAGGGTTTTGTGCAAATTAGCTGAAGTAGGGAAATAAATAGGACTGCATAGGATGAAAAATCAGAAAAACAGCACAAAAATGGCCCGGCTGACAAAACAAAAGCCAGAAAGCAGAGAAAATTTGAAAAATAAAAACGGCACAGCCAATGGAAAATACGCCGGAAGCTTGACAGGGCGGGGCGGGACAATTACAATCAAAGTAAGTATAAAACGGCAAGCAAAGCCCGGCCACAGGCCGGAAAATGTACATATATAAGGCAACACCGCACAATTCCCGCCTTGCGGCTTAAGCACCGCTCCGGCAGCTGCGGCACGGCATCTGCGTTGCCAAAATGCTCGATAAGACATCCAGTATTATCTGCGCTTTTTGGCTTAGCATCTGCCGCACCTCGCTCGCCGTATCGGCACTTAGAATTATGCGGTATTGCCTTAATTATACCACCATTTCCTACCGCGTCAATGGGTTGCAATGCGCCGTGCCGGATCCCTCGC
>ENA-OQCD01000119-OQCD01000119.1-human-gut-metagenome-genome-assembly--contig:-NODE-119-length-19376-cov-2.497428_pt1 | contig 19376 bp, 16 predicted proteins | sample MGYA00242755_ERZ504571 | MGnify/ENA primary metagenome ERZ504571 (study PRJEB26092, sample SAMD00036274) | human gut metagenome | host: Homo sapiens | study: EMG produced TPA metagenomics assembly of...
CGAAACATATAATATTACAGCTATCACTGATAATATAAAGCTTCTCAAAGGTAAAAAGGAGGTATTCTCTTCTAGAGCAGGGGAAGCTGAAGAACAGTGGAGAGTATCATATTATGAATATAGAAATAAATCTAAAAATGCCAGAAACTTACTAAGAGGAGCTTGGGGTCCGTTTTTAGGAATCGAAGGATATAATACAAACAAAATGTCCTTGATTAACATAAAAATCCCTAATTACAATGAAAATTCTATTGATGATTATTTCTCTATACGTTTTGAAGATTCTTCTTCTTTTTATGCAGTTTGCGATAGAACTTTATGGGAAGATGTAGATGAATCTGAAGAGATGGCAAAAGTATCTGGAATATTTAGAGGAGATTGTTTTATAGGTAATTATACGCACAGGATGTGCAGAAACTTCCAAGACCCATCTTCTCCTATAAATGATGATATAGTAGATGCAATGTCTTGGAAAGACAATTATGACCCTGATAACCAAGAAAGTTATTCTAAAATAAATAGAGGAGACGTCAATGCTATAACTTTAGGACACTGGGCAACAGTAAAAGTTTGCAGTAATATAAACCTTTCTATGAGATGTTTGGATAAATCATACAGTTCCGAAGAAGGATTGACAGGAAAACCCAGAGGTTTCTACCCATTGCAAGCAATGAGTACTGGAGGAGAATCGAAAATTCCAGAATCGTTTATTATAAATGATGGAATAAATTCTACTACTTCTGACAAATATAACTTTGAGTTACCCGATGTTCCTGCAATAAAGAATCACTTTGGTGTTCGGATTATGTACTCTGACATTAATATAAATGATTCATTTAAAAATGGATATAGGGTATTTAGGCTCACTAATTATAGAGATTATCCTCTTACATATGGAAACATAATCAAATTAGTTGAACTTTTTCGGCAACATTCTTTGCGTTTTTTGAGCACGGAGTAGCTTTGATTCCGGTGAATGAAAGGGTAGAATCTGGAAGTGGAGCAGGTGGAAGTGTCTTCATAAACACCTCTAACGTGCTGCCAGAGAACCCAAGAGTACTGTCTGATACATTCGGTCACCCAGGTGGGCAGAGAGTGTCATCAAGACCCCGTATTTTGTTTATGGAGTGGACACAGTTGGGAAGAAGATTTGGAGAACAATGGTGAAACGTTCGAGGTAATATCGGATTTTAAAGTACAGAAATTCTTAAATGATAATATTTCACTAACTGAAAAAGAGATGACTCCAATTATTGGAATTAGAAATGTAAAAACTCATTATAATAGATTTAAGCAAGATGTAATGTTTACTTTTTATGATGATATTAATACTATAGAAGAAAAGGTATGGAATCTATGCTATAATGAAGTTCTTCAAAAGTTTATTACTTTCTATTCTTGGGTTCCATCTTATTCTGAAAATATTGATAACATATTCTTTACTTTCGACAGAGATACCTCAAAAGCTATAGCTAAACTAACTAAAGATTATCCTTTAATAACATTATCTGAAGGAAACTTAATCTCTCCCCCAACATCTACTGAATTGGGGAGCTTGAGGTTAAATATGAACTTAGAAGAATATTTAGTAGATTACTACCTTGCTGATGATAGGTTGAGAAATCAGTACTTTATTAGTACTTCTGGAGATGTTTCTATATCGGAAGCGCTGAAAGATAGTGTATTGTGGTCTTTCCCAGTTAAAGCTGAAGTATATCATCATCTAAGTACTTCAGAGGGCAATTCGAAAGTAATTGATAAAACTGTATATTCTACAATAACTGTTGCTACTCAAGAGTACTATAATACTTTAACTACATCTTTCTGGAAACACGGAAAGGCAGGATTAATGGAAACTAAGGAGCCCCTTCGTCAGACTTATTGGTATGGCAAACAACATCCGTTTGAGTTTGAGGTAGTGGTAGTTGATAATCCCTCAGTCCATAAATTATTCGAGAATTTGGTTTTATTATCTAATAATGTAGCCCCTGAATCATTCCACTATGAGATAACTGGAGATGTTTATGATTTTGCTGATGATAGAGAGAATATGTACTTTAGACAAGAAGCAACTAAAGACCTTTATCAATACAATGGCTCTGATATACTGTATGATAGTGATTATTTAAAATTGCATCCTAAGCAACGTGACATTATAGGTTCTACATCTCCATATAAGGAAAGGTCTACAATGTTTCCTCTATATTATACTAGAGTGGATACTATAAATGAAATAGAAGATTACTATCAAGCTGCGACATCTCCCCCATAGAGATTACCAAAGCCTATCTGGTTCTGAAATTGTTTATGATAAAAGGTATGATTCTTATCACATACTTACTCATGTTAAAGGATGTCCGTTTAGAGGAATGTACAAACAAAGATGTAAGGAGTCAGACCCAGGAGCTATAATTGATGGTTCAGTTCCATATCCTTATGTATGGGCACAGTATGGAAGATTAAGAGGAAATATGGACTTCATTGAGGATAACTGGTACATACAAATTCCTCCGATAAACTTCTATCAGAAAAATGAACTTCAATGGAAGGTTGGAAAAGAGGGGGCTTGGTATCCACCTCTTAATTTGACTAATAATCCTTTACCTAGTGATATGTCAGTTTTAGAAATAAAAACTGAAAATGACATTCCTAAAGAGTTGGTTAAATTGGGATACGGAGTTAATAGTGATTCATTTGATACAACTAAGTGGGAAACCATTACTAATCATAGAAAAGAATCTAAGATAAAAGATAAAGTCATGAAGGTAAAAATCAGGTATACTGGTGATAAATTAGTCTATGTGACTGCATTAAAAACAATATATAATATAAGTTACGCATGAATGAAAATCAAATTGGTGGGACGATAACATCTCAGCTACCACCTATCATTCCTCCTCAGTTTAGTATAACTAATAAGATAGGTCCATCAAAACTTCCTAAAATGATTTCTCCTCTGCTACTAAAGGCAGAGGAGGATTCTTTCAGGGAATGGGCGGAATGGGTTCTTTAGGAAATATGGCTAGTACTGTTAGTAGTCTAATTCCTCAAAAAGAACAATCTGGACTTACTACTGGACTTAATGCTGGCTATGATGCTGCTGCTAATACAGTTAGTGCTATTCCTGGAGTTGGAACAATCATTGGAGGAGCTATGAAGATTGGCGGTATGTTATCAGACGGACTTACAGCTATGGGAGTGGGAACAGACCAGATGACTACAACTGACAAGATTCTCGATAGCAAGTTTATGAAATTAACTCCGATAGGTCTTATTAATTCCTTTGGAGCAAAGAAAGCTGATACTATCGTAAAAGATAATGAAGCTTTTGAACAAGTAGGTTCTTCTTATGGTGGAACTACAGATGTAGTCGATAATGCCTTAGAGAAAAGTGGAAAGAAGTATGGATTATTAAGTGGTAAAGGAAGAAACAAAGCTAACCGTGAGATTGCCAGAGCTAAACTCCAACAGACCAAAATGGGAAATATAGCAGATGAAGCAAGAGACGCTTTTTCTAACCAATCGGCATCACTTAGTATGATAAATAATAGAAATCTATTGGGAATGACGGGAGGATATCAGCAAAAAGGTTCTTATATTGGAAGAAATGGATTAAAACTTCCATCCGTAGAGGATATGGAGAAAGCTAGAGCTACTGTTGCGAGAATTAGACAGAAAAAACTATCTGAATCTAAACCTGTTGAAGAGTTCAAAGATGGAGGTAAGATGAATGTAATTCCAGAAGGAGCTTTACATGCACATAAGCATCACATGGATGTTGAAGGTATTACTCCCAAAGGTATTGCAGTAGTAACTCAAGAAGAAGGTGGAGTAGTTCAACATGCTGAAATAGAACGCAATGAAATAATCTTTACCAAAGAGGTAACAGAAGAATTGGAACGTCTATATAAAGATGGAAGTGATGAAGCAGCAATACAAGCTGGAAAGCTAATTGCTAAGCAAATAATTGAAAATACTCAAGATAATACAGGATTAATCGCGGAGGTACAGGTATGAAAATAGAAATAGGAGATAAAGAATATAACGTAGAGGTTGCAAGAACCGAGGAAGAGAAGGTTAAAGGCCTACAAGAAAAGGAGTCTTTAGGAGAAGATGAGGGGATGTTATTTGTGTATGACGAACCTCAAGAAATCGCCTTTTGGATGAAAGATACTGCAATTCCGTTGGACATAGTATTTATGGATGAAGATGGAGAGGTAATATCAGTTAAACAAGGACAGCCCTACGATGAAACTTTATTAGAAGAAGATGGAGTAATGTATGTTCTTGAAGTTAATCAGAACTCGGGAATCCAACCGGGCGATGAACTCGATATGGAAGATGACGATGATGACAAACAGCCAGTTATGAAAGTGCTGGCTCCAGACGGTTCCACTCAAATGGAACTTGAAGGTGGAGAGAGAATTTTTAGTAGAAAAAATACTAAAACACTTATCAAAATGGCTAAACGAGCATATTCTTCGGAATTAGATAAGGATTATAAAGCCTTAGGAAAGAAAGTTTTTAAATACTTACATATACAGGACACAAATACTCCAGAATACGTAGATACTCCAAAGAGTAAAGAAGATTAACTATTTTAAATGAACTAAACGTATAAATACTAAATTAATGGATTATTATTTTGATATGTCCATAAATATTGCTAATTTTGTCAAGTATTTAAGTATTTAACGTTAAAACTAAAGAATTATGAAATTAGAACCTAAAGTAAAGAAATTTCAGGAAGGCGGAGCAGCTCCAGCACCTGCTGCTGAACCAATGCCAGCTGAACAAGGTGCAGCACCAGAACAAGGTGGAGGAGAAGGCGACCCATTGATGCAATTAGCTCAAATGGCTGCAGAAGCACTACAAAGTGGTGATTGTAATACAGCTCTAGCTGTATGTGAAGGATTTATGCGACTCGTTCAAGAAGCATCACAAGGACAAGGCGGAGAAGCAGCTCCTCAAGGTGAACCCGTCTATAAAAGAGGTGGAACCTTAGTCAGAAGAGTATAAGAGTAGAAGTTAGAAAGGAGTATACAAGATTTATGTATGCTCCTTTTTTATTATAAATGTAAAACACATGTCACAGGCGATTAAAAAAATTATCAAACGGTGGAGGTGTCTCACAAACTGAACAGAAACCAAAAGAAGAAACTCCTCAAGTAAGAACATTTAAACTTGGAGAGAGAGAAATTGAAACAGGCTCTTTATTAAGAAATGCTGACTCAAATTTAGAATCATACCTTGAAAGTACAGGTTGGAGTTCTAAAAAGAAGAACGCTTTCAGAGAAACTTATGGTAAATACCTGCAAGGAATTAACTCTGGAACAATCTCTTCTAGAGATGTAGGAAGAAATTGGATTGACTCCACTGGACAATTAACAAATACTTCCGGAAAGGGATTCGATGCTAATGGAGCCGTGGCACATTACCTGGACTCAATAGCAGATGCTATTCCAGATTATGTAAAAGAAGAGAAAGTTCAACCTACTGTTACTAAGAAATCACTTAATTTTAGTGCAGGACTAAATAAGTCACTGCTTGATAAATTCTTCGGAGGAAATAGATACAATCAATCAGTTTGGTATAGTAGAGACGCTTTAGATGAAACTACGAAGAAAAGAGGGATAACCAATAGATTAAAAGATTTTTCAAGTCAATTTAACTCTTACGCTGATTCATTATTAAATGACCCTGAGTTTGATACTAAGTATGATTTATCAAATACAGCCTTTAAGAACAAGGATGAGTTTAGAAACAAAATAGAACAGGCTAAAGCAGCTCTGTCTAATGATAAATTCGGAGATGATGATTGGAGAGCTTTGGCAGAACTTGGAATAGACCCAGAAGGTTACAGAGGTTGGTTTGGAGATGTTGATGATGCAACAGCACAGCAACAAGCAGTAAAGAAAGATAATTATAAAGGAACTCCACTAGAGGATTTATCTAAAGCAAATACTAAACTTACAGATGCTGGATTCTTGGCTAGAACTGATGAAAAAGGTAACATATTTTATTTAAATCCAGACGGTACAGAAATTAAGAATGGAGTTATTGGAGAAGAATTTAACCCCAAGACCGATTCTTTAGCAGGTTGGTTTAGAGTAAATGGAAACATTTATAACCCAAGCGAATATGCTAATTGGAGTCCAGAAGTAAAGAACGCTTATAATATTATCCTTAATCAACAGGATGATAAAAACATATATGATGACCCTGTTTACGGAGAACTTAAAGATAAATACGGATATTCTCATGTAGCAGATGCTTCTCTATTCTTCGATAATTTCAATGGAGAATTAGTAAAAGCATATACAAGACCTACTGTTGAGAATCCTGCTGGTTCTAAATCTCAATACTTCCTTAATAAGAATGGTAAGTTTACTCCAGTAAATGTTACCTATAATGATATTTTGGGAGAATGGGTTGCTAATGATAATGGCACAACCATTAGATTAGGAAAACAAAGAGAAGCCGGTACACAACCAATTTCTGGAAGTGATGCAAAAGTAGGATTTAATAAAGTAAGACAATTTACCTTTAGTGGTAAAGATGCCTATACACAAGACAATATCTTAGGTTTATTAAGAAGACTTGGAGATAATCCTAATCTTGCCAATGATGCAAGATATAGAAGTTTTATTCAAGGACTTTTCTTACCCGGTTTATTAGATTCAATGAAATCAGAAGAGGGAATACCCCTAACTGACCTTATTAAAGAGGGAAGAATTGACTTTAGACTACTTCCAAATGAGACTAAGAGAGGATTAAGAATCCTTAGAGATAGTCAGGGTAGAGTTACTAACCTTACATTTGACACAGGAGATGGGCCTCACAGTTCAGGTTCTCCATTAGGTGGAACAGGTTGGAAAGGATTTAAACCTATCAAAACAGACTATAATGCATCTCCCTTAAAAAGGAAAGAGGGAGGAATCATTAAAGCACAATGGGGAGTAAGTACTGATTACATAGTGGACAGACGTAAACCCGCAGTAGAGCTTACTGAAGAAGAAAAGAAATTAAATAAGAAAGCTACTGATAGTTATGATAAAACCCAATCAATAAAGTTTGATAATAAAGACTTGACTGACGCAGGTGGTATTATTAAAACTTCTGATAGGGTAAAAATGGGGGCAGCTATGGCTGACCTATTAAGTGCTGGACTTGGATTTGTTCCAGGAGCTAACATTGCTTCCGCGGGTATTGGAGCCGCTAGTTCACTTGCTGAATTTGGTGCTGATGTTTCTGATGGACTCGAATGGGGAGATGTAGGAAATCTGGCTCTTAACTTGGGAATGGATGCAGTGTCATTAATTCCTGCAATGAAGAGTATTAAAGCAGCTAAAGCTATGGGCAAATTAGCTAAGTTTGTTCCACTTATAGCAACAGCTATTGGAGCAAGTACATTATTTAATGACCAAGAAAGAGAATCTCTTACATCATCATTAAAGAAAGTAACTAGTGGTAATGTAAAGGATTTAAGTACTGACGACTTTAAAAATCTGGCAACCATTTCAAGAGTTGTACTAGGTGGTAAAAACTTCCTAAAATCTCAAGACGGCAAAATAATGTCAAGACTTAGAGGAACGAAGAGAGCCCCATCTACTAAACAAGAAATATCTGTAGTTGTTAAAGGAAGAGAAAATCCTATTAAAGTTCAAGTAAATAATGCAGACATTGAAGGAAAGGATGCAAACTATATACAAGATTTAGCTAAAAAGAAAGCTAAGAAAATACTGGCCGACGAAGGCTTAGTAGAAAAGAATATTCCTGATGATGCTTTATCAGTAGAAACTAAAGGTACTGATAAGTGGTATAAAGGAAGTCTTTTAAATAAGAAGAGAGTTCCAACAAAGAAAGTGCCAGGATTTGAGTATTCTAAACCTAATTGGGCGCAGAGACATTTTAGTTCCTCAATCTTCAGAAACCCCTAAGAACTTTGGACAATTCTGGGGAATGAGAGGTATCAATCTAATGAAGACTTGGTTGGCTATCTGATACTCATTGGCTCGAAAAAGGCTCTACTGGAACGTTATCTACGGCCAAATAAAGAGGAACCTATTGAAACTGTCAGAGGGGATAAATTTAAATTTACCACTCCAGTAAGTTCCAGAACTAAACAACATAGTAAGTTATATCAAGATAGTAAAAGAATATACAATAAAAGACAAGCCGATAAATATATAAATTCAGTTGAAGACAATTATATGGAACCTTGGTTCAATCCAGGAAGATTCAAGCAAGGTGGAATTATTAAAGCTTCAAATGGAGATAAATTAAAGATTTCCAATGTAGTTAGTAATGCTGATTGGGGAATTGATATTTATGGAACAGAAGGATTTAATAACTGGTTAAATAGTTATAATCTAAAAAACTATCAAGACTTTAATAACTTACAGAAATCTTATCATGGAAATCTTACTGCTTCTGGCTATAAACCTGGAACTTCTCCAGTAAGTTATAATCAAGGAGTTTATGATAGACAAACTACCTTTAATAAAGTAGCTCCTGGAGTTAATGCAGTTATTGAAGGTCTTGCTAAAACTGGCAAGATTACGAGAGCCGGAGTATCAGGAGACAATGCAACAAGTAACTTTACTGATGGTTATTTTGGAGGACAAGAATATTTAAGACATGGTGGAATGAGAGGAGTTACCTCTGATGAGCAACTTAAAGCTATAAATGCTTTAGCAAATAAGAAAGGTCTTGAATATTACATTGATGATGCAACTGGTATGGCTATGTTAAGACCTAGTACTACTTTACAGACTCCAATTGCTCCTAAGTTCAATACCCAAACTATTGATACATCCAAAGCTGTTATAAATCCTAATACTGGAAAAGTAAGTGGACTTCCTAATATTGGAGGAGCAGCTCCTACGAGAGCTAATCCCTCTGAAACAAGAGGAACTACATCAGGAGGTGGAATTAGACAAATCTTAGGTAACTTAGACCCAACTGCATTTATCCAAGCTGGAAGAATGATGGGAAATATTTGGAACAATAACAGAGTTGCAAAGAAAACCAAAGAAGGATTAAAACCATTATTACTTGATACTTATGAGACTCCAAGACAAATAGTAGGAGACTTAGCAACAAGACAGGCTTATAATGAAAGAGCAGCAAACTTAGAAAGTCTTGCAGCAAAACCAAGAACATCTGATGCTTCTTTACAATTGGCAGGAGAATTAGCAGCTAATTCACAAGCTAATCAAATGAGAGCAGAGGGGGCTTTAGCTGATAACGATATGATTCGTAGAACTGGTGAAGCAGCTTGGCAAAACAATGCAGAAGCAGTTGCAAGAAGAAATGAAGTTGCTAATAGAAATAGAGCTTCTATGCTAGGAATTGATAAAGCTAAGAAGGATATCGATGCAGCAAGAATGTCTGCAAATTGGACTTCTTTAGAAAACTTTATGAAGGAAAGAGAGTATAAGGCTACTATGGATAGAGACAGACAAAGACAATTTGACCTTAATGTTGGAATGAGTAACATTCAAGCAGGTACAGAAGCTAGACTTAAACCTCTTAGAGATTACTTAGAACAACAGAGTTTAAAAGGGGTTGATATTAGTACTCTTCCGCAATACAAACAATACTCTGACCTTATTGAGAGTCTAGGACGTGAAAATGTTCAAGCACAAAATCAATTATATTCAGATGTATATGGATTAAGAATGCCTAGAGGACGTTGGTCACCCATTATTAGAAAAAGAGGAGGACAATTAACTTATGCTGAACGTTCAAAACTTCAAGCACAAAAAGACACCTCTAAAGCTAAGACTGAAAACGCTAAACTCTTTCAAAAGAATATAGAAAAAACAATAGATACAAATATAAAAATGATTAATAATCTATCATCAGTATCTAAACAACTTATAATTAAGTCAATGACATGAAGTAGAACCGAATAGTAAAGATGCAGGAGGGTGGGTGGTATGCCCCCATTCACTTATTATACACCACTTGGGATGCAAGATACTACAAATGTAGGTGCAGCAGAGCAACCTCAAGCTGTACAGCCAAGTACCAAAGAAGAGGGAATCACTGACAAGGATTTACTTAAAATGGTAGATAACATTGATGGATTACCAAGTGACACTAATGAGATAATTAAAAACTTAAGTTGGCTTTATAAACAAGACAATCTATTTAATAAGGGGAAAATTAATTCTTCTTCAATATCTTCAAGATACCTTCAGGCATTAAGGCAAATTAAAAATGCTAACTTTAATAAAAAAGAATACGATTCTGCATTAGAAACTGTTAAAGCTAATGGGGGATTAAATGAGGTTGCTATTACAACTACTGGAAATGTGGTTGTTCAAGATACAGAGGGAGATATTAAACAAGTATCTACTGATGAGTATTTAAACAATAGAGATAAATACTTTGCTCTTAAAAATTCTGACTTGCTTTATATAAGAGCCCACTCTGATGAAATGGCTAATAAGAATGATATATTTAATACAGTTAGAAATGGTATTGGCATATCAGCTATTAACAAGATAATCCAAGGAGCAATGGGTAAGTTGGGAACTATGTCTATATCTAAAGAAGGTTACTCTTATAAAAAAGAGGGGAACATTATACAAGGTATGGAATATATAAACAACATTGTAAATGAAGGGGCTGACCTTTCAGGTATGGGCTTAGACGGAGTTTACAAAACTGGACTCTTAAATAAGAATCAATATCAGGCTGCAAAAGCAGCAGTTCAATATATTTACGATACATTAGACCCAAATGCTATTACTTTATTGGAGATTAAATCTGGAAATACGGAAACCCTAAGAAAGGGGCACTAGATTTAATAACCCAACTAATAGCATCTCAATTAGATACTACTATTGAAACTACTCAAAACTATGAAGAAAAACTTACTGGAACCATTAGTGGTACTGGAGATGGTGGAAGTGGTTCGAGAAATGATTTAAAACAACTCGATGCAATTGTAAATGGGCAGTCTACTGTACAAAGAGATTATACTCTAAATCCACATTCTAACTATCAATATACTACAACGGCTAATTGGTGGGCAGAACCCCAAGATGTTAAAACAGGAGAAGGATTGGGAATGAACACTCTCGATACAATATTAAAAAGTGCAGGTTATGGTTCAGCAGTTTTACAGAACTCTGTTTACTTTGGTGACAATAAGGTAGACCCGACTCAATTTAATAAAACTTGTATATGACCCATCAGAAGGAGTTGCACAAGTATGGTTACCTTATACTAATACACCAAATGGTGGAATTGCTCCCAATCTTGGAATTATAGTATTATAGAAAAAAGTTGAGGATGATTTAAGAAGAAAAGGTAATGTATCTGATGTAGAAAGAAGACAAGCTTATGAAGCAGCAGGAATAGGTCCATTTTGGGATGCCATGCAGAATCCACAGTCTGCTTATGAAAGAGGATTACTAAGACCATTCATAGCAATGACAGGAGTTGCTTCTGATGATGAACAGAGCGGAATAGTAAACGAAAAATGAGAGTGTTGATAAACTTAGCAGAGACGAAAAGAAAAACACTGGAAGGATGCTGCTATGAAAAATTTATAAAATGACCCTGCCAGAAAATGGTAATAAAGAAAAGGAGACTATGACTTCGATTCTTGGTGGGAATGGGGAAAATATTTTGGAAATGTTTCAGATATGTATAGAGGAACTATTTATATGCCAATGTCTGGTGACTATGTGAGCTCAGCAGCTAAAAACTGGTAATATTAATCTTCCTAAATCTACATTTGATGCTAACAGACTAATTAGAGAAGGTCAAATTGCTAATAACAGAAGACCTCTAGTAAAAACAAATTTTGATTAGAATATGGAAAATGTACAACAAAACGATTGGTTTGCAACGATACTATACAATCCAGACAAAGACTTTTAAAAAACTTTAAAAGAAGCTGGATTAGATGCAACTAATACAGGTTTAAAAGATAGAGAATATATAAAGATATACAGGCAGTGCAAGACCAATTTAAGGATGCTGAAGGTAATTTTGATGAAAAATTATATAATCAGTTCTATGATAGCGCTGTAAGAACATATAATACTTTTGTGCAAGGAAACATTGAAGATACATTCCTTCGTAATATGGTTAAAAGCCCGTTAGATATTTTATCTGACAGAAGTACTCCGTCTCAAAACCTTTGTTTATTGTACAAAAAGTATCTAATCCTACTCTTAATCACAAGGTATTAACAGCTTATTTGGAGAAGGTAAAGCTCTTAGGTCTTACAGAGAGGCAGCTCAAACTCAAAGAGTTGTAGACTATAAAACTGGAAAAGAGCTTGACTGGACTCCAGACGATGATGATAAGAGTGGATTCTTCGATTTCATGTTTATAGAACCATTAGTAGAAGCTAAGTGGGAAGAAGATGGATATCACAAAGACGAATATGGTAGAGACATCAAGCACTTTGCGGGAGACTATAAACTTAATGCAAATGGTATGCCATATTATGAAACTCTAGGAGATAGAGATGCTGCCAATAAGAGTTTCTTGCACTGGACTGATACATTGACTACTACTGGCTCTAAATGGGATAAATATAATTTCTTAGCTTCTGACGGAATTGATAAGAGCGTGGCAGGAACTACTGCAAAAATGATTGCTACTATTGCTCCATTATTTATTCCTTATGTAGGACAGGCTTATGGTATTGCTACTGCATCTGCATATTTTTGGCCAAGCACTAGCAGTATTTGGTAAAACTGTAATTGATGCCATTGGAGATGATACTGCTTCTAAAAGCCAGGTTTATGGCAATTCCTTAATAAAATCGACTCTTCAGTTAGAAAGTTTGATTCTTCTGTCAGTGACGCAGGAAATCAAGGAATGTTTAATTATGAACAATTCGCTAACTTAGTAACTGATGTAGTAGGTCAATTTTATCAACAAAGAAGTATTGCTAAAATCCCACAATGGATTGGATGGGATGCTAGAAGTGCTAAGAACTCTAAAGCCTTTGTAGAAGCACATAATGCTGATTATTTAAAGAAATATGGAAAAACTCTACGTCAAGCTATTAAAGACGGAGATGTTGCTTCTGATTATACTAAGTTAGTAGGAAATGACCTATTAAATGCCATTACAGCTAAACAAGGAGCTATTAATAGTTTTGCTAAAAATGGTTCTCAATTCTACATGGCTATGACTCAATCTAAAGACATGTATGATACTTTTAAAGAAAATGGATTTAGTGATACAACTACAGCCATTGGTATGGGAGCTGCTCTATATGGATTCAGTAAGCTATTTAATTCTTCTCTTGGAGAAGTAGCTCTTAGTGGTTTAGGTCTTGATGATTTAAAACAAGCTAATAAAAGGTTGATTAGAGAGTTTACCAAAGAGATGAAACCTCAACTTGAATTAGTTGAAAAAACATCCTCTAACATTACTAACTCCGGAAAAATTAAATGGATTAAAAATCTAGGTGAGAAATTCAAAGGCTTTTATGAAAAACATTTAGTAAATGACCCAGAGCTGGATTGCCAATTCTGTTAAGGAATCTATTGAAGAAGTATCAGAAGAAGCATTGCAGGATGTAATATTCGAAAGTAGTAACGTAATTGATTGGACATTTAACAAACTTGGATGGACTCAAAAGAGAGGTAATTATGAGTTTACTCAAAGTAATCCTTTAGAAAGATACTTAATGTCAGCTCTTGGGGGTGCTGTGGGTGGAGCTATCTTCCCTGCCATTACTAAAATGGAAAATATCAAAGATGGAGTCCCCAATATTCAAAAGAACATTCCAGAAAATCTAGCCATAGATATTGCAACTATGATTAGAAATAATGGAGTTCAGAAATCAGTAGACTTATTAAAGAAGAGTATCGATAAGGGAGAAGTAGGTTCTACTACTCTTTCTATGAACTTATCTACTAATACAACTGATGATGGGCAAGTATATTATGAGCCAGCTAAGAAAAGAGAAGACAGTCAAAACAATATATTGGGTAATATTCTTATCAATTATTTATATGCAGTTGATTCGGTAATCAATAATGAAGGATATAACTTAAAGGATGATGAAGTTGTTAATAATTCTCTGATGAAAGATTTCAGATTAAAACAACTTGCCGATACTGGTGTAGGAGAAGAAATTCTATACGATTTCCAACAACAGTTACAAGGTCTTATTACTGCTGCAATAGAAATGAAGAGTAACCCTCAAGACTCTGAAATTGGTAAAATTAAGCAAAGATATGATGAATATAAACAGAAAGTAGACGACACTTTATCTGGAAAGAGAGCTGGAGAATATGCTGAAATGATGGCATATAAATTGAATAGAGGTTTAATGTCTCCATTTGCAGCTCCTGACATCTATGCTTATTCAAGATATGTGAGAGGTATTAACTACGCTACTGCAACAGAACAGCAAAAGAAAGACCTAAGAAGCTGACTACGAGAAATATACTCAATCAGACCAAAAAGAAAAAATAAACCTTGGTTATGAAATATTTAAGAACTTAAAAGCTGAAACAGCCGAACCTATTCTTAGATATAGAGACTCTCAAATGTATAAATATAAGTCTCAATTATATGATGTAATATCTAAACTTAATGATTCTCAAAACATTTCTAAACTTAGTGATACAGAAATTGCTGAATATAAGGAAGAAGTAAGAAATGGAAGAAGCGATGACCAAATTATTGTTGATGCCAATCTTAATCCAGAGGAAAATGTATATAGTGCTCAACAGAAAGCAAAATAGTTGATTCTTATCTTGAAAGAGAAATTTGGAACTCAAATCCAGGAAGTGATAAAAAACGTCCTAAACCCTTTGGTAAAGCATACGTTCAGAATCTAAAAAATATGTTGGAGAATATGAAACAACATATAAGTATAGGTATTGACCCAATTCTTAATCAGAGAAGAACTGGAGAGTTACAAGTCTTATTTGAATCAATAAACAACATAGTTCAATCTACTGGCTTTATTGATGCAGAGACTAAACAAATGATTGATACAGTTAAACAGAGCTATAATAGGTTTAGTCCTGAAAATTTTGTAAATAGACTTACAATATTCATGGACCCATTTAAGGGATTTACTTTCGAAGACTCTTATTACAACGATGTTCTTACTAGCAATTCTACTTACTTAGGTAAGATAGATGAAGTAGACCCATCCATTGTTGAAGAACTTGGAGATTCAAAGGGAGAGTATGTATTTGAGGACGAAGAAGGATATTATGCCCTAACTCAAAATGAAATGCAGAATGTGTTCATGGATATGTTTACCACAGAGTTTACTGGAGCTAATTCTGAGGAATTGCTTGGCGGAATCCTAACTGATGGAAATATAAATGAAAACTCTTTAAATTCTTCATTTAAAAAAGAATCCTGACTTTTTCTGTATTTAATAAACAATTACTTGAATATCTAAAATTTTAGACGCTGACAGAATTGGTTTATTAGGAGAAATTGATAAAAATGTCTACTGCTGCTCTACAGGATAATCCTGTATGGGATATGTTGGGAAGACTATCTACTACCTTATTGGTGAAGATGTATTTAAATTACTAAAGGCAGAAGAAGGAGATTATAAGAGTACAGCTTCTTTGTATGACTATGTAATCAGTAATGAACTTACTAGGGAGCAACTTGAAACCGCAAATACTGCAACCTCAAATATTAAGTCACTCCATTATTCCATATCTTACTGGAAACCGAGGGAGTATTTAATATGATTGATATTGTAATCAATTATAAGAGAAACATGGGAGCTCAAGAAGATGTTCCTTTAACTCAAGAAGAAGAAGCTCAAACTATTCAAACTGAATTGTATAAATATTCAGCAAAGAATTGCATGGTTACTTGCAGTTTAATGATATGAATAGTGGTAGTAAAACTGTCGATAGTAGTAAAACTATGGGCAGATTAAATAGTATGTTTGCACTTATTCTAAGTGGAAATACTGCCGATTCTACTCTATCAAGATTAAAGAACCTAAGTTATACTGATGCTGATGAAAACGAGCAAACATTCATTGAAGAAGATTTACTAACTGGCGATGAACTCGTTAAACTACAAGAGATTATCGCTAATGGTAAGAATGATGAAGAATCTCTAAGATTCTCAAATGAGACATTATTAAGAGTTAGTAAGGCTTTATATGATAAATTCTCTGGACTTACATCTGAACAGAAAGAAGAAATTATAGGCAAAATAGCTGGAACTGATATTATTGATTATAATGACTATGGGGCATCTAAATTCAAAAGAAATAGTACATATCAAGACATCAAAGGTATTGACCTTGCTACTTACTTACTAAGTACTCTGGCAGTTAATCCAGAAGAAATGCAAAGTGTGTTAAGAAAGGCTATTATTAGTAATCCTTCTCATGCTCCATTCTATAATCAGATGTTTAGTGCTCAAGAAATGTTTGCTTTATATAAGAATCCTGTATTATTCAATAAATTCTTACAGTAAAACTTATGAGTTTAAGCCTATTCAAAATAAAGAGTTCTATACAAAGAATACCTTTACTAAGAATATAATTACTGTATTAGGAGGGGCTGGAACAGGTAAATCAACCGGTGTTGCTAAGGTAGCCTACAACATGATAAAGATTGATAATCCTGATGCTACTGTAATGGTGTCTGGACCTAAAGCTGACGTAGGAGAAAGACTTGCTGCTACATTAGGAATTGATAAAAGCTATGATAGGCTTCAATTATGGCAAGCATTACTTACTGAATCTGGTTGGGAAAAAGTAAAGAAAGCAATTTCTGAATTTAGAAATCCACCAGAAGAAAAGGGAGAAACCCCTTATCTAGTAGACGGAAATCCTGAAATATATATCAAAACTTCTTAACAGAAGAAGATGTAAATATTGCAGCTTTACCTGATGTACTATTTGTTGATGAGTTTACTCACTTCTCTGGTATAGAAATGCAGATGCTTTCTAGCTTAAGCAAGTTTACTGATAAGGACATGATTATATATGCTCTTGGGGATAACAAACAGGAAGGAGTAATTAATCCAAGAAATGGAGAAGAACTTGATTTAACTGGAATGTATTTTGGAACTCCTGTACTTACTTCAAGTATTAGAGCCAACAATGTTCATAAGAAAGATAACTTGGATAAAATATCTTCAATATTATCTGAACTTATCGATAAAGAACAAGACAGTCAACTTAATGGAACTCAATTAAACATCAAGTCTACAATGAGGGACATTAGAAGTAAGTCTTTATTAAAGTATTATGAACTTAAAACTGATAAAGAAATAATTCTTCATGGCGATAAGCTAGTAGATGAAAATGAACTAAATGTTGATTATCTACAAGGACTTATTAATAACCTAAAAGAGGGAGAAAGAATAGCTTTAATTACTGACAATGTTCTTTCTGATTTTAGAAAAGATGTATTTCATCAATTTGAAGAAAAATATCCTGAACAAGTAGTAGTAAGAGATTCAAGAGACGTTCAAGGTTCTGAATTTAAATATACTATTGTGGATGTTAACTGGACTGATACAACCAACCAGAATACATTTATTAAAGATTTAAAATATTTCTATACTTTAATGAGTCGTTCAGCTGATGGTAACTTAATAGTTAAAAAGAACTATAATATGGTCGCTAAATCAGATAGAGCTTCTACAACAAGCACTTCTGAACTTAAGGCTGATGACATTGACGGATATAAGAAATTAATTCTTAGTGTTTTAAAGGATGTTAAGCCAGACACAGAGGAAGTTCCAGTAGCTACAACAGAAGGAGAAGAAGTAGGAGAAACAATTCCAGCTACTCCGGAAAGAGTTCCTGCAACTGACGGTAACACTGGAAAAGAAACATCCAATGAAAATAAAGGACTTTATGACACTTCTAAGGATGAAGAAGCTGCTGCAGAGGTAATGAAAAGGAATGTTTTTGAAGAAAATGATTTACCTAAAGCATTGAAAGAAATAGAGCAAAAAATGGATGAGGAAGCTACTGGTGACCCAAATGCAGATATTAAGGCAAGAACAATGTCCATAGGAAGTTATTATAATCATCTTGCCCTTAATATGAATGAGGATGGAATTATTCAGCCTTATAAATCTACTAATGGAATTGATGAAGATTTATCAGGATTCTCTAACCTAATAAGTGGAAAGACTATTGAGGATATAAGGGATATTAACTTAGAATCTGGACAAGGTATTGATTTACTTTCTTCATTAGCTTATATGAGGTCTTTATTTAAAAGGTCTGCATCTGAATTAAAAGACATAGTAAGAACTAAGTTATCATCTGCTGGTTCTGAACAATATAAGGCCCTTAGACCATTTATTGAATTATACTTTAATGGTAAAACATCAGAAGATAGATTCAGAAGCTTCAAGGCTGCTGTTGCAAAAGGTAACTGGTTAGTCAAATTAACTAAGTACAAACCTGGATATGATAAAGCTTACAATGTAGAAAACCTTAAAGAACTTAAACAAGATGAATTGTTTGGAAGAATAGTATTCCAGTTAAAGACTAAAGACGGATATCTTGATATTACTTTAGGAAGCACTACTGCCATTGATAAAATCATACAAAGTTCTGGTAATACAGAATTTGTAAATATCTTGAATGATAGAGCAACTCTAAACTCTAAAATAGACCAAAAGGGGCAAGTGTATTTCAGACTTACTGATTTTAAAGCTAAAAAGAAAGGAATTTCTTTTGGTAATAAAATCTTTAAGAATAAGAATTACAACAAGTTAGATATGGTCAGACAGAAGTACAACAGAGGTAAAACTCTTGACCAAACTATGAGAGAGCATCCAGAAATATTGTTCAGTGACATTTATATGGACGGCGCTGTTGAACTTGACGGAAAAGCTAAGAGAGTTGTTAAGGGCTATCCTACAGTCTTTATGAGTGACGACTTATGGAATGTTACTACTTCAGAACTACTCGATAGACACTTACAGAAGATGCAGTATTTAGGAACTGATGAAACTGCACCTTTTCTTTGAAGTAACAAAAGGACATTTGAATCTTAGAGGGCTTTCCTTGATTGACTTTATGAAAGAATGGGGAAGACTTGAAGGAGAAGGTGGAGGAAAAATCTATGGTGCTAAAGAGTTCTTTATGCTGGCTAGGCCAGTGGAAGCTGCCAGATTCTTATACAGTATGTTAAGACTTAAAGAAGCAACAGTTCAAGATATTGAGCTTTACAATCAAGGAGTTGAAACCTTTAATAACAATCTACTTCCATCAGAAGAAGACCTTAAAAAAAAGATAAGATTCTGTTGACCCTACTGGTGACGGAATTAAGGTAAGTGAATCTTCTCTTAATAAGTAAAGGCTAAAGTTACTAATATGCTGAATGATTTTAAAAAAATTCTTCCCTAGCTTGGTTAATGGG
>ENA-OQCD01000120-OQCD01000120.1-human-gut-metagenome-genome-assembly--contig:-NODE-120-length-19357-cov-5.135673_pt1 | contig 19357 bp, 25 predicted proteins | sample MGYA00242755_ERZ504571 | MGnify/ENA primary metagenome ERZ504571 (study PRJEB26092, sample SAMD00036274) | human gut metagenome | host: Homo sapiens | study: EMG produced TPA metagenomics assembly of...
TTTGCCCCCGAAGCACGATGCGGGTACCGCAACCCGACATTATCGAGCATTTTGGCAACGCAGATGCCGTGCCGCAGCTGCCGGAGCGGTGCTTAAGCCGCAAGGCGGGAATTGTGCGGTGTTGCCCTGAATAAATGGCCGCCTTGCTGTAACAAACGGGCGGAAAAATCCGTTTATTTGGGTAAGAGGGCACCGTAAAACAGAAAATGACATTGCGGCCGGCCCTCCCCTATCCCGCAAATTTATGCTACAATGGATGCGAGGTGAACGTGATGACAAAAACTGAGGCACGCGCGCAGGCCAAGGCACTGCGCAAAAATCTGGACCTGCACGCCATCGGCGCTGCCATGACTCAGCAGCTGTTTGCCCTGCCGGCATGGCGGCAGGCGGGCACGGTGTTCTGCTTTGTTTCCATGCGGGACGAACCGGACACCACCGCTATTTTGCAGCAGGCTCTGGTCAGCGGCAAGCGCCTGTGCGTGCCGCGCTGCCTGCCAGGCAATGACGGGCGGATGGAGCTTGTGGAAATCACCAGCCTGAACGACCTGCAGCCGGGGCGGTACGGGATTCTGGAGCCCTGCGGCGGCCGCACCATCGCCGCATTGGAGCCGGGCGCACTGGCCTTGATTCCCTGCCTTGCTGTGGACAAGCAGGGGGTGCGCCTTGGCCGCGGAGCCGGGTATTATGACCGGTTCCTTACCCGCTTTGGGCAGACCGGCCCCAAGCTTTTGCTCTGCCCGGAGGCACTGGTCTTTCCCGCGCTGCCCACGGACGAATGGGATGTTCCCTTTCCCCCCGGTGAAATATTGACGGAAAATGGGGTAAAATAAAAACAGTGGGGCATTTGCCGCACCCTGCCCCCCTGCTTGCTCCCGCTGCGCATTCCAACAACACAACCTACGCAGCCCTGCATCATACAGGGCCGCGCAAGATAAAGGAGATTTTTTATGAAAAAGCTGACATTATTTCTGGCTGCTGCCCTGCTGGCTGCCAGCTTTGCTGCGTGCGGAAATTCCGGCGCGTCTTCCTCCACAGCGCCGGAGCCAACGGCCATCCCGGATGACATCCTGAACGCCCCGGCTACCAAGCCGGACCCGGACATGGAGATCGATCCCGGTTTCGGTGTTGACCCGGAGGACAGCAGTGCTGCGCTCCAGCCGGAACCGGATGCCGAGCTGAGCGGCATTGTGGACCAGATCTATGCCGCACACCCGGTTGACCTGATGATGGTGGAAACGACCGCCGTGGACCTGACCAACGCCGAGTGGTATCCCTACCAGACCGGCCTGAACGAAGAGCAGATCACCAAGGTGGATGCCGCTGTAACCAGCGAGCCAGGTGTCGGCAGCCAGGCTTACTGCATGGTGCTGGTGCGCCTGAAAGACAAAGCCAATGGTGATGAGATTGCCGAAGCATGCTGGACGGCATTGACATGCACAAGTGGGTCTGCGTGGCGGCCGACAAGGCCAGCGTTGCCACTTTTGACGACAAGGTTCTGTTCGTTATGGCTGACAGCGAACTGGTGGATGTAGACGCCCTGATGACGGATGCCGCCAACGCCCTTGGTGTGACTTTTGGTTACAATATGAGCAAGGAATCCGCTGAAGATTACGGCGAACTTCCGGATGAACTGCTGGCTACCCCCGCGGTTGTTGGCTGATTTTTTTACCGCTCTTTCAAAAATTTGCATAAAAAAATGCGCCTGTGCTCAAAGCAAGCACAGGCGCATTTTATTGGCAATGCTGTAACTTATAATTACAGGAAGATGTACTTTAGGATGAACAGCACGGTCAGAACATACATCAGCGGGGTGATCTTCTTTTCCTTAGCCTTACCGGACAGCAGGTTAATCAGCGTCCAGGAAACAACGCCGATTGCAATGCCTTCGGAGATGCTGTAAGCCAGCGGCATGACCAGGATGGTCAGGAAAGCCGGGATGGCATCAGTCATATCATCGAAGTTGATCTTGGCAACAGCGCCCATCATGTAGAAACCAACAACGATCAGGGCCGGAGCAGTTGCAAAGGAAGGGATGGTCAGGAACAGGGGGCTGAAAATGCTGGCCAGCAGGAACAGCACAGCGGTGGTAGCTGCGGTCAGACCGGTGCGGCCGCCCTCGGTAACGCCGGAAGCACTTTCAACATAGGTAGTGGTGGTGGAAGTACCCAGCACAGCACCGGCGCTGGTTGCGATAGCGTCAGCCAGCAGGGCACCCTTGATGCGGGGCAACTTGCCCTCTTCGTCCAGCATATCGGCCTTGGAAGCAACACCAATCAGGGTGCCCAGGGTATCGAACAGGTCGACAAAGAGGAAAGCGAACATAACAACGATGAAGTTGCCAATATTAAAGTTGGTGAAATCCAGGTTGAACACCTGGCCGAAGGTATTGCCCAGGGAGCTGAAGTCAAAGCTGACGAATGCGGTGGGGATGACAGAGTACATGCCAGCTTCTGCATCCGGCACATAGATGCCGGTCAGTTCGCAGATGATGCCCAGCACCCAGGTCAGGATAATGCCGTACAGGATAGCGCCCTTGACGTTCTTGATGAGCATAACGGCGATCAGCAGCACGCCGACCAAAGTCAGCAGAGCACCGATGCCAACGCTGTGGAAGGTTTCGCCCTTGAAGTGCTGGTAGGTCAGCAGGGTGGAATCGCTGTTGACGATGAGCTTGGCGTTCTGCAGGCCGACAAAGGCAACAAACAGGCCAATGCCCACGCTGACAGCGGATTTCAGCGTCAGGGGGATGGCGTTGAAGATGGCCTCGCGCACATTGGTCAGGGACAGCACGATGAAGACGATGCCTTCAACAAAGACGGCCAGCAGAGCCATCTGCCAGCTGTAGCCCATGGAGAGCACAACGGTGTAGGCAAAGTAGGCGTTCAGGCCCATGCCGGGTGCCAGTGCAAAGGGGTAGTTTGCCAGGAACGCCATGAGCATGGTGCCGACAAATGCTGCCAGAGAAGTGGCAATCAGAACTGCCTTTGCATCCATACCGGCTGCGGACAGAATGTTGGGGTTGACCGCAAGAATGTAAGCCATCGTCATAAAGGTCGTGATACCGGCCATGACTTCGGTTTTTACATCCGTGTGGTTCTCTTTCAGGTGGAAGAGTTTTTCCATGATGTACCTCCGTTTTCAAAACGTTATTTCCGGGGCACACCAAAAACGCCGCACAGCGGGATTTTTAGCAGGCATGCCCGCCGCGCCGCAGGTTTCCGCAAACGACGCAACGTTTTTATTCTAGCTTATTCCTTTGCATTTGTAAACGATATTTGTGAAAATAATTGCAATTCTACGTCAAAACATTTATCTGCCGCTCTTCCCCGCCCTGCCGCCGGGCAGCAAAAAGGGCCGCACCCCTGCGGGTACGGCCCTTAAATGAGCAGCAGAAATTATGCCTTGGCGGCTTTGATCTCCTTGATCAGTTCGGGAACGACCTTGTACAGGTCGCCAACGATGCCATAGGAAGCAATGCCGAAGATGGGGGCATTCTCATTCTTGTTGATGGCGATGATGGTCTCGGAATCCTGCATGCCGGCAACGTGCTGGATGGCACCGGAGATGCCCAGAGCAACATAGATGCGGGGATGCACGGTCTTGCCGGTCTGGCCAACCTGATGGTCAGCAGACAGCCAGCCTTCATCGGTAACGGCACGGGAAGCACCGACAACGCCGCCCAGGGCACCAGCCAGCTCTTCAGCCAGGGCAATGCCCTTTTCGGGGTCAGAGCTGATACCACGGCCAACGGAAACAACCACATCAGCACCGATCAGATCAACCAGCTTCTTAGCGCTCTTCTTGATGTCCAGGATCTCAACATGGATATCGTCAGCAGTCAGAGCGGGGGTAACCTTCTCAACAACAACCTTGGCAGCACCAGCTTCGTCGAACGGCTGGGTCTGCATAACGCCAGGGCGCACGGTGGACATCTGCGGGCGGAAGCGCGGGCAGATGATGGTGGCCATCAGGTGGCCGCCGAATGCGGGACGGGTCATCTTCAGGTTGGTGTTCTCTTCAAACTTGGTGTTGTCCACATCAATGGTGGAGGTGGTGCGCAGGAAGTCCTTATACTTGGCGACATCCACATCCAAGTGGGTGCAGTCAGCAGTCAGGCCGGTGTGCAGGCGGGCTGCGCAGCGGGGGCCAAGGTCACGGCCCAGGTTGGTAGCGCCAATCAGCATAATTTCCGGCTTTTTCTCCATGATGAGGTCACACAGAACCTTGGCATAGCCATCGGTGGTGTAGTCCTTCAGCAGGGGGCTGTCGATATAGTAACGCGATCTGCGCCGTAGCCGCCGAGAGCCTTGAGGTAGTCCTCGTTGACCTCGCTGCCCATCACAACGCCGCACAGCTCAACGCCAAGGTCGTTGGCCAGCTTGCGGCCTTCACTCAGCAGCTGATAGCTGATGGCCTGTACCTGGCCTTCGCGCTGTTCGCAGAATACCCACACGCCCTTGAAGGCGGCGGTGTCCATTGCATTGAATTCAGCCATTGTACTTCTCTCCTCTCTCAAATCAGGTGCTTGTCGTTCAGGATGCCAACCAGCTGGGCAGCATCCTCAACCATCATGCCGGCGCCCTTGACCGGGGGAGCAAAAGACTTGTAAAACGTTCGTCGGGGAGCCCTTCAGGCCGATGGTGTCGGTCTCAATGAGGGGATCATCCTTCAGAGCATTGTAGTCGAACACTTCAACGGGCTTGTCATAGCACTCAAAAATGCCGGAAACGCTCATGTAACGCGGGGTGTTCAGCTCCTTGATGCAGGTCAGCAGGCAGGGGGTGTTCACCTTCAGCTCCATGTAGCCATCTTCAAGCTGGCGCTTGACGATCAGGGAGTTGCCGTCCTTCTTGATATCGGTAACATAGGTGACCTGGGGCAGGTGCAGCTTTTCAGCAATCTGCGGGCCAACCTGTGCAGTGTCGCCGTCGATAGCCTGACGGCCGCAGAAAACGATATCCTCCGGGCCAACGCCGATCTTGTTAACGGCAGCTGCCAGGATCTGGGAAGTTGCAAAGGTATCGGAACCGCCGAACTCACGGGCAGATACCAGCACGCCGCGGTCAGCACCGCGGGCAATCAGCTCACGAAGCATGCCTTCTGCCGGCGGCGGGCCCATGGTAACAACAACAACTTCGCAGCCGGTCTCATCTTTCAGCTGCAGGGCAGCCTCAACGGCGTTCAGGTCGTCGGGGTTGGTGATGGTTGCCATCGCAGCACGGTCCATGGTGCCGTCAGCCTTGACAGCAACCTTGCCCTGTGTATCGGGAACCTGTTTGACACAAACAATAGCTTTCATTGTACGTCTTGCCTCCTTACTTCAGCAGCGCGCCGGAGATGACCATCATCTGCACTTCGCTGGTGCCTTCGTAGATCTCGGTGATCTTGGCATCGCGCATCATGCGCTCGATGGGGTAGTCACGGGTGTAGCCGTAACCGCCGAACAGCTGCAGGCAGCGGCGGGTAACATCGCTGGCGGTGCGGGCTGCAATCAGCTTAGCCTCGGCAGCCTCAACGCTGTAACGGACCTTAGCGCCGTTCATGGCCTGCTGCTTTTTCAGGCCAGCCTTGTAAACCAGGTACTTGGCAGCGTCAACGCGGGCTTTCATCTCAGCCAGCTCGAACTGGGTGTTCTGGAACTGAGCGATGGAACGGCCAAACTGCTTGCGCTCCTTGACATAGGCAACAGTCTCGTCGATTGCGCCCTCTGCGATGCCCAGAGCCTGTGCGGCAATGCCGATACGACCGCCATCCAGGGTAGCCATAGCCAGCTGGAAGCCCTTGCCCTTAACGCCGAGCAGACGATCCTTGGGGATGATGCAGTCTTCCATGATCAGCTCGCAGGTGGAAGAACCACGAATGCCCATCTTATCTTCGGGCTTGCCGACCTTGAAGCCGGGGTCGGTGCGCTCCACGATGAACGCGGAGATTTCCTTCTGCTTGCGGCCGCGCTTGTCGGTCACAAAACCGGTAACAGCAATGATAATGAAGACATCAGCATAGCCAGCGTTGGTGATGAAGATCTTGGAGCCGTTCAGCTTCCAATGGTCGCCCTCGTCCACAGCAAAGGTCTGCTGGCCCTGTGCATCGGTGCCGGCGCCGGGCTCAGTCAGGCCGAAAGCACCCAGCCATTCGCCGCTGCACAGCTTGGGCAGGTACTTTGCCTTCTGGTCTGCAGTGCCGTTCTCATAGATAGGAGCAGCACACAGGGAGGTATGGGCGGACAGGATAACACCTGTGGTGCCGCAAACCTTGCTCATTTCCTCAACAGCCATCACGTAGGAGAGCACATCGCCGCCTGCGCCGCCGACCTCTTTGGGGAAGTAAATGCCCATCATGCCCAGCTTTGCCATCTTTTCAACGGTCTCTTTGGGGAAATATTCCTCCGCGTCAACCTTTTTGGCAAGGGGTTTGACTTCGTTCTCAGCAAATTCTTTGTACATTTTCTGTACCATAGCCTGCTGCTTGGACAGAGTAAAATCCATAACGGTATCCTCCTTATCTAACAGTGCGCCCGCCGCCCCGCAGCCAAAGCCGCAAAGGCAGGTTTACAGGCGACTGAACAAATCAATCCTGACGGAGATTTTGCACTCCGTCAGGAGAGATTGTTTCAAATTTTACAGGGCATCAACAGCGGTCTTGGTGCGGTCTGCGTTGTAAACGTAGAAGCCCTTGCCGGTCTTGCAGCCCAGGTTGCCGCCGCGAACCATCTTACGGATGAGCGGGCAGGCGCGGTACTTGCTGTCGCCGGTCTCCTTGTACAGAACGTCCATGATGGCCAGGCAGATATCCAGGCCAATGAAGTCACCCAACTCCAGGGGGCCCATCGGATGGTTGGCACCCAACTTCATAGCGGTGTCGATGCCGGCAATGTCAGAAACGCCTTCCATCTTGATGAAAGCAGCTTCGTTGATCATGGGGATCAGGATGCGGTTGACAACAAAGCCAGCAGCCTCGTTGACCTGAACGGGGGTCTTGCCGATCTCAACGCTGATCTTTTTGATGGTCTCAACAGTCTCGGCGGGGGTGTTCACGCCTGCAATGACCTCGATGAGCTTCATACGGTCAGCGGGGTTGAAGAAGTGCATACCAACCAGGGGACGGGTCAGGCCCTTGCCGATCTCAGTGATGGACAGAGAAGAGGTGTTGGAAGCAAAGACGCACTCCGGCTTGCAGATCTTGTCCAGCTCGCCAAAGGTGGTCTGCTTGACCTTCATATCCTCAAAAGCAGCCTCAACGATCAGGTCGCAGTCAGCGCACAGATCTTCTTTCAGGCCAGCGGTGATGGCAGCCATACGGCGGTCAACTTCAGCCTGATCCAGCTTGCCCTTGGCAACCAGCTTTGCATAGCCAGCTGCGATCTTATCCTTGCCTTTATCGGCCCATTCCTGCTTGATATCACACAGGGCAACAGTGAAGCCCTCCGTCTGTGCAAATGCCTTAGCAATACCCTGGCCCATAGTGCCAGCGCCAATAACGCCAACTTTCATAGTTGTGCCTCCTGTTAAAAATAATAATGAATAGAGAAAAAGGAAGAATGAAGGTGTGCCGCAAGCGGCACGATTTTAATAATGAACTTTGGTGCAGCCACAGCGCCCGGCCTTTTTGAACAGCGCGCAGCGCTGTGATCCACCACCATTATTCATTATCCTTTATTCATTTTTCTTTCAAAATCAGTTGTTGGTAAACACTGCCTTGGGTTTCGGCTTTTCACGGCTCAGGAAGCACTGCATACCTTCCACCTGGTCGTGGGTTTCGAAGCAATCGCCAAACAGTTTTTCTTCAACCGCAACAGCCTCGTTGATGGGCTTGGAGATCCCTTCGTTGATGGCCTTCTTGCAGTGGCGGACTGCGATGGGAGCATTCTTGGCAATCTTATTTGCCAGCTTCATCACGTTCTCCATCAATTCAGCCTGCGGGTAAACAGCGTTGACCAGGCCGATACGCAGGGCTTCGTCTGCCTTGATGTTCAGGGCAGAGTAAACCAGCTGCTTTGCCATGCCCATGCCAACCAGGCGGGCCAGACGCTGGGTGCCGCCGAAGCCAGGGGTGATGCCCAGGCCAACTTCGGGCTGGCCGAAGACGGCGTTATCGGAGCAGATGCGGATATCGCAGCTCATGGCCAGCTCATTGCCGCCGCCAAGGGCAAAGCCGTTGACAGCTGCGATAACGGGCAGCGGGAAGCTTTCGATCTCCAGGAACACATCATTGCCCAGCTTACCGAGGCCTCGCCTTCTGCCTTGGTCATGGTGGACATGGAGCCGATATCAGCACCGGCAACAAAGCTCTTGTTGCCTGCACCGGTCAGAACAACGCAGCGCACGGTGTTCTGGTCGATGGCTTCAAAAGCGGCCTTCAGGTCAGCCAGAACTTCGGGGTTCAGTGCATTCAGGGCTTTGGGACGGTCAATGGTGACGATCGCAACAGCGCCCTGAATTTCAGTCGTAACAAAGGACATTGTCAATTCCTCCGTAAATTACATTTCCACGATGGTGGCGCAGCCCATGCCGCCGCCGATGCACAGGGTAGCCAGGCCCTTGTGTGCGCCGCGATGCTTCATGGCGTACAGCAGGGTGACAAGGATACGAGCGCCGGAAGCGCCAACGGGATGGCCCAGAGCAATGGCGCCGCCGTTGACGTTCAGCTTTGCCTGGTCAAAGTGCAGAGCCTGGCCGACTGCAACAGACTGTGCAGCGAATGCTTCGTTGGCTTCGATGAGGTCCATATCATCAACAGTCAGGCCGGTCTTTGCCATAACCTTCTTGGTTGCGGCGATGGGGCCCAGACCCATGACTTCCGGCTCAACACCAGCCAGTGCACCGGCAACCCAGGTAGCCAGAGGCTCAACACCCAGCTCCTTGGCCTTTTCTTCGCTCATGATAACCAGAGCAGCTGCGCCATCGTTGATGGCGGAGGAGTTTGCAGCGGTAACGATACCATCCTTCTTGAAGCAGGGCTTCAGCTTGCCCAGAACTTCCATGGAGCTCATGCGGGGGCCTTCATCGGTATCAAACACGGTGTCACCCTTCTTGCCCTTGATGACAACGGGAACGATCTCATCCTTGAAAGCGCCGTCAGCGATAGCCTTGGCTGCCTTCTCCTGAGAATGGTAAGAGAACTCATCCAGCATCTCACGGGTGATGGGGCTGTAGCCGTACTTCTTCTGGTAGGTTTCGTTGGTGCAGACATTCTCGGCGGTCATGCCCATGTGCATGTTGCAGCCGGTTGCATCCCACAGAGCATCGTTGACCATGGTGTCCACCAGCTCGCTCTTGCCCATGGGGTAGCCCATGCGGTAGCCGTAACGGCCCTTCATCATAGCGAACGGAGCCATATCCATGTTTTCCATACCACCTGCAACAACGATGTCAGCATCGCCTGCTTCGATCATCTGGGCAGCCATGTTCACACAGTTCAGGCCAGAGCCGCAGACAACGTTGACGGTGACAGCGGGGGTCTCGATGGGCAGGCCGGCTTTCAGAGAAGCCTGGCGTGCAACGTTCTGGCCCAGACCAGCCTGGATAACACAGCCCATGTAAACGTGGTCAACCTGCTCCGGCTTGACATTGGCGCGGTTCAGGGCTTCCTTGATGACGATGGAGCCCAGCTCTACAGCAGGAACATTGGCCAGGGTGCCGCCGAACTTGCCGATAGCAGTACGGCATGCGGATGCGATAACGATTTTCTTCATAAGAAACAGCCTCCTAAAAATATGAATCTTATTTAGACGGTTGGGAATCCTTTGTATCTTTACAGGCCTTAGCGACCCGACAAAGCACGTTTTTTGGGGGTCGAAACTTTACCCTCACGGATTTTTTTTTCTTCAGGGCAGCTTCCACATTGGGGGTAACGAACTTGGAAACATCGTGGTTGTAATGGGCAGCCTCCCGCACAATGGTGGAGGAAAGGTAGCTCCATTTCAGGGACGTTGACAGAAACACGGTTTCGATCCCCGGGTAGAGCGCGTGATTGGTGTGCGCCAGCTGGATCTCGTTTTCAAAATCCGTTACGGCGCGCAGCCCCCGCACCATTACGGTGGCGTGCTGCTGTTGGGCAAAGTTGACTGTCAGGCCGTCAAAGCTCATCACCTTGACATTGGGGATATCCTTGCAGCATTCCCGCAGCATCTCTTCCCTTTCCTTCACGGTAAACAACGGGGTTTTGGCGCTGTTGTTTAGCACGGCAACGATCAGGGTATCAAACATGCGGGAACTGCGTTTGATAATATCCAGGTGGCCGCGTGTAACGGGGTCAAAGCTGCCGGGATACATTGCAATGGGCATAATCTTTAGTTCCTCTGCAGTGCCAAAGCTGTTAAAAATCTAACAGTCTTGGACGGAAATAAAAGCACCATGCGCGCCGCGCGTTTAATGGGCGGGCCTTAACCCCCGCCGCAGACCGTACCGCCTGCCTGGTGCTGCAAGTGAACTCCGGCTCCTATTTCAGGGTTCCGCTTAGCTCACACTTATAGTTTTACACTTTTGTTAAGCTTTTGTCAATGGCTTATCTGTTAAAAATCCGACAAAAAGTTTCTGGACTGTTTCAGTGGAATGTACAAAATCCACCCGATTTGCACGTTTTGGGGGCAAAAAAATGAACTTTATTGGTTGACAAGCGTCAATATAATGTTAAAATAATATCAATGGTTGTAGTGCTGTGCCGCCACTCTTCCGGCGGGGCTCCCCCGCTGCGGGCAGCGCGCCACGCCACCGGGCGGCTGATTTTCAGGCATCCGCACTGTGCGTACCGCCAGAGCAGCGTACCGCCCCATAAACATTATATAAATAGGTAAGCAAATCCGCAAAGATTGCATAAGCAGTTTTTGCGGAATGAACAAAGGAGCTGTTTGTAGAAATGGATTTTAACACTGTTTATGCACAGAAACTGACAACGGCCGACCGCGTTGCCGCTTTGGTCAAGGATGACGATTGGGTCGATTACGGCTGGGCCATCGGCACCCCTGTCAGCTTTGACGCTGCTTTGGCCAAGCGCCTGCCGGAGCTGCACGGGATTAAATTCCGCGGCGGCATCCTGTGCCATGTGCCGGAAATCTTCAAGATTGAAAATCAGGCAGAGCACTTCTGCTGGAACAGCTGGCATATGGGCGGCATTGAGCGCAAGGCCGTTGCCGCCGGTTACGCTTACTATTCTCCCCTGCGCTACTCCGAGCTGCCGCGCTACTACCGCGAAAGCCCCGACCCGCTGAACATTGCGGTGTTTGTGGTTGCCCCCATGGATAGCCACGGCTACTTCAACCTCGGCCCCTGCGCCAGCCATCTGGCCGATGCTGCCCGCAAGGCCGACAAGGTGTTTGTGGAAGTGAACAAGAACATGCCGGTCTGCCTGGGCGGCTACGACAACTGCCTGCACATTTCCCAGGTTGACGGCATTATCGAGGGTGACAACCCGCCGATCGACCAGCTTGGCGGCGGCGGTGCCCCCACCGAAGTTGACCAGGCTGTTGCCCGCCTGGTGGTGGACCGCATCCCCAACGGCGCCTGCCTGCAGCTTGGCATCGGCGGCATGCCCAACGCCATCGGCGCCATGATTGCCGAGAGCGACCTGAAAGATTTGGGCGTACATACCGAGATGTATGTGGACTCTTTTGTAGATATGGCAAAGGCTGGCCGCATTACCGGCCGCTGTAAGAACATTGACAACGGCCGCCAGGTCTATGCGTTCGGTGCCGGCACCCAAAAGATGTACGACTACCTAGATAACAATCCGGAGTGTATGTCTGTACCCGTTGATTACACCAACGATGTGCGGGTGATCAGCAGCCTGGATAACTTTATCTCCATCAACAACGCCATTGACGTTGACCTGTATGGCCAGGTGAACGCCGAAAGCAGCGGCACCCGTGCCATTTCCGGTGCAGGCGGCCAGCTGGACTTTGTGCTGGGTGCCTATCTTTCCAAGGGTGGCAAGAGCTTCATCTGCCTGTCCTCCACCTTCTTTAACAAAAAAGACCGGCCAAAACGAAAGCCGCATCCGTCCCACGCTGCACCCCGGCAGTGTTGTGACCGATACCCGCGCCAACACCGATTATCTGGTGACCGAGTACGGCGTTGCCCGCCTGAAGGGCCTGACCGCCTGGGAGCGTGCCGAAGCCTGATCAACATTGCCCACCCAGATTTCCGTGAGCAGCTGATTGCCGACGCCGAAAAGATGGGCCTGTGGCGCAAGAGCAGCAAGCGCTGATCCGTTGTTTTTTATTCTGTTTGTATCCGCCAAAAAATTGGCTTGACAAACTGTGTGCCGGTGTGATACAGTAACAATAACGCAGGGCCGCTGACTGACGGAATCTGGTGGGTATGACCACCGGGGAAGCGGGCTATTCCCTGCATTAAGCCGACCGTCTGGGCTGCATACACTGATGTATGGTGTACGCAGCCCTTTATTTTTTGTAAACGGAGGAATGCCACATGCTGAGCGACATTGTAATTGCACAGGCAGCCAAAATGCTGCCCATTGCCAAAGTAGCTGAAAAACTGGGCCTTACGGACGAGGACCTGATTCCTTATGGCCGTTACAAAGCCAAGATCAACCACAAGCTGATCCACAGTGACCGCCCAGACGGCAAGCTGATCCTGATGACCGCCATCAGCCCCACCCCTGCTGGCGAGGGCAAAACCACCACCAGTGTTGGCCTGGCGGACGCCCTGAACGCCATGGGTAAAAAAGACGATGCTCTGCCTGCGTGAGCCCTCCCTTGGGCCCGTGTTCGGTGTAAAGGGCGGCGCTGCGGGCGGCGGTTACGCCCAGGTTGTGCCCATGGAAGATATCAACCTGCACTTTACCGGCGATATTCACGCCATTGGCACCGCAAACAACCTGTTGGCTGCCATGATCGACAACTCCATCCAGCAGGGCAACCCGCTGAACATTGACCCCCCGCCGCATCGCCTGGAAGCGTTGCATGGACATGAATGACCGCCAGCTGCGCTTTATTGTGGACGGCCTGGGCGGCAAAGTGAACGGCACCCCGCGTGAGGACGGCTTTGACATCACCGTTGCCAGCGAGGTCATGGCGATCTTCTGCCTGGCCACCGACCTGGCCGACCTGAAAGACCGCCTGAGCCGCATCGTGTGTGCTTATACTTACGATGGCCAGCCGGTCACTGCGGGGCAGATCGGCGCAGCAGGCGCAATGGCGGCTTTGCTGAAAGATGCCATTGACCCCAACCTGGTCCAGACGCTGGAAAACAACCCCGCCATCATCCACGGCGGTCCCTTTGCCAACATTGCCCACGGCTGCAACAGCGTGACTGCCACCAAACTGAGCCTGAAGCTGGCCGATTACGTTGTGACTGAAGCAGGCTTTGGTGCCGACCTGGGCGCTGAAAAAGTTCGTGGATATCAAGTGCCGCATGGCGGACCTGCACCCCTCTGCGGTGGTTCTGGTTGCCACCGTCCGTGCGCTGAAATCCCACGGCGGCGTTGCCAAGCCGGACCTGAACAAGCCCAATGTGGAAGCCGTCCGCAAGGGTGCCGCCAATCTGGAGCGCCACATTGACAACATCAAAAACGGCTTTGGCCTACCCGTCTGCGTTGCCATCAACGCTTTCCCCACCGACACGCCGGAAGAGATGGCCGTAATCGAGGAAGTATGCGCCAAGGCGGGCGTCAAGTGCGCCCTGTCCGAAGTGTTCGCCAAGGGCGGCGAGGGCGGCAAAGCCCTGGCCGAGACCGTTCTTTCCATCATGCCGGAAGCCCCCCAGCCCATCCAGTACACCTACGATCTGGGCGCTTCGCTGCCGGAGAAGATCGAAGCAGTTGCCAAAAAAATCTACCGTGCTGACGGCGTGACTTACACTCCCGCCGCCAAGAAGATGCTGGACGACCTGGCCGCCATGGGCTACGGCGAGCTGCCTGTCTGCATTGCCAAAACGCAGTATTCTTTCAGCGATAACGCCAAGCTGACCGGCGCCCCCACCGGCTTTAAAATGAATGTACGCGAAGTGCGCCTTTCCGCCGGTGCTGGGTTTGTGGTCGTCATCTGCGGCAGCATTATGACGATGCCCGGCCTTCCCAAGCACCCCGCCGCCATGGATATTGATGTGGACGCAGAAGGCCGCATTACCGGGTTGTTCTGATGGCGTTTTATCCCTGAAACAGCTTAAATTTACATAATATGCCAAAAAACTCCGCAGCAAAGGCAAATGCCCAGCTGCGGAGCTTTTGTTTTGGCTGATTTTTGTTTTTACAGCGCAGTGGCTTATTCTTCGCTCTCCCCTGCCGTATCCTGTTTTTCCATCTTCTCAATATCCGGTGCCTTGCGACCGCCGGGCATGGTTGCACCAAACGCCGGAACAAACAGGAACTTGCGCACAAAGAAGATGAGCGCAATGGATGCCACGCTGATAAAGTTTTCCACTGCCGATTCATGCCCAACGATCATATGGCGGGCAATGGCATACAGCAGCACTTCCAGCGCACTGCCGGGGCTGTGCTTGGCAAGCATCTTGATGAACTCGATGCCGATGACGATATCCAGCGCGCGCTGCAAAAACAGGCTGATTTCCACTTCATTGGTATCCACCAGCAGGCCGGGCAACATTTTGATCAGCGGCACCACCGCCAGCATCAACGCCACCACAACCAGCAGCGAAATGCCCACTTCCAGCAGGCCGGCCAACTCGGCCAGCTGGTCACGAAAGATGCGTTTTACGCGTTCTTCCCCGTTATGCAGCACCATGCGGGAAAAATGGGGGTGTTTGTTGTTTGTATTCATGTTTCTACTCCCTTGGGGTGTATCTTAAAAGCTGAAAATACAGCCCGTTTCTCTGTTTTCCGATACACCTGTTTTGCTTGTATTATAGCAGATAACCGCTGCCGCGTACTGCATAAAAATTTTATATCAGGTGTTATGCAAAACGCCCGCCGCACAGCAACGTGCGGCAGGCGCTTTTTTGTCTGCTGTTTATTTTTATAATCCGGGCGTATTATCTGCCTCTAAAATGGCGTCGTTTTCTTCTTTATACTTGGCTGCGGTATCGCTGTCCAGCACATACACATTCACGGCAATCGCTGCATTATCAACGCTTTCGGAGTAAGTCTCGTAATACAGGTCAATAAATGCGCTCCCCGTCATCATGGCTGTGCCGGTATCTGCCGCATAAGCATAACCGTACACAAACCGGCCGTCTGCGGAGGTAATATACATCAGGCTGCCATAGGGAATCACATTGGGGTTGACCGCCACCGTACCATAGGTCAGCCGCCGCCCCGAAGATCCTTTTGCCGTCGGCGATGCCGAATACCCGGTGGAACGCTGTGCGGTATAAGTCGCCGCAATGCCCTCGCATGGTTTGCCGTCCACGATCTCGGGGCCCACGAAGGAGCTGACAGGTGCCTGCTCGTCATAGTGTTTTATAATGGTGGGCACCATTTCTATCACAGTTTCGCGGTTCGTTTCTGTTGTGTCAGTCAGTTCGCCATCCACATAGGTTTCCCGGTAGCTCACGCTGCACAGGCCGTCGCTGCCCTGCCGGATCAGCTGTTCTTTGCTCTGTTTGCGGTAGAACAGGCTGGTTTCCACATACTGGGTCTCAGTGGGAATCACTTCGTCCTGAGTGTATTCTTCATAGCGCACCCGCTGGATGGTCACCATGGTGTTTTCCTGGGCCGGGGTATCCAGCGCAGGCTCAATCCAGTCATCTGGGCCAAGGGTAATGCCGCTTCCGCCAGAACATCTCCCACGGTGCCGCCGGTCACCACAACCTCCTGCACACCGCCGTCCACCGTGACAGGCACGGTGTAAGCGCGCAGGATGTGGATCTGGTCAAGGCCTGCATTCTCGGTAATTTCCAGCTCGTCCTCGGTATCGGGTGCCGCAATGCCGGCTTGCTGCATCAGCGTTTTGATATCATGCGCCGAGGTGATAGCCATGCCCTGTGCACCGTGGGTATCGGTAATTTTAACCACATGCAGCTGGCTGCCGGTGAAGGCCACACAGCCCGCCAGCGCCCCCAGGCTTGCCAGCAGAGTTCCCCACCGCGGCAACCAAAGCGCGGCACGGCGCCGGATATGCTCTTTTGTTTTTGTTGATAACATAAGTTCCCCTTCCACATCAAGTCCAACCGCCTGAACGGGCAGGCACTATGTTCCTGACTGTAACAGAAAACACGTCATAAAAAAATGTCGGCCCAAAATGAGCGACATAATAAGAATCGGATTGAATAAATCAGCGCTTGCTGAACTGCGGTGCGCGACGAGCAGCTTTGAGGCCGTACTTCTTACGTTCCTTCATACGAGGATCGCGGGTCAGGAAGCCAGCCTTCTTCAGGGTGCTGCGCAGCTCGGGGTCGAACTGCAGCAGAGCGCGGGACAGGCCGTGGCGGATAGCGCCAGCCTGGCCGGAAGTACCGCCGCCGACAACGTTAATCACGATGTCGAACTTGCCATCGGTGTTGGTCAGAGCCAGCGGGCTGCGGACCATCAGCTTCAGGGTTTCCAGGCCAAAGTAATCGTCGATATCACGATTGTTGATGGTAATCTTGCCGGTGCCATTGTAGACGCGGACGCGGGCAACGGAATGCTTACGACGGCCAGTGCCGTAGAAATACTGTTTAGTTTCGTACATCTTCTATTGCCTCCTTATCAAAATTCCACAACTTCGGGCTTCTGGGCAGCATGTGCATGCTCAGCAGTCTTGTAGCAGTGCAGGCGGGTCATAGCCTTAGCGCCCAAGGTGTTGGAAGGAACCATGCCCTTAACAGCGTAGGTCATAGCCTTATCGCTGGCTTCAGCCATCAAGGTCTTATACTGGGTTTCCTTCAGGCCGCCGATCCAGCCAGATGGGTGCGATGATACTTCTTTTCCAGCTTCTTGCCAGTCAGAACAGCTTCGTCGCAGTTAATCACGATGACATGGTCACCGCAGTCAACATTGGGGGTAAAGGTAGTCTTGTTCTTACCACGCAGCAGGACAGCGGCCTGGGCAGCAACGCGGCCGAGCGGTTTGCCGGCAGCATCAATAACATACCACTTGCGGTCGACCATCTCAGCGGGCTTAGCGAGAGTAGTGCTCATGATTTGAATCCTCCATACTTTATAGTGACGCATCCGAATCATTTCGGTTTATTCAAAGCGCAATGCACAGCACGGCACTGCGCTGATTTCGCGCAAGTATGATTTTAGCAAATACGCGCTGTTTCGTCAAGGGATTTTGCAAATAAAATCATTTTATTCTCGTGTAGCTCTTGTTTTCTTGTGTTTTCTCTCGTTTTCTAACGTTTTCGCAAACGGCATTTTACTGTTTTGCCTTTTGCACCTGTTTTTGTGTACCCTGCAGCAAAGTGTTCTGCCCGCTTTGTGCAGTCTGCTGGTTTCCGGTTTTCTCCCCTGCCCTGCTTTGCCAGCCAAACTGCGGCGCGGGCGCGGCTTTGTTTTTGCAGCTCCTGTGCGGTGCTTTGATAAAATTCTTCCGATTTGGCTGCGGCTGTTGGCATTGGGCAGCAGGATGTGCTATAATAGCGATGTTTATAGTATCGTCTTAGAGTGTATAAAGGTAAGGTGGAACGGGCATGCAGCGCTTGGAGGGTCTGCTGCGCAAGGCAGTGCAGGATTACGAGATGATCGCACCGGGCGACCGGGTATGCGTTGGTGTTTCCGGCGGGAAGGACAGCGTTGCGCTGACCGTGGCGCTGGGACACCTGCGGCGGTATCTCGGCGTTCCGTTTGAGGTCATGGCGGTCACGCTGGACCCGCGCTTTGGCGGGGTGGAAGCCGACTACCAGCCACTTGCGGACCTGTTTGCGCAGGAAGGCATTCCTTACGAAATACGGCGCACGGATATCGGCCCCGTGGTATTTGATTACCGCAAAGAGCCGAACCCCTGCGCGCTGTGTGCCAAAATGCGGCGCGGGGCACTGCACGCTGCCGCGCAGGAACTTGGCTGCAACAAAGTGGCGCTGGGGCACCACCTGGATGATGCCGTGGAGACTTTTTACATGAACCTTTGTCGGGAAGGCCGTATTGGGTGTTTTTCGCCCGTGACCTATCTGGACCAGCGCAACATTACGCTGATCCGGCCAATGATCTTTGCCACCGAAAGCGAGGTAAAAAGCGCGGTATACCACGCCGGGCTGCCCATCATCAAAAGCCGCTGCCCGGCTGATGGCGCCACAGTGCGCGAACAGACCAAATTGTTTGTGCAGCAGATGAGCCGGGACGACCCGGCTTTCCGTCAGAAAACACTGCACGCTTTGCAGCAAAGCGGCATTGACGGCTGGCGGCCGCTGCATACCGGGCGCACGCGGGGCTAGATTCCCCGTTGTGTTTTGTATCGAAATGGGGTGGATTGCAATGACGAACGAACTGTACGAAAAGCATTGTTGGGCATTGGTTGATCTGGATGCTATGCAGAGCAACCTGGCACTGATCAAAAAGACGGTGGGCGCGCCGGTGTGCTGCGTTGTCAAGGCGGACGCTTACGGCCACGGCGCGCTGTGGCCGGGCCCTGGCTGGAAGAAAACGGTGCAGCCGCTTTTGCGGTCAGCTGCCTGGCCGAAGCGCGGCACCTGCGCCGCCACGGGATCAGTAAACCCATCTTGATTCTGGGCTACACCGACCCGCTGCAGGTGGATCAGCTGGCGTTCAACTGCATTACCCAGACCGTCTATTCTGAAGAGTATGCCAAGCGCTTTCCGCCGCCGCCCAAAATGCCGGCGTGGAGGTACACTGCCACTTTAAGGTTGATACCGGTATGGGACGCATTGGGTTCAGCGTGCGTTCTGACTTTGAGGTGGCAATCGCTGCCATGGAGCGCTGCGCCACCCTGCCCAAGCTGCACTTCAGCGGTATTTTCCAGCATTTTGCCGTGGCAGACAGCACCACGCCGGAAAACGAAGCCTACACCCAAGCCCAGCACGCCCTGTTTGAGCGCACCGTGCAGCGGCTGCAGGCGGACGGCGTTGCCCTGCACACCATCCACTGCGCCAACTCTGCCGCACAAATGCGCTACCCGGAATGGCACTACAGCCTGACCCGCGCAGGCATTATCCTGTATGGGCTGGACCCCAGCCCGGAAGTGCATTTTGACGGCCTGCGCCCCACCATGACGCTGAAAAGTGTTGTGGCATTTGTGAAGGACCTTTTACCCGGTGAGAGCGTGAGCTATGGCCGCACCTACACAGCCAACACACTCCGCAAGGTTGCCACCGTATGCGTTGGCTATGCGGACGGCTACCCCCGCGCGCTTTCCGGCAGCAATGGCAACCCCAATGCGGGGGGTTATGAGCATCCGCGGAAAGCCCGCCCCGATAATCGGCCGGGTGTGCATGGATCAGACCCTGGTGGATGTGACCGATATCCCCGATGTTAAAATGAATGATGAAGTAACGGTATTCGGCCCT
>ENA-OQCD01000121-OQCD01000121.1-human-gut-metagenome-genome-assembly--contig:-NODE-121-length-19357-cov-2.218565_pt1 | contig 19357 bp, 22 predicted proteins | sample MGYA00242755_ERZ504571 | MGnify/ENA primary metagenome ERZ504571 (study PRJEB26092, sample SAMD00036274) | human gut metagenome | host: Homo sapiens | study: EMG produced TPA metagenomics assembly of...
CGCAAAGATACAAGTTATATTATTGTTTTCTTGTCTGGAAATGACTATTTTATATCTGAGAATGTCCAGAAACAGGTTACAGACAAGAAAAACAGAATGCAAGGCGCAGGTGCGCCCTGCATCCGGAAAAATCCAATAAAGACCTATTGAATAAAGCGTTCTATCATGTTTCCTTAATTAGTATAACCATAATTATTGTCACTATAGTCAAGAGCTGAATTGGTGTCTATCTCATCTTTCGGAACCGGGAGCAATAAATTTTTCTTTCAAGAAATTTCATCATTCAATTTCCATCATTAAAAATAGTTCTCCCCAATTGCCGTTCGTTTAGGATTATTGGCCACTGATTCTTGAATAATTCCATGCCCATTGTTGACCTCAAAAGCCTTTTTCAGAAACTCTGTGCCGCGTAAACGCATTTTCTGATACATTTCCGGTTCACCGGCACCTTTCAAAAATACGTTCAAAATAAATTTTCTCACGCACTTGTTCCTTAGACAAGCCACTCTTCCAGTCAGCCGGCTGAGACGCGTTTTCCTGATTGACGCGCTCTCTTCAGCACCTCATTGGCCAATGTTATCGCCTTGTCAGTCTGCCCCAATTCATTATATACATCCGCTGCCATCAGCAACATATCTGCATAACGATACAAAATTAAATTCTTATGACTGTTATTACCACTCTGCTCAGGATCCCACGGTTTCTTGAAATAGGGCCATGACTTTGTATTGGTAGATGGCTTTTTTGTCGCATTTTCCAACAAAGACAACAAGCCTTTCAAATACCCTTTTTCAGCGGGAGTCGCAGTAGCCGTATCGGCAATCATAGCATAAAGTTCTTCAGCTTTCGGACTAGCCGGATCAGCTAATTTCTCGTAAGGAATCCGTCCTACATACAACTTGGGTTTCTTCCATCCGGCAGGTTTTTCTTCTCCTTCAATGGTATATGTAAAATAAGGATAGGCATATACAGTATCGCGCGCCGAAGCTATAGGCTCCTCTTTAGGTTTCTCACCTTTTCCTACTCCGGCATAAGACTTCCAATAAGTCAGGAATGTGCTTTCAATACGTGGATCACCGGGATAAGTAGCCCAAAAATAATCATACAAAGCTTTTGAAGCACGTATGCGGTCCCAAGCCTGCCCATTACAAGAGCCATTAGGAGCGACCAGCCAGCTACCCCGGTTACGGTGGTAGAACCTGCAAGTGCAAAATTCAATTGAAAAATAGATTCCGGAGAACCTTGTACGTAATCAACAAACAAATCACTGAATTTATCCGCCAGCCGGTATTTAGGCATTACCTCATCAAAACACGCTTTCGCCTTCTCCCAAGCCGTATTATCACCCTGACAGCCCAAAGTATGATAGAGTTTTCCTAGATACGCTTTCGCCGCCCACTTCGTTGCAAAACCGTCATCATCTTTTTCCGGTAAATTCTCATAAGCGAACTCCCAGTCAGTACGTACCAATTCAAAGACCTCATTTTTAGGAGAACGAGGAACAGCTACTCCGTCATGAGCAGAGGGAGTGGTCTTTAAAGGTACATCTCCATAGGTAACTGCCAAATTATAATAAGCCAATGCACGCAAAAACGAGCAGCCGCTTCCATTGGCAATTTATCAGCCGATTCTAACGGACTATCGGCAATATTGGCAATGAATGCATTTGTTTCACCAATCACTTTATACATCCCTCTCCACGCCATTGTGTTTATGGTTTCATCAATTCCTCCGTCCATAGAGACCAATAAATCTGTAGAACTGCCATTCGTTTGTGACCATCCAAAACCACAATATCCAAATGTTACTTCCTGCCATGCCTGGCCATAAGCATTATCAGCCGACATATATCCGTAACATCCCATCAAAGCCTGTCTGGCATTTTCCACAGTACTAAACTGAGTTTTTGTATTTATCGTATATTGCGGGTCTTCATCCAGCCACGATTCGCAGGATGCCAATGACAAAGCACCTGCTAATAAAAATATATATTTTAGTTTTTCATTTTACAAAAAAAATTATCGGTTAAACTATTTAAAAGGTCACATTTAATCCAAAGACATAAGAACGTTGGCTTGGAAATGCATTCATATCAATGCCCGGGCGTAATCCATCAAAAGCAAACGAATTGATTTCCGGATCGTATCCACTGTAATTAGTGATGACAAATGCATTTTTAACCGAAGCAAATACACCTATATTCTGAAAGCCGATTTTCTTCATCCAAGATTTTGGCAATGTATAATTCAAAGTGATATCCGAACAACGCAAGTAACTTCCATCCTCAATATAACGGTCATAAACCACGTTCTTTACATTCGCCGTAGCCGACGGATAAAGATTTGAATGATTCTCTTCCGTCCAGATATTCCGGAATGCTTCTTGTGTCAAATTACCAGCTTGCCGAGAGGGCGTATAATAACGGATATTCGTATTCAATATCTGATTACCATGCACACCATTAAAAGAAGCCGAAACAGACAGGTCTTTCCAGGCAATACGAGTTTGGAAACCATAAGTAAAGTCCGGATTCGGATTGCCTAAAATGGTTTTATCCTTTTCATCCACAACACCATCCTCATTCATATCCACCGCTTTTATATTACCGGCTCCCAAGTCATTGGCCACAGAACTGGAATAATATTTTGTTGATCCGTCAGCAGCCGTATAAGCAACTTTTCCATCTACAATATCTTCCGGCTGAATAATACCTTGAGTCTTATATCCGAAGAACAATCCCGGTGCCTCACCTGCAATGAAAAGATTAGCAATACCAAAATGATCTCCTATAGAAGTTCCCTGATATCCACGCACATTCTTCAAGGTTCCAAAAATCTGTCGGTGCAAAACCCAGGTCACCAATTTTTTGATTTATTGAAACCAATGTTTCCGCCCAAACTCCAACTCCAACCGTTCAAGTTACGGAGAATATCTCCATTCAAACTAATTTCAACACCTTTGTTTTTCAACGAACCTTGATTCAACATCACACTTGCAAAACCACTGGAAGCAGGCAATGAACGCGAAATAAGCAAATCATTGGTTTTTTTTCTGATATACATCTACTGATCCTGACAGACGGCTGTTGAAAAAAGCAAAATCAAAACCTACATTCCAAGAAGATGTACGTTCCCACTTCAATCCGTCATTCTGCAAATTGCTTACCGCCATTGCCAAAATCTGATCCCCTGTGGCTTTTGCATAATCTATTATTTGTGAATAATCAGAGAAAGTAGCATAAGGATTAATGCCCTGATTGCCTGTAACACCAAAACCTAAACGTATTTTCATTTGATTCAACCAGTTAATATTCTTCATAAACTCTTCCTGCTCCATACGCCAGGCCAAAGAGAAGGAAGGGAAGTAAGACCATCGGTTACCCTTTTTGAATTTACTTGATCCGTCCGCACGTACAGATGCAGTAAGCAAATATTTATCATAAGCAGAAAGATTGATACGACCTAGATAAGACAGTAACTGATAATCCTTTTGGGTAGGTTGTTCATGAGTCTTCACAGAAGCAAGGTGTAACCCTTTTGTACGTAAGTCAAAATTAGAGAAACGAGTACCCTTCACATTCTTATTCAAGAATGTATGTCCGTCATAAGTTACACCAGCAGTCGCTCCCAGATGAATACCTTTCGCCAAGTCAATATTTAAATTCAATAAGTTCTCTATATTATAATTGGTCTTGTTCAAATTAGCCATGGCTAGCACACCTTGATCATTAGCACCGATAGTGAGCTGCATGCCATACCAACGAGCACGTTCGTTTATATTCACATTTCCTCCGGCACGAAGATTATACGAAAGGTATTTGCAAATATTCCATTTCAAATCCAGACTACCGCCAAAGCTTTTATCATCCGTTATATCATCATAGTCATCCCGCCAGCTATAAACAGTAGTTTTTGCGTCCATGTCCGTTTGTAATGTCGGGTCGTCTGCCGGAATTTCATAAGGAGCTGTATCCAATACTGTACGTGCCAATGAACCGGCAATACCACCTGTCGTATTACCCCCGGTCATCATATCATTTTGTTTGATAGATCCATTCAAAGCAAGCGCCATAGTAACGGACTTTGAAAGGTTAGCCGTAAGGTTTGCACGCAAATCACCTTGTTTAATACCTGTATTGCTCACAATACCTTTTATATCCTTAAAACCACCCGAAACATAATAAGTCATTGCATCCGATCCTCCGCTGACCGATGCAGAATAGACTTGAGAGAAAGCAGATGAATAGGCTTCTTTCTGCCAGTTCTTATAACTCAAGACACGATAGTATTCAGGGTTGGTAGGATCTTTCTTATATTTATCCAAGTTTTCACCATACACATAATGCATCTCGCCATTTGCTTGCGGATAGTACTTTTCCTCGCCGGAATTAGCCTTCATATTGGCATAAGCAGCGTATTGTTCCAGATTCAACATATTATGCAGGTTACGGGCATCCGCAATAGTAAAGTTTGCAGTCACGTTTACTTTAGCCTTACCTGCCTTCCCTTTTTTAGTCGTAATGATAATAACACCATTCGCACCGCGGGAACCATAAATTGCCGTAGCCGAGGCATCTTTTTAATACAGTGATATCTTCAATATCCGCAGGATTCAAAGCACTTAAAGGATCTTGCGCAATTTGGAAATCACCGCCACCCCATAGCCGACTCTGCAAATTCCCCGGTGGAAGATTGCGGGACATTATCAATAACATACAGAGGCTGGTTATCTCCACGCAATGAGTTAGCGCCACGAATTGTCACAGAACTGGCAGCTCCCGGAGCAGCCATAGATGAAGTTACATTCAGCCCCGCCACCTTACCTTGCAACAGATTATTAAAAGAAGCTGTTTTAGAAGCATCGTTAGCATCCGGACGCAAGCTGGCGGTAGCACCGGTCAAATCACTCTTTCTTGCCGTACCATAAGCCACTACCACCACTTCATCCAATGTCTGGGTATCATTCTTTCAACATGAATCATTCAATACTTTTTTTCCACCGACCGGCACTTGCTGGGTCACATAGCCAATAAAAGAAAACACTAATGTAGATTTGGAGTCAGGAACATCAATAGAATAATTGCCATCAAAATCTGTAATGGTTCCCGTGGCTGTACCTTTCACTTGTACATTCACACCGGGCATCCCCTCGTTCGTACTGTCAGTAACTTTACCTGTTACTTTTATCTGCTGGGCAAACATATCTGGAATTGCTGCCACACAGAAGACACACACTAGAAAAACGTTAAAGAGGTTCTTCTTCATAGAATTAAATTTAAATTAGTAATTTATGATAGTTAACATTATTTAATCTGTGGCAAATGTAGAGGAAAACAGAAGTATAAGGGGTACAATAATCACTATTTTTAAGTCCAAAATTAGCTAAAAAGGTCCATTTCACCGAGAATAGTCAATTTTAGAGGAGTAATAAACAAAGTCGGAAACCCGGCCATTGTTTTTTTAAGGACAATGACAACCAACCCAAATATAAAAACAAGTATCTTTGTATCTCCAAATATGTTTTTATCCATTAATCAATATATTATGAAACTAAAACTTTCTATTTTAACGATCCTGCTGTCTTCTTATCAGCATCTTTTCCCTTGGCCGCCCAAAAGGCTCCCCAACCGTTGATATTGACACCCCTTCGCTCCGCGTCTTCCTTCCGGCTCCCGAACTGGCGACAGGCCGTGCCATAGTAGCCTGTCCGGGGTGGCGGATATGGCGGACTGGCTGTCAACCACGAAGGCTATGACTGGGCACCTTACTTCAACAAACAAGGCATCGCACTGATTGTACTGAAATATCGGATGCCTCATGGTGACCGCACTCTCCCCATCTCGGACGCCGAAGCTGCCATGAAAATGGCACGCGACAGTGCCGATGTATGGAATCTGAATCCATATGATATAGGTATAATGGGCTCCTCTGCCGGAGGGCATCTAGCTTCAACCATCGCCACACATACCCGCCCCGAACTCCGCCCTAACTTTCAAATCCTATTCTATCCTGTCATCACCATGGATAAATCCTATACTCACATAGGATCTCACGATAATCTTTTAGGTAAGGACGCTTCCGCCGAACTGGAAACCGAATTTTCCAATGAGAAACAAGTAACCAAAGAAACTCCCTGCGCCTTTATCGCCTACAGTGACGATGACAAGACAGTTCCTCCTGCCAATGGGGTAAATTATTACCTGGGGCTGCACAAGAATCATGTACCAGCCGTACTCCATATTTATGCCAGTGGCGGACATGGCTGGGGTATCCGCGAAAACTTCATTTACAAGAATGAGATGTTAAACGATTTATCCGCCTGGTTGCGCAGTTTCAAAGCTCCCCGTAAAGATGCTGTCCGGGTAGCCTGTGTAGGCAACAGCATTACTTACGGAGCAGGAATCAAAAACCGGAGCCACGACAGCTATCCCTCCGTTCTAGGCCGTTTGCTAGGAGATAAATACTGGGTGAAAAACTTTGGAGTCAGCGCACGTACCATGCTGAATAAAGGTGATCGCCCTTATATGAAAGAACAAGCTTACCAACAAGCATTGGCGTTCAACCCCAATATCGTTGTTATCAAACTGGGAACCAATGACAGCAAGTCATTCAACTGGGTACATAAAGCAGATTTCATAAAAGATACACAAACCATGATTGACGCCTTTAAAGCCCTTCCCTCACAACCTGAAATCTATCTATGCTATCCTTCAAAGGCATATCTTACCGGAGAAAGCATTAATGATGATATCATCTCAAAAGAGATTATACCTATGATTAAGAAGGTTGCCAAGAAAAACAAGCTGCCTGTCATTGACCTTCACAGCGCAATGGATGGAATGCCGGAATTATTCCCCCGACCATATCCATCCCAATGAAGAAGGAGCGAAAGTGATGGCAAAAGCTGTTTACGATGCTATAGCAAAATAAAAGGAAACGAAGGAGCAGACAGGAATTAATCAGCCAAAAAGAGACTTTTTATCGGTTGTCCGCATTATTCATACGTCATTTTGTTGTGTTATTCAAGACAATCAACTATTTTTGTTCCCAAACCTTGAGTAAGCAATGAAAACATCTGCCCACAACATACGAATCCTGTCCTTGCTCCTTCTATTCACTCTACTGCATTCTATATCAGAAGCCAAACAGTACTTTTTCCAACAAATCCCCTCTCAAAACGGACTTTCCTCCATGGTACGCTGTATGGAAGTCAGTCAGGAAAAAGGATATGTCTGGATAGGGACACGCTCAGGAATCGGACGATTCGACGGTTACGAACAGCGAAGATATCTGCGCGGTAATGTCACACATATTTTGGAAGATGAAGAACATACCATTTGGGCCATCACAGAAAAGGGAGTATTCCGCTACAATGAAAAAGAAGACAAGTTTACCCTTGTGCGGGATAAAGACAACAATCCGGTAATAGCCAGTTCTCTTTGCCTATGGGAGGACGGAGTAATCTTCGGGGGAAGAGGCAGTCTATACAAATACAACTATGAAGACCATATTATCAACCTGTTCCATACGTTGAAGCCGAACGGCAAGTATCATATTTCCAATCTTTACCAATGGGATTCCCGCACTCTCCTGGCCACCAACCGATGGGCAAAAGCTCTGTTTATTGATATCGCTACGGGCAACACCCGTCCTGTTCCCTTCAACAGTGAACAGATTATCTCACTGTTGATTGATAAAAAAGGGAATGTATGGGTAGCTCATTACAATCAGGGAGTAAGCTGTTATGACCGCAATGGAAAACAATTACAGACCTATCATACACAAAACTCTCCCCTCAAAACCAATGTAGTGCTATCATTAGAAGAGCATAACGGACAAATATGGATGGGTACAGACGGAGGAGGAATCCATATTCTCAATCCGCAGACCGGCAAGATATCGACATTGAGGTACATTCCGGGAGATCGTTACTCCTTGCCTGCCAACTCTATTCTTTGTCTATATAACGACAAAAGCGACAATATGTGGGCAGGAAGTGTACGTAACGGATTAATCAATATTAAAGAGGTAGGAATGAAAACCTATCAAGACGACTGCCGGGACAGAATTACGGACTGAGTGAGAAAACAATCCTATCCATTTATCAGGACCATGACAATCAAATATGGATCGGAACAGACGGAGGGGGCATCAACCTCTTCGACCCGGCCACCGGAAAGTTTCATCACATACTTTCTACCTGGGAAGAAAAGGTGGCTTCCATCACCGGCATGGACAAAGACCATCTGCTGGTTTCGCTATTCAGCCAAGGCCTGTTTATCTTTCATAAAGAAACCCACCGATATCAGCCGCTTGTCATTATCAACGACAGCATTAATGATATTTTATGCCATCGGGGAAAAACAGTCAATGTATATCAAAATACTCCTGAAACCATTTTGATGTTATCCGAAATACCTTATAAATACCATATTGGTAAAAAGCAATTCATTCCCATCACCAAGGGAAAAGGCATCACTGATATTGTCGGTACATTGTTACCCATAAACAGCACAGGAGAGGATTGCTATCTGCACGATTTGGAACATATCTATCATATCAACTCCAGCCTCAACGAACTGGAACTTATATTTACCTGTCAAACAGACACCGTGTTCAATTCTGTTTCACAAGACGAGAACGGATTGCTATGGATAGGCAGTAACCATGGTTTAAGTTATTATAATCCGGGTACAAAGCAATATACCCTTGTCCCCAATACCCTGATTAATGAAATAAGCTCGCTCATTTGTGACCGGCAAGGACGTGTATGGATAGGAACGGAAGAAAAATTATTCGCATATCTGATTAAAGAAAAGAAGTTCATCTTATTCGGTGAACCGGACGGAGTGGTACAAAACGAATATCTGGAGAAACCCCGGTTGCTCTCTTCATCCGGAGATGTCTATATGGGAGGTGTAAACGGCTTGCTACATATCAACCGGCACTTACCTGACGAACCGGCACTTCTCCCCACTCTTCAACTGGCCGACATCCTAGTGGGCGGGAGAACGTGTCTACGACCGATAATCAAATGACCACCAACTCAGTGTCAATGAAAAAAAGCAAACCGATCATCATCAAAATCATCACCCGTAATAAGGATATTTTCCGCAAACCCATGTATAGATACACCATTACAGGACTGAACGGACAAAACATCTATTCTTATTTACCGGAAATAAACTTAAGCAGTCTGCCTACAGGCAGTTATCACATAAAAGCCGCCTGCAGTACCCGCAACGGTGACTGGACAGCAGACTATGATATTCTTACCCTGACAGTACTGCCTCCCTGGTATAAATCCGGCTGGTTCATCCTAAGTTGCACCTTTTTATCTTCATCAGTGTCATCCTCACTTTCATCCTGATATTGCGCAACAAAGAAACCAAGCTAAAGTGGGCAATGAAAGAACATGAACAGCAGGTATACGAAGAAAAAAGTGCGCTTTCTCATCAACATCAGCCATGAGCTCCGGACTCCACTGACCTTGATACATGCACCCTTGAAACAACTAATGGACAAACTTACCGCCGACAACGAAAATTATCCGTTGATCCAAAGCATCTGTAAACAATCTGAACGGATGAAGAACATTCTGAATACTGTTCTGAATGTTCGCAAAATGGAAGTAGGACAAAGCACACTCCATATCCAGAGCATACAATTGGATGAATGGGCGGAGCAACTGATTTCCGATTTAAACCGGAAGCCTCCGTCAGAGGCATCACGCTCGTCTATCAACCTGAGCCGGAGATTCAAACCTTGTGCTTCGACAAAGAAAAAATGTACCACTATCCTGACCAACCTATTAATTAACGCATTGAAATATACTCCCGATGAGAGTACAATCAGCATTTCAACCCGTTTGTCGGAAGACAGGACAAGAGTACGCATATCCATTTCCGACCAAGGTCCGGGACTGAAAGATGTGGATACCAACAATCTCTTTGTCCGCTTTTACCAAGGCAACAACAGTCGTCCCGGCACAGGAATCGGATTGTCCTATTCTAAAATACTGGTCGAACAACACGGAGGCAACATTGGAGCCTACGACAACAAGAATTTCGGAAGTCCGGGAGCCACTTTCTGGTTCGAACTTCCATTAAATACCGAACCGGGAAATATCACGCTGCACCCACAAGAATATCTGAATACACTTTTGGCACCCACGCAAGAAACAGAAAGCATTCCCGAACAACAGGAAGAAAATAAAACAGCCCCAAGCCATACCTTATTAATAGTAGATGACAACAAAAGACCTGACCGATTATCTGGCAACAGCCTGAAAGACCGGTTTAAGACAATATGGGTAGCCGCCGATGGAGAGGAAGCATTGCGTCTTTGCCGGGAAAAACGTCCTCATATAGTTGTAAGCGAATATCCAAATGCCCCATATGAACGGCTATGAGCTATGTAAACAAATAAAAAGAAGATTTGGAAATAAGCCATATCCCGGTTATCCTGCTCACTGCACGTAATGACGAAGAAAGCCAACTATATGGTTATAAAAACGGAGCAGACGCCTACATCACAAAACCTTTTGAAGTAAGTATGCTGTATGCAATTGTCTGTAGCCAACTGCATAACCGGGAACGGATGCGTACCCGCTATACAGACATCGGTCCTCTGCCGCCACCCGAAGAAGGAACCTTCAGTTCGGCCGATGAAGAATTTTTAAATCGCCTGAATCAGATAATCACAGAACATCTGGATAACGAACAGTTGGGTATTCCATTCATTTGCAACAAAATAGGAATCAGCAGAGCTTCTTTATACAATAAGCTGAAAGCATTGACAGATATGGGAGCCAACGACTATATAACCAAAATACGTATGGAGAGAGCTATCTGGCTTATTCTCCATACAGAACTCAGTGTCAATGACATAGCAGATAAGACAGGATTCTCGACCGCCAGATATTTCAGCACTGTATTCAAACAGCATACAGGTTGTTCCCCTACCCAATACAGAGAGAAACCGCCTGTCAACACTCAATAACCCTATAAAACCCTGTTTTCATTCCATGTTATGTTAATTTCCGACCATTTATAATAATAAATGATATATAACATGGAATAAAAGCAGAGATATAGTGCATTATCCAAATGAAAGAGTTTACTTTGTCCAACAAACAATTAGAGATTTATTCTAGTTTTATTCTCATCATGTATCTTCTCAGTTACCCACATTGAGTATATTCATTCCTGATTTAGAGCTTCTTGAAATTTCGTTGTTAGATTATTAATTTTTTATATTGACAGTTATGAATATGTATGTTGGAAACCTTAGCTACAACGTTAAGGAAGTAGATTTGAGAGAAGTTATGGAAGAGTATGGAACAGTAGGCTCAGTCAAGTTAATCATTGACCGTGATACAAGAAGATCAAAAGGTTTCGCCTTTGTCGAAATGCCGGAAACTTCAGAAGCTTCAAACGCTATCAAACAGTTGAACGGCGTAGAATATGCCGGTCGTCCAATGGTAGTAAAAGAAGCCTTACCCAGAAATTAATAGAGTAAACTTGATAGACAAAGAAAAAGGATTTTCCTGCATGGAAAATCCTTTTTCTTTGTCTATCAAGTTTTAATGAATACTGCTTACATACACCAGCTACCACTCTATAAATTTACCACGAGCTCTGCGTTCCGCCAACATCTGTGTAAGAAAAACGCTGGCGGTCCTTGGCTATGTACGCCGGGCAAAAATATTAGGAACAGCTACCCCCAAGGCTATACAGAAAATGATAAGCGCCGAGTTAATACCATTGGAAAAAGCAAGTGTCACTTCTCCTACCACTCCACGCATATTGATAAGCGCCAGCAACGAACGATACATCAAGACACCGGGAACCATCGGAATGACAGAAGGAATAGTCAGCACATGATTAGGAACATGAAACCAATGAACGGCTTTGACAGCTATCAAACTCACAACAAAGCTTCCCATAAACGAACCGATCACCGGACCATATCCTAATTCAAAGTTTACAAAGTTACGGGTACATACTGCAATTATTCCACCTACAGCCACCACCCACAACAAACGTCTCTGCACATTAAATATAGTGGCGAATCCCATAGCCGCAATAGCAGCCGCAACAGCATATACCCAATAAGCATCGTGCGGCACCATGCTCAGTTCACTGAACTTCTGGTCGATAGTCACATCACTCATCACCAGCAGCCTCAAGGCAAAAGCGATACCAAACGCCATGCCTCCTACCATCATTACCGTGTTGGCTGCACGCGTAATACCTACCAACAAGTGATTGTCAATCATATCGTCCACAAAATTTATCAGCGGCACACCGGGAACTATATATAAGGTACAGGCCAGCAACGGATGATACGGAGTGGAAGATAAACCTGAAAAAAGAAAAACGCATAAGCCAGACAAGTACATAAAAATGCAGAGATCGCAATACTCATATATACATTGATACCGAACTCAATGCAACGGGCACGGGTACGGAACCCCACAAAAGTACAAATAGCCGTAATCAGAAAAGCAATCCAGTCACCACCAAACAGCTTGCAGAACCCTCCACAGGCAAACCCGGTACAGATTGCCACGACATAAGGGGTATAATTACGCTCCTGACGAGCAATCTTCTCAAGTTCTTCCTCATATTTATCCAATGAATAATCCTGCTCAATGGCACGCCACGAAAAGTTTTACTGATTTTTTGAAATGGCTTCCATATTGATGCCATGTTTCTCGCATTTCTGAAACTTGGAAAAAGAGTGCTTCTCGTCACTCACATTGACCATCAGCATCGTCCACCGGATATCAATATGCAGTTTCTCTTCCGGAATACCCAGATAAGCGGCCACGCGCTTCATGTTTCTTTCAATCCGGTTAGTGTCTGCCGCACTCTCCATCAGCAGCTTGCCGGTACGTAATAAAAGGTCTAGTTTACGGCGCAATAACAGCACCTCTTGTTCATTTGTTGTCTCGTTCATCTTCTTTTTACCTCAATTTTATTTACTCTGACAGGAAACAGGTTGTTTTTTCGGGATGCAAAGGTACAAAAAGTATATGATATTCATAACTAAATGTAGGAACAGAAATGAAATTGTCGTATCTTTGACCCGAAATAATTAAGTTAGATATGGTAACATTCAAAGAATTCTTTTCATTCAAGAATAACCGCTTCTTCTGGCTCAATCTGATAGCGATGGTAGTGGTCATTGTGGCAGCAGCCTGGGGAACCCTTCAATGGCTGGACAGCTATACACGCCACGGCGAAGCAGTGGTAGTGCCCGATGTAAAAGGAATGAATCTGCGGATCGCAGAAAATGAACTCGACAAGCAGTCACTAAAATCAATCGTCATAGACTCCAGCTATGTAAAAGGAATAGCCCCCCGGTGCTATTTTGGAACAGAATCCCGCCGGTGGCTCCAAGGTGAAGTCGGGCAGAACCGTCTATCTGACCGTCAATGCAGACAGCGCCCCCAAGGTAGCCATTCCCGATGTCATGGATAATAGTTCTCTCCGCCAGGCCGAAGCCAAATTACGTGCATTAGGTTTTAAAATAACCGAACCCGAATATATCAGCGGCGAAAAAGACTGGGTATACAGCATAAAATACCGAGGACGCGACTTGAAAGCCGGAGAAAGGTTCCTCACGAAGCCGTACTGACACTCACGGTAGGCAACGGCAATGAAACCATGCCCGAAGATTCTGCATTGGTAAATGAATCCGGAACTGCGAACGATGACAAACCGGTGGTAGACGAATCTTGGTTTTAAACTTAACACACAGTGATGATGAAAGAAGAATATGTGGATGAACTGGACGACACACTGGATGATGTGGAACCGGTAGTGGACAACCCTGCCGAACTGTATGAACATTTCCGTGTAGTAGTAGACAAAGGACAGTCACAGGTGCGCGTGGACAAATATTTGTTCGAACGGCTTGTCAACTCTTCGCGCAACCGTATTCAGAAGGCTGCCGACGCCGGTCTTATCATGGCGAACGGCAAACCGGTGAAAAGCAGTTATAAAGTAAAGCCTTGCGACGTGCTGACGGTGATGATGGACCGTCCACGTTATGATAATGATATCATTCCCGAAGATATTCCATTGGATATAGTCTATGAGGACAACGATTTGATGGTAATCAACAAACCGGCCGGACTGGTAGTGCATCCGGGATGCGGAAACTACCACGGCACGCTGGTCAACGCCATAGCATGGCATCTGAAAGACAATCCCAAATACGACCCTAATGATCCGCAAGTGGGATTAGTCCACCGTATAGACAAAGATACCTCAGGCCTGCTCGTGGTAGCCAAGACCCCCGATGCCAAGACTCATTTGGGACTTCAGTTCTACAACAAGACCACCAAACGTAAATACAATGCTCTGGTATGGGGTGTCGTAGAAAATAACGAAGGAACCATAGAAGGGAATATAGGGCGAAACCCCAAAGACCGCATGCAAATGGCCGTACTGAGTGACCCCGCCCAAGGAAAGCACGCCGTCACCCACTATCGGGTACTGGAACGTCTGGGCTATGTCACGCTGGTAGAGTGTGTACTTGAAACGGGACGCACCCACCAGATACGTGTCCACATGAAGCACATCGGGCACACGCTGTTCAATGATGAGCGTTATGGCGGAAACGAAATTTTAAAAGGAACTCATTTTAGTAAATACAAACAATTCGTAAACAACTGTTTCGAGACCTGCCCCCGCCAGGCATTACACGCCATGACGCTGGGCTTTGTCCATCCCCGTACAGGCGAAGAGATGTTCTTCACCTCTCCGCTGCCCGAGGATATGACAAACCTGATAGACAAGTGGAGAAACTATATCAGTAACAGAGAAGAACTATGAAACGTACTATTGCCATAGTAGCCGGAGGAGATTCCAGCGAACTTGTCGTTTCCTTGCGCAGTGCACAGGGACTTTACTCTTTCATTGACAAAGAGCGTTATAACCTGTATATAGTAGAGATGGAAGGGCATCGGTGGGAAGTAGTCCTTCCGGACGGCTCCAAAACCCCGATAGACCGTAATGACTTCAGTTTCATGGAGAACGGCGAAAAGAAACAATTCGACTTCGCCTACATCACCATCCACGGAACTCCGGGGGAAAACGGTATCCTGCAAGGTTACTTCGACCTGTTAGGAATCCCCTACTCCAGTTGTAACGTACTGGTATCGGCCATGACTTTCAATAAATTCACCTGCAACCAATACCTGAAAGGCTTCGGTATCCGCGTAGCCGAATCACTGATCCTGCGTAAAGGATTTGAAATTACAGACGAAGAAGTAATCAACAAAATCGGTCTGCCTTGTTTCATCAAGCCCAACGCCGGCGGTTCCAGCTTCGGTGTCACCAAAGTAAAGACTAAGGAAGATATACAACCCGCCATCGAAAAAGCTTTCGAGGAAAGTGACGAAGTAATGATTGAAGCCTTTATGAAAGGAACGGAAATCACCTGCGGCTGTTACAAGACCTCGGACAAGGAAGTGGTATTCCCCATCACCGAGGTGGTAAGTGCCAACGAATTCTTTGACTATGGAGCCAAATACAACGGCGAGTCACAGGAAATCACACCTGCCCGCCTGCCCGAAGATACAGCCGAGCGTGTACGTCTGCTCACTTCGGCAATTTATGACATTCTGGGGTGCTCCGGCCTTATCCGCATTGACTATATCATTACCGAGGCGAAAAAGTAAACTTGCTCGAAATCAATACCACTCCGGGCATGACAGCTACCAGCTTCATTCCCCAACAGGTGCGTGCAGCAGGATTGGATATAAAAGATGTGATGACTGACATTATAGAAAATAAATTTTAGTGATATCACTGACTAACCTTTATAAATTATGAACATACCAGCTGAATTTAACGAGATTCGTCCGTACACTCCCGAAGAGTTGCCGCAAATCTATGAAGAATTAATCGCTGATCCCGCTTTCCGGACAGTGGTAGAGTCTGTTATGCCGGGCGTACCTTTCGAAGGTCTTGCCATGAAGATGCGTCAATGCAAAACAAACCTGGAATTCCAAAAAGCGTTCTTTTACGGACTATTATGGGATTTAGTGAAAAAAACAGCCAACGGACTGACATTCGACTGTTCCGCCTTGTCCGACTTAACCCGGAACTACACTTTCATCTCTAATCATCGTGATATTATTCTGGACTCGGCTTTTCTATCTACTACTGATAGACAACGGAATACAACCTAGAGATCGCCATCGGCGACAACCTGCTCATCTACCCATGGATTCATAAGCTGGTACGTGTCAATAAATCATTCATCGTGAAACGCGGCCTCAACATGCGGCAGAAACTGGAAGCATCTGCCTTGATGTCGCGCTACATGCATTTCGCCATGAAGGAAAAACATGAGAATTTATGGATAGCGCAACGTCAGGGACGTGCCAAAGATTCCAATGACCGTACCCAGGACAGTGTATTGAAAATGATGGCCATGGCAGGTGAAGGCGATGTTACCGAAAGACTGAAAGAACTGAACATCGTTCCGCTAGCCATTCTTACGAATACGACCCGTGTGACTTCCTGAAAGCAAAAGAGTTGCAGCAAAAACGCGACGACGAACATTTCCAGAAAAGTCCCGAAGACGACCTGATCAATATGCAGACCGGCCTTTACGGATACAAGGGACGCATCCATTCCAGACTTCCGCCTGTCTGAATCATGAACTGGACGAACTGAAAGAACTCAATTTGCCGAAATGTGATTTGTTTACCGCCATATCGGAAACCATAGACCGGCATATCCACAGCAGTTACCGCCTGTTTGCAGGTAATTATGTGGCGTGTGACCTCTTGATGGGAGACAACCGTTTCACGGCCGAGTACACAGAAGAAGAAAAAGAGCACTTTGAAAAATATCTGGAACAGCAGATTGCCAAAGTCGATCTTCCCAACAAAGACACCGCCTTCCTGCGTCATGCTTTGCTGACTATGTATGCCAATCCGCTCATCAATTACCTGAAAGCGGCAAAAGGATAAGAACGTTTACCGTAAAGGGTGGATGTTACAGTCCACCCTGAAAAAGAAAATAATAAACATGAGGAAAGTCGTTATTTTATCTTTTCTAACCTCTTTGCTTCTCGGCGCGTGCGGTGAAGACGACTATGTATATCCTAATGTTCTGACAGATATGATCGACTTGAAAACCGACCATACAGGAACCGGACGGTATCTGATAACGGATGAAGGGACAGAGTGGCGCATCCAGTCACGTACCGGTCTTGACGGACTGGCACCAGACACCACGTACCGCACGGTTACCATGTACGCTCCATTGACAGACTCGGAAGAAGCAGAAAAAAGAAGCCATGCTTTACAATACCCAACTGGTTATTTCTCCTGTTCCCTTGTCCGAATCTAAATTCAAGGAGATAAAGACCGACCCGGTAGCCATTCAAAGCATTTGGCGGGGTGGGAATTACCTGAACCTGATTTTACAAGTCAAAGTCAAAGACCAGAAACACGGTTATCACTTTATTGAGAACAAACTGGAGAACAAAGACGGAGAACAAACATTATACTTGACACTCTATCATGACAGGAATAATGACATCGAAGGTTTCAACCGTAAAGTCTATCTGTCTGTTCCCTTGTGGGCATACGCCGGCAAACTGCATAAAGGCGATAAGATTGTATTCAACATCCGTACTTACAAAGAAGGTATGACCAGTCGTATCTTTTATTTTTAGCAAACAAAAACATCAAAACATTCCATTTTATGATAAAGACCATCTATTTTGTATTCTTCATCTGCGCATTCTCACTAGGATTATGGGCATGTACCGGCAAAGACAGTGACAAATTCAAGAATCTTTCCTCCGACCAGTTTGAGGAAATGATACAGGACAAGACCATCCAACTGGTTGATGTACGCACGGTAGCCGAATATTCCGAGGCCATATACCGGGCAGCATCAATATCAATGTATTGGACAATGAGTTTGGCACAAACATCGAGGAGCTTCTTCAAAAAGACCGCCCTGTAGCCGTTTACTGCAAAAGTGGAAGACGCAGCCGCAATGCCGCCAACATTCTGGTAAAAAAAGGATTCAAGGTGTATAATCTGGATAAGGGTATCCTGGACTGGAAGGAATTAGGGAAGGAAATAAGTTTTTAACCGTTTTTTTCCTTCAAATTCTTCATTATGGCTTAGCAAGTTGATTTACTGCCACTTATTATGAAGGATTTTTTTTCAATCCTTCATAAATTCTTCATCTCTGTAAGTTTGTTCCAGAGTCCCCGCCCGGTCTTCTATTTCCGAAGCGATACCTTTTCCTCTTGAATGGCAATCTTGCCACGCACTGTCTTATAATCAAGCCAAGGATACACACAGTTTTTCGTTCGATAGAAATCACTATGCTGTCCTTTTTAGGTTTATCGTTTCACCTTAGTGATGAAGTTTTATCACTAAGGTGATCAATTTCATCACATGGTGATACTGTTTCATCACACAGGTGAAAACGATAAATAAAAGGAAGAATACGTCATTCCGACTGCGGTTATTCCAACCCTTCCAGCATTCTCTTTAAAACAACTGTAGCAGAAATTTCCCGGTTGGCCGCTTCAGGAATAACCAACGAAGTAGGCGCTTCAATCACCTCATCGGTCACAATCATGTTTCTTCTCACCGGCAGACAATGCATAAAGAAAGCATCGTTTGTCACTGCCATGTGCGCTGCATCTACCGTCCAGTTCATATCCTTGCTCAGGATCTTTCCATAGTCGGCAGGACGGGTGACACCGGGACATGCCCAGTTCTTGGCATAGATAAAGTCAGCCCCTTCAAAGGCTTTCATCTGGTTGTATTCCACCTTCGCTCCACGGACAAACTTCGGGTCCAGCTCATAGCCTCGGGATGAGTGATGACAAAATCCACATCGGCCTCGTTCATCCAGTCGGCAAACGAGTTGGGAACGGCCTGAGGCAATGCACGCGGATGCGGCGCCCAAGTCAAGACCACCTTGGGACGGTCTTTCTTCTTATACTCCTCGATAGTAATCAGGTCGGCGAAAGCTGCAACGGATGACCGGTAGCGGCTTCCATGGAGAATACAGGCTTGCCGGAATACTTGATGAACTGATTCAGAATCTTTTCGGTATAATCATCCTCGCGGTTCTCAAAATGAGCGAACGAACGCACACCGATGATATCACAATAAGAAGCCATCACCGGAATAGCCTCCAGTAAATGTTCACTCTTGTCGCCATCCATAATGACACCGCGCTCAGTTTCCAGCTTCCATGCACCTTGGTTCACATCAAGCACAATCACATCCATGCCCAAGTTACGGGCTGCCTTCTGGGTGCTCAAACGGTACGCAGACTGTTGTTGAAGAAAATCAG
>ENA-OQCD01000122-OQCD01000122.1-human-gut-metagenome-genome-assembly--contig:-NODE-122-length-19284-cov-2.592212_pt1 | contig 19284 bp, 22 predicted proteins | sample MGYA00242755_ERZ504571 | MGnify/ENA primary metagenome ERZ504571 (study PRJEB26092, sample SAMD00036274) | human gut metagenome | host: Homo sapiens | study: EMG produced TPA metagenomics assembly of...
CCAGCGTGGCGAAACCCAGATTCTGGCGTCACCACCCTGAACATGCTCAAGATGGAACAGCAGATCGACGCACTGTCCGGTCCGCAGTCCAAGCGTTACATGCACAACTATGAGATGCCGCCGTACTCCACCGGTGAAACCGGCCGCGTCGGCTCCCCGAAGCGCCGCGAAATCGGCCACGGTGCGCTGGCGGAGAAGGCTCTCGTGCCGGTGCTGCCGAACCGCGAAGAGTTCCCTTACGCCATCCGTCAGGTCTCCGAAGCCATTGGTTCCAACGGTTCCACCTCCATGGGTTCCGTGTGCGCGTCCACACTGTCGCTGCTCGCCGCAGGCGTGCCGCTGAAGGCCCCGGTTGCGGGCATCGCCATGGGCCTCGTGTCCGGCGATGTTGACGGCCAGCACATCTTCAAGACCCTGACCGATATTCTCGGCGCCGAAGACGCTTCGGCGATATGGACTTCAAGGTTGCCGGTACTTCCGAGTTCATCACCGCTCTGCAGCTCGATACCAAGCTCGACGGCATTCCGGCTGACATTCTGGCCTCTGCTCTGCAGCAGGCCAAGGAAGCCCGTACCACCATTCTCGAAGTCATCAACGAGTGCATCGATGGTCCGGCCGAGATGAGCCCGTACGCACCGCGCATCATCACCACCACCGTTCCGGTCGACAAGATCGGCGAAGTCATCGGTCCGAAGGGCAAGATGATCAACCAGATTCAGGAAGAGACCGGTGCGGAGATCGCCATCGAAGATGACGGTACCGTGTTCATCTCCTCCGAAGGTGCGACGGCGCTGAAAAGGCCAAGCAGATCATCGACCAGATCGCCAACCCGCACGTTCCTGAAGCCGGCGAACCTACAACGGCAAGGTTGTGAAGACCACCTCCTTCGGTGCCTTCGTGAACCTGACCCCGGGCACCGACGGCCTGCTGCACATCTCCCAGATCCGCAACCTCGCCAACGGCGAGCGCATCGACGCCGTCGAAGACGTGCTCAAGGAAGGCGACACCGTTGAGGTGGTCGTGCAGGGTGTTGACGATCGCGGCAAGATCTCCCTGGCCATTCCAGGCTTCGAAGATCAGGAATCCTCCGCTCCGCGCCGTGAGCGTTCCGATCGCGATGACCGTCGCGGCAGCCGTGGCCGTCGTGATGATCGTCGTTCCGATCGTGACGATCGTGATTATGATGATCGTCCGCGTCGTCGTCGTTCCGATCGTGACGATGACCGCGATTACGATCGCGATGATCGTCCGCGTCGTCGTCGTTCCGATCGCGATGACCGTGACTACGATCGCGATGATCGTCGTTCCGACCGTCGTCGCAGCAGCCGCCGCGACGACCGCAATCCGCGTTACGCAGCCGACGAGAACTACGACGAGTACCGTGCCGATCGCGAAGAGCGTTCCGAGCGTCCTCGCCGCCGCGTCCGCCGCGACTTTGATCCTTTTGAGGACTGACGCCTCAAAAGGATCCCTCGCAGCATAGCTGACTGACTGAAAGTGCCCTGTACCGGAAGGTACGGGGGCACTTTTGCGTTTCATGCAGATTGCATGAAAATGAGACACGGGGGCATGGGTTTTGTCATAACGTACCTGGGCGCATGCAAGAATGGTGTGAAGAGCCATTAACGAAGGAGTCGTCATGGTCGTTGGCATTATCATTGCCGTCATCGTTGTACTTATTGTGCTTTGGGCCGTCAGCGCCTACAACGGGCTGGTCACGCTACGTAATCGTGTGAAGAACGGTTGGGCGCAGATCGACGTGCAGCTCAAGCAGCGTACCGATCTTATTCCGAACCTGGTGGAAACGGTCAAAGGTTATGCGGCCCACGAATCCCAAGTGTTCACGCAGGTCACGCAGGCCCGTGCCGGCGTGGTGCAGGCCGCGCAAAGCGGTGACGTGGCACAGCGCATCGCTGCGGAAAACCAGCTGAGCCGCGCACTTGTCAATCTGCAGGCCGTATCCGAAAACTATCCGCAGCTGCAGGCCAATACGAATTTCATGGATTTGCAGAATCAGCTGAAATCGTTGGAAGAGAAGATCGCCTACGCACGCCAGTTCTACAACGATGTCGTGCAGAAGTACAATACCCAGACCGAGGTTGTGCCGACCAATATTATCGCCGGCTTGTTCCATTTCGAACAGGCCCCTTACTTCCAGGTGGACGAAGCGGATCGTCAGGTTCCGCAAGTTAAGTTCTGACATGCATGTAAAGCCCCGTCCGATGACGATGGGGCTTTACTGTTCAATTCGGCTTGTACGGCCATCTGTTGTACGGCCATCTGAGGGAAGAAGAAGCCAGAAAGAGGGATTATGACGGCCAAACAGCATGCGTCGCGAGCGGTGCGCAGCTTCGGTATCGCGATCGTCGTCACCGTTGGCGTTGTAGCGGCCATATTGCTGGCCATCGCATTGGATGACGGTGGGGCCGATCTGAGCTACAAAACGCTCGACTACGATGTGCAGGTGCAAAGCAATGGCGATTTGAAAATCACCCAACACATCGATATGAAACTCGCCGACCGCAGCGATGACGACGGCGACCATCCGTGGAAGCAGCTGTACCAGCAGTACACGCTGAAGGAAAGCAACCTGGCCAATATCACCGATATCAGCGTGCGCAACGCGACGACGGGAGAGACCTACCAGCAGGGTGATATCGCAATCCCAAGCAGCTATAGCACCGACGAATGGAATCGAGAACATGCGGGGCAGTGGTATATCGCCGATGTTTCGCAAGGTGACAGCAATCCGCAGCCGTTCGATCCCGCAAAAGACGGTCTTGTTGCCGACAATACCGACGATCGTTCCAAGAAAATCGAAATCGGCTGGAATATTCCCGCCACCACGTCGGCGAGCAGCCTGAAATTCGATGTGACCATGACCATGCAGGGCGTGGCCACCGCCTATCAAGACGTGGCCACGTTCCAATGGGAGCCGCTCGGCGTGAGCAATCAGATTCCCATCGGCAAAGTCACCGGAACCGTCACGTTCCCGGATGGCATTACGGCGGATAATTCATGGGCCTGGCTGCACACCGAACGTACGTCCACCACCGAACGTGGTGATAAGGGGTCGTTGCAGTTCACCGTGCACGACGTTCGTGCCGGCGACTATGTTGACGTGGTCGCCATGTTCGACGTCGGTGCGACCAGCGGTGTGGCACGCACTCGTGATACCACCATCAAAAACGGCATTATGGAAAGCGAGGCCCAACAGGAGCAGCAGTGGCGTGACCGGCAGCGCACAAAAGCGCGTATCCGCCTGATCACGTGGATCGCCATTGCCGTGGCCGGGCTGATCTTGTGTGTGATCGCCGTTGTGCTCGCATTGCACAGTTTCGATCGTTCGCAATACCACGGTGACATCGAGTATTGGCGTGACGAGCCGGAAATGAGCCCCGCCAGCGCTGCGGAACTGCTGCATATCGTTGACAACAAGCATTCGAAAACACTGTCGAGCCGAAAAAATGTCGGCTTCCGTGCTCTCGCTCGCTTCGCGTGGAGCAATCGCCATTTACCCGGGGCCGGCCGCCATGTATCGGGGCATTGATATGAGTCGGTCTCGCAATGCCGATATCGCGCAGCTGATTTCCAATGATCCAGCTCGTGCGCGTGATGCAGGCAAAACCAGCACCATCGTGATACTGCCGGTGGTGTTCGATAACCCGCAGTCGTTGGCGCTGAGCCAGAGCGAACGTACCGCGCTCGACCTGCTGGTGAAGGCGTCCGAACGCATTGGTTCTCCGGTGTTCGATCTGAAACAGATGGACAAGAATTTCTCCGATTGGTCGAAGGGCTACAAGTATCAGGAAAAGTTTACGAATGCGTGCAGTAGCGAATTCTCCATGTTGGGTGCCACTTCGGCATGCGGCGGGGGAGCGTTCGCCGCAGGCATCTGCGCCGCGATCCTGGCGTTCCTTTCCATAGTGTATTTTTGGCGTGATCGGCAATCTTGCGTTGGTCGTGCTGATTTCCGCGCCGATGATGTTCGCGTCCGTGTTTGCGCTGAGCTACCTCAAATTGAAGGGGCTTAACGACAATGGTCAGCGTCTTGCCGGTCAGGTGGTCGGTTTGAAACGGTATATGGAGGATTTCAGCGACTTCCGTGATCGTGGCGTGGCTGATCTGACGTTGTGGGGTCGCTACATGGTGTACGCCACCGCGTTCGGCATTTCCGAAAAGGCGATGAAGCAGCTGCTCAAGGCGTACCCGCAGCTTGCCGACCCGAATTGGCTTGATGCCAACGCTTCCGATTCGCTGCTCTACTGGAGTTACCGTTCATGGTATTTCAATCATCATTACGCCGGTCCTGCTTCGTGTGATACGAATTCGATGGATTTCTCGCCGAGCGCCAATTTTGGTGATATTGGCGCGCAGTTGGAATCAGGTTTTGCTGATATTCAATCGACGATTGCCGCGGCATCTCCGTCCAGCAGTTACGGTGGTTCCGGTGGTAGCTTCTCCGGCGGTGGTTTCGGCGGTTCCTCCGGTGGTTCCGGCGGCGGCAGCTTCGGTGGTCGCTGATCTGCGGCATTACGCGCATGTTTGGTGGGTTTGTTGTCTGCTGAGGCGGGTCGGCTGGTAAGGTTGCATTCGGAAGACACTCTGTACGTTGTTGAAGGAGATCGGGATGGCTTTGTTCCGTAATCTTGGACCGTTCCGCACCACGGCCATCGGCCATGGTGAAATGCCGTTGACCATTGAAAACATCGTGGTCACGATGTCGGTATCGAAACATTGCACGCCTCGTTGGATGCCGGATGCCGTCACATCGACACCGCTTGGGCGTACTACACGCCGGGCGAAGAGGAACAGACCGGCGAAAAGCTGGTGCGTGAGGCGCTTGACTCGTGGAAGGGCCCGCGTGAGGAAGTCACCGTGGCCACCAAGGTGGGCTTGCGCCGCGCTTGGGAGGGTGACAAGCCGGTTTGGCCGCGTGACGGCAAGCCGGAGCATCTGATCGAATACGGCAAGCAGTCCGCGATGGCGCTTGGCGTTGACAGCATCGATCTGCTGTACCTGCACCGTCATGATCCGGAAGTGCCGTACAACGAGTCCTGCGAAGGCATCAAGGCGCTGCTCGATCAGGGCGTGGCCCAGTGGGCGGGTGTTTCCAACGTGAGCATCGAACAGTTGAAGATCGCGCAGGAGATCCTCGGCGACAAGCTTGTGGCCGTGCAGAACCAGTATTCTCCGATTCATCTGGACACCCAAGATACGCTTGACTATTGCGCCGAGCAGGGTCTGGCGTTCGTGTGCTGGAGTCCGTTGGGCGGCTACCGTCACCCGTACGACGAGCACCTGTTCGATCCGTTCCGCGAGGTGGCCGAAGCCCGTGGCGTGAGCTACCAGCGTGTGGTGCTCGCATGGGAGCTGGCCAAGGGCGACCACATGTTCGTGATTCCCGGCGCCCATCGACCGGAAACCATTCTCGATTCCCTCAAGGCCGACGAGCTCGAACTCACCGAAGAGGAACTCGCCAAACTCGGCTGAGTGTCAGATTCGCAACGTTTTTGCGTCAAGGCGTCCGTCTCCACGATGGACGCCTTTGTTTTTCAGTATGTGTTTTTCCTCGTATGTATTTCCCGGATGCGGCAGAAGTGTCCCGTGAATAGTCGAGAATATAGAGCGGAAAAATCGAGTAAGAGGAACAAGCGTGCAAAGAAGAAACAAGCCTGAAGTATTGGCTCCCGCGGGCAATCTGCGAGGACTGAAAACCGCCGTCGATTACGGTGCGGACGCGTCTACTGCGGAGGTAAGGCGTTCGGCATGCGTTCGGCGCCGAAAAACCTGAGTTTGGAGGATTTCGAAGAAGGCTCCCGTTACGCGCATGAGCGTGGCGCTCGCGTGTATGTGACCTGCAATGTGTTGCCGCGCAACAATGAAGTCGAAGCGATGCGCGAATACATCGGCCAGCTCAAAGACACCGGCGTGGACGCACTGATCGTTTCCGACATTGGCGTGATGCTCATGGCTCGCGAAGTGGCGCCGAATCTGGAACTGCATGTGAGCACGCAGGCGGGAGTCACCAACTATCAGGCAGCGAACGCCTTCTACCAGTTGGGTGCACGTCGTGTGGTGCTTGCCCGTGAAATGGATCTGCAGGCCGTGCGAGACATTCGCGCACGCATTCCCGACGATCTTGACATCGAATGCTTCGTGCATGGCGCGATGTGCATGGCGTTCTCCGGTCGTTGTCTGTTCTCCAATTATCTGACCGGACGTGACGGCAATCATGGCGAATGCGCTCAACCGTGCCGCTGGAAGTATTCCATCGTCGAAGAAAAGCGTCCCGGCCAGTATTTTCCGATAGAACAGACTAAGGAAGGCGCGTATCTGTTCAATTCGCAGGATATGAACATGCTTGCGCATATCGACGATCTGCTTGATTCGGGTGCGACCAGTCTGAAAATCGAAGGACGTTCCAAGAGCGCCTACTATATTGCGGCGATGACGAACGCTTACAAGACCGCCGTTGACGCATACATGGTGCAACGCGGTTTTGAAGACGAGGATGGCACTGTGCTGAAGCCATTCCATGACCGTGTGATTCGCCCGTCTGATCCGGATTACGGCAAGCCGGAAACCACCGATTTGATTATGGAACATGCGGATGGCGCGTTCGCGGGGAAGCCGGATATTGCAACCGTTCCAGTCGCTTCCGCCGGCGAACCGGATGATCTGAGCTACCATGCGCGTAGTACGAGGCGTAAGTCGAACACGGCTGCGGAAATCCTGCCGGAAGGCTGGTATCACGCCGGAGTGCGCCCGGCGGAACACGTGTCCCTGCCCGACTGGTTGCTGGAAGAGCCAGACAAGGTGGCGCACCGCGACTATTCCACCGGCTTCTACTATCCGGAACACAAAGTGCAGCAAAGCACCGACCGTTCCGCGTATTTCCGCGCATGGCTGGTGGTTGGCGAAGTGCTCTCGTGGAGCGAAGAAGACGGCGGCCGTGTGACCATTATGAGCCGCAACAAAATCGAAGCCGGTCAGGAAGTCGAATTCGTGCTACCGGGCGCGGCGCCGCTCGCCTACACCGTTCCCGCAGGCGGATTCCGTGACGCCGACGGACATTGGGTCGAATCCATCAACAATCCGGCGCATGTCTTCTCCATGCCATGCCCGCAGGAAGTGCCCGTGAACGCAGCCATCCGATCTCGTACCAAAAAGCCGACGCTCAAAGCGGAATAATTGCGAAAAACATCGTGTAGACGCAGAAAATCAGCAGAAATAAGTTGAAATAATCGTAGAACAATCAAGGAAAACAAAAAATGACTGACAAGCAGTATGACGACGCGATTCTTGACAGCAATGCGATCGACCCGACCGACGTGGACGGCAATCCAATTCCGGTGACCATTCCGATCATGCTTGCGCCGGGCGTCAAAGTCGTGTACACCACGCGACTTGGTGGCACCAGCGAAGGCGATTATGCGCACTGCAATCTCGGAGGCAAGTCCGGCGATGATCCGAACCATGTGCTCGCCAATCGTGTGGCGCTCTCCAATGCCATCGACGCGAAGCTGAGCTTGGTCAGCCAGGTGCATTCCGGCGTTGCCGTCGATGTGGACGAATTGTTCGTCATGAACCGTCCGTTCGGTTTCGACGTGTCTGGCGGCAAGGGCGAAACCGCTCAGCAGGTGGGCGAAACCGCGGATGAGCCGGCAGTGGTTGAAGCGGACGGCCAGGTGACCGCTCAGAAGAACGTGGCGCTCGGCATGTTCGCGGCCGACTGCCTGCCGGTGCTCATGGCCGATCCGGAAGCTGGCGTGATCGGCGCCGCGCATTGCGGCCGTCGTGGCCTGCAGAACGGTGTGATCGGCGCCACCATCGAAAGATGGTGTCCAAGGGAGCCAGGCCGGAGCGTATTGTCGCCACGCTGGGCCCGTGCATCTGCGGCGACTGCTACGAGGTGGGCGGAGACATTGCCGACGAATTCGACGCGCAGTTCCCTGGAACCTTCACGCTGAGCCGTTTCGGCCAGCCGGGCATCGATATTGCGGCCGCCGCGCTGCAGGAGCTTGCCAAAGCCGGTGTTCCGGCTGATAACGTCGTTTCCTCCCGCGCCCGCGTCAACGCAGCCACCCAGTATCTTTCCGAGACGAGGAATTGGCGGAAATCTGCCAGGCCGATGGCGAAGGCGAACCGCAGCTCGCGGAACGTTTCAAGAAAATCCGCCGTAGCTGTGCACGCTGGAAAATCCGCTCTGGTTCTCGCATCGCCGTGCCACCATCGCAGGCAAAGCGCACGAAGGTCGTATGCTTGCGCTGATCGTGCGCGAATAGTGGGAGAGCGGCGCGCTATTGCGGATTGCGTGCAGAACGTAAGGCAAAACGCGCTGCAAACCGATTCGGGGGTTTACGGTGGGACGTATGAGTGAGAGAGAGCAGATGCAGGAACAGAAGATGCCGGTTGTGGCCGTGGTGTTGGCGGCCGGTTTCGGCACGCGATTCGATGAGACCAATCCCAAGCAGTTGGTTTCGGTGGGGGATAAGCCAATCGTCTGCTGGAGCATCGAGGCGTTCGAACGCAACGATCGCGTGAGCGACATCATCGTCGTGGTCAACGAGCGTGTCAGCAATATGGTGAACATGCTCATCGACGAAGCCGGTTATACCAAGGTGCGTGCCGTGATTCCGGGTGGCTCCGAGCGTGTGGACAGCACCCGCTCCGCGCTTGATCTGCTCAAGCAGGCAGGCATTCCCGATGGCGCGAAAATCCTCATCCACGATTCCGTGCGACCGTTCGTCGAACAGCAATCCATCGACGGCTGCATCGACAGCCTCGACCAGTTCAACGCGGCGACCGTGGCATACGCGTCCACTGACACGATTCTGCTGACCGAAGATCTTGGAGAGCGCAAGGTGGTGCGCTCCGTGCCTGATCGTACGAACGCATTCCGCGCGCAAACCCCGCAGGCCTTCCGTTTCGGTACCATCACCAAAGCCTACGAGCTCGCCACCGCCGATCCCGACTTCCACCCAACCGACGACACCCGCGTGGTGGTGGACTATCTGCCGAACGAGCCGGTCGCCATCGTCGCCGGATCCGAAACGAATCTCAAAATCACCACACAGGCCGACATGCCGATCGCCGAGAACATCGCGCGCAGCCTCGACCCGGAACATGCCAAACAAGAAGCGAAAGCGCGCATGCACGCGGTGTTCGCCGAAGCATTCTCGCAAATGCATAAGCACTGATCGTAAACGAACCCACCTTTCAACCACGTACACTGGAACACATGCAGCAGATCAACATCGTCATCTCAGGTTTCACCCCGTACGACGGCATCGACGTGAATCCGGCCGTACTTGTTCCCGTGGCGCTCGCCGAATATTGGAATGATCCATCTCAATCCGTGGCGCTGTCCGACGATCTTCTGCAGGATGTTTCCATGAGCGTGACGACGGTGACGCTTCCGGTCAGTTTCGCCAATGCCTGGCCCATGTTGCTGAACGCCATCGAACAGGCGAATCCCGATATTGTCATCGCCACCGGTTTGAAGCGTTCGGCCCGCGGCGTGCTGTTGGAGCGATGCGCCACGAATCTGATGGACGCGGCCAAGCCTGACGCCGACAATGTGATTCCGCCTCGCCGTCCGATCAATCCGGAAGGGCCTGCGGCATATTGGACGCGCCTGCCGTTGCGTTCGATTCTGCGCGATTTCGCCAAACATGAGATTCCCGCCGCGTGAGTTCGGATGCGGGCAGCGTTCGTCTGCAATTCGCTGTTCTACCATTTGCTCGACTGGTCTGCAGCGCAGGAAAAGCGCATTCTGTCGGGTTTCGTAAGCCTGCCGATCGTCAACGAGCAGCCACATCCGCAACATGGACTGTCAATCGCGCAGCAAATCGCCGCAGGTAACGATGTGATCCGCGAATCGGTGCGTTATTATCTGCAGCCATCCTCAAGTGAGATTCTGCTCGGCTGAACGGCGTCGGCGTTTCCTCGAACGATTTCTGTGCTCTCTGTGAGAATTATGCGACTGCCGTGTGCCGAACGTTTGTTCTGCGCTAAAGTTCAAACGGATAGCGCGGGCAAGATGCGCGATGGAAGGGAATTCGTGAAAGGAATACCATGGTTGAGCAGTTCCCAATCGTGTTGAGGGGGTACGACAAGGAAAGGTCGATGAGGCGTTCGCTTCGGCTCAGGAGACGGTGGACCGTCTGCGTGAGCAGGTCAAGGCCGACGATCAGACCATCCTTGAACTGCAGGCACAGCTGCAGGAAGAGAAAAACAAGAAGGCCAACCCGAATTCGTTCGCATCTCTGGGCGCCAACGCGCAGCAGATGCTCGCCAGCGCGGAACAAACCAGCGCCGAGCTGCTCGACCGTGCCAAGAAAGACGCTTCCGCGGCACGCGCCACGGTGCAGCTTCAGGCCGAAAACCCCTGCTGAACAACGCCAAAGCTCGACGCCCAAGCGTATTCTCGACGAGGCCAACGCCAAGCCGAAGCGGTGCTGTCGAAGGCCAATAATGATGCCGACACGTTGAAGTCCACGCCCCAGCGCGAAGCGACCAGCTGCGTGGCGAAGCGCAGAAGGCCGTGGTGGCGCAGCGCCAGACCGTCGATCTGGAATTGACGAACTCCCGTGAGGAGCATGACAAGCGTCTTGCATCGGAGCGCGCCACGCAGGAGCGTGAGCTCTCCGATCTGCGCGCCGAAGCCACCGAGCAGATCGCGGCGCAGCGCAAGAACGCCAATGACGAGATCAACCGCATGAAAAGCGAGACCAACGACCAGATCGAATCCGCGTTGGCCGAAGCCAACAAGAAGCTGGCCGACGTGCGTGAGCAGGTGTCCAAGATGATGACGGACGCGCAGCGCCGTGCCTCGGAAAATCACGGATACCGCCAAAGCCAAGGCACAGGAGATCACCGACGAGGCCGAAAGTGCATCGCACCAAGACCATCAGCCAGGTCAATGCCGAGGTGGAGCAGATCCGCGCCGACATTTCCGCCCAGCAGGATGAGGCTACGAAGAAGGTCAACGAGCTGCTCGCCGACCTGAACGAACGCCGTGAAATCGCCAAGAAGCAGTCCGACGAGCTGATTTCAGAAGCGCAGCATACGCGCGATGAGGCCGAGGCATACGCTTCCGACAAGCGTGAGGCAGCCGACAAGCAGGCTGCCAGCATTCTCAAGCAGGCCACCGAAGACGCCGACGAGCAGATCAACGAGCGTCGTGAGGCAGCCAAGAGCGAGCTTGAAGGTGTGCAGCAGCGCATCGCCGACCTGCAGAGCCGTGAGGCCCAGATCACGCAGCGCGTCAGCGAACTGCGTGCCATGTTCGCCAACGCGTTCTCCGATTTCGGCGCGAACGGCCTGTCCGTGGTCAATTCCATCGACGGCGAACAGCATGATTCCGCAGCTGAAGCTGAAACTCCGGCGGAATCGCACGACGAGAGTGGCGAAACTGTTGCGGGCGAACCGGAAGTGACCTTCGACGAGGATGTTGTCTCCGACGAACAGCAGAATAATGACGATTTTGAAGAACCGTCCGAAGACGAGCAGTCTGACCAGGGCGAAGAAGCACAGGAGGAACAGAACAATGACTGACATCACGCCGTTGAGCGCTGATGCATTGGCAACGCTGGTTGAGGATTTCGAAGCCAGCGACCACAACCGTATGGCCATGAACGCGGTCACCGCGGCTGGCATCAACAAGGTGGCACGCAACTATGACCGCGCCCGCCTGATGCAGCGCCGATTCTCCACCATTGTCGACAATGGCACCGCCACCCATCAGGATCGTTCCGGCCGTTGCTGGCTGTTCAGCTCGCTGAACGTGGCTCGTTTCGTGGCCAAGAAGAACATGGGGCTGAAGGAATTCGAGTTCTCCCAGAACTATGCCATGTACTACGACAAGCTCGAGCGCGTCAACTACTTCCTGCAGGACGTGGCCGAACTGGTGAAGGCCGGCGAGCCGTCCGACTCCCGCCTGATCCAGCATCTGCTCGCCGACGTGATGGGCGACGGCGGCCAGTGGACCATGGCCATGAACGTGTACAAGAAGTACGGTGCCGTTCCGAAGGATCTGTTCCCGGAAACCGAATCCTCCAAGAACACCGGCGAAATGAACGTGCAATTGCGTCGCCTGCTGCATACGGCCGTCGCGCACATGTATGCTGATCCGGCTTCGATCGAATCGGTAATCGCCGAAGCGACCGCCGCCGGACACCGCATTCTGACGATTCACTTGGGCGAGCCGCCGAAGAGCTTCGACTGGGAGTGGACCGACAAGGACGGCGAGTTCCACCGCGATGGTGAGGTCACGCCTGTGGAATTCTGGCAGAAGTATGTCGGTTCCGCCGATTTGGAAAGCTACGTGTGCTTGGTCGACGATCCTCGTCAGGAGCATGCGAAGGGCAAGAAGATCGGTATCGAGCACTTGGGTAATGTGGCCGGGGGAGACCCGACCGAATATCTGAACGTGCCGAACCAGTTCATGAAGGATTGCGTGCGTCAGATTCTCGAAGAGCAGGGCATTCCAGTATGGTTCGGTGCCGACTGCCACCCGATGATGGATCGTGAAAACGGCGCTTGGGCTACTGATCTGTTTGAATACGGCAAGGTGTATGGCGTCGACTTCGATCTGAACAAGGAAGATCGCGTGCGTTTCGCCGATTCCGCGATGAACCACGCTATGGCGTTCGTCGGCGTGGACGTGGCCGAAGACGGCACGACCACCCGTCGTTGGCGTGTGGAGAACTCTTGGGGCGACAAGATCGCAGACAAGGGCTACTTCACTATGAGCGACGACTGGTTCACCGAATACGTGTACGAGGTCGCCGTGCCGAAGGCGCTGCTCCCTGCCGAATATCAGGCTGCTCTTGACGAGCCAGCCACCATGCTCCCCGCATGGGATCCGATGGGCGCTCTGGCTGACTGATACGTAAACCGACAAACCGATTGACGAATGCCGACTGCATGGGACTTCGCAAAAAAGTCCAGCATGCAGTCGGCATTCGTGTTATTCCGCTTTTTATCCGTTAAGGTAACTTCGGTGATTATCATCCATGCACAGTATGCATGAAGCAGGTATGCAGGTATAAGGAGGAGCAGAAGAGATGTCAGGTCTTCGCGGTCCAGATAGTTCGAAGGATGCGCAGTTGTTGGATAACGCCGTGTTTCCGGAGACCGTGGATATCAATATTCGACAGTTGGACCCGATTCCGGCTCCCCGATATTTTCTGAAGGAAATTCCACTCACCGACGAGATGAGCGATCTGGTGTTGAAGTCCCGTCAGGGAATCCGCGATGTACTCAACGGCAAAGACGATCGTCTGCTTGCCATCGTCGGTCCATGCTCGATTCATGATTCGAAAGCGGCGCACGAATACGCGGCAAAACTCGCCGCGGTCAAAAAAGAACTGGAAGACCAACTGGTCATTGTGATGCGCGTGTATTTCGAAAAGCCACGCACCACCATCGGTTGGAAGGGTCTGATCAACGATCCCGATCTCGACGGCCAGTTCAATATTCGCAAGGGCATGTGGCTCGCACGCAAGGTGCTGGCCGATGTGCTGAGCCTTGGACTCCCGGCAGCCACGGAATGGCTTGACCCGATCACCCCGCAGTACATCTGCGACCTGATTAGCTGGGGTGCGATCGGCGCTCGCAACACCGAAAGCCAGGTGCATCGCGAGCTCGCGTCGGGCATGTCGATGCCGATCGGCTTCAAGAACGCCACCGACGGTTCGATCAAGCCGCAGCGGATTCCTGCTTCGCGGCCGCCTTCGAGCATCATTTCCTGTCCATCAATCTTGACGGACGTGTGATTTCCGCCGAAACCAAGGGCAATCCCGATTGCCATCTGGTGTTGCGCGGCTCCTCGCACGGCCCGAACTACGATACCGATTCCGTGGCGAAGGCGTTGGCCGATCTGAAGGTTTCCAAGGCGTCCGGCCCGAGCGAACACGGTCTTGTCATCGACGCGGCGCACGGCAACTGCGGCAAGGACGAAGTGCGCGAAGCCGAAGTGATCGAAAACATCGCCTCCCGCATCGCAACGGGAGAGTCGGGCATCAGCGGCATCATGATGGAAAGCTTCCTGAAAGCCGGCAATCAGAAGCCCGCTCCGCTCGACCAGCTCGAGTACGGCAAGTCCATCACCGACGCTGCGTGCCGTGGGAACGTACCGAACAGTTGCTGCACACGCTTGCCGAAGCGGTTGAAAGCCGTCGCGCACTCGCCAAATAAGCGCAAATAATCGCAAGGAATCGCAAATAACTAACCGTGCGGAATACGCGTAACTGCGTAATCGCACGGTTTTTGCATAGCGACTGCCATTTGATTGATATTCTTGGGGAGATAGGTGATTGTCAAGGAGAGCAGTGAAATGCAGCAGCAGCTGAACACGCCTGAAGAGCTTCGCGCCATCCGCGAGGCCATGGATGAGGGAAAGAATCCGCTGGTGGCTACGGATGTGCCACGCTGGGAAGATCAGGTCGGCATCAGCCGCATTGTGAACCGCAGGGTGCTTGAATTCGAGGTGCTTCCCACGCCGGCGCAGGTGTTGGGGGACCTGCCGCTCAGCGATCAGGCGCAAGAGAATCGTCGCCTATTCACGCGATTGAGATTCGTGCCTGCCTGTACGGCCAGGACGATCGATTGCTGGTGATCGTCGGTCCGTGTTCCGTGCATGATCCGGCTGCCGCACTCGATTACGCCCGTCGCTTGGCCGCGTTGAAAGACGAGCTGGGCGGAGAATTGCTGATTGTGATGCGCGTGTATTTCGAAAAAACCGCGTACGACGGTCGTTGGAAAGGCTTGATCAACGATCCCGACATCGACGGTAGCTGCAATATCAAAAAAGGCCTGCTTTTGGCCCGTCGTACGCTGCTTGGCGTATTGGACGCAGGTTTGGCCACCGCCACGGAATTCCTGGAACCAACCAGCCCGCAATACATTTCCGACGCGGTCAGCTGGGGTGCGATCGGCGCTCGCAATACGGAAAGCCAGGTGCACCGCCAGCTCGCTTCGGGCATGTCGATGCCGATCGGCTTCAAAAACGCTACCGACGGTTCCATCAAAGCGCCGACCGACTCGTGTTTTGCGTCGGCACAGCAGCATACGTTCTTCGGCATCGATCATATGGGTCGTGCGGCCGTAGTCAAAACGCTCGGCAATCCCGACTGCCATGTGGTATTGCGTGGTTCGAGCAGCGGCCCGAACTATGACGCCGAATCCGTGGCGAATGCCATGAAGCTCATCCGTGAGGAAATGCCGGTCGAATCCGCGGCGGCACACGGTCTGATCGTGGACTGCTCGCACGGCAATTCCGGCAAAGACGAACATCGCCAAGTCGAAGTGGTACGTAATATCGCAAGCCGTATCGCCGAAGGTGAGGAAGGCATCACCGGCATCATGATGGAAAGCTTCATCGAAGGTGGCAGTCAAAACCGGCACCGCTCGCCGAACTCACGTACGGTCAATCCATCACCGACAAAATGCTTGAGCTGGCAGATTACGGAAGCGTTGCTGCGCGAACTTGCGCAAGCTGTGGGCAAGCGCCGCTGGAAGTGAGCGAAGCGAAAATAAGCGAAACCGAGCGAAAAAGCGTGAAGCAATCGAAAGGAACGAACGCATGAGCACAATCGCCATCATCGGCGCCATGGACGAGGAAGTCGCCAATATCGCATCCGCATTGAGCGACATCACCGTAACGGAGGAAGCCGGCGTCAGCGTGACACGCGGCACCATCGAAACCAACAAGGGCACTCGCGCAACGTTGCGGCAACGGTCGGCGGCATGGGCACCGTCAATATCGCCGCCACCACGCAGCATCTCATCGACGCGGACCAGCCTGACGCCGTGATCTTCTCCGGCATCGCAGGCAATCTCAACACGCATCTGCACATCAACGACGTGGTGCTTGGCGGCACGTTGCGCTACCTCGACACCGACATGCGTCTCGTCGGCCAGTGGAAGCCAGGCACTGCGGACCAGCCGGTGGAGGAATTCCACTCCGACGACCGTCTGATCGAAGTCGCCGATAAGGTGCTGACCGATCTGAGCGTGCATCACATCACCGGCATCATCGCCACGGGCAACTATTTCGTGGACGATCCGAAGAAAGTGGAGCAGGTGATTCGCGAAACCGGCGCGGACGCGGTCGAAATGGAAGCGCCGCGGTGGCGCATGTCGCGGCGCGCAACGGCCTGCCCGTGCTGGTCATCCGCGCGTTGAGCGACAATGCCGACACGGATTACGTGGAATTCAAGGAATTCGACATTTCCGAATATGCCGACACCGCGGCGAAAATCGCGGTGAACATCGTCAAGCGCATGTAAGCGCATGAAAGACGGCCCGTCCAACGCATCGGTTGCTGGACGGGCGTCTCATATTTCGGTATGGCGAATCTCACGAAAGTGAACTGCGGGGAAACTTCCGATGGCGTGAGGGAATCGCGCACGGAAATCGCTTTCCGGAACCGCTACTGTTGAAGAAGAATGACGGATTATCGGAAGGTTAACGTATGACGCTGGAGCACGTGGTGATGGCGATTGTGGTTGTTGCCGTCGCTGTGGTCGCCTTTGTGCTGGGGCGTGCCCGTGGCGTGCAATTGGGGGAGGATGAGATCGACCCGAACGATCCAAGCCTGTTCGCGCGCAGAAGAACATGTCGCTGTTCGGGCCGCGCGTGCCCGTGCAGTCCACGGAACGCCAGCTGATCGCCGTCATGCCGGAGGCGTTGATCGTCGTCGATTCACTGGCGTCGGTCACATACGTTTCCCCGGGCGCGCAACGTTTCGGCATTGTTGAGGACAGTGCGATGACGCTTGCCGAAATCCGCGATATTCTGCGATTGGTGTCGACCGACAGCGTGGTGCGCGAACGCGAATTGTCGATTCCGCTGGATCGAGCCGCCCGTGCGGCCGCGAAAAACACCGACGGCAAAGGCATTGAGGCAGGTAAGTTCCGTCCTTCCGACACGCTGTATCTGCATGTGCGGGTCGGCCAGATCTCCGATGATCTTTTTGCGATTTTCATTTCGGATATGAGCGAGCAGCGTCGTTTTGAGATTATGCGACGCGATTTTGTGACGAACGTTTCGCACGAATTGAAGACTCCTGCCGGTGCGATTTCCCTGCTTGCCGAAACGATCGGCGACGCTGCGGACGATCCCGGCATGGTGAAGTATTTTGCGGGCCGCATTTCCAAGGAATCCGAACGATTGACGGAATTGGTGCATCGCTTGATCGACTTGCAGAAGGCGCAAAGCACGCTGCGGTGCTGAACGCGGAACGGCTTTCCGTGCTTGCGTTGGTACGCGAGGCGATCGTCGAAAACCAGGTGAAGGCCGAATCGAAGCACATCAATCTGGTGCTTTCGCTGAACGGACAATCGAAGCTGGTGCATGCCGAGGGCGCGGAAAACGGCGTTGACCATGATGACGTGTTCATTGAAGCCGACCACGAAACCATCAAAACGGCGGTGAAGAATCTGGTGGAGAACGCCGTCAACTATTCTCCGGAACACACCACCGTCGCAGTCGGCATCGGCAGTGGCGATGGCAAGGTTGCGATTCGTGTCGTCGATCAGGGCATTGGCATTCCGGAATCCTCGCTGGATCGTATTTTCGAGCGATTCTACCGTGTCGATCCCGCACGTTCCCGCGAAACAGGGGGTACAGGATTGGGTTTGGCCATCACCAAACATTGCGTGCAGGATTGCGGAGGCACTATCGCCGTGTGGTCGCGTGAGGGGGAGGGATCGACCTTCACCATCACCCTGCCTCAGGCACAAGCGGTGGAAACAGCGGAAACTGCAGAGACTGCGGGAAACGTACAAACTGCGGAAGCGGATCGCATGGAAGTGACGGGCGAAACCGAACGCATCGAAACTACGCAATCCGAGTAATCCGAATAATCTGAGCTAAACCGAATACAGCAAATAACAAGCAACGTTCCCATCAACAGAGCAATGGAGGAGAAGCACTGATGACACGTATTCTGATCGTCGAGGACGAGGAATCGTATCGAGAGCCGCTGGTCTACCAGCTCACCCGCGAAGGCTACGACGTGTCCGCCGCGGCCACCGGCGAGGAAGGGCTGGAACTGTTCACCAAAGGCGGCATCGATTTGGTGTTGCTCGATCTGATGCTGCCCGGGCTTGACGGCACCGCGCTATGTCGCAGAATTCGTGAGCAAAGCCGTGTACCGATCATCATGCTCACCGCGAAAAGCGCGGAAATCGACAAGGTGGTCGGTTTGGAAATCGGCGCGGACGACTACATCACCAAGCCGTACTCGTTCCGCGAGCTGCTGGCGCGGGTGCGTGCGGTGCTGCGACGCAACCAGATGGTGGCCGACGCGACGGAATCCTCCGATGACGATATTCCGCTGATCTGCGGCGACATTTCCATGAAGATCGGCCAGCATGAGGTGATGGTGCGCGGAGAGAACGTGTTCTTCCCGCTGAAGGAATTCGAGCTTCTCGAATATCTCATGCAGAACAAGGGCCGTGTGATGACCCGCCACCAGCTGATCGACCGCATTTGGGGGTCCGATTACGTTGGCGACACCAAAACGTTGGATGTGCACGTCAAGCGTGTCCGCTCCAAAATCGAGGAGGATCCGGCGCATCCGAAATATCTGACCACCGTGCGCGGTTTGGGCTACAAAATTGACGTTCCTGCGGAATAAAGCGGAAATATCGCGATAGATGGAAATATATAAGATAAAACACTGCGATTCCAGTACTCATCGTAAGTTTCCGAATAATTGATTATTAATTGATAACTGAATGTAAGACCGTGGTATCACGGTAGTCGCCGAAGATCGGTGAATGGAAATGACGAACGTCCGAAGTGTCGTAGAGTGTTCATCTTCCGTTCACCGATTTTGGTTTTGCGGGACCCAAACCACCAATAGGCTTGACAGTGTCATGAAGAACGATGGCGACAACAGCATATGAAATGTCAGAAACATACGCCATCAGAATGTTGACAGAGGGAAAAGAATAATGCGTAATTCCATTCTCGTACGCTCCATTGCAGCTGTGTCCGGCATTGTGATGCTGGCTTCTGTCGCGGCTTGCGGCGACAACACTGCTTCCAACACTGATTCTTCGGCTAGCACCGACACCAAGACCACCGAAGCCGTGTCCGGCAACTTCTCCGGCGCTGGCGCTTCCTCCCAGCAGGCTGCTGTGGAAGCCTGGATCGCCGGCTTCCAGGGTACCAACCCGGATGCCAAGGTCGCCTACAACCCGTCTGGTTCCGGCGCTGGCGTTTCCACCTTCCTGACCGGCGCCACCGCATGGGCCGGCTCCGATG
>ENA-OQCD01000123-OQCD01000123.1-human-gut-metagenome-genome-assembly--contig:-NODE-123-length-19261-cov-2.556026_pt1 | contig 19261 bp, 22 predicted proteins | sample MGYA00242755_ERZ504571 | MGnify/ENA primary metagenome ERZ504571 (study PRJEB26092, sample SAMD00036274) | human gut metagenome | host: Homo sapiens | study: EMG produced TPA metagenomics assembly of...
ATCGCCATAGCGAGCAAACTCATCGAAATACGCTCGCCTGCGGTCATCAGCATGTCCATCTCGCGCGCCGGCGGGTTGGAATCGATGCTGAGCGCTGATCGATCAGGTCGTCGGTGGTGTCTCCCATGGCGGAGACCACGACGGCCACGTCATTGCCGGCGTCTTCGTTTCGATGATGCGTCGGGCCACGCGCTTGATCGATTCTGGGTCGCTACGGAAGAGCCGCCAAAACTTCTGCACGATGAGAGCCACAACTTATCCAATCTTCTTCAACGTATCACCTGCCCGATTCGGCAAGTGAAGCCTATTATAGGAAACATCCATTTTGTCAAGTCCAACCGCGCCCAACATGCGGAACACGTTGCTGGACAGCGGTTGAGTATGAGCTGGGCGCGGGACCGACGGCTCGCGGAGGCCATGCCAGCGGAGCTCATACGGCGCGACGGCCGGCGAGCGCACGGCCCAGGGTGATTTCGTCGGCGTATTCGAGGTCGCCGCCCACCGGCAGGCCGCTGGCAAGGCGCGTCACCTTGATGTCGGTCTGGCTCAGCAGCTGCGAAAGGAAGCTGGTGGTGGCCTCGCCTTCCACGTTCGGGTTGAGCGCGAGGATCACCTCCTTGACTTCGCTGTCTTTGAGCCGTTCGATGAGTTTGGCGATGTTGAGGTCGCTGGGCTGCACGTTGGCCATCGGGTTGATGACGCCGCCCAGCACATGGTACATGCCCCGGTATTCGCGGGTGCGTTCGATGCTCATCACGTCCTTCGGCTCTTCGACCACGCAGATCACGCTGTGGTCGCGGCGTGGGTCGGCGCATACCGGGCATGGGCTGGTTTCGCACACGTTGCCGCAGATGTCGCAGAACCGTACTTTTTCCTTGACTTCCGTGATGGCGTCGATCAGTGCCTGCGATTCCTCATCGGGCGCGTTGAGCAGGTAGAAGGCGATGCGTTGCGCGCCTTTCGGCCCGATGCCGGGCAGGTTGGCGAACGCGTCGATGAGTCGTTGGATGGCGCCGTCATAGGCCAAAGCCATGGTTCATACCTTTCGTTGACTGGTTGCCGCAGCCACGTTCCGGACAACTGACGTCTGATGGCCAGCGCCCGGTACTCGCCGTACGATAAGCGACATGCGACGTGCGGTGGCCGGTGTCAGTCGTCAAGTGTTTTCTTCACCTGCATGTTGCGCGGATTATGCGGATCGTCCGAGCTGAATTCCTCGACTTTCTTCACTTCGAACACCCTGTTCAGGTCGTTCATGTCCAAAGCGTTCGATGCGCCGATCGATTCGTCGCTCATGGAGTATTCGTCGTCTTCCGGGGCGACTTCAGGCTCCGGCGGTCCCGCCTGCACCGGCATGGGGGCTCCCCATGGGTCATCCGCGAATCCTGCCGGCGATGACGCCGGCTGCTGGGCCTGTTGCGATTGCATTTCGCGGGCGCTTTGCCGTGCGCTATGTCGTTCGCTGTGCTGTTCCGGCTGGTTTTGCCGCGGCTGCTCCGGCCCATTCGGTTGGTCTTGCTCCTGATCGTCCGTCTGCGGCGTGGGCAGTGGCGTGGCCCACGGATCGACGTCATCGCTCACATCCGGCACGTCCACATGTTTTACGTGGTGTTCCGGCGGCTGTACGTCGTTGGCGTTGCCTTCGGCGATGGGCGTCTGCGGAATTGGGGTGTTCCACGGATCGTCGTCTTCCGGCTCCTTGGCAACCTCCTTGCCGAGGTTCGCGGTCAGCAATGTGGCGGCTTCAGCTGTTCCTGCACCAGCTGCGCGTTGATCTTGCTCTGCTCTTCCGGGCTGAGCTTGCTCCACGGCACCGCGTGGAACCGTCGGCAAGCTTCTTGGCCGGCGCGAGAGTGACATCGGGGCCGAACACCTTATGCACTTCGCCGCGCACGATCTGCACCACATTGGTGGTGCCGTCGACCGCTTCCTTGGCCACGGCCTTGGCGAACGCGTATTTGCTCAACGACTTGTCGAATTTAATCCACAGTCGGCCTTTGGCCCCGTCCAGCAGCACGCGGGGCACTTTCTCGCGGTCCACGTAGCGACGGACATCCTCAGGCAGGCCGGCAACGATCGCGTCCCACTTCTGATCGGGAGTGCGATCGTCCGTTGCCGCAGGCTGGGGCGCGGACTGAGCCACGGACTGGGTGGGAGCGGAAGCTTCGGCATTGGATAGTTTGGATGGCGCAGACTGCGTTTCAACCGGCTTGGACTCGGCTGAAGCGGCCGGCTCGCTGCCTTCCGACAGAGGTCCACCCATCGCCTGCTGGACTTCCGCCAATACGGAGGCCGCTCCGGAAACGACGGCATCGGCCGGATTCGTGGGAGCCGCGGACGGTTCCACGGCATGCCTTCCACGTGCCGATTGCGCGGCGTACCTACGGGAACCGGACGGACGTTGCGATTCAGACGCTGCGGCACCGCCCGCATGCCCAGCTTCCGGCATGCCGGACGATGGTGCGGCGGCTTGCGCGACCACGCCCGTTTCACGACCGGCAAGCAGGCGGGCGGCGAGCAGTTCCAGGCGCATGCGCGGCGAAATCGCACCGGTCATGTTGGCCAGCGTGGCGTTGATCGTATCCGCCATCTGCGTAAGCGCGGCCAATCCCAGCGAAGCCGCCTGGCGATGCAGATCGTCCATGTTCTCGGTCGCGGTGTCGTCAGACAGCACGCTTTCCGCACGCTCACCGCCCAAGGTGAGCACCAACAGGTCGCGCACGCGCGCCAGCAGGTCCTCAACGAACGTCGGGGGTCGAATCCGCCGACCACGACCTTTTGAATGACGCCATACAGCGCCTCGCCGTTCTTGTCGGCGACGGCGTCGATTGCCTCGCCGATAAGCGCGTCCGGCGTGAAACCAAGCAGCGCGACCGCGGAATCGTAAGGAATCTTGCCGTCGACGGCACCGACCATCAGCTGGTCGAGCACGGACAGCGTGTCACGTACGGATCCGCCGCCGGCACGCATGGCCAAGCGCAACACACCCGCTTCGGCCTCGATATGCTCGTCGGCGCAGATCTGCTCAAGATACGGGCCCATGACCTCCTGTGGCACCAGACGGAACGGATAGTGGTGGGTGCGGGAGCGAATGGTGCCGATCACCTTGTCCGGTTCGGTGGTGGCGAAGATGAACATGACATGCTCCGGCGGCTCCTCCACGATTTTCAGGAGCGCGTTGAAGCCCTGCGGCGTGACCATGTGGGCCTCGTCGAGGATGAAGATTTTATAGCGATCGCGGGCCGGGGCGAATCCGGCACGTTCACGCAGTTCACGGGCATCGTCCACACCGTTATGGGAGGCGGCGTCGATTTCCACCACGTCGATGGAGCCGGGGCCGCCGGTGGCAAGGTCACGGCAGCTGGCGCATTCACCGCACGGATGCGAGGTCGGACCTTTGGCGCAGTTGACGCAACGGGCCAGAATACGCGCGGAACTCGTTTTACCGCAGCCGCGCGGTCCGGAGAACAGATAGGCGTGCGTGAGCTTGTTCTCGTCAAGCGCACGCATCAGCGGAACCGTGACCTGATCCTGTCCGATCACGCCATCGAACGTGTCGGGACGATACCTTCTATACAGTGCCAGTGCCATCGCAAATTCCTTCCGCCGTAGTGTTCTAGAGTATCGATGAATTACGACACGTTCGCCAATCGGGAAGCGCCGAGGCCGACCATCTCCGCAAGTCCATCGCGTGTCTGTCTGATCTACAACCGGCGCAGCCGGTACTCTGGAAATCAGACATGAACCGTGTGATCGGCGTACCGTCGGTCACGAACGCTGACTGTTGCGCGCCTAAAACCCGTGCGTCACCACCATGCCGCACAAGGCGTTGCCACGCGATTGGGAGGAGAGAGCCATGACCGGGAAACCGGAAGCGTCCACCAGCACCATTGGAGACGCGCGTCGCTTGCAGATCGTGCAGGCGGCACGTGAGATCTGCTTGGAAAAAGGGTTTTCGAAGATCACGATCAGCGATATCGCCGAACGGGTCGGCATGACCAGATCGCTTTTCTACCACTATTTCCAAGACAAAGACCAGGTTGCGGATGCCGTGCTCGACGATGTCATCAGCGAAGTCATCGCCCGCCTGGAAGAGTGGAACGAGCATCGCGAGGCCGGCAACATCTCGAAGGCGCTTGACGATGTGGTGCGGCTGACCCGTTCGCTCATCGCCGATGAGGGCCCGTTCAGCCAACGTCTCATCGAGGATGGCAACGCTGCACTGTATCTGAGGTTCATCGACCGGGCCGCGGACCGCATTTCCGAATACCTGTGCGGTTCCACGGTACGTGAATTCGAGGAAAAGCACGGCATGCCGATCCGCAACGAGCATGAGACCTTCTACACGCTGATCGTCGGCTTGATCTCGCTGATCAGACTGCATCCTGACATTGACGATGACATTGTCAGGCAGGTGGCGGCACAGACGCTGCATTTGGACGAATATCTGTGACGGTGCTCCCACACGCGTCATTTCCGCCGGCAAGCAACATATAACGGCCGTTCAACGTCCGGAGGGGCATCGAGCGGCACCGGCTGGCTGACGGAAAACGACGTCAGGCGAGGAATCTACCGGTAAGAGGGTCACGACCGTCACGTTTGATGGTTTCCAACACCCGTTCCTCGCTGTCGGCCGCCTGCGCTTCCGCCACGGCCGGCGGCACCAGCACACGCAGCGCACGGTCCTTGGCTAAGACCTTCACCGGCAAATGGCCCACGTATTCGCCATCGGCCATCAACACCGGAGGCTCATCCCCTTCGGTGGCGCGGGTGATTTCAATGTCGCGCACCCGCTTCCATCCGAAAGCATGGCTGCCCAGCAGTCGGCCGTGGTAGGCGCGTGCCACCGCGTCCACGCACTCCCGGAAATTCGGCACATGGTCAAGCCACACCAGATCAAGCAGTCCGTCCGCGAACCGTGAATACGGGGACACCTCGATGCCGCCGCCGATATGGCGGGAATTGGCCACGGTGAGCAGTGGCGAGATGATATCCCGCTCCTCCACCGAACCGTCGGCCAGCGTGGCCTTGATGTGGTATCCGTAGCTTTTCATGCGTGTCAGCTCCACGATGACCGCGGCGAAATACCGCAGCGAGCCATTCGGCAGATGCGAATGATTGGCGCGGTCGTTGATGCTTGCGTCCAAACCGCACGACAGCATGCCCGCATAATAGCGGTCGATCGGCGAGCGCGACTGTGAAACATCGGTTCCGTCGGTCGAATCGATGGCATGACCGTCAGGCAACGAAGTCACCAAGCCCATGTCCACGTCGATATGCGTGCCGCGCACAATCGCACCGATAATGCCTTCAACGGCGGTTTCGACGCGATTGACCGGCAAATCCAGTCCGCGTGCGAAATCATTGCCGGAGCCGATGGCCACGATGCCGAGTGGTTTGCCGGAGCAGCCGACTGCGTTGGCGCCTACGCGACCATGCCGTCGCCTCCGACCGTGACCAGATAATCGTATTCGTCGCCGCGGCGGCGGGCGTTGGCCAGGGAATCGTCGAAGCTTGTGCCGGTCACATCGATTACGTCGAAGCCGTGCTTGCGTCCGGCTCCGCGCAGCAGATCAATGACATGACCGCCCACTTGGGCGCCCTTGCCTTTGTTCGATGTCGGATTGCAGACCACGGCAACGGTCGTATTCGCATGTGACGTCTTGCTCATACTTGTACGATAACCATGTTTCACGTCAAGCGCCAGATTGCCCATTACCTTCAGCTGAACATTCCGTGTCGTCATGCAACGGCTGTCCGGCAATCTCCTAATCACAGGCAATAGGCCCCGCACGTGACTGCCGGACGACCCACGGTGCGAACGGTACCTGCGTGGCCGCCTGCACGGCGACCACCGCATCCTCGCCTTCAATGGCACAGGATTCGAGCCGGGTTCCATTGCCCGACGTTGTACGCGATGCGGCCGCGCACGGGTCGGCGGCACCGTCACGCAGCGACTGCGCGGCGGCCACCGACGCCAGGTCGGCCGTATTCTGCGCGCGATGCACGCACAGCAGCAGATTGCCTGCCATGGCGACCGCACCGAGCATGGCCGCGACGATTGCGATCAGCGCGACTCCCGATATGGTTCCGGAACCTTCGTCCGCGCCTTTCAACACATGCAACACTCGTCGCACATACTGTTTCACGTCATGTTTCACGGAAGTCGTTCCTTTCTTGCCGCGCATTGGAAGCCTTTCAAAAACCGTTACGGACAGCACGCTGTCATGAACATCGCAATCAGAAATACCGAGTTGCCTTGCCCACGACGCTGGCGGGCAGCACGCCGGTCGGATCCGCCGCAACCGGGCAACGCACCACAACGGTGACGCTGTTCGCATTGGCGGCGAACGACACCGTGGAACCGCCACCGGCAATGGGTTTGCGCCGCGGCGCAGGCTTTCGCTTCGCCGCCGGCGTCAATCGCCATGGCCCTCGCACCGGCGGCCGCAGCGTCCTGACAGTTCATGGACACTATGGAGGCACGCCCCAAACACAGCACCAGAATCGCCACCGCGGCCACGCAGGGAAGCACCACCGCGAATTCGGCGGTGACGGTTCCGCAATCGGCGTCACGGGCATGGCGTCTCCACCATCGCGCAAGCATGGTTACCCCACGCTCAACGCTTTCTTGATGAGGCCGGTCAGCAGCGTTTTCACGACATCCGATTTCACGATGGCGATCAGAACCGCGGCGAATGCCGTGGCCGCCACCAGCACCACCGCGTATTCGGCGGTGACCGCGCCCTTCTCCGGCTCGGCGGTCAGCAGGCGCATGCGCGCGTCCAATAGGCAGACCGCCTTATTGGCACGTTCCTTGGCCGCACATAACTTCTGGCCGACGCGACCCATCAGACCCGGCGAACCATCGACATTGATTGACATTGCGTCGTTCATGACGCTCCTTTCATTCGGCTAATCCCGGCCGATTGACCGGGTACGCTCAGTGTCAGGTATTGGCATCGGCGATGGCATGGTTTTCGTGGGTTGTGGTCGAAGAACGTGGGTTATCCACACCCTCGGCGTGTCATCCACACTTATCCACAAGCGATTAGGGCATGACGGAACGGACCGCGCATCATCCGTCATTCCGACCGCGGTCCGATTCGAGCAAATTTGAGCCAATTCGCACCAACCCGCACTACCCCATGGCGAATCGGCCGCTACAGAAACGACATCACCGCCGGAATCACGCCAATGGCGACAAAGGCCGGCAGCATGCACAGGCCGGTCGGTAGCAACAACCGAATCGACAGTTTCGCCGCCGACTGTTCAATCCGCGACCGTTCATCCCAATCCAGCTGCTCGATTGCGGTTGCCAACCGATTCACCGGCGAGGAGCCGCTCGACCATGATGAGGAGAACGCGTCACGGACCACGGCGCAATCATCATCGTCAGGCCATGCCTCATTCCATGGCATGCCACTATTCAGCCGTTCTCCAGCCGAGCGCAATCCACCGCCGAACTCGCCTTCCACAATGTTTCCGACCGTAATCAGCGCGCGTGGAATGGACGCTCCTTGACGTATCGCCACGCTCAACATTTCCAATATCAAGGGCAATGGCAGATTGCATGACCGCACGTCGGAATCGGGCGGATTTCTGGCTGGCGACCATTCATACAGCCATGTCGCGCCAGCGGCGCCCACCGCTGCCAGCATCGGCCATGCCAAGCTCATCGCACATGCTCCTGCCGCATCAGCCTGCGAATCCAATACCAGCCGACGGCATAACAGCAGCCGGCGAAGCCGAGGCACATCCATCCTTTCACGTCTCCACAAGGAATCGCAAGGGATGGGCTCCCATGCATTCCCCTAGCATCACCGTCAGCAACGGCAATGCCATCAGCAGCTTCACCGTGGCCTGCGGCATGGCAAAAGCGTTGGCACGCAAGTCGTCGAGCAGCCGTCGCCGCTTCAACGACGCCGCGACGGCCTCCAGGCATCGGCTCATCTCGCAGCCCAACTGCAGACTCAACGTGCAGGCCGCATGAAGTTCCGCACCAAGCTGATCCACATGCTTGTGTTGTTCCTGAAGCGAGCAGCGGCTTCGTACGGCCATGTCAATGCGGAAACGGGTCAGTTCAGGCACTGCGAAAGGAGCGCCCTGTAATTCCTCGAACGCTTGGACCAAGGTGGCTCCGCTGCGTACGGACGCCCGCAGCGCGGCCACGCATGCGGCAGCGCCGATGGTCGGCATCCGTGGCGATGCATCCCGGTTTTCCCCATCGTTCCGGACTGTTCTGCCATGCCCGTCGGATTCATCATCACAAGTTCCATCTCCATCGGCCCCGCCGCTATCGTCAGCCGAACGAAGCCCGAAGCGAACCAGCACACGCTGTAATCGCCGCAATCCCGCCCATTCCGCGTTCCGATTCAGCCACAGCCAGACGGCCATCGACGCCAGCCATGCGGCGCAATATTCCCAACCACACGCATCACGCATCATGCGCTCCATCGGCTCATGAATCCATCCCAACGTTGGCCGGCACGGACCGTACGGCCATCCCCAGGCGGCCAGCAGACGCCCATGCAATCGCCCTTCCACCGCTTCCAATCTGCCGACCTGCGCAATGCGCCGTCTGCCGGCGATACGTTCCACATGAAGCACCACGTCGAACGCATCCTCGGCGAGCGCCGCCGTGCGCGTGGCTCCAATCCGGCCAGCAAACCCAATGAGACCAATCGCGCCGGAACCGCCTCCACTTGATTGGCGTGCAATGTGGTCATGCCGCCTCGATGCCCGGAATTCAAGGCTCTGAGCAGATCCACGACTTCACCGCCACGGCATTCGCCGACCACCACGCGGTCCGGTCTCATGCGCAGCGTCGCGCAGATCAGTTCGGAAAGGCCTATGCCGCCGGCACCTTCTGTGTTGGCTTCGCGTGTGACCAGAGACACGTGGTTGGCATGTTGGATCATGCCCAATTCGCGCACTTCCTCGACGGTGACGATGCGCTCGTTCGGCGGGCATCGCATCAGCATGGCTTTGAGCATCGTGGTTTTGCCGGCACCGGTGCGCCTGTCACCAGCACGCTTGCCTTGCGGGACACCAGTCCGGCCAGCAGGGGCAGCCATTCGGCTGGAAACATGCCGTTGCGCGCCAACGATTCCAGATCGGGCGAGACCGCATCGGGCAATCGTATGCTGATGGCCGCGCCTTGCGGCACCAGTGGTGCGATGACGGCGTGCACGCGCAGACCGTCCACGGTGGAGGCGTCGGCGATCGGGCAGGCGTCGTCAAGCCGTCGGCCAAGTTGCGAGCATAATCGCACTGCGAATTCACGAATCGACTGCGCTGACGGAAAGCATCGGCGCAGCAGACATACTTCCTGCATGCCTTGGCCGCAATCCGCCCAAACCGTGCCGTCGCAGGTCACCGCGATGTCCGTGACGCCCGGCTGCGAGGCGATGGCGCTAAGGGGTCCGAGTTCCATGCTTCACCCGCTTGCCTTCCAACGATTCCTGCAGTTCATCCGGTGAGCGCGGCCAAGCTTTGACGGTTTGGCGGTTCGGCCTGCGCAGGCCCAGGCCGTCCAACAGTTCACCGCACAGCTTGGCGTCCGGTTTGACAACCGCCGCGAGGGAATGGCCAAGATAGTTTTCCGTCTCTTCCAGCGTGGTCACGCCACGTCCACGCGTCACGCCGCGCGGTTCAACGCCGACGATATGGCCATGTTTCTGCCGTTCCGCCGTTCCACGCGATTTCATGGCCACTTTGGCTCGGGCCAGTCCGAGCACCGTCATTTCGACCACGGTGATGTGTGTGGCCTGGGCCAGTTCCGGAATGTCATCGAGTCCACGCCATTGCCCGGCGTCCACGATCACCGCGTCCTTCACCTGCGCGAGCGCGCGGATGCATGCCTGGATCTCCCAGGATTGCGGGTTTTCGCTTCGCCAGGGATTGCAGGCCAGCAGCGGCACGCCATCCCACACGGGCAGTTCTCGCAGCAGCGCTTTGCCGTCCACTTTGCCGAGCGGGGCGCTGATGTCTCCGAAGCGTGAACCGTCTTCATCTTCCACACCGAGCAGCACGTCAAGACCGCCACCGTTGAGATCTGCGTCTACCAGCACGCTTTTGCATCCACGTTCCGTTAGTTCGCGGGCCAGCAGCGCCGCCAACGTGCTGGCACCGACTCCGGCGACGGCGGATCCGACCACCACGACGTGAGTGGAGCAGGTTCCGGTTGCGCTTCAACGGGTTTCATCCGTGTGGACGACGATTCCAACGGCGAACCCATGAAACGCCCGCCACGGCAGGCCCGGCCCATCGTGCCGACGTTCGCGCGTCCACGGCGTTCTGCGGCGTATAGAACCGTTGCGGCGAGACCGTTTCCCGCCGAACGGTTTGCTGGGATCGAGTCGGCTGCCGCACTCTGGCCGCTGGCTGCGACCGGATTTTCGGCGAACACGTCACGCGTGCGTCACGGCCTCCGTATGACGGCAATGGGACCGGAGGGACCTGTAATGAAGAAATTGCATCGCTCATACCGCCGATTGAAAAACGAAACCGCACATGGATTCAAGCCGAAACGGCACCTGTGGTCGGAGAATGTGGGTTATCCACACCCTCGGCGTGTCATCCACACTTATCCACATCGCAACGCGATTCGGCACATCGCAAGACATTTACGCAACGCAGCACGGCGCAGCGCAACAAAAAGGAAGACCCGCCGAAGCGGGCCTTCCTGCAAGAATCTTCGGAGCAGAATCGCTGCACAACAACATCGTCGTAACGGTAAGTCTATCCAATGCCCGTTCAACGTAACAACCTATCTCGGTCATACACACCTTGTGGGGCTCTGCTCTTCAGTTGTTCTTGTACTTCGTAATTATGCTCGCCATTGCGGCAAGTGCAAACCGAAACGGGACGATGTTCCGTATTTATCGCAACTGTTGCTTTCCGATCGCAAGAATCGCAAAAATGCTCCATGCTGTGCGAATCGCAACGCTTGCCTGTTCATTCACGTTCATTTGCCCCGAAAAAACGGCGTGTCGGAAGCATATTTCACCAACTCGGCGAACGAATGTTAACTCCTGCTTAATTTTCCTGAGTTTTGCAAGACATTCCAAGCACTTGAGGATAAAGTAGATAACTATGGCACAGATTTTTGACGCACCCTCAAAGGCGATCCTGCGCAGCCAGATAGCTGAGCATATCGCTGAGACCGATAAGAACGATAAGCGCGAGCTTCAGGCAGGCGAGGAACCGCTGCCGAACGACCGTTTCTTCGACCGTGAGCTGAGCTGGCTGAAGTTCAACAAGCGCGTCCTCGAGCTTGCACAGGATGAGGACCTGCCGGTCATCGAACGCGCGAGCTTCGCCGCGATCTTCGCGAACAACCTCGACGAGTTCTTCATGGTCCGCGTGGCCGGCTTGAAGCGCCGCATCGACACCGGCATCGCCGTGACGGCCGCTTCCGGACTGAGCCCGAGGCAGCAGCTGCGCGCCATCAGCGAGCAGGCCCACCGCCTGCAGGACGAGCACGCGCACTACATCATCGACCACATCCTCCCCCGACCTGGCGAAGGAACAGATCGTGCTGCTGAGCTGGGACAAGCTCACCGCGGCCGAGCAGGAGCGCCTGTCGCGCTACTACCGCCAGCAGGTGTTCCCGGTTCTGACGCCGCTTGCCGTGGATCCGGCCCACCCGTTCCCGTACATTTCCGGCGGTTCCCTCAACCTCGCCGTGCTGGTGGAGAATCCGGCATCCGGCAAATCCCACTCGCCCGCGTGAAGGTTCCTGGCAACCTGAACCGACTCGTGCCGGTCGACGATCTGACCGAAGACGAGAGCACCAACGTGCGCTATGGCTTCATCACCATGGAGAACCTGATCATCGCCCACTTGGAATCCCTGTTCCCGGGCATGATCATCAAGGAGGCCCGCTCCTTCCGCGTCACCCGTAACGAGGACATCGACGTGGAAGAGGATGATGCAGAGAACCTGCTCAACGCCATGGAGAAGGAACTGCTGCGCCGTCGTTTCGGACCGCCGATTCGTTTGGAGATCTCCGACGAGACCAGCCCGTTCCTGTCTCAGCTGCTCGCCGACCAGCTGCGCGTGAGCGCCGACGAGGTCTACCGCCTGCCGGCGCCGCTTGACGCGACCGTGCTGTTCGAGCTCGGCGGCATCGACCGTCCGGATCTCAAGTACCGTCCGTTCATTCCGACCACCAATCGTCAGATCGCCGAAGTCGAATCGTCCCGTGCGCAGGACATTTTCGCCGCCATCCGCGAGCGCGACATCCTGCTGCACCACCCGTACGATTCCTTCTCGACGTCCGTGCAGGCGTTCCTGGCGCAGGCCGCGGCCGATCCGAAGGTGCTGGCCATCAAGCAGACGCTGTACCGTACGTCCAGCAATTCGCCGATCATCGACGCGCTGATCGACGCCGCGCATGCCGGCAAGCAGGTGCTGGCGCTGGTCGAGATCAAGGCGCGTTTCGACGAGGACGCCAACATCGCGTGGGCCCGCAAGCTGGAACGCGCGGGCGTGCACGTGGTGTACGGCATCGTCGGCCTGAAGACCCACTGCAAGCTGAGCCTTGTGGTGCGTCAGGAAGCCGACGGCCTGCGTCGTTACTGCCACGTGGGCACCGGTAATTACAATCCGAAGACCGCACGTATCTACACCGACCTGGGCTTGCTGACCTGCGATCCGGTGGTCGGTCAGGATATGACCCGCCTGTTCAACCAGCTGTCCGGCTACGCGCCGAAGTCGAGCTTCCACCGTCTGCTGGTGGCGCCGCGCACCGTGCGTTCCGGCTTGATTCAGCGCATCCGCCGCGAGGAGGACGCCGCACGCGCCGGCAAGGAAGCGTGGATCAAGATCAAGGTCAACTCCATCGTGGACGAGAAGACCATCGACGCGCTGTACCGTGCAAGCCAGGCCGGCGTGAAGATCGACATCGTGGAACGCGGCATCTGCGCGCTCAAGCCGGGCGTTCCGGGACTTTCCGAGAACATCCGCGTGCGTTCGATCCTGGGCCGTTTCCTTGAGCACAGCCGTATTTACGCGTTCGCCAACTCCGATGGTCCGCAGATCGGCGAAGGCCCTGCGGCCGGTCCGGAAGTGTGGATTGGTTCCGCCGATCTGATGCACCGCAACCTCGACCGTCGAGTCGAAGCGCTGGTCCGCATCGTGGCTCCGGAGCAGATCGACGAGCTCATCAAGTACGTCGATCTGCAGATGGCCGATTCCACCGCGTCTTGGCATATGCAGGCCGATGGCACCTATGTGCGCCATTGCAAGGATGAGGAAGGTCGACCGCTGGTCGACAGCCAGGAATACCTCATCAAGAAACACACGCGTCGACCGGTAAGGCACTGATCGATCGAGGCGAATGGCCGGTTCCGCACCTTGCGGGCCCGGCCATTTTCTGTATGTTCGGACGTCACGCGCCGCCGCCAGCCCGGCCCAGCCTAGAATAGGACAATATGAGCGAAAAGATGAGACGCATCGTGGAAGCGCCGGCGGCATCGTATGGCGATGGAAGGCGGGCAGCGATATCGCGAACGATCCTGCGATCGCCAGTAGCAAATCTGCGCAGGAACAGCTCGACAGCATTGAAGTATGTATCGTGCACCGTCCGAAGTATGACGATTGGAGCTGGCCGAAAGGCAAGCTCGAGCAGAACGAGACGCATCGGCATGCGGCGGTGCGTGAAATCGGCGAAGAGACGGGGTCGCCGGTCAAACTCGGACCGTATCTGTGCGAAGTCGAATACCCGTTGTCCGAAGAGGGCAAGAAGACCCGGCATTCGCACGATTGCACGGCCGACACCAAGCACACGTTGTATTGGATGGCGCAGCCGATTTCCGCCGACGATGCCGAACATCTGCTGGACGCGTTCGGCCCGGTGCACCGCGCGGACGTGGGCGAGATCAACGATATCGTCTGGGTTTCCGTGCGTGAGGCGCGCAAAATACTGTCTCATTCGACCGATAAGGACACGTTGGCAGTGTTCGTGGACCGCGTGCAGGAGGGTGCCGCGACCGCGCAGAATCTGCTGATTGTACGCCATGCGAAGGCTGAATCGCGCAAGTCGTGGAAGGGCACCGACGCGAACCGTCCGATCACGCCGAAAGGCGCGGCGATGGCGTTGCCCTCAACCGCGAGCTCGCCTGTTTCAACCCGACGCGACTGGCCACCTCCGCCGTGGCTGCGCTGCCAGGAGACGTTGCAGGTGCTGAGCTGGCAGACCGAACGGCCGATGGAACACATCAACGCGTTGACGGAGGACGCGTTCGCCGAGCATCCGGCGGTCTCATGGCTGGCGTTCCGCGAGCAGATCACGCAGACGCTCAACAGCCGCGAAACCACGGCCATCTGCATGCACCGGCCGGTCATCGGCGGCATGTACGACCATTTGCGCGGCCTGTGCGCGCGTAAGCAGCTTGCCAAGCAGCTCATCGCAAAATCGCCATACATGCCTACCGGCACCGCCATGTCGCTGTTCATCATCAACACACCGCAAGGCCCCAGCATCATCGACATTCAGAAGGTCTCCCCCATTGTCTACTAACATGCACTACGGTTCCGGTTCAGTCGTTCCCAGCCGTTCCGCCGGTTTCACGAACACCGGTTCGCCGCGTCCGGCACGCCCCGGACAGCTCGACCAGATGATGGCCGACAATATCGCCGGCGGCGCCGATCCGGCGGAAATCAACGAAATGTGCCATGCGTCGGCCGCGGCGCTGCTTGACCGCGTGCACCACACGCAGGACGCCGAACTGGTGGAACGTGTGCTGACGCTGGTGGACCGCGAAGGCGTGGACGTGATCGCCGAATTGTGGAGCCATGCCGACCCCGACTCGCTGCCGGGCATTCTGTGGCGACTGTATCTGCTGCGTACGTGGATGCGGAAGAACCGCGAATCGATCGCGCGACTGTGGCGCGTCGGCGAGCCCGTCGCCACCACCGCTTCCGCGATTGCCGGCGTGGACCAGGCACCGACGGAAGACGACATCGCACGTACCGCCGATTCGATTTTGGCCGGCGCGTTTACAGGCGATTTCGCCGTGGCACTTGAGCGGGCCGCCGCCTTCACCGACGTGGTTGCGTTGGGATTGCGTATCGAAGCGCGCAAACTGGCTTCGCTGGGCGGTTCCAGCGAAGCCGGATCATCTGATGTTTCCGACGGTTCCGCTGCGTCTGCTGCGGCCGGCAGCCACCCGTCGGCCGTTGAGAAGCGGGCGCGCGCGAAGGCTGCGAAACTGATGCACACAGCCGGCAACCTGTTCGCCACGGCCAAGGATTTCCGCCACGGGGCGAATCTGTGGCGGCGCGGACGATTGGAATAGGCCGTTCCACTGTCGTTTTCCACTACTGCTTTCCACCGCCGCTTTCCGTAATTTTTCCCCCGTTTCATACCCCACGCGACACGGCGCTGCGAAGCGTCGAGCGCGACTGTACAATAGGAATTCGCGCCGGGCCATGCATAGCCCCGGGCTCCATTTTTTGCCGCTGCGAGCGGCCTTTGCGCCGACAGGCGCTTTCGTGGTTCGGCGCTTTTCTCCTCTTTCGATGTTTTTCGAATTTTTCTCTGGCTTTCTTGCGATTTTCGATTGCCATCCGATCGGCGCTCATCTGGGTTTCATCTGCCCGACCTACCGGCACGTTGCCGAACAGCCGATACATGGACTACGCTTAGAAACCATGGATATTCATGTTTTGAACCACCCGCTGGTGGACCACAAGCTCACCGTTCTTCGCGACAAGAACACTCCGTCCTCCACGTTCCGCGAGCTCGTTTCCGAACTCGTGATGCTCGAGCCTACGAAGCCACCCGCGACATCGAAGTCGTGGACAAGCCTATCGAAACCCCGGTGGCTCCGATGATCGGCAAGCACATCGCCGCCCCGGCTCCGATTATCGTGCCGGTGCTGCGCGCGGGTCTGGGCATGCTGGACGGCATGACCAAGATGATTCCGTCCGCTGAAGTCGGCTTCCTCGGCATGAAGCGCGACGAGGAGAACCCGACCCAGCAGATCACGTACGCGAACCGTCTGCCGGAGGATCTCACCGGCCGTCAGTGCTTCCTGATCGACCCGATGCTCGCCACCGGCGGCACGCTCGTTGCGGCCACCCACTATCTGGCCGAGCGCGGCGCGAAGGACATCACCGCAGTGTGCATTCTGGGCGCTCCTGAAGGTCTGAAGTTCGTTGAGGAAAACCTCGACCCGTCCATCAAGTTCAAGCTGGTGCTGTGCGCCGTCGATGAGAAGCTCAACGACAAGTGCTACATCGTGCCGGGCTTGGGCGACGCCGGCGACCGTCTGTACGGCGTGATCGACTGAGCTGCCAATCGGAATAAATCAATCGAATAAAAATTCGGCCTGCTACCGCACCAATCATGCGATGGCAGGCCGAAACCATATAAAACCGGCTGTCGCCTGTCGACCATAGTCCGTCGACTAGCGCCCGGCTGCTGTCGCTCGCCGGGCAACTATCAGTCGGCTACTGCTCGTCGGGCACGAACGCTTCGAAGATGTGGCGATCGAACTGGTCGCAGCACTGCGCGTATTCGTCGCGGCTGCGCACGGTCCACGACACCGGCACCGCACCCATGAATCGGGCCAGCTTCACCTGCGGGCTGTTGCCGCCCTTCCAATCGTAGGCGACGAAATCAGGACGGGAAATCCAGTCGAACACCAGCGCGCCGGCCGCGTATTCCTTGCCGAGCGCCACCGGATCGGTGGGCTTGTCCTCGCCGTACGGCCACCAAGACAGCTGGCCGCGGCACACTTCCGGACGGTTTTCCTTGTACCAGTTCACGGCGGCCGGGTTGAACGATTCGATTACGTACTTGCCGGAGTATGCCTGCAGCAACGCGTCGCCCTTCTCCATAAGCTCCACGTCGCGCGGATCCCACTTGGAGTTGTCATCGAACTTATATTCCACAATCAGCGGCACACGACCAGCCACCACTTTGAGCACGTCGGCGAATAGCGGCACATGCTGGTAGTAGCTTCCGGCGCGTTGTCGCGTGGTGACCAGCGGCGGTTCCTCCAATGCCAACGGCAGCGGCGCGGCCTTGCATGCGCCCGGAGCGTCGGTCGGGAACAGCGGAATACGAGTCAGCTCGTCATACGTGAGATCGGCGATACGGCGCGGATCTCCGGCAACACGCATCAGGTCGCCGTCATGCACCACCACGACCTCGCCATCGCGCGTCATCTGCAGGTCCAGTTCGATACCGTACCCGGCTTCACAGGCGGCTGCGAACGCGGCAAGCGAGTTTTCAGGGGCAATCACGCCGGGTGTATCAGGGCTGCCGTACCCGGCTTTCATGGCCATGCGGCGGGCGAGCGCCACGTATTCGCCGCTTTCGTTGGCGTATTGCGCGGTCAGGCCGGAACCGGCGCATGCAGACCGCGGTGCGCGTACCACACGTCCGGAACGGCCGGCACATAATGACGGCGCTTGTCGGAGAAGGAACGCGGGGCGATCGCCCACACCGCGCTCCCGCCGCCACCGCACCGCCGAGCAGCGCTTCTTGAGAAACGACTTGACATGGGCATCCTCCCTTGCGATTGACCCTGCTCACCGCATTTGCGCGCGCAATGAGCCACTTGTTACGAGCGTAGCCCAGTTTGCCGGTTTTCGCTCACGATTTCACCGATTATTCAGTTTCGTCGTTGCATATGGCGATTCCCACGCTCTAACGGCACCCACGTCGGCCTCGAAAGGCTTTCGCGGGACAAAAATATGGGAGGGCGATTGCCGAGTCGGTAAGACTGGCTAATCGCCTTTTTATTAGCGGACTGAGACGGTGAGGCTATGCGGCCAATCGGCGGCGTGATGCGGGGTGCGGGCCGCTGCGTTGCGGCGTTGGCTGGAGCGTTGGCGGAGCCCGTTTCGCCGTCCTTGGTAAGCGATGGCGATTCGAAACCGCCGTTGGTCACGAGGTTGCCGCCGTCGCCGCCTTCCGCGGCAACGGACACGTCGTCCACGAGATTGCCGTATGCGAGGTTGCCGTTGAGCGTGTTGTAGGACGCCAGCGCGAATACGGTGTCGTCGCCGTCCGCCGCGAATTCTCCTTCGTATTCGTTCCATCCGTTGCGCGTGTACTGGTTGAAGACGCTGCTGACGAATGTGATCGTCCAGGTGATGGGGAAATGCTCGGTGTCGGAGCAGTCATTGCCGGCGCGGTACCAGTGGCTCTGGTAGCCGTTGACCGTTCCGTTGCCCAAGGTGGCGGAGCAGAGCTTGAACGTGCCTTCGCCGCTGTCGGGGAAGGCCCAGCCGGGGCTGTCCCAACCGTTGCCGAACATCCACTCGAACATGTTGTGGAACAGGTCGGTGCCGCCACCCCATGAGAACGATGGCGGTTCGGCGCCATGCGTGTCCGCGGTGATGACCGCGAGTGTATCGAAACCGCTCTTCGAACCGGACGGACGCGCTGTGTTTCAGGGACCATCGGTATTTCGCGCCTTGTGTGGTGGCGAGCCGCTGGTAGATCGAATAGTTGCCGTTCGACGTGGCCGGCTTGCCGAATTGGCTGCCTTCGGCCGCGGCCACTTTCTCGCCGGTGCGCATGTGCAGGGAGTCATTGTCTCCGTTGCCGTTTTTGAAGACACTGCCGATTTCGATGCTGCCTGAAGTCGTGGTGGATTTCCAATACGGAACATCGCTGGTTTCACGGTACTGGTACACGTCCGGCTGTTCGAAACTGCCGTTCTGCAGGCTGTTTTCGGCGGAGACGGTGGCAACGTCGGAAGCGGCGGAGACCTCCGTCCCTTCGGCGGAATCCACTCCGACAAGGGGAATAAGGGGGATACCAAATCCAAGAATCAGGGCACAGGTGATCACGAGCGCGAGCACGCTTCGCTGGGATTTCCCGGCCTGCATGTCCTCTCCTCCATGGGAACCGGGTGGTGATGTCATCGTCGACATTGAGCATTATGCCACCAAAACAGTACCCCGTCAATGGGTCCATATTAGGGGGAGTGAAATCATTGACAACCTGTCTGATTATTCAGCAAAAAGCCGTGTCCCATCGAATAATCCGGGAACGCAAATGCAATCGCAAACGCAGATATGAACGCAATCACCAACACGAATGCGAGCGCGCCGCAACACAAGCCACCCGCAACGCAAGACGCCCGGCTACCGCTTCTTCGAATCGCGTCCTTTGAAGTAGATGTCGAACACAATCCAGACGGACAGGATGAACGCGATCACGTAGCCAAGGAAACCAACAATCGGAGTACCGAAAATCACCGGCTTGGTGCCCGCGTAATACACAATCGACGAG
>ENA-OQCD01000124-OQCD01000124.1-human-gut-metagenome-genome-assembly--contig:-NODE-124-length-19256-cov-3.343039_pt1 | contig 19256 bp, 19 predicted proteins | sample MGYA00242755_ERZ504571 | MGnify/ENA primary metagenome ERZ504571 (study PRJEB26092, sample SAMD00036274) | human gut metagenome | host: Homo sapiens | study: EMG produced TPA metagenomics assembly of...
CTTAAACGTTTGAAAAAGGGGCTGATGAGCTTCGTCATTTTAGCGAATACAACAAAAAAAGCTGTGACACATTTTTGCCACAGCTTTTTGGTGGGAGCTGGTGGATTCGAACCACCGAAGCATTAAGCAGCAGATTTACAGTCTGTCCCCATTGGCCACTCGGGAAAGCTCCCATATTCATTTGTGCCTCTGCCTTAACAGCGCTTGATTATTATAGCAGGATAAGATGGAAAAAGCAAGCCCTATTTCAAAAATATTTTTGTAAACGGCGGAACGGGAAACGGACGGCTGCGGTGGCAAGTGCCTTGCAATCTGAGAAAAACAATGCCACACCGAAAGAAACAGCCCGAGATACAGGGAGATTACCGCCCAGAGTATTCAGCGCATGCAAATTTTGCACCGTGGTATTTTTATGCCCATTTTTAGGAGAACGCAATGAAGAAGCTGCTTGTTTTGATGCTGGCCATGCTGACCGCAGTGACCTGCCCGGAACAGTTCAAAATGAATTCTATCTGCCCGCGCCAGTACCGGCTGTGTTTTTACATGGACGTTTTGCCCGGCGTGGAAATTGTGCCGTAATGGCCGCGCCAACAATTTGTTGAAACCACGATGCAGAACCGCACCGTGGTTTTTATGCCTGCCCTGTATGAGGGCAGGCGGGCTGTTCGTAGGGCATTCAAACACCGGGCAAACCACTGGTATAATGAGAGTGATTCCACCGAGGATGACGAACGCACGGCATCCGCGTTCCGCATCGGCCATCGGGCTGGTACTGCGGTACTGCCGCCCTGTTCGACTCCTCAGCAGCTCACGGAGCACCAAAACAAAAACACCCGCCGGGGTACGGCGGGGTGCATTTATTTTTGGGTGGAGCTGGACGGGAGTCGAACCCGTGTCCGAAAAGAAAGCGGTTAGAGTATCTCCGGGCGCAGTGCATTTATTAAAATTCCCGCAGTGCGAGCGAGTGCACACGCTTGACACATTGGTAGCTTCATAAATTCATGACAGGCGGCAAAGCTTAGGCCCGTGCACGTTCAGTACCTAATCGACGCCCTGACCCTGTGCGGTACTAAAACAGGCAGGACGGTCGTGCCTAATTAGGCAGCGACGGCAACAGTATAATCGTTGTCAGTTAATTTTGTTTGGCACTTTTATCGTGGTGCACCGCCACGGCCCGCTGCTCACGCCTCTCTCTCCCCGTCGAAACCATTACAGCCCCATATAAGCGCTATGCGGCAGAACCACACAGCGTGGAAAAACAAAAGTGTGTGCGCGAAAAAATTATCTTCTTGTTTTGATTGCGCGGTCAATATCGCGCTTGGCGTCCCGTGCGGCGGCATCAGCACGCTTATCGTACAGCTTTTTGCCTTTGCACAGGCCCAGTTCCACTTTTACACGCCCCTGCTTGAAATACAGTTGGAGCGGCACCAGTGTGTACCCCTGCAGTTTGATCTGCTGCTGCAAATGGCGAATCTCGCTTTTATGCGCCAGCAGGCGGCGGGGGCGGCGGGGATCTTTATTAAAGATATTCCCCTGCTCATATGGGCTGATGTGCATGCCTTTCAGGATGATCTCACCATCATCAATATCTGCCCAGGAATCCTTCAGGTTGACCCCGCCGGCACGCAGGCTCTTGACCTCGGTGCCGACCAGTTCAACGCCGGTTTCCAGCGCTTCGATGACAAAATACTCGTGGTGCGCTTCACGGTTTTGGGCAATCACCTTTTTGCCGGGCTTTTCCTGTGCCATCAAGCGCACCTCCTTTCAAAGCCGTTATCCCCTGCAGCACGCAAGTCCATTCCGCTAAGGGGTATACAGTATAACGCAGTAAAATCGTTTTGTCAAGCCAAATCAGGCGTCACATTTCGCCGCGGCTTCCATAGCGCGGTACAAAGTGGTTTCATCAGCGTATTCCAGGCTGGAACCAACCGGCAAGCCATAGGCAAGGCGGGTGGTTTTGATGCCCAGGGGCTTGATGAGCTTGGCCAGGTACATGGCGGTCGCCTCGCCTTCCACCGTAGGGCTGGTGGCCATGATGACTTCCTTTACGGTGCCGTCCAGGCGGGCCAGCAGCTCCTTTACGCAAAGCTGATCCGCGCCGATGCCGTCCATGGGGGAAATCAGGCCATGCAGCACATGGTACAGGCCGTTGAACTCATGGGTGCGCTCAATGGCTTTTACATCCCGCGGGGATTCCACCACGCAGATCACGGAGCGGTCCCGTTTGGGGGAAGCGCAGATGCTGCACACCTCGTTGGCGGTATAATCCTGGCAAAGGCGGCAGCGGTGCAGCTTGACCTTGGCGTTTTCAATCGCCTTGGCCAGCTCCATGGCCTGCTCATTGCTCATGGACATTACCTCATAGGCCATGCGCACGGCACCCTTGCGGCCAATGCCGGGGAACCGGGCAAACTGGTCCGCAAGGTTTTCAAGGGGTTCGGCGTTCTGCATGCAGCGGCCCCCGATCAGCCCAGGCCGGGGATATTCATGCCGCCGGTCATTTTAGCCATTTCTTCGTCAGATCCTTATCCACTGCAGCAACCGCGCTGTTGACAGCTGCAGCGATCAGGTCTTCCAGCATTTCCAGATCATCCGGGTCTACGGCTTCGGGCTTGATCTTGATGGCGGTCACTTCGTGCTTACCGGTCATGGTAACGGTAACCATCTCGCCGCTGGCTGTGCCGGTGTATTCACGGGCTTCCAGCTCGTCCTGCTTTGCGCGGATCTCATCCTGCATTTTCTGGACCTGACGCATCATTGCCTGCGGGTCGGGGCGGCCATAGCCTTTGGGAAGTCTTGCTTTCATAGGTAATTCTCCTTATTATCCATATTGTTATCACCCGGCGCTGCCGCCGGGCGGCACACCGCAACACTGCGGTTGACAGCAACATTATTTATCTTCTACCACTACATCCACGCCAAGGTCTTTCATCTGGCGCAGGGTCTCTTCCACATCGGCCGCGGGGGCGTTGGATACAGCCGCAGCGGTTTTTTCATACGGGCCGATGCCGCATTTGATGTGGGTGACCTGGTAGATATATTGTTTGATGTTTTTGCTGGTTTCTTTGCTGCGGCGCATAAAATCGCGAAAATCATCACTGCACTCGATCAGCACGCGGCGGCCATCGTAATAAGCCTGGGTTCCGCGCAGGTAAGAGTTCAGCATGGGGTCGTTTTCCGCAATCAGCTCCAGCACCGCCTGCCACTGGGGGAACAGCTGCGGCTCTTTGGCCACGGCGCGCACCGGTTTGGGGATGGGCACATCCGCCGCGTACACCGGCTGCTGAGCCGGGGCGGGCTGCTGCACCGCCGGGGCGGCGGGGGCAAGCTCCGGCTCAAAGGGCGGGGTCTCCCCTGCTATGGGTGCGCTGAACGGCGGCTGTTCCACGGTAGGCGGAACCGGCTGGGCTGCCACAGGCGGCACGGGGGCGATGCCATTTGCACCGGGGGCACCTGCTGCGGGGCGGCGGCAAAGGGGGCCGGACTGGCTGCTGTAACCACCGGACGGGCGGGCACGGCGGCAGGCAGCGCAACAGGCACTGCTTCCGGCTGGGTGAGCGAGAAAACCGCCAGTTCCAGCTCAATGCGCTGGTCCGTACCGCGGGCCATCTTTTCCAGCGCGGCGCCAAACGCATTGACGGCGCGTACCGCTTCCGCCTGGGGGAAATCTTTCCGCGCAGCGTAGGCAGCTTCCTCTTCGGGGGAAGTTCCCGGTCAGCAGGTCGGTGCCGCCGGGCAGGGCGCTGAGCATCAAATTGCGATAATGCCCGGCCAGCTCCATACAAAGGCGGCGCATATCCACGCTTTGCTGGCGCAGGGCGGCAATCTCCTGCAAGGCTTTCACGGCGTCCCGCGCGGCAATGGCATCACTGATCTCAAACAGATATTTGCGGTCCGTCACGCCCGCCATGCGGCGCACCAGCGCTTCATCCACAGTGTTGGAAACACCGGCGCAGGTATCCAGGATAGACAGTGCATCACGCATGGCGCCATCGGCCAGGCGGCCGATCAGCTCGGCGGCGTTATGGTCCAGCTCAATGTTTTCCTGCCCGGCCACATATTCCAGCCGACCGGCAATTTTATCCGCCGTAATGCGCTGGAAGTCATAGCGCTGGCAGCGGCTGAGGATCGTAGCCGGAACCTTTTGCACTTCCGTTGTGGCAAGGATAAAGATCACATGCTCCGGCGGTTCCTCCATGGTTTTCAGCAGGGCATTGAACGCCGAGGTAGACAGCATGTGCACCTCGTCGATGATATATACCTTATACTTGCACACGGCAGGCAGATAGGCGGTTTCATCGCGCAGGTCACGGATGTCATCCACGCTGTTGTTGGAGGCGGCATCAATTTCCGATACATCCAGAATGGTGCCCTCATCAATGCCTTTGCAGACAGCGCATTCACCGCAGGGGTCCGGGCTGGTGGTATCCAGGCAGTTGACCGCTTTGGCAAAAATTTTGGCGCAGGTGGTTTTGCCGGTGCCGCGGGTGCCGGTAAACAGGTAGGCATGGCCAATGCGCCCGGCGGCGATCTGGTTTTGCAGGGCCGTTACGATGGCTTCCTGGCCAACAACATCCGCAAACTTGCGCGGGCGCCATTTGCGGTACAGCGCACGGTACAATGCAACCACCCCCTGTAAAATATTTTGCGGCATAGAAAAAGGGACAAGGCCCGCGCGGGGTGTGCCCCGCGGCTGCGCTGCTTTGCATACGAATGCGGACTGACCGCAGCACCAGGAGACCACCGCTTAATGCTGCTCGGTTCCCCGCCTGACATGGTTCACAGGGCTCCTGCGCACGGGGCCCACATCCGTATGCAAAACAGCGCAATATACAGCCCTGTCCGCTTTAAATATTATACTATACCGTTTGGCAAATTGCAAGTAGCGGTTGGGGGCTGGGGCAGAAAGTTTTTGTTAAAAAAGATTTGAGGCAACACCGCACAATTCTCGCCTTGCGGCTTAAGCACCGCTCCAGCGGCTGCGGCACGGCATCTGCGTTGCCAAAATGCTCGATAATGTCGGGTTGCGGTACCCGCATCGTGCTTCGGGGGCAAAAGCCCCTCGCACTCTGCGACCGCTGCCCCTGCTTCGGTTCGCTGTATCCGCCACTGGCGGCGCTCACCTTTGCAGCATCCAGTATTATCTGCGCTTTTGGCTTAGCATCTGCCGCACCTCGCTCGTCGTATCGGCACTTAGAATTATGCGGTATTGCCTTAAAAAGATTTGAATAAAAATCCAATTAAAAAGTTCCCTCTTCATCGTTTTAGGGCCATGCACATCCATGTTTTACACCACCAACACCGAATCCACCTTTTTGCTGCAGAACGTTGCCATTACCAAACCAGCGTGGACACCAGCGCCGCCGCCACAGCAGACAGCTGGAGTGATTGTGAGGTAGAAAAGGCGTAACTCACTCTTTTATCTTTTTGATTTCTTCTTTCTTCAATTTTTCCAATTTCCTCATTTCTTATTTTCACACTCTTTTCGTTCCTATTTCGCCATTCCCCCTTTCCAAATAAAAATAGCAGCACACCGGCTTCTTCTATTTCCCGGGGAACGGTGTGCTGCTGTTTTATTGCGTTATCGTATTTATTTTTTTATAGCAAAATACCAGCTGAAACGTGAAAGTCAAAACTTGATTCAATCAGCCAAAAATCTGTTTGGCGTAATCGGCGCTGGCTTTGGCGTCCTTGGCATAAAAATCGGCACCGATCTGTTCGGCGTATGCTTGGTCAGCACAGCGCCGCCCACCATAACCTTGCAGGGCAGGTTGGCCGCGTGCAGGGCTTCGATGGTGGCCTGCATGTTGGGCACGGTGGTGGTCATCAGGGCCGAAAGCCCCACCAGCGGCGCACCGGTCTGGCGCACGGCTTCCACCACGCGCTCCGGCGGCACATCGCGGCCCAGATCCAGCACGTCATAGCCATAGTTTTCCAAAATTACGCGCACAATGTTTTTGCCAATATCGTGTACGTCACCTTTTACGGTGGCGATCACAATACGGCCTTTGCTTTCACCCTGGCTGCCGCTGGCGGCAATGGCGGTTTTGATCACTTCAAAAGCAGCCTGGGTCGCCGTGGCGGATTGCAGCAGCTGCGGCAAAAAGATGGAGCCTTTTTCAAAGGCATCGCCCACCACATCCAGCGCGGGGATCAGCGTTTCGTTCACCACCTGCAAAGGCTCGCGGGTTTTCAGGGCTTCCCCTGCAGCGGCGCGGGCTTCGTTTTTCAGGCCGCGGCGCACGGCTTCAAACAGAGCATCGGCCTCTGCTGCACCGCCCGCCGGGGCGGCGGCATCAGTTTTTGCCACCTGGGAGGTCTGCACCTGCACATTGGCATAGGCGGCAACGTAATCATTGCACTTTTCGTCCTGGCTGGTCAGCACACGGTAGGCGCGCACGGCGGCCATCATTTCCGGCGTGTTGGGGTTCATGATGGCAAGGTCCAGCCCGGCCTGCATGGCCAACGTCAGGAAAGTGGTATTCATGTAGCCGCGGCAGGGCAAACCAAAGCTGATGTTGGAAACACCCAGCACGGTGCGCACGCCCAGTTCCTTTTTGCACATGGTAATGGCTTTCAGGGTTTCGGCAGCGGCGCTCTGCTCGGCAGAAACCGTCAGCGTCAGGCAGTCGATGTAAACATCCCCACGGGGAATGCCGATAGCATCCGTTGCGGCCACAATGCGCTTGGCAACCTCAAAGCGGCCCTCTGCCGTTTTGGGAATGCCGTGTTCATCCAGTGCCAGACCAACCACGGCGGCGCCGTACTTTTTGCACAGGGGCAGAATGCTGTCCAGCACCTTCTGCTCGCCGTTGACCGAGTTGACGATCGGCTTGCCGTTATAAATGCGCAGCGCGCGGGCCAAAGCATCTTTGTTGGAAGAATCCAGCTGCAATGGCAGGTCGGTGATGGATTGCAGCTCCCGCACCAGCATTTCCAGCGTGGCGGGTTCGTCAATATCCGGCAGACCGGCGTTCACGTCCAGCAGCTCGGCACCGGCTTCGGCCTGGGCTACGGCCTGGGCGCAGGCATAGGCGCTGTCGCCCTCCCGCAGGGCCTGCTGCAAGCGCTTTTTGCCGGTGGGGTTGATGCGCTCGCCCACCACGGTAATGCCGTTTACCTCCACGCAGCGCACGGGGGGTACACAGGCGGCTGCGCACAATAGGGGTTTTGGCGGCGGGGGTTTTATCCTGGGTCAGCTCTTTCAGCAGGCGGATGGATTCCGGCTCAGAGCCGCAGCAGCCGCCCAGCATGGAAATTCCGGTGGGCAGGTAGGCGGCCATCTCAGCGGCAAACTCCGCCGGGGTGATATCATAGCTGCCGTCCAGGTTCGGCAGGCCCGCATTGGGTTTAACAAACACCGGCATACCGGCGGGCACCACACGGCAGAGCCGCTGAGCAAAGGGCAGGATTTCCTTGGGGCCCAGCGAGCAGTTGATGCCCACGCGTCCGCACCAAGGCCGGCGGCGGTAATGCCGTAGCTTCCACTGTGCAGCCGGTAAAGGTACGGCCACGGGCCTCAAAGCTCATCGAGGTAAACACCGGCAGGTCACAGTTTTCCTTTGCGGCCAGGATGGCGGCTTTCAGCTCATACAGGTCGGTCATTGTTTCCAGAAAGACGAGGTCTGCCCCGGCTGCGGCACCGGCGCGCACCATCTCAGCAAACTGGGCGCAGGCATCCTCAAACGGCAGGGTACCGGCCGGGGCCAGCAGCTCGCCGATGGGGCCGATATCCAGTGCCACCAGGGCACCGGTTTCCTGCGCGGCGGTCCGGGCACATGCGATGGACGCTTCGATCACCTGCTGCACAGTATAGCCGGTTCCCTTCAATTTACGAGGGTTGGCGCCAAAGGTGTTTGCCAGCAGGATATCCGCCCCGGCGCGGGCATAGTCCCGGTGGACGGCAGTGAGCACATCCGGCATGATAAAGGCGGCCAGTTCCGGCTTTTGTTCTGTGGTCAGGCCGCGCAGCTGCAGCTGGGTGCCCATGGCGCCATCCAGCATAATAAAGCGGCGGCGGGCAAATACTTCCTCAATTTTCACAGGTGGTTCCCCTCTTTCTGTATTCGCACTTTTCGCGCAGCAGGCAGTGCCCGCACCCGGCGCGGGCCCCGTTACCGGGTGGTCCGCCACGCCAAGGATGGCTGTTACGCTTTTGCGCGGGGTCAGCAGATTTTCCGGCGTGACCGCCATGCCAAGGCCGCGCACGGTATCCAGCGCAATGGCAAACGGCTGCTGCAAAGTCAGCGGGCAGTCCCCATAGCCGGGGGAAAAACGCCCCGTCAGGTAGTGCCCCTGCGCCTGCACGCTGGTGCGGATCTCGGCTTCCAGCGCGTTGCACAGCTCTTCCATCACAGCGGAAGCCATCGCATCCACCACAGCGGCCAGGGCAATATCCGTCAGCTCCAGGCGGCGCATCAGGGTATCAGCCCCGCTGCCAAGGGTAACGGCCATCAGCACCATGGCATCGCAGCCGCGCAGGTGGCGGGCAATATCATTTCCGGCGTTCTGCAGCGGCAGGGCGGTCAGCGGCAGCTGTTTCCACACGCCGCGCGGGGTGGCGGCGGCGCGCAGGGCGTCCTCGGCTTTTTGCAGCAGCACCTGGGATGCAGCATCCGGCTGCCAGCCCCCTGCCCCAAGGTAGCGAAGGGTTTCGGCGCGGGTATCGTTTTGCGGGTAGGCTAATTGCACAGCGTTTCACTCCCCCTCTATGGGGCCAACAGGCCGATTACAGCAGGTCCTTGATGCCCTCATACACAGCGGCGGCAACCTTGGCGTCATTCATGGCATACAGGTGCACACCGTCCGCGCCGCCCTCGATCAGATCTCGCAGCTGCTGCACGGCATAGTCAATACCGGCAGCATACAGGCTTTCGGGGTCGTCCTGGTAGCGGGAGATCATGCGGGTAAACTCCGAAGGCAGGCTGGCGCTGGAAAGTGCCACCGTGCGCTCGATCTGGCTGCGCTTAACGATGGGCATAACACCGGCAGACACCGGCAAAGTGATGCCTGCGCGGCGGGCCAGGTTCAAAAAGCGATAAAAGTGCATATTATCAAAGAACAGCTGGGTCAGCAGGTGGGTGGCACCGGCCTCCTGCTTAAAGCGCAGGTTGGCAACATCCTGGGCCAGGGTAGCGGCTTCGGGGTGGCCTCGGGGTAGCAGGCAGCGTGGATATCAAATTCCGGCTGGGTCTGCCACACAAACTGGGCCAGGTCGCTTGCGTGGGCAAAGTCCGGGCTTTCGGGGCGGGTGGGGGTGCGGTCGCCGCGCAGGGTCAGCACGTTGCGCACACCGGCGGCATTCAGCTGGTCCAGCAGCTGGGCGGCCTTTGCCTTATCGCTGCCCATGCAGATCATGTGGGCCAGCGGCTCTACGTTCAGGTCGTTTTTTTTCAGGAATTCGGCCACTTCCACAGTGGAAACGCCGCCCGTGGAGCCGCCTGCACCGTAAGTAACGCTGATAAAATCCGGGTTAAGGGTGCGCATGGTGCGCAGGGTGTCCTTCATTTTACCAAAGTTGGCGGTCTGCTTCGGGGGGAAGCACTCGATGGAAAACACGCAAGGCTTGCGCTTGAACATCTGGGAGATCTGCATAGGATTCATCCTCCTGTATTTTTATTACTTTCCTCTATTTCTACCCAATTAACGTACGGGAACACTTTCCTGCCGACTTACTGGGGTCAGGCACACAGAGTCAGGCTGCCGGGGGTTACGCGGCGGGAGCCAGCTCTTCGTCCGGCTGTTTTGCCGTCTGCACAGTAAAGCTGCCATCCGCCTGGGCGGTCACGGTCACCGTGCCGTACAGGTCGGTGCGGTAAAAGTCAATGCCCTCATCCTGCATTTCCTGGATACCTCGCGGTGGGGGTGGGCCGTAATCATTGTTCAGGCCGCAGCTGGCAACCACAAGCTGGGGCTGCACCTGCCACAGCAGTGTTTGGGTGTTGGATGTGGACGACCCATGGTGCCCGGCCTTGAACACAGTGGACCGCAAGCGGAACGGATATTGCTCCGCCAGGGCGGCTTCCTCGTTGCGCTCGGCATCGCCGGTATCCAAAAAGGTAAAGTTCCCGGCTTCAAACCGCAGGCAGAGCGACATATCATTTATTGCATCGTCACTGCCCGCCGTATCGGCATCCACACCGGGCAGCAGCACGGTCAATGTGCCGGTGCCGATGGTGTACTGCTGGCCGGTATAGGCAGTTTCCACCGGTACGCCGCATTCCTGGGCGGTTTGCAGGGTGCGCTGGGTCTGGCCGGTCACGTCAGTTTCGCTCAGGTCGGGGGTCAGCAGGGTCTGCACATCAAAGTTCTGCAAAACGGCCTGCATGCCGCCCACATGGTCGGCATGGGGGTGGGTCATCACCAACAGGTCCAACTGGCTTACGCCATAGCTGCGCAGGTCCTGCACAAGGTTCTGCCGGGCACCTTGGGGCCTGCATCAATCAGGCAGGCCCCACCGTTCTGCAAAATCAGCACGGCATCCCCCTGCCCCACATCCAGGAACACCACTTCGGTTTTCCCCTCCGGCAGCGGGGCTGTGGTTTCGCTCTGGCTGGGTTCCAGGCCAACCCATTGGTAAATCTGGTCCCAGCTGGGCACAAAACCGTTGCCGCCGTAATTTTCGACCACATACAAGGCAACGGCGATGAGAACAGCGGCCACAATGGTCCACACCTGGGGGCGGCGGTAGGAATGGCGGCAATACCTGCGCCGCCGGTATTTACTCACCCTGGCCCAGCTGGCGTTCCTGCCACTGGGCGCGGGTCAGCAAAACGGCACGGGGCTTGGCGCCCTCATAGGGGCCGATAATCTTTTCCTGTTCCATCTGGTCCATGATGCGGGCCGCACGGGCATAGCCCAGCTTGCAGCGGCGCTGCAAAAGGCTGGTGGATGCCTGCCCGGCTTCGATGACGCATTCCACCGCCTGTTCAAACATGGGGTCGCGGCTGCCGCTGTCATCGTCCGAATCGGAGCTGCTGCCCTTGCCGCCCTTTTCGGCCACGGCACGGCGCTCCATCTCGGCAATCATCTCTTCATCATACTGGGCGCTGGAAGTGGATTTGATAAAGTTCAGCACAGCGCTGATCTCTTCATCCGTCACAAAGGTACCCTGCACACGCACGGGCTTGGAAGCACCGACCGGCAGGAACAGCATATCGCCGTTGCCCAGCAGCTTTTCGGCGCCGCCGCTGTCCAGAATGGTGCGGGAGTCGATCTGGCTGGAAACTGCAAATGCAATACGGCTGGGAATGTTGGCTTTGATCAGGCCGGTGATAACGTCCACGCTGGGGCGCTGGGTTGCCACAATCAGGTGGATACCGGCCGCACGGGCTTTCTGGGCAATGCGGCAGATATAATCTTCCACCTCTTTGCCGGCAACCATCATCAGGTCGGCCAACTCGTCAATGATAATGGCGATATAAGGCAGGTGTTCCAGCATATCGGGGTGCTGCTTGGCCAGCTTGTTATAGCTCTTGATATCGCGCACATTGTTTTCGGCAAACAGCTTATAGCGGCGCTCCATCTCGGCCACACTGGCCCCCAGGGCACCGGCGGCCTTGCGCGGCTCGGTCACAACGGGCATTAACAGGTGGGGAATGCCGTTGTATTCAGCCAGTTCCACCACCTTGGGGTCGATCAGAATCAGTTTGACATCTTCCGGACCGGAGCGGAACAAAAAGCTGATGATGATCGAGTTGACGCAGACGGATTTACCGCTGCCGGTGGAGCCGGCGATCAGCAGGTGGGGCATTTTACACAGGTCCGCCACCTGGCTGTACCGGCAATATCTTTGCCAAGCGCCATGGTCAGTGGGCTGCGCATGTTGATGTAGTTCTGGGATTCAAACACCCCGCGGATGCTGACGGTAGACCGGATCTTGTTGGGCACCTCGATACCGACGGCGGGTTTGCCGGGAATGGGGGCTTCGATACGCACACCGGCGGTGGCAAGGTTCAGGGCGATATCATCCGACAGGCTGGTGATACGGCTGACCTTGATGCCCGCCTGGGGCTGCAGCTCATACCGGGTCACGGAAGGGCCGCGGCAGATATCCAGGATATGGGTCTTAACACCAAAGCTGTCCAGCGTGTTCACCAGGATATCGGCGTTTTTCTTCATCTCGGCGGCGCGCCGCGTTCATCTTCCGGCTTGGCCGCATTGAAAAGGTTCAAAGATGGGTAAGTATACGGCGGGAACTCCTCTTTGGCCTGGGCGGCAAAGGCTGCCGTAGCTTCGCTGCTGGCATCCTCGTCCGCTTCGCGGGCTGCACCGGCGGGTGCGGTGGCTGCCGGTGCAGCAGGGGCATTCGCCATTGCTTTGGCCACGCTGGGCGGGCTGGAAATGGGAGCCGAAGCCGAATTGCCCATGCTGGAAGATACCCGCAGCCGGTTGGGGCTGCCGGGGCGGCGTTCATCCGTTACGCTGTATACTTTAGGCGCAGCGGCGACAGGCTGGGCCGCGGGCTGCGGTGCCGGGGCCTGCACGCTGACCCGCCCGGTGAGCAGATCCGATACCGGAATTCCGGCGTTCCAGGCAGCCTTGCTGCATCGAAACCGCCCTGGTCAAAGCTGCCGCCCAATGTGGGGATGGCTGTAACAGGGGCAGGCGCTGGCTGGGTGGGTTCCGGCACCAGCGGTGTTTCAAATTATCCGCGCTTTCGCTGCTGCCAACGTCATCCGGTTCCGGCAATTTCTCTACCGGCTCCAGCGGGGTGGAAAAATCTTCCGCTGAGGCGGCAGGTGCGTTATCATCCGGTTCCGGGGTCAGCGGAGTTTCAAAACTTTCCGCTTCATCCTCATCGGGCAGGCCCACATCGGCACCGGCCACGGGGGTATCCCGCCCGGTCACGGCGCGCTGGATCAGGTCATTTAGGCTGTCTTCCTCCACCGGGGCTTCCTCAGCCTGCTGGGCTTCCGGTTCAAGGTGCAGCTCAAAGCTTTCTTCCTGCGGCTGGGGCTGGGGTTCCGGCTGGGGCGCGGGGTACTTGCGATGGTTCAACTGCTCCAGCGGGTCAAGGCCAAAGGTGCCGCCGGGGCCAATATCAATTTTCTGCAGCGGGTCATGCTGCACGGCGTTCTGCAAAGCGCGCTGGGAAGCATCCGGCCCCAGGTCCACATCAAAGTCCGAACGCTGGGCGGGCGGGGCAAAACTTTGGGTGTGCTGCACGCCTTGGGGCGCAGCCTGGGCACGCTGCATATCGGGGTATGTTGCGGTGCCGGGCTGCGTATACGCCTGCTGGGGCTGGGCCGCCGGCTGGCCGGCCTGCGCTGCGGCGGCTGCCTGGTCGGCAGGGTTGCCTGGGCCGCATTGCGGCGGGCGGCTTCCTCCTGTTCCAGATAGGGGGCTACATCAAAGGGGCGGCGGGTGCCAGACTGCGGCGTGGCCGGAGACTCGCCGGCCATGGGCGGCAGGCTGCCGGTCAGGTTTTCAAGGGATTCTTCCTCCGCTTCATGGCCAAACAGCTGGGTATCATAAGCGGTTTCTTCCTCCGCACGGGCGCGCGGCGGGCTTTGAACTCCTGAATATAATAGCTGATGAACTGCACCACATCCACCGGGGTAACGGCAAAAAACACCATCAGCCCCATCAGGATGACAATAATCATGACGATATTGGCACCGGGACGGCCACAGACGGCCAGCAGCGATGCGCCGATGGGCACGCCCAGCACACCGCCGGTCCAGAACTTGCGCTGCCCCCAGGCAAACAGCATCTTGACGGTCTGCCAGGGGGTATCCCCTACCTTAAAGTCCGAGAAGATGACCGCCGTACCGGCCAGCAGTACCGCCAGCAGCAGCACCTTGCCAATGAAAGTGCCCACATGGTAACCGGATGCCAGCAGATAGGCCAGATACAGCAAAAACGGGCCGACAAAATATGTAACCACGCCAAAGGTGCCAAACAGCCAGCTGCGTAGAACATTCCAGAAGCTCTGCCCCCGGCACCAGCACCAGCGCAATGGCCAGAATGCCAAACCCGGCCAGCACCACGCTGCGGATCAGGTTTTGCTGCTGGGCGCGGCGCTGTTCCAGCCTGGACATCCGCTTTTTGCTGCCGGAGGCCGAACTGTTGTGTCTGGCCCCGGAGCTGCTGCTTTTACTGCTTTTGCTGCCGGAGGCGCGGTATGTGTTTTTACTGCTTTTTCCGTTTTTGGCGGAACTTGAACGTGCCATGCTCTCCCTACCTCTTTACTATAATATGCGTATATTCAGGCTGCCCTGTTCAGCGGGCAGCCATTGTTGATTTGCTTTGGCGCGGCGGCTGTGCCGTGCTGTTTTGGGCAGGGGCATACTGCCCCTTATAGCATAAGGTATATTGTAGCATGAAAACGCCCGCTTGTAAAACCCCTTTCTCTTTCTATTTTCATCAAAGGCAACACCGCACAATTCCCGCCTTGCGGCTTAAGCACCGCTCCGGCAGCTGCGGCACAGCATCTGCGTTGCAAAATGCTCAATAAGACATCCAGTATTATCTGCGCTTTTGGCTTAGCATCTGCCGCACCTCGCTCGCCGTATCGGCACTTAGAATTATGCGGTATTGCCCAAAGCCTTTCCGCCCACTGGCGGGCAGCGCCCCCTCAATATCCGGTTTTCCCGGCGTCGATTTCGGCATACAGGTAGCGCAGCGCATCGCCCAGGTTGCCGATGGCGTCGATCAGCCCCTCTTCCACAGCCTGTTCCCCGCCCAGCACGGTCCCCATATCCATCACCAGCTCCCCGGTATTGTGCATCAGCTGGGTAAAGCGCTTGGCGCTGATGCCGGAATGCCCCGCCACAAAGCTGACGATGCGCTCCTGCATCTGCTCAAAATAGCGCAGGGTCTGGGGCACCCCCAGCACCATGCCGGAGTGGCGCACCGGATGCACCGTCATGGTGGCGGTGGGCACAATAAAGCTTTTGCGGGCCGAAACCGCCAGCGGGATACCGATGGAATGCCCGCCGCCCAGCACCAGCGTTGCGCTGGGCTTGCTGATGCCGGAGATCAGCTCCGCCAAAGCGAGCCCGGCTTCCACATCGCCGCCCACGGTATTCAGGATGACCAGCAGCCCCTCAATGGCGGGGTCCTCCTCAATATCCACCAGCTGGGGGATCACATGCTCATACTTGGTGCTTTTCTGGTTATCGGGGGCCAGGCTGTGGCCCTCAATGGTGCCGATCACCGTCAGGCAATAAATGGCATGGCGGCCCTTGGTGGCGGGCACAATGCCGCTGTCCGTGATCAGGTCATGTTCCAGCCGCATGCGCTCCACATCCTTGGCGTCCTTGGCAGCATGGGAGGCGGGCTGTTGTTTTGGGGTACGGTTTGGCATGGCGAGGGTCCTTTCCTTCCGACAGAATCGGTGCGCCGGGCAGTGCAAAACCCGGCTATACCCTGACAGTATGCCCCGCTGGTACGCTTTTTTATGCACAGAGGGGCGCGACTGAGCAAAAAAGCGCGGAAAAACTTAGATAAAAAATTGACAATCGGCACAAGATTGATTATACTTTTACTAGAATTTACATCGGAATTACACAAGAGGCAGGGTGTTCCCTTTACCCCTGCCCGGAGAACGGGAGATTAGTCTTTATGTCATCAACAATGCAAAACAAAGCATCGTTGCCCGTGATCAAGCGGCTGCCCAAATATTACCGCTACTTGAGCAACCTGCAGGCAGATGGGCGTGATAAAATTTCTTCCAGCGAGCTGGCCCGCATGATGGGCACCACCGCCAGCCAGGTGCGGCAGGATTTCAACTGTTTTGGCGGTTTTGGCCAGCAGGGCATCGGCTACAAGGTGGATGTGCTGCTTACCGAGATTGGCAAACTGCTGTTTGGCAACGGCGAGCTGCTGCCTACCGTGCTGATCGGCGCCGGCCGCCTGGGCACGGCGGTCTCCAGCTTTATCAGCCGCGATACCAACGGCTACAAATTGATTGCCGCGTTTGATGTCAACCCCGCCCTGGAGGGCAAGGAGATCAGCGGCGTAACCATCCGCCCACTGTCCGAGCTGGAAAGCTTCTGTGCGACGCACAAGCCGGTGGTCGCCGTGCTGTGCGTGCCGCGCCAGAGCGCCATGGACCTTTCGGACGAGCTGGTCCGGCTGGGTATTCAGGGCTTCTGGAACTTCAGCCACTATGATCTTTCGGTCGTTTATCCGCAGGTCACAGTGGAAAAACGTCCATTTGGGCGACAGCCTGATGAGCCTTGGCTACCGGCTGCGCAACCATGATGAATAAAAGCCGGGCACACAGCATATGACTGTTTCCGGCGGGGTGTACCCCAGCGCCTGCCCCGGCATGGGTGCAGGATCCTGTGGTACACCCCGATTTTCATGCTGTTTTTCACTTTATCTTAATAAGGAGCCAAACATGGCAAAGCTATATTACCGTTACGGCGCAATGAACAGCGGCAAAACCACGGCGCTTTTGCAGGTTGCTTTCAATTATAACGAACGCGGCATGCGGGTGCTGATTCTGAAAGCCAGCGTGGACACCAAAGGCGGCGATCATATTGTTTCCCGCCTGGGGGTCAGCCACAAGGTGGATGTGCTGGTCAGCCCGGACATGGACATCCTGGATATCGTCCGGGCCGATACCGCCGCCCATGGCAGCGCCCCTGCCTGTGTGCTGTGTGACGAAAGCCAGTTCTTTACCCCGGCGCAGGCCGAGCAGCTGTTTTTGGTCACGGTGGATCTGAACATTCCGGTCATCTGCTATGGGCTGCGGGCGGACTTTATGAACCGCGGCTTCCCCGGTTCCACCCGCCTTCTGGAGCTGGCCCACACGATCGAGGAGATGAAAACCATCTGTGCCTGCGGCCGCAAAGCCACCTGCAACGGCCGCAAGGTAAACGGCGAGTTCGTGTTTGAGGGCGCCCAGGTTGCGATTGACACAGTGGATGCTGTAGAGTATCAGAGCCTTTGCCCCCAGTGCTGGTACCGGGAATACCGCGCTTTCCTGAAACGCCACCCCGCGCACCAGTGATCCATTCTTTTATTTCAATTATTTCAATCTGTGTTCCGCCCTTTTAATAAGTAAATGACAACATATATGGCACAAAAGCCGCTGCCCAGCCTTGCAGCACCGCTTTTGTGCCATTTTTGTTTCCAACACTTTGCGGCGCAATTTTCAGAGCACCAAAAGGCCGCATATACAAGATATGTTTTATGTGCAGCAATTTCCATTCCATTTTTCGCACATATTTTGCCATCGCGAACATTTTTTAGCATACTGTATTTCTTCCCATTGCAAATTATGCACGAATGCGCAAAAGAAGTGCGTTTGCGTACATTTTTTGCGTTACCGAATTTGTGCGTTTGTTTTCTGTGATTCATTCAGCATTTTACACGTTTTCCCCTATAATTTCGTTGTAACCGTTTGCAACATATACAAATATGCACAAGTCGCCTCAATTTGTGCAAGATTTTGCCGTAATTTTTGTTAGATGCGGGGTCGAGCCGCTTCAGCATTATGCACAAATTGTTTTGTCTTAGTTTCGTATGTTTTTACATTAGTTGATTTTTTGCCCACCCAATTAAAGCAATATTTTGTTTCGTTTTTTATAATTTGCACACCATTTTGGATATTTTTTTGATGTTCACAATTTGTTATTATAATAGCGTTGAATGAAGCGGTTAGTTGTCAGGCCGCTCGTTATAGGAACATTTTTAGGAGGACTAAAACAATGAAAAAGGCAATCGCCCTTGCAATGGCCAGCGTTATGGCTGCTGGCCTGCTGGCAGGCTGCGGCGGCTCCACTGCCAACAGCACCGCAGCTTCTTCCGAGGCCGCTTCTTCTGAAGCTGCTTCCACCTCTACCGAGGCTGCTACCGAGGCTCACACCGTCAACACCACCGATCCCATCACCCTGACCATCAGCTGGTGGGGCGGCGATGCCCGCCAGGCTGCATACGAGGCTGCCTGCAAGGCATTCACTGAAAAATACCCCAACATCACCGTTGAGTGCACTTACGGCCCGTGGAACGGCTGGGAGGAAGCTCAGTCCACTGCCCTGGCTGCCGGCACCGCTGCCGACGTGATGCAGGTCAACTGGAACTGGCTGTTCCAGTACTCCGGCAAGGGTCAGAGCTTCGTTAACCTGAACGATTACTCCGATGTGCTGGATCTGACCCAGTTCCCCTCTAGCGCTCTGGATGCCTGCACTGTGGCTAATTCCCTGCAGGCTGTTCCCGTCGCTATGGCCGGCCGTATTTACTACTGGAACATGGCAACCTTCAAGAAGGCTGGCCTGGACCACTACCCCCACTACTGAGCAGGAGCTGCTGGACGCCGCCAAGACCTTCCAGGAAAAGCTGGGCGATGACTACTATCCGCTGGCTGCCGGCCCGTTGGACCGCATGATCATGATGACCTTCTACCTGGAAAGCAAGTACGGCGAGCCTGGGTTACCGACAGCACCCTGAACTACACCGTTGAGCAGTTGCAGGAAGGTCTGGAATGGATCCAGAGCCTGGAAGATAACCACGTGATGCCCGACCTGAAGACCATGAACGCCGCCGGCGATAAGACCATCACCGATGGTCAGGCCTGGATCACCGGCAAGTACGCCGGCATCTTCACCTGGGACTCCAGCGCACTGAGTGCAAGCCAGAACCTGCCCGACGACGCTGAGTACGTTGTTGGCGACGAAATCAAGTGGGGCGAGGCTGCCAACGGCGGTTTTGCCAAGGTTTCCATGGGTATGGCTATTACCCAGAGCTGCGAACATCCTGTTGAGGCTGCTGCCCTGATCAACTTCATCCTGAACGAAAAAGAGGGCGCTTCCATCATGGGCACCCAGTGCGGCATGGTTTGCTCCAAGGCCGGCCAGGAATACGCCAAGGAAGCCGGTGCTGTCAACGAGCTGATTCTGGAAGCCAACACCAAGGTTATGGCTTTTGTTGACCAGCCGTTCGACCCCTGCTACGAGAGCACTTCCCTGAAGGACGAGACCAATGGCGTGTACGGCGATGTGTTTGAAGGCTTCAGCTACGATCAGTATGATTCCGCCGAGGCTGCCCAGATCCTGTACGATGGCATCTGCGAAGCACTTGCCTAATCCCCGTTTTCACACTTAAGGCAACACCGCACAATTCCCGCCTAGCGGCTTAAGCACCGCTTCGGCGGCTGCGGCACGGCATCTGCGTTGCCAAAATGCTCGATAAGACATCCAGTATTATCTGCGCTTTTTGGCTTAGCAGCTGCCGCACCTCGCTCGCCGTATCGGCACTTAGAATTATGCGGTATTGCCTTAACCTTACGCATCAGCAAGGCTGGC
>ENA-OQCD01000125-OQCD01000125.1-human-gut-metagenome-genome-assembly--contig:-NODE-125-length-19208-cov-3.144070_pt1 | contig 19208 bp, 30 predicted proteins | sample MGYA00242755_ERZ504571 | MGnify/ENA primary metagenome ERZ504571 (study PRJEB26092, sample SAMD00036274) | human gut metagenome | host: Homo sapiens | study: EMG produced TPA metagenomics assembly of...
CTGATGGCCTTGACCATGGCGATCAGGCGCTGCACCAGAGCGGTGAAGGTGACGCACAGCATGATGATCAGCGGAGGGAAGATCATCTTGTTGCTGCGGCCGGTGACCTTCAGGAACACGCACAGGTGGCCAGAACCAGAGCGCTCAGCAGCTGGTTTGCAGAACCGAACAGGGCCAGATGTTGGCGTAGCGATCTTGGTCAGCAGGAAGCCGAAAGCCAGAGTCAGGAAGGTGGAGAAGTACACGTTGCACAGCAGCTTGCGCCAGCCCTCAGCATGCTCCATGTCGTCCACGCTGAACAGCTCCTGGAAGCTCATGCGGCCGATACGGGCCACAGCATCCAGACTGGTCAGGGCCAGTGCGGAAACGCACATGGTCATAAACACAGAGGCAAAGTGCTGGTCCAGGCCGAAGCCCACGAAGAAGCTGGCAACGCCGCGGCTGAAGACCTGGAACGGAGTGCCGTCTGCGGGGGTGCCGTCTGCAGCAGCAGAAGCACCGGCAACACACAGGGCGATGACAGCCAGCAGGCTTTCCAGCACCATGCACCATAGCCGACCTTCAGCATATCCTTCTCATTGGTAACGGTCTTGGAGGAGGTGCCGGAAGACACCAGACTGTGGAAACCGGAAACAGCGCCGCAGGCAACGGTAACGAACAGGATGGGGAACATGGTGCCCAGCTTGGCGTTGGTAAAGCCGGTGAACACCGGCAGGTTCATGACGGGATGGTTGACGATCAGGCCCAGAACAGCGCCCACGATCATGGCCACGAACATAAAGGTGGTCATGTGGTCACGGGGCTGCTTCAGCAGCCACATGGGCAGGACAGCGGCAAAGAAGATGTACACAAAGGTGATGTAGCTCCATGCAGCCTTGCCCAGAATGATGGGGAAGTTTGCACCCACCACAAAGGACAGCACGATGAATACGATGCTGATCACATTCTCTTTCCAGCCGGTGAAGTGCAGGTTCTTCTGCAGCAGGCCAAAGACCACGGCGAACACCATGAACATGATGGAGACCATGCCGGCAGCACCGTTGGTCTGGGCAGCCTCCACCAGAGCACCGTCAGCACCGTAGGCATTGAAGGTGCCGGCCACCATGTCGGCAAAGGCGGCAATGACGATGCCGCAGAACAGCCAGCAGAACAGCAGGAACAGCTTGCGGCCGGTCTTGCCGATGTACTTTTCGATCAGCATGCCCATGCTCTTGCCGTCGTTCTTAACGGAAGCATACAGAGCGCCGAAGTCGGTGACAGCACCGAAGAAGATGCCGCCCAGCAGCACCCACAGCAGCACCGGCAGCCAGCCGAACGCAGCGGCCTGGATCGCACCGGTGACAGGGCCTGCACCGGCAATGGAGCTGAACTGGTGTGCAAACACGGTCCAGCCGTCGGTGGGAACGTAGTCCCGGCCGTCCTCATGGACAACTGCCGGGGTCTTGGCAGAGGGGTCGATGCCCCACTTGTTTGCCAGCCAGCGGCCGTAAAGCATATAAGCGCCAAACAGACACACGGCTGCGATCAATACGATGACCAGCGTATTCATTGTTTTTACCTCTTTCCTTTCTTGGCATCCGGCAAATGTCAGCGGCATGGGGGCGGAAGGGTGTAAAAAAGGCCCCGTCTTCCTGCGTTCGTTCCGTTTGGGACGAACCATCGAGACGAAGGCCTTCACATACACTGCACATCGTGTATGGAATACTCCGCGATACCACTTCGTTTGCTGCACAGGGCAGCCACTCCCAGCGTACATACATACGCAGCCCCGTAACGTGGGCAAAACGGCCATGCATTACTGGAAGGCGGGGTCAGCGCCTTTGTTCACACAGGCTGCTCGCAGGGGAGAACGCTTTGCTCCTGACTGCTGCCCTTGCATCAGATGGGCGGCTCTCTGGGAGAGGGTGCTGCAAAGAATCATGTCCTGTTCATCGCATTTGCCGAATGATTGTCCGTATTTTAGTGCGGAATTCACAAATTGTCAATATCATTGGAACAAGTTCGGAGGATACACTAATTCAGGAAAGTGTTCTGCAATAATTTTTAGGTGATTTTTGTTCATGCGTGAAACGAAGAAAACTATACACCCACACGAATGAAAAGAGTTCACGCCAAGGGCTTGACTTTCACACTTTGATGTGCTAAAGTGATGATGCAAGAAAGAACCTGAACATTTCCGAAACATTTAAAAGAGGGAACGCTTCCAAAACCGGACAGTCCGCTGCGGCGGCAAGGAGAACATTCATGTCAGATAAAAATTCCAGAAGAAACCAGACCACCGATGCACTGTTTGATGCCATCCTCAGTCTGGAAACGCGGGAGGAGTGCTACAACTTCTTTGAAGACCTGTGCACTGTAAAGGAGATCTCGGATATGGCGCAGCGGCTGGAAGCGGCAAAGATGCTGCTGGACGGCAGAACCTACGATCAGATCGTGAAGGCGGTGGAGATCAGCACGGCCACCATCAGCCGCATCAACCGCTGCATCCAGTACGGCTCCGGCGGCTACCGCGAGACCATTGAAAAGGTGCGCGGCACCCAGAACCCTAAAAGCAGGAGTAACACCGGCGTACCCGGCAGACATAGAATGGGGCGTACACCGCCCCTGACCGGACGAACGAAAGGAAGGTTTTATCATGTCTGCTGAGAACTGTATCGATACCACCCGCTGCCCCTGCCCCTGCCTGCCCAAGGTGACGCTGGAGCAGGCGGTCGTTGACCTTGTGGAGAGCATCGCTCTGCAGGAAAATGCCCTGAGCCACATCCTGTGCGCCGAGAGCCGGAAGATGGACGCCGCCATGAAACTGGACGGTCTGGACCTGTGCAAGCTGCTGGAAGTGAACGATTCGGCCACCAACATGGTGCACGCCGTGGCAAACCTGGAGCTGGTGCTCAAGGATAAGCTGGAGTTCGTCTCCAACAACCTGTACTATCCGCCTGCGGATGCCGCAGCGAAGTAAGAAGATGCTGAAAGGCCTGTCCGGATGCCGGGCGGGCCTTTTTCTCTGCTTGAATGCATAATTTTTTGTAAAAACCATTTGTTGGAATTGCTGATAACGGGATTCTGTGCTATACTATACAATGTATCACCATGAAAGTGAGGAAATTTACAAATTGCTGAACTACGATGCGATCCTGTTTGATGTGGACGGGACCCTGATCGATTCCGCTCCCGGTATCATAAATACATTAAAAGAAGTCTTTGCCAGGATGGGCGTGGACACCACAAATGTGAACCTGCGCCGCTACCTTGGCCCACCGCTGCGCAAGAGCTTTGGTGAGCACTTTACCGACCCGGCCCTCATTGAAAAGGCCACCGACCTGTACCGCGACAGCTACGCCGTCAAGGGCAGCCACGAGTGCGCCGCCTACCCCGGTGCAGCAGAGATGCTGCAGCGCCTGAAGGACGCGGGCCTTGTGCTGTGCACCGCTACCTCCAAGCCCACGCAGGTCGTCACGCCCATTCTGGAAGAAAAGGGCCTTGCAGATTATTTTGATTTTATCGGCGGCGCGTCCATGGACGAGAGCCGCGACACCAAGACCGACGTGGTGCGCCATGTGCTGGCCCAGCCCATGATGCAGGGCAGGCGGGTGCTGATGGTGGGCGACCGCAACGACGATATGCGCGGCGCGGCGGACTGCGGGCTGGATGCCGCCGGTGCGCTGTACGGCTACGGCAGCAGGGAAGAGCTGGAACCCTTCCACCCGGTGCTGCTGGCCGAAAGCTGCGCCAACCTTGCAGACCAGATCCTGAACGGACAGGCATGACCGGAAGGCCCTGTGCCGGAAACGAAATGAATGGTGAGAGATATGAGAAATACACGACCGGAAAAGCAATCGCTTACTCCTATGCAGAAGCAGGCTGTGCTGGTGTGCAGTGTGTGCGCACTGGCAGCCATTCTGACCATTGCCATTACCATGACGCTGCTCAAGCGCGGCAAGACCCCTGCATCCCCGGTGGAACAGCCCTCCAGCGAGGTGCTGGTGCCGGGCGAAGAGGATATCTCGGATCACTACCAGATCAGCGAGACCTCTGCCGCCCTGCTGCCGGAGACCGCCGACGCGGGCGAGAGCTACCAGAAGGAAACGCTGTTCCCTCGGCGATTCCAACACGGTGCGCCTGTACGCCAACGGCCTGATCAGCCTGCAGCAGTTCTGCGCCAAGGAGGGCATTGGCACCCATGCCGCCCTGAACGAGGGCATCGTTACCTTTAAAAAGGACAGCAACACCTACACCATCGCGCAGGCCGTGGCCAAAAATGAAGCCCCGCCGCGTGGTCATCATGCTGGGCACCAACGATACCGGCATGAGCGTGGACGAGTTCATCAAGAACTACACCGCGCTGGTGCAGGCCATTCAGGAAAGCTACCCCTACACCGACATCATCGTGAACACGGTGCCGCCGGTGCCTGCAAACCACGCAAACTACCCCCACATGGACCAGACCAAGATCGACGACTTCAACATGGCCCTGCTGTCCATGTGTGAGCAGATGGGCCTGAAGTTCCTCAACAGCGCCGAAGCGCTGAAGGATGCCAACGGCTATGGCCGCGAGGATTACTACCAGACCGGCGATATCCACCTGAAGCCCGTGGGCCTGAAGGCCATGCTGAGCTATCTGCGCACCCACGCTTACCAGACCGACGACCGCCGCCCGGACACCGCCAACATCCCCACCCGCGCCGAGTATACCCCCAACCCCAGCTCTGCGGTGACAGCACCCAGCAGCTCGGAGGCTGCAGGCTCTTCCGAAGAGCAGGGTGTGCTGTATCAGGCCAGCTACCGGGTGGACAAGACCGGCGGCACCCTTTCCAGCGGCAGCGACAGCGGCAAGACATCCCTCTCCTATGAAGTGACCAACGCCGCCCAGTCCATCAGCGTGACGGCTGTGCCGCAGGACGGCTATGTGTTCGTCAAGTGGAGCGACGGCGTGACCCAGAAGACCCGCACCGATACGAACTTCAAGCAGAACGTGGACGTGACCGCCGTGTTTGCAGCGGCTTCCGTGCATATCAGCAGCACCGGCAAGGCCGTGCTGGGCGATTCCTACACCTTTACCGCAAAGCTGGGCGGCAAGCACCTCACTGCCGACAGCATCCGCTGGTACGCCAACGGTGCGGAAGTGCGCAGGCGGCGGGCAAGACCACCGTCAAGGTGGAGATCGACCCCTCCATGCTCAATGCGACCTTTAAGGTGTACGCAGTGGCAAGCTACAACGGCTGCACCGTTACCAGCAACGTCCTGAATGTGACGGTCAGCGGCGTAAGCTCCGGCAGCTCGTCTCACAGCTCCGGCAGCTCTGGCAGCACGTCGGGCAGCAGTTCTTCCGGCAGCACCAGTTCTTCCGGTGCATCGTCCGGCACCACCTCCGGGGCATCCTCCGGGGCTACATCCACCTCCGGCAGCTCGTCTCACAGCTCTTCCGACAGCTCGTCTCACAGCTCTTCCAGCAGTGAGAGCACGGCTTCCCCGGCAGGCTCGGCTTCTGCTTCCAACGGAACAGCCAGCTCTTCCCACAGCACCAGCTCGTCCCACGCGGACTCTGGTGAGAGCAGCTCGGCCTCCCATAGCAGCTCCAGCAGCGAGAGCAGCTCTGCAAGCTCTGGCAGCTCCCATGCGGCTTCGGAATCCAACGCCAGCAAGGAAGCCGCCAACGAGCAGTCCGCATCCACGGACTCCGCGTCCTGAGGCTGTCACCCCGGCCTGCTGTGCCGCATAGGCTGGCAGGAAGGGAGGCGTTTGCATGTACTACGAGGAACCCCGCATCCCGGCGCTGCCCGGGGAAGAGAACGTGACCGACGGCAGCGTGGACGATTACGGCACCGACTGGGAGAACGTGGACAACGGCGCGCTGGAAGAGGAAATGGCAAAGTGTGCTGCCACCCCCTGTGATGTCAAAACCACCTGCCCGGACAACGACCCGGAGCAGACGGACGTACCATCGTACGAAATTGTAACAGAATGATGTGAAGCCAGCTCTGTTTACGGCAGGGCTGGCTTCTGCCTGTTGTTGAGCGCATGGCAGCTGAGGCCATGGCAGAAGGAAAAGAGGGAAGGTTTATGGCAAAATATTATTGCGTGCTGTTCGATGCAGACAACACCCTGCTGAACTTTGACGCAGCCGAAAGCAAGGCACTGGCCGAAACGCTGGTGAACTACGGCATTGAGCCGGACGCAGAAACGGTGCAGACCTACCGCACCATCAACTCGGAGCTGTGGCGGCAGCTGGAAAAAGGCCAGATCAAGCGGGAAAAGCTCATGGCGGAGCGGTTCACCCGCTTCCTCAAGGCCATTGATGCCGCCGGTGATGGAGCCGAGATGAACCGCTTCTATCTGGAACAGCTCTCCACCCACCCGGACCTGATGGGGCCGGAAGTGCTGGACGTGCTGCGGGAGCTTTCCGAGGTGGCAACGCTGGCCGTTGTGACCAACGGCTTCCAGAAGGTGCAGATCCGCCGTCTGGCCGAGAGCGGTGTGCTGAACTTTATGGAGGACGTGTTCGTCTCCGAGAAGATGGACAGCGAAAAGCCGAACCGCAGAATTTTTGATGCGGCCCTGCGCGCCCTTGGCGTGGAGAACCGCGAGCATGTGCTGGTGGTGGGCGACGGCCTGAGCAGCGACATTCAGGGCGGCGTGAATGCGGGCCTTGACACCTGCTGGTATAACCCCAGCCACGCCGAGAACCCCGGCAAGGTGGTGCCCACCTACGAGATCGCAGACCTGAAAGAGCTGTACCCGCTGGTGATGGAGCAGGAAGAGCTGGCCAATGTGGGCCTGAAGAACCGCCGCCACCAGTGCTGAGCCAATAAGCGGATGGAGAACGGGATCATAAAACTATGCTGATACATTTGGAAAAACTAGGCAAGAGCTTTGGCGAAAAGATCGTGCTGCACGATGTGACCGCCAGTGTCGAGCGGGAGGACCGCATCGGCATCGTGGGCCAGAACGGCGCGGGCAAGACCACCCTGCTCAAGATTTTGACCGGCGAGTACCAGGACTACGAAGGTGAGTTCAGCGTGACCCACGGCGTGACGCTGGGCTATCTGGAACAGAACGCAAAGCTGGATGCCACGCTGGATCTCTACGGCGAGATGCGCTCCACCTTTGCCCCTGTGCTGGATGCCATGGCCCAGATGCAGGTGCTGGAACGCAAAATGGCCGCGCAGCCGGACGACACGGAGCTGCTGGCCCGGCACGACCAGCTGCAGAACATCGTGGATGCCGCCGACGGCTACAACATGGATGTGAACATCAAAAAGGTGCTGTCCGGCATGGGCTTTGCGCAGGATACATGGCAGAAGAACATTGCGGTGCTCTCCGGCGGCGAGCTGACGAGGCTGCGGCTGGCAAAGCTGCTGCTGGAAAAGCCGGACGTGCTCATTCTGGACGAGCCCACCAACCACCTGGACTTTGCCACCATGGAATGGCTGGAAAACTACCTCAAAAGCTATTCCGGTGCGGTGCTGGTGGTCAGCCACGACCGCTACTTCCTCGATAACGTGTGTACGAAGATCTGGGAGGTCTCCTTCCAGACCATGACCACCTACAAGGGCAACTTCTCGGCCTACCTGCCCCAGAAGGAAGCCGCCGATGCCCTGCGCCAGAAGCAGCACGATGCAGATGTGGCACTGGCCGAAAAGCTGCAGGACTATGTGGACCGCAACCTTGTGCGCGCTTCCACCACCAAAATGGCCCAGAGCCGCCGCAAGCAGCTGGAAAAGCTGGAGATCACCGAAGCGCCAAAGGACGAGACCAACCAGCTCAAGTTCCGGTTTGAATATGACGTAGAACCGTGGAATGAGCTGGTGCTGCTCAAGAACCTGACCATCAAAATAGGGGAGCGCACCCTGCTGGAACCCTTTACCTACACGGTGTGCCGCGGCCAGCGGCTGGTGATCGCAGGCCCCAACGGCGCGGGCAAGTCCACCCTGATGCAGGTGCTGGACGGCAAGCGCCGCCCCTCCGGCGGCATGGTGCGGCTGGGCACCGGCGCACGGCCCAGCATCTTTGCCCAGCAGCAGAACCGTCTGGGGCAGGGCCGGGTCATCGATGTGATCTGGAACAAGTACCCCCGCATGACCGAGCTGGAGGTGCGCAGCCATCTGGCAAAGCTGGCTTCCGGGGCGAGACGGTGTTCAAGCCCTGCGAGGCGCTTTCCGGTGGCGAGCTGGCACGCCTGCGCTTTGCGGAGATCGTGCTGGAACGGCCCAACCTGCTGTTTCTGGACGAGCCCACCAACCATCTGGACATCTACACCCGCGAAAACCTTACCGAGGCCCTCATGGCCTACACCGGCACGCTGCTGCTGGTCACCCATGACCGCCACCTGATGAACAGTCTGGCCTGCCCCATCCTCTACCTTGAGGACGGCAAGGCCACCCTCTACCCCAGCTACGATGCCCTGATGGGCCGCAGCGCCCCGGCCCCTGCCGTGCAGAAGGCCGCCGAACCGGCCAAGACCGGCTACGGCAGGGAGCAGCGCCGCCGCCGCGCCGAGCTGCGGGCCAAGATCAAGGCCTGCGAGGACGAGATGGAAGCCTGCGGTGCACGCGAAGTGGAGCTGGACAACGAGATCAACTCCCCGGAGGTGTACAACGACCCCGACCTGCTGCGCCAGAAGAGCGACGAGCTGAGCGACCTGCGCTTCCATCAGGAAGAGCTGTTTGCCGCGTGGGAAGCTGCCATGGAAGAGCAGGAAAGCTACGAGCAGAGCCAGCAGACCGAAGAGTAAAGGAGGGTGCAGCATGCCCCAAAACAGACGCAGTTACGAAAAAACGCGCCGCATCGCCCTTTCCGGCCTGCTGTTTGCGCTGGCCATGGCACTTTCGTTCATTGAGGGCACGCTCACCATCCCGGGCCTTTTGCCGGGCATGAAGCTGGGCCTTGCCAACATCGTGGTGATGTACGCGCTGTTTTTCATGGGGCCGAGGCAGGCGCTGGTGCTGGACGTGCTCAAGGCACTGTTCGTGTTTCTGGTGTCCGGCTTCACGGCGGGCTTTCTCTCGCTGTGCGGCGGCCTTTTGTCCCTGCTGGTGATGTGGGTGCTGTACTACCTGCTGCCGGTGCGGCCCACCTGGTTCATCCTGTCCGTATGCGGCGCACTGGCCCACAACATCGGCCAGCTGCTGGGTGCGGGCGTGATCATCTCGTCGTCGCTCTCGTTCTACTATGCGCCGGTCATGCTGGTGCTGGGCCTTGTGATGGGCGCACTGACCTCCATCACCCTCAAGGCCCTGCTGCCGGCTCTTGGCAAAATGGGCTTCTCCACGCAGGAAAAGCGGGGAGAATAACCAACCGTCCATGCATCACAGTTGCATTTTGGCCGGAAATCAGTATAATAAGGAAACAACCTGCTATTTTAAAGATAAAATCTCTTGCATACAGCGCTGCCGCCGTGGGAAAGTGCGCGGCAGCCGGGAGGTGTTTGCACTATGAGTGAAAAAGTTACCATCAAGGTGGAGCGCAAAAAGCTGCATCTGCCCACCATCGCCCTGCGCGGGCTGGTGGTGTTCCCCAACAATCTCGTCCACTTTGAGGTGGGCCGCGAAAAGAGCATTGCCGCCGTGGAGTGGGCAATGGCAAATAATTCCAACGTGTTTCTGGTGGCACAGAAGTCCATGGACACCACTGAGCCGCAGCAGGCAGACCTGTTCAGCTACGGCGTGGTGGCCGAGGTCAAGCAGGTGCTGCGCGTCTCCGGGGACCTTGTAAAGGTCCTGGTGGAGGGCAAGTACCGTGCAAAGCTCAGTGCACTGGATGCCAGCGGCGATTTTCTGCTTTCGGAGGTGCGCCCGGCCCCGGTGCGCGCAGGCAAGGCCGACGATGCCGTGGAGACCGAAGCACTGCTGCGCGCCCTCAAGGCCGGGTTTGACGAGTACCTTGGCATGAACCCGCGCCTTGGCAAGGACGTGGTGTTTGCCATCGTTTCCAGCGACGACCCCGCCTTCCTCAGCGAGTACATGCCTGCAAACCTGCTGTTCCGCTACGAGGACAAGCAGGCCGTGATGGACGAGGGCACCCTGAACGGACGGCTGAAAAAGCTCATCGAGATGCTGCGCCGTGAGTGTCAGGTGATGAAAATTGAAAAGGAGATCGCGGAAAAGGTCAACGAGTCCATGGACAAGAACCAGCGCGATTACTACCTGCACGAACAGCTGCACATCATCAGCGACGAGCTGGGCGAGGGCGACGACACCCACGCCGAGGCCGACGAGTACCGCCGCAGGATCACCGGGCTGCACCTTGCCGAGGACAGCGAGAAGAAGCTGCTCAAGGAAGTGGACCGCCTTGCCAAGATGCAGGGCTCCAATCAGGAGGCAACGGTCATCCGCACCTATCTGGACACCTGCCTTGACCTGCCGTGGAACACCTTTACGGTGGACGACCTTGATATCAGCCGCGCACAGCAGATTCTGGACCGCGACCACTACGGCCTGAAAAAGGTGAAGGACCGCATTCTGGAAACGCTGGCCGTGCGCAAGCTGGCACCGGACGTGAAGGCACAGATCATCTGCCTTGTAGGCCCTCCGGGCGTGGGCAAGACCAGTATTGCACGCTCCATCGCCGAAAGTCTGGGCCGCAAGTATGTGCGCATCAGCCTTGGCGGCGTGCGGGATGAAGCCGAGATCCGCGGCCACCGCCGCACCTACATCGGCGCGATGCCCGGCAAGATCATCACTGCCATGATCTCTGCCAAGAGCGCGAACCCCCTCATGCTGCTGGACGAGATCGACAAGCTGGCAGGCGACTTCCGCGGCGACCCGGCCGCAGCCCTGCTGGAAGCGCTGGACCCGGAGCAGAACAGCACCTTCAACGATCATTTCATCGATATCCCGTTCGATTTGAGCCATGTGCTCTTTATCACCACCGCCAACGACCTTGGCAGCATCCCCGGCCCCTGCGTGACCGCATGGACGTGATCGAGCTACCCAGCTACACCCGCGTGGAAAAATATAACATTGCCCGCAAGCACCTGCTGCCCAAGCAGCTCAAGGCCTGCGGCCTGACCGGCAAGGTCACGCTGAGCCAGAGCACGCTGTACGGCATCATTGACGGCTACACCCGTGAGGCCGGTGTGCGCAATCTGGAACGCACCATCACCAGCGTGCTGCGCAAGTGCGCCCGCAAGATCGCCGCAGGCGAGGTGGAAAGCGTCTCCGTTACCGGCACCATGCTGGAACAGCTGCTTGGCCCCCGCTTCGTCAAGCCCGACTTCCTCAACCGCACCAACGCGGTGGGCATCGCCAACGGTCTGGCATGGACCAGCGTGGGCGGCGAGACCCTTCCCATTGAGGTGCAGGTGATGGACAACGGCAGCGGCAAGATCACCGTCACCGGTTCGCTGGGCGACGTGATGAAGGAGAGCGCTCAGCTGGCCGTTACGTGGGTGCGCGTGCACGCCGCCGAGTACGGCATCGACCCGGAAAAGCTCAAGAAGTGCGACCTGCACATCCACGCCCCGGAGCGCAGTGCCCAAGGACGGCCCTTCTGCCGGTGTCACCCTGACCACGGCGCTGGTGTCCTGCCTGTCCGGCATCCCGGTGCGCGGTGATGTGGCCATGACCGGCGAGATCACCCTGCACGGCAACGTGCTGCCCATCGGCGGCCTGCGGGAAAAGAGCATGGCGGCCTACCGCGAGGGCATGAAAACGGTGCTCATCCCCAAGGACAACGAACCCGACCTGTACGAGGTGGACGACGAGGTGAAGAAGAACCTCACCTTCCTGCCCATGCAGAGCCTGACACAGGTGCTGAACGCGGCCCTGCTCAAGCCCCAGAACGCAAAGAAGGCCAAGGCTCCCAGCCGCACCCATGCAAAGAAAAAGGCGGCAGACGCCGCCATTGTGCCGCCCACCGCAGAAAAGCCCCAGCCCGCGCGGTGTGCTGAGGGGAAAAGAACTCCTTCCACCGCTGACGCGGTCCCCCTCCCTCAAGGAGGGAGGCTTTGGCATACCGGAAAGCTTTTCCTCTTCGCCAGAGGCTCCCTCACTGAGGGAGCTGGCATCGCGTAAGCGATGACTGAAGGAGTTTGGATAGATGGCATTTATCAAAGAAAGGAAAGCTCCATGAATTACAACAAAGCTGATTTCATTGCCAGCTACGGCATTTCCAGCCAGCTGCCCGAGAGCGACCGCCCGGAGCTGAGCTTTTCGGGGCGGTCCAACGTGGGCAAATCCAGCCTCATCAATAAGCTGTGCAGCCGCAAAAACCTTGCCCGCGTGTCCAGTCGCCGGGCAAAACGGCCACCATCAATTTCTATTCGGTGGACGACTGCTACTTTGTGGACCTGCCCGGCTACGGCTACGCCAAGGTGAGCAACGCCGACCGTGAGCGCTGGGACGACCTTATCAACAGCTACTTTGAAGCACCCCGCCACCACACCCTGCTGGTGCAGCTGCTGGACTGCCGCCACGCCCCCAGCGCCGACGATGAGCAGATGCTGCGCTACCTGCACTATCACCAGATCCCCTACGTGGTGGCCCTGACCAAGGCCGACAAGCTCAAAAAGAGCCAGCTGGCCAAGACGCTGGAAGACTTTGAGAACCTCTGCCGCCCCTATGGCTGCCAGAAGGTGGTGCTGACCAGCGGCGAGAACGGCTACGGCATCCCGGAGCTGCAGGCGGTGCTCAATGCCGCTGTGGCCGGGGAACAGGAAGCGGAGTAAACCATGGCCTACAACGAATTTGCCTATTTCTACGATGAATTCAACGGCGAGGCCGATTACGATGCCCTGTATGCCCACATCCATGCAAAGCTCAAGGAGCACGGCATCCACGACGGCATCCTTGCCGACCTTGGCTGCGGCACCGGTGAGCTGACGTTGATGCTCACGCAGGCGGGCTATGATATGATCGGCATTGACCAGTCCGAGGAGATGCTCTGCGTTGTGCGCGATAAGGCCGAACAGCTGGGTCTTTCCGGCAGGCTGCTGCTGCTCCGGCAGGACCTGCTCAAGCTCGATCTGTACGGCACCATCCGGGGCGCGGTGTCCACCTTTGACACCTTCAACCACATCCCGGACCTCGACACCGCCATTGCCAACGCGGGCTTTTTCATGGAGAAGGGCGGGGTGTTCCTGTTCGATATGAACACGCCCTACAAGCACCGGAACGTGCTGGGCGACAACGCGTTCACCTTTGAGGAAGAGGATGCCGCCTGTGTGTGGCGCAACCACTACGATGCCGCCAACCGCCGCGTGGAGATCACCGTGGACATCGACTACCACGAGACCGGCGAGCACTTCCACGAGCAGTTCTGCGAGTACACCTATGACCTTGACACCATCCGCACCGCGCTGGAAAAGCACGGCTTTGCGCTGGAAAGCGTCTGCGACGGCGAGACCTTCGGCCCGCTGACCGAGGACAGCCAGCGCTATTTCTTCTGCGCAGTCAAGCAGTATACACAATTGGAGGGATAACTTTATGGCAAATCTGATCCGCGGCCTGTCGGAAAACGGCGGGGTCGTGTTCTGCGGCGTGGATTCCACCCAGATCGTCCGCAAGGCCGAAAAGCTGCACACCACCAGCGCCACCTGCAGCGCGGCACTGGGCCGTCTGCTCACCGGCGCGGCCTGATGGGCTCCATGCTCAAGGACGACCGTGACCAGATCACCCTGCGTGTGTCCGGCGGCGGCCCGGCGGGCGTGGTCATTGCCTGCACCGACGGCACCGGCAACGTGAAGGGCTGCATCGATCACCCCTTGGTGGAGCTGCCCGCAAAGCCGAACGGCCACCTGGATGTGGGCGGCGCTGTGGGCAAAGACGGTGTGCTCACCGTCATCCGGCAACCGCCTGCAGAAGGAGCCTACCGTGGGGCAGGTGCCGCTGGTCTCCGGCGAGATCGCCGAGGACCTGACCGCCTACTACGCCTACAGCGAGCAGGTGCCCACCGTCATGGCGCTGGGCGTGCTGGTGGACAAGGACCTGTCCATCCTGTGCGCAGGCGGCTTTATGGTGCAGCTGCTGCCCGGTGCCACCGATGCGGAGATCGATCAGCTGGAAAAGAACATCGCGGCCATGCCGTCCGTCACCACCCTGCTGCACGAGGGCAAGACCCCCGAGGACATGATGCAGCTGGCGCTGGCGGGCTTTGACCCCAACGTGCTGGACGAGCGCGATGTGCACTACCAGTGCGACTGCAGCGCCGAGCGCACCAAGGAGATGCTGTTCAGCTTGGCCGCAAGGAGCTGGTGAGGATGCGCGACGAGGACCCCGCCTGCGAGGTGGTGTGCCACTTCTGCCACAGCAAGTACCAGTACGACCTCAACGACCTGCTTGCCGAGTACGACGCGCAGGCGGCGGAACGTGCCGCTGCAGAGCAGGGGACTTGACAAACCGCTAAAAAACAACTATACTACAAATAGAAAAGGCGCTGTCCGCAATGGTCAGCTCCCTCCGGCTAGATAGTCAATAAGAATGACCGCTTACCGTTTGGAGATTGGGGCGGTCATTTCTTATTGTTATGGATCTCTTTGAAGATTGCCCATGCGATCTGAAATGTAATTCCAACTGTACCGCCAATAATGACGAACAGCTGCAGAACCTCTTCCAACTTCATGATGCATCCCCCCCTTCCGCGTTTGCAACGGGGGGAACAAACAATAAGCTTTTTACGTCCCCCCGGACGCTTGCCGGAGGGGAAGCATGACCACCTGCGCTTGCAGATAGCACCTTAACGCCACCCTTTTGGGGTGGCATTTTTTAGTTTAGCATACTTTTTGACGAATTACAATGGGAATCCTTTCACCCGCAGATGTCCGCTGCCACGGTGTAGGTAACGGTATAGTCCAGCACATTGCCGTTCACGGTGCAGTCCTCTTTGCGGGCGATGCGCTCCGCATCCGGCCATGCGGCGTACAGCGCCTGCAGGCTCTGCAGCCGGGCCAGCGCGGCGGCCTGCGCTTCGGTGCGGTGCAGCGTTTCCGGCTGCTGCACATAGCGGCAGGTCTCCTCCACAGAGCAGGGCAGGGCAAGGCCCAGCAGCGCACCTCCGGCTGAAAGTGCCGGAGGACCACTGCCGCATGTTCCGGCGCAGGCGCGGCGGGCAGGGAGAAGGTGTGCCCGAACGCTGTCACCCGGTATGCGCGGGTGCACGTGCCGGTGTACTGCTGCACCGTCTCTTCCAAGGGCACGGTGCGGGTGTCGCTCCACTCAAACTGCGCAACCACCGTTCCGGCGGCGGGCGCAAAGATCAGGGTGCCGTCCCGCTCGGCGCGGGCTGTGCCAATGAGGCCCTGCCCGGCTTCCACCTGCTGGCCCGGCTGCACCAGCATGGTGCCGCTGGTAAGGTTCGTGCGCAGAACAGTGCCGCTGCATTTTGCCCGGATGCCGTGCAGTGTTCCGGCGGCAATGTCCGGCTTGGGCCTGGCCGCGGCGGCTTCCACCACCAGTCGCCCTTTGGCAAAATTCAGGCTGGCCCAGGAGAACTCGCCGCTGTGCAAAAGGGCGTACTCCCCGGCGGTGAGCTTTGCCTCGGTCACAGCCGCACCGGGCTGCAGGCCCGCTTCCCGCAGGACGGCGCAGGCCCGCGCAGCCTGTCCGGTGGTGAGGGAAGAGGTGTCCGCATACCAGACGAACTGCTGTGCAAAGAGCAGCAGCGGCACAAACACCGCCAGCCCCGCCCAAGCCCGGCCCGGCGCAGCAAGGGGCGCAGACGGAAATACAGCCCCAGCTTCCGGCGGATGCGCAGCCGCACCCGGTGCTTGCGGGCCAGCGCGGCAAGGCGCGGGTACTGCCACGCGGCGCACCGCCCGCCAAACCCTCCCGGCAGGCTGTTACCCCATAGGGGTGCAGCCCGGCCCGGGCGGCAGCGGTAAGCAGGGCTTCGGTGCTGCCATTGCATGCGGTGAACTCCACCGCGGCCCAAAGGCTTACCGGTTCCATGGGCACCTCCTAGTCATCCGCAAAGTCCGTGCGCACGAACCGCCCCCGCAGGGTCAGGCGGCTGGCGGTAAGGGTGACGATCTTCAGCCCGTCGCCGTAGATGGTCAACCGGCCATGGGGCATCTGCAGGCACAGCCGGTCGGGGCTGTAGGCCAGAATGCGGCAAAAGTGCTCCACCTCCATGCGGCCCCCGCTCAGGTAGACGGCAGGGGCGTGGTAAAAGCCCTGCGGCGGCTGACGGAACAGCAGGGCCAGCCAGCTTTGCAGCAAAAGCCGCTTTTTGCGCTTGGCACACATCCCATTCCCTCCCATCCCGCAGTTCTGCCCGCGGCGCGCTGCTACATATATATGGATGCGGAGGGCTGAGTTATGAATCGAAGCTGGAATTTCCGGCGGGGCGTGCTGCTGGCGCTGGCAGGGTACACGGCGTTTCTGGTGTTTGCCGCGCCGCAGCGCTGTGCCGATGCCCTGCAGGCGGGGCTGCGGCTGTGCGGCGGGCCGCTGCTGGTATCGCTGTTTCCGTTCCTCATCGTATCGGCGCTGGCGGCAGGCTGCGGGGCCGGGCAGTGGCTGGGCTTTGTGTTCCGCCTGCGGCGCGGCTCATGGGCATCCGGGCAAAGGGTGCGGGCGGCGTGCTGCTCATTGGGGCCTTGGGGGGCTTTGCACCGGCGGCGGTGGCTGCGTCCGAAGCCGTGCGCACCGGTCAGCTCACCTCCCGGCAGGCCTCGGCGCTGCTGCCCGCCTGTGTGTGCAGCGGGCCGTCCTTTGTCATCCTCACGGTAGGGCAGCAGATGCTGGGCAGCCGCGCGGTGGGGGTGCGGCTGTTTGCGGCCCAGCTGCTGGCGGGATACCTCACGGCGGCGCTGCTGTGCAGGATGCAGGGCGGGGCCGGGCAGGCTCCACCCGCGCAGGGGGAAACCATTCCGCTGCCCGCACTGGACGCGGTGATCGCGCAGGCGGCAGTGACCTACCTGAAGCTCTGCGGCTTTGTGCTGTACTTCCGGCTGCTGGCGGCAGGGTGCGGGGCATTGCTGCCACAGCCGTGGGCGGCGCTGCCCGCCATGCTGCTGGAAGTGTGTTCCGGCTGCGATCAGGCCGCCCGCACCGGGCTGTGGGCCAGCACGCTGTGCTGTGCGGCGCTCAGTGTGCAGGGGGTGTCGGTGCTTTTGCAGGTGCGCACCATCTGCCCGGCCGAGATCTCGCTGCGGCCTTTGCTGGCAGCGCGGGCGGTGCATCTGCCGCTTTCGGTGGCGCTGTTCTGGCTGGGCAGCACCGTGCCGGTGCAGGCCGTGCAGACCTTTACCACCCTGACCGAACGGGTGGTGGTGCTGCGCCGTGTCCCGCTGGACTGCGCCCTGCTGGCCTTTGCCGTGTGCTGCATCACGGTGGAGGTGTTATCTGATACAGTGGCAGATTATTGACGCTGATGCGATGAAAAATGCACTGTGTCAAGCTGATACAGTGCCCCTTGATTGATACAGTGCGTCAGTGTATCAGGGCAGGCCAGTGTATCAACCTGATACACTGGCAAAAAGAAACATAAGTAAGTTATATATTTCTCACTGTATCATGTGTTTCTCCACGGTAGGCCAGCCGGGTAAACCACCCTCGCGCGCCGTCCTTTTTGGCACAGCTGATATTTTGCAATGTCGCCATCCCGTACAAGCTCAGCATACGAGCGTTTGTAAGTGCTTCACTGCACTTGATCTCCTGAAGTACAGCACTTTTGAGTTGAGAATTTGCCATCGACCCAAGGCGGCTCTCGGACAGAACGTTCAGGATGGCGCTGCGGGTGTCCTGCCGGGTCTCCGCCGTGCGCACCCGCCGCTCCTCAATGAAGTCGGCATCCTTCTTGTCGGTGTAGCCGTCAAACACGGCCCGCGCGGTCTTTACGCCCTCCACCTCCACATCGTCGATGTGCAGCAGCACCGTCTGCTGGGGGCGGGCGTAGCTGTTTTTCTCGTGGCTGAGATAAATTTTGCCGTCGTTCTTGGCGCGGCCCATCATCAGCACGCTGCGGGCCATGTCCCAGATATCCGAGCTGTCGGCCAGACGTGCGCGGCCGGAAACGCCTGCTTTTTGTTGGAGTGCATCACGATGAGCACCGCGCAGCCCTGCTTTGCGGCAATGGCGTGCAGCGGCAGCAGGGCACTGCGCATCTGGTTGCGGCTTGCCATCTCCACATCGGAGGGCAGAAAGCTCTGCAGCGGGTCCACGATGAGCAGCAGCGGCCCGGCCTTGGCGGCAAAATCCGCCAGTGCCTGATCCTTGAGGGTAAGGGGCTGGCCGGTCTTGCCAAAGTAGTCGTCGCGGTCAGCACCAGCACCCGGTTCATGTCGGCCCCGGCCGCCAGCAGACGGGCCTTGAGCACCTTGCCGGGGTCGTCCTCGCCCGCAAGCAGCAGCACCTTGCCGGTCTGCTGCGGCGGCAGCGGAAAAAAGCCGGAGGTCTTGCCCGCCGTCACATAGGCAATGAGCTGTGCCTGCCAGATGCCCTTGCCGGTGCCGCCGTCGGCACCCAGCAGCGACACTTCGCCCAGCGGCAGCAGCTGCGGCACCAGCCACGCCACGCTCTGCATGGGCACATCGGCCAGCAGGCCGGGCTGCGCCGCGCTGCCCTCCAGCGCAAGCTTGCGCTGCTTTGCGTCCGCGTTCACGGCTGCCATAAAGGCTGCGGGGTCGGCCTGCCACGCCTGCTTGCAGGTGTTGAGCCATTGATCGATCTTGTAATTGACGGCGGGCAGCTGCATGTTGCAGGCTGCGCCGCGCACGTCGTCAGCCAGGTCTCCGTGCAGCCGGGTCGGTCTGGTGGAACATTACCGCAAAGGTCAGGCGGCTGAACAGCTGCTGCTCGGTCCTGCAGGCATCCAGCATGTTCAGAAAGTCTGTGCGGTCCTGAATGGATACTCCCAAAATACATTTCTCCTTTCGCTGTGGTTTATAACTGGAAGCAAAACCAAATGTTGTTGCAATAAGTATAACTCTGAAAAAACAACGTGTCAACAAATAGTTTTTGCGCAAAAAGCCACACTTCCGGGGTGAAAATGCACAGGAAAATGGGGAAAGAAAAAGAGAAGGCGGGCACCTTCTCTTGACAAAACGGCAAAAAATAACTATACTACAAATAGAAAAGGTGCTGTCCGCAATGGTCAGCTCCTTCCGGTTGGATCAATAAGAATGACCGCTTACCGTTTGGAGACAGGGGCGGTCATTTCTTATTGTTATGGATCTCTTTGAAGATTGCCCATGCGATCTGAAATGTAATCCCAACTGTACCGCCAACAATGACGAACAGCTGCAGAACATCGTTCAACACCATGATGCATCC
>ENA-OQCD01000126-OQCD01000126.1-human-gut-metagenome-genome-assembly--contig:-NODE-126-length-19139-cov-1.991321_pt1 | contig 19139 bp, 18 predicted proteins | sample MGYA00242755_ERZ504571 | MGnify/ENA primary metagenome ERZ504571 (study PRJEB26092, sample SAMD00036274) | human gut metagenome | host: Homo sapiens | study: EMG produced TPA metagenomics assembly of...
CTTTCATTACTCCGTTCTCCCACCACCAATCCACCGCTTTCGGGTCAAAGAAATTCACCACCCCTTCTATCTTGGCTCCTGGATACAGCACATTTCCCTGTTCACGCGCCTTATCCAATAGATGATATTCAGGGCCATTATCTAATATGGAACGGATATGAAGCCCCACCATTTTTACATTTTGCGCATAGCAACTATCAAACATGGCTTTCGGATCTTTGAACGTATTGCGCCATTCAAAACAACAACCACCATTTCCGTAAGTGGTATTAAACAATCTCCAAGTAGAATCCAGCCAAAGCAAATCAAAAGGCACTCCTTCCTCACGCAAAACGTTTACATAAAGCAGGCGGATATTTATCGGAAGTCATCTCTTCATTCTTCCAGGTTCCACCGGAATAAGTACCGACATGCAACCCCCATTGCAAAACGAGGAAGCATGGGGGATTTTCCGGTCAATTCCGTATATCTGTCAACATGGTATAAAATCGGGACCATAAATAAATAATAGTCCAAATCACCGCCAAAGCTTTGAATGAATAATAGTCACTACTGTCCCATCCCATATTCCATTCGGTAGCAAACGGAGTATGAAAGAACAAACCATATCCTTTGGTACTCATCATAAAAGGTACGGGACAATAATTGGCACGTAAAATATCTTTTCCTCCTACAGCCGGTTTTATCCCTCTTCCCAACTCTACATTCAGATAGACCTTACGCCCTCGCTGATCCATGAAATCCATACGTTCCCCAAAACCAAAGAAATGCTCATCCGGTTGTAGAACAGCTTTCGTCTTGACAGAATCCTTATAAAAACGTTGTTCCGCAAGTTCCGTATAAAGCAGTTTGCCGTTTTTATCAGAAACTGTCAGACAGAACGGATTCTTGGTAGCCTCTATAATCAGTTTTCCGGTCGTAATCAACCATGCAGTTCCTTTATCTTCCACTGTATAGTGTACAGGAGTAAAATCATATTTACGAACCATCCACTGCTCATTTTCAGCGAACACGGTACCTTGAGAATGACGTACACGGAACATATCATCTGTACAAAATTCCAATTTCACATTTCCCTGAGGCAAAAGAAACAACAAATCATTTCCTGTCTTCTTAAAAGAAGTATTGGCCGCCCATAGTCCTATACAATACAGGCATAAACAAAAGCATAGGAATCGTTTTTTCATGGTATCTGTTATTTTATTTAAAATCAATCATATTGAAAATCAGTTTTTTGGCTACAAGTCCGGCAGCCGAATCATTAATGATGTTCCCATAGATATCCAATGTAGAGAACAAAACACTACCCTTACCCATAGGTACAATCCCCATAGCAGTTCCGATAGCCATAGGATAAGTATGATAGGCTCCGACCAGCAATTCCTCACCTTCCATCACTAATCCCATACGCTCCACCCCTGTATGTATCAATGCCTGATAAGGCCAGTTGAGAGCATTTCCGACAGGAAGTTCCTTGAAAATATCATGCGGCTTATTAAACATCACTCCACCCAACCAATTGGTTCCAACAAAGAATTTGTCCTTAAACACCGCTTTACTATTAGCTGCTATAAATTCCGACCACTCATCAGCACTCTGAATAATGAAGATTTTGGTTCCATCATTTACGGCACGTTCCATTAAACGCTGTGCATCCGGCATCTTATCATTAGGAACAGCCCAATCCAAACGACAACGAGCGTTACTACGAGGATGTCTGAAACGGATCTCTATATCGGCAGACTTGCCTTCTTCCAAATAGACTTTTCCATCGCCCAAATGCTCTTTCTTCCTGGTAATTTCATATATTTTCTTACCATTGACAAAGACTTCAATCATACTACGATCATTACTCTGAGGAATAATCGTATATTCACCACTGACAGAAGGAAGTACTTTACCACTCCATTTAATACCATAACCATCAAGCATATACACAAAAGGACTTGGTGTAGCTCCCTCAATAGCACTCAGATTAACCACCTTGGCCACTTCATGATAAACTTCCTTCTGAAATTCCATATCCTCATAATAGACCACATCCAATCCCGGTTTGCCATCGGCAGAGCGTAACGCTTCCATCGGCACCATTGTCAACTGATCTTTCCTAGGAGGACGGGCCACCATAATCCAATCCAACTTTCCTAAATTATCCTCGTAAGCTGCAACCGCTTCTTTCGTTTTTCCCTTCAAGAAATTCTGTAAAGCACTCCCATCTTCCCAAACGGCCCCTTTACCATCCAACATATTGGATGCCAGATTTACAGACAATATATCATCATACCCAGTTGTAACAACAGAATTTTCCTTACATAGTTTTGCTTCAATTCTACAAAGTCCTCCAGCTGTAGGAACAGGTATTTTTACATCTTTCACCAACAACTGACCATAAACCTCACCTCCGGCAGCTTCCGTTTCATAAGTCCCTACCTCCATCACTTTTCCTTGAGAGTCTGTCACCGAGATTTTCAATTGATGGTTTCCCCGGACATTCTTCTCATTAATCAGATAAAAATCAACGGTCACCTCTCCCCCTGCGGCTGCAACCTGTTGCCTGGTCTTTACCGCTACATACAAAGGCTGATTATAACGAGCTATGATAGCCGGATTCGATTTGGGATAACGAAAACAATCGACAATTCCCGAATAATTCTCCGTCAATTCCGATTCCCATCCATTAACAACGTATGCATCCGTCAAATTATTCATTCTGGCCGATTCTATTTTACGTCCTTGATGTTCATAGGATACAGTTCCCATAGCCACACACAAATCATCCACTGTAGGATAAACTGTCCTTAACTGTTTAGCATCCAGAAAATTTTATTGAATACATCATACCAACGTAAAAACTCTCTACCATCCCATCCTTTATAGCTATATTTTTCCAAATCTTCTTTATTCTTTTCCAAACGAGGAGGTGATGATAAAGCCCCTTCCTCACCAAAGAATACAATTTCACGCTTATTCTTTGTATCATTATAATAATCTTCAGGGCCTTTGTACAAACCTTCATTCCAAACAGCAGGTCCTCCGGCACGATGATAATCATACCAGCCACTCCAATACACTTTTTCATCGTAAGGACGAATATGAATTTTAGCCTGATCTTCTATATCATCTCCCTTAGCCCAAGCCGAGGTACGAAGAATCAACCGGGAAGGATCCAATACACGCATATCCTTCATCGCTTGAATTTCCAATTCTAACTTTTCAGGAGCAGCATTTCCCGATTCATTCATCATATTATAGATAACCAGACAGGGATGACTGCGATCCCTCTTTACCATACGGATGACCTTTTCATGCAAAACAGCATTCATAAACGGCTGTCTTACGTCCAGACGAAAACCGCCAGGCTCTTCAAAATAGAGCAGTCCCAACTCATCAGCATAATTCATTACGTCAGTATTACCGATAAAACGATGGAAATTCAACATATTCAACCCTAACTCCTTAGCTATGCGAATTTGCCTTTCAGCCAATTCTTCCGATGGGAAAATACCATTGACCGGCCAAAAACTCCAACTGATGGCCGAGCGAAGCATGATACGTTTTCCATTTAAACGAAAAACAGCATCCTCACCTATACCGGAAGCCTCGAACCAACGAAATCCAAAACGGCGGGAATCTTTATCTACCCAGTTCTTTCCTTCGGATAACTCCACCTCACATACATACAGATTAGGATCATCCACACTCCATAATTTCGCATCCGGAGCTGATACAGGAATCTTCAGTTCATTCATGCCTTTATTTAATGAAACACCCTTTATCTCTTTAGAATAAACTATTTTTTCTTTATTTTGCCACTCGTACACCGTTATACGAAGATCCTGCTTCGTAGTCTTTCCTTTTTCATTCTGTAATGTCAGAATAGCGTTGGCGGTAGTTATCTGAGGAGTATTCTGCATATAAATATCTGCCACATAAACAGAATTACATACCTTCATACTAACTTTTCCTGTTATTCCTCCAAAGCCATGACCGGGAGGCAACATTTTATCTCCCCACGGAATAGTTCTGGAGTCACGCCAATCATGGTTACCACCCGCATCCGTTATACGTACAGCCAATTGTACCTGTTCTCCTGATTTTATATAAGGAGTAATATCCGTTTCAAAAGGAACATTGTCCACAATCTGATAATCCACTAATCTCTGATTAATAAAAATTTCCGCCCGTGAACGTATAGAGCCAAAATTTCAAAAAGACTTTTTGTCCTTTCTTCAATACCGGAATATCCATTGTACGACTCCACCATGTAACTCCTGTAATATCTCCTTCGGGTCCGGACTGAGTTTGAAGATATTCTTCAGCTGTTCCAGGAACCTGTACCGAAAGAGTCTGGGCAGAAGTCAATATATCCCATCCCGCTGTAGGAACAATTACAGGACTTTTCCGTGCCTCTTCCAATGTCAAATAAATATCCTCTGTCTGCCAAGCTGCATTTTTATCCTGCCATAAATGCCATCCTTTTCCTGACAAATCAAAAAATGGTCTCTCCTGTGCTCTCACCCCATAAAACTGGACATAACAACAAAAATGCTATGGCAATAATACTCTTCTTCATAATTATCTATTACTTCTTTATTAAATTCAATAATCATTCTATTCCCATTCCACCTTCATATAGTGCAGCATCGTTGTACTTTCACCACAGCTGCCCGTATGCTGGATTCCGGTGCCCCCAAAAGTATTCGAAGCTATATCCGCCTCCAAATCTACCGAAAGTTTCAAGTTCGGATCAGTTACAGGCGCCGGAAGCGGAGTTGTTGTTGAAGCATGTGCTGTCAATTTTCCTTCTTTAACAGTCAATGTTATGGTACAATCTGTACGATAGCAGGTAGAAGATACCGGTTGACTGATAGCCTCAGCCACCCCCGTTCTCATATTTCATCAAGATAAAATCAACTGCATTACTATACTTGGTCGTACGAATGATACGTAATGCATATCCTGTTAAAAGTACGGGTATCAAACTTGATATACAAATCCAAATACTGTCCTGTAGCACTACCAAAACCTTGTCCTGCTGTTTTACTGGCATCCACATTCAATGTTATTGCCATATCTCCATAACTGCCATCCAATGGAGTATAAAGCAAACGAGCTCCTTTCTGATCTTGTAACAAACCGGTTCCATGGGAACCATTCATTCCCGGCCCATAAATCCAATAATCTTTATCCGGAACTACCTGCCAATCATATTCTGCCGTATCCAAAGGCTTATATCCACCAATCGTCCAGAATCCCGGTAAAAGTTGTGGTTGATTCTTACATGGAAAGTTCTGAAAATCCGTTTCAAATATATGAGTGATGTTCACTTGCCCTTTTTTTTATCGGAGAGTTGGAAACAACAATTCGTTCTTCCCCCGGCAAACAACGCAGATGCTTGGGAGCGATAACTGCCATCAGATAATAACCAACATCTTCTTTTACCAAAGTATAGGAATATTCCGGTTCATTCAAGCGGGATACCGAAACCGGAAGTCTATTAGTCCCTTTCCTGTCCGTACATCTATACCAGGTTATCAATGATTCATCTTTGCGCCCATTCAAATCCAAAGCATAACTGACAGTAGCTACTCCTTTAGTAATATTCAGCTTTGGATTTTCCGTAAACGAAGGAGCCGATACATAGTCCGGTGCAACCGTAAGTTCTGTGGCACATTCCAAACCATCCTCTGTATAGGCTATCACTGTAAAATGCTTTGTTTCATCCTCCACATTAGTTGCCTCGACAACACATTCATATCCCTCGGAAGTGGATAATTTCACATTCTTTTCATAACCTTGTTGTACTTTCCACTTCACAGGAACATTATTCAACACATAGTTGCAATGCCTTTTTACTGTTGCTGTCAATCTAACCGTCCGGCCACCTGTCTGGATAGAAGCCGTTAAAGGCTCTACAGAAAGACAGGAGGGCATCCGGGTATAATCCTTTCCGTCTCGTTTACCTATAGCAATAACACGGTCTTTCACCTGAAGGGGATCCCAATCATCCTCTCCTCTCAATAAATTATAAGTATTATAAAGCACCTCTCCATGCTCTTCCAGCCGAAAAGCTCTCAATTGATTCAACTGATCCATGCAAACCGTATTATAAGGCTTGTCAGCCCCAATTACATAAGGTTGCCCGTTCAGTTTCACATTGTATTGGTAACAACGCAACCAACCTGTGGGATCATGTGTCCAGCCCGCATAAACCGGCTTCTTCGAATGATAACGGCAATCAACAATACTTAACGGCCCGACCGACTTACAAAATATTGCCGGTCTTCCTCATGACACACATAAAAAGTCACAGTTCAAAAAATACAGCTCCGCCCATATCACTTTCTCCAAAAAAGGTTTCTGACCATAAAAAATGAAGTGTACAATCCAGATAAACCCCTGTTCCGGTCAATGCGTCATCCGTACTTTCCATGTGGCATTTATTAAAAAGTATCCGCTTGGCGCCATTCAACGGATTCATATTCAAGCGGCTGATGAAATGTACATTATCCGCCACAATCTTGTCGCCATGACAATAAGCGACATGTGCCTGAGTGATGGCAGACATTCTTTTCTTCCTGCTTAATTCCTTCTTCAGAGGGTATTCCAAATCGACATTACAGAAATTCCCCATAGTCAAGTCCTTTACTAACAGACCGTCTCCCCAAAAATCAAACATGGTGAAATTACCGACAGCCCCCTGTGTCTGTCCACGTCTGGATGCCAGGACTGTATTTTCAGGATGAGTATTCAATCCGATAATATGGAGATAAGGGCATTTAACAACCAAGCCGAACGGTTCACGGCCGTCTTTACCAACACGAATAGCAGGGTCATCTGGATCATCAATCCAATAGACATAAGGAGCCAAATAAACTTTCATCGGTTCCGCTTCCGTACCAGCTGAGAAATTAGCGGCAGCTTTATTGAAACTATTAAAAACATAAGGATTACCCGCCACTTCCCTATCGGACAACTGCCCATCAACAAAAAAATGTTTTCGGACCTAAAATAATTTCTTTATCTGCATAACGAAGGCAGTTCCCTTTAAATTCTATAGGTTGCGAAGGATCTAACGAACTATAATGATCAAATACTTTGTGCTTTTTAACAGATGTCCCCCATACAAGCCAGCACAAGGCAAAAGCGAGGAAATGTAAATGTTTCATTTTGTATAGATTAAGATTTGTTCTACTACAAAAGTAAACGAGAGACAGGGACAGAAAGGTAAAAATTGGTCTATTATGTGCAAATTTTGAAGAATGTGCTAATTTGCCAATTTGCTAATAGACTAATTGACATGCGAACATAGCGGAACCAAACGGCAAATTAGCATATTAGCAAATTAACACATTCATAAATTATTCTACTTCAGTTATCCTTAGCAGCAGATAAGGACTTGCAGGCAGTCTTACTCTTCCTTGATTTTTATCATACACCCTATCCTTTACAGGAGCAGTCGTTTCAAAAAACGACAGGCCATTCGGCTATCGTCATGTTCCAAGTATCAATGACTTCCACTTTAAAACGTACTCCTTCTTTCAAAACGTGGATAAAAAGCGTTTTTTACCGGTAAATCAAATGCCCATTCCGGTTTTATTTCCTTGCCCAGATAAATCATATAATAATTTTCTCCGGCAGTCGAAGTATAAGGGTCCCAACTGCTATCACATAAATGTAGAGGATTAGGGAGTGCATCCAAAATCTGTCTTGTAAAGCCAATGCGCTTCCAGGATTCCCCTTGAAAAGTTCCTCCCACAGCCAAAAAGTCACGAGAATAATCTTTAGGATCATCCATATAACATTCTCCATGAGTCACGTAAGTCCCCACAATCAATCCTTGCCACAAGCGATAAAGGTATTCCTGACCGCTCAAGCTTCCCCATCGGTTATCCATATTACCCTCATAACATACCTCATCAAAAATAATCGGTTTCTTATAAATGTTCTTCACCGTAGCCGCTCTTCCAAATCCCTCCACAGGTGCCTGGTCCTGTATACTGGCATGAGTGTATTCAGGTCCCAATATTTATAATACTTAGCTGTATAAGTATGAATGGAGCATAAATGGGAATAAGGATCATTCTCTACTACCGTATGTGTAAAAGTATCCCAATATTCCGGTTTTAATTCTCTCAAAAAAATCATATTCATTGGCCAATGACCACCAAATATTGCGAAATGAACTCATACGGGCTGTCAGATACTTCAAGTATCGGACACCGGCTTCCAAAGGCATTCTGTCAAATCCCCAACGACCACCATCATAAGGGTGGAAAAGAATCAAATCAGCCTCTACTCCTATTCCGACCAATTTATCCACACATGCTTCCACATGAGCAAAATAAGCAGGATTGAAGCGGGTGAAATCCCATTCATACACAGGTTTTCCCTTTTCATCCTTTACTATCTTCTTTATCTCAAAAGGAAACATGGAGGGTTCAGGATAATCCGGATCAAAGTTTTGCACAAAAAACAGCATCCTGATTTTATTGAACTTGGATAGTTCCAATGATTTCACAGTCTGATCAGGCTGGTTACCTGCCACATGCATCCAATCATAAGAAGTAGTTCCAACTGGATAATAACGCGTTCCGTCAGCATATTTAAAATTATAAGTTCCATCCACTTTAACTGGACCATGATTTCCTTTACCCGGAGCAATACATTCTATCCGCCCTTTCACCTTATTCAGCACGGGAATCTCACTCTGCGTCACGTACGACCATACTCCCTGGCTCACAGGCATAAAGCGAATTTTGAAGGTATCATTTCCGTCATAGAATCCACGTACAGTCAATGTAGTATCCGGTCCGCTAAACGTTGCCGTAAGCTCAATATCAAAAGGGTTCCCCTTTACTTTGGCAGGCAGGGAGATTTCATAACGTCCCCAACACTCCACCTTATCCTGGGCAAATCCACCGGAAATCCCCAAAAGCAATAACAATAAAAAAGAGCAGCAATATTTCATAAGCAATTCAATCATTAAATTCCAGCTAAACAACGCATCAATCAAGATTTCTCAAAACAAAATCTGTTACTTCCACCTGCCCGTCACCACCGGCAAAAATACCTGGGCGGACAAACAAGAAACCATATACCGTATTATGATGTACTCCCGATATCTCAAATCCCCATGGATACTTATGCCATTTTTTACCATCGGCACTGTACCAGGCCGACAATACATTAGCATCATTCCGCAAACGTAACCACATCTTTCCACATTGGTTTGCTTGAGGTAATTTTGATTCCGTACGGCTTACTTGTCCACGCCGATAACGAAGCATCTGCTTATATTAAACCAATCCAAAATGATAATTCTCATCATAATAAGCCACCAATCCGGCAGATGTATTTTCACCTTTCAGTTCAAAACAAGCCTCCACTTCATATTTATGAGCACTGGTGCGTGCTAACAAGGGAGATCCTTCTTTTGGAGTATTCCCCTTTGCCTCTATACTGATTTTATCAGGAGTAATCCGGAACCGATCATTTAAGTTATGTTCCCGGCACGTCTGCCATACAAAATCTTCTATACCAGATAATTTCAAACGTTCCGGTGCAGGTAAAGAAATGGCTCCTTCTTTCAAATGTAACCATCCATCTTCTTTTTGGACCAGTTCACGTAAAAGGGTCTGACGCCCCAATGTCTGGAATCCGTTTTCATAAGCATGGAAAATCATAAATAACCGTCCATCTTCCGTATCAACAATAGAGCCATGCCCTTTACTCCACCATTTTTCATTACGGGATTCCGTACGAAGAAGCGGATTGAAAGGAGCATTCTCCCAAGGACCCATTATATTTTTACTACGTGCCTGTACTACCATATGACTGGTGGGAGGACCTGCCGTACCTCCTTCGGCCACGAACAAATAATAGTACTCTCCTACTTTTTTCACGTTCAAGCCTTCCATGGAAACTCCTTCTATATCCCATTCCTCCGGTATTTCCCATTCCTTATAAATCCGAACCGGTTCTCCTGTAATAGAGCATCCGTCATCCGACAATGGATATAAAGCACCGGAACTGAGCAACAGATAGCGTTTTCCATCCTCACCAACCACATGTTCCGGATCAATTCCTCCTATTTTCAAATCTACCGGAGTACTCCACGGACCTTCCGGAGTATCCGCCCAAGTTACCATATTGGTTTTCTTTCCTTTCCCATTCAAAGTCGGAAAATAGATATAAAAAACGCTTGTTATGAAATACGATGTCCGGAGCCCAGATATCTCCAGTAAAAGTAGTTAAAGCCGTGGAACATGGAACCCAGTTCACCAAATCATCTGATTTGTAAACTACCAATCCTGGAGTATAAACAAAAGAAGAATGAACTAGATAATAAGATTTTCCATAACGGACAATAGAAGGATCCGAATTATCACCTTCTAAAATACGTACAGTTGTTTGATCCTCATTCAAAGGATCTTGGGACTGCCCCCATAAAGGGAGCGCCCCAAAGGCTAGCAAAAAATGCGCAAACAGATAAAATGTTTTTCATATATAATCTTTATTCTTGTGCCAAACCATATCCATTCGTTATCTTTCCTTTAGACTTGCTCAACGTTTCGAATGGAATAGGCCAATAATATCTGGGAGGAACATTAACAATATCTTTATCCACTAATGTATTGACTCTCTGTTCTTGTAAAAAAATCACTAGAGAAAGAATAATTATCTAAAAGCGAAACATTAAAAAGAATCCCTATTATTCTAGCTAGTAGAATAAAAAAAGATTCTTTTTAATAAAGCCTTCATTTTTCACACCTCTATCAGACTCAGATTATAGTCTAACAAAACTCACACTAACTTAATAGCCTTCATTTTGCCAAAATCCTGAACCAGGAGCAGGAGTAACTGACACTTGATCCAAAGCTTGCAGTTGTACTGAAGGAATGGGACGAAGGTAATGATACTCTTTAATATTGGGAGAAGCTTGTTATTGTACTTCTTCACACGATCAATAAGTGTGTGTGTACGTTTCAAATCGAACCAACGGTCCCCCTCACCTAAAAATTCCAAACAACGTTCATCAAGGATAGTCTCCATAGTAACAGTACCGCTAATAGAGTTATCCTTACCGGAAATAGCACGTTGAGCACGCAGATAGTTCAGTGTGTTTAATGCTTCACCATTTTGCCCCAATTCCATCTGACACTCCGCTTTGATAAGATACATTTCCGCCAAGCGAATCAACATAATATCACGTTCTGAAGTACTAGGAGTAATCAACGAATTTGCAGAATAACCAGGACAATTTTCTTATATTTTTTATAGAAACAAAAGAGCTGATCGCCAGCGAAACTGACTAGAGTTATAACGATCATCGTTATAAAACAGATGACACTGGGGTGATAAACACCAGTAGTCGGTACAGCCGTAGCAGGATCGTTTGTAGTGTATAGAGGCAAATCCCCTCCTGTACGAGTATATACACGATAGCGATTCTTACCACGAGCAATAGCAACCTGACCTTCGGGCGAATTAGCATCAGCATTAATAAAGTAAATAGCCGTATCCTTCATCAATGGATAGTTCTTAGAAACCAGTCCGGGAGCAATATCATAGTGATCGCGAATAGTAGCCTCATAACGTTGGTCGGTATCTTTCACTTTGCAGAAAAGATTCCAAGAATAAGGAGTTAGCAAATAATTACGAAAGCCACGGCTGTAACGAGAATAATAAGAATTAATCACCACACCTTGCAGTTGTTGATTGGGTTTAGTAGCACGTACAAACACATCGCTCAAATCTGAACCAGAGTTATTCCATAAACCAACAAACACCAGATGAAGTGCATTACCGCCTTTGTCACGATCCATCTGCTTGTTATATACTTTACCAGTAGAATATTGAATAGGCCCCTGATTCTCAAAAGTCGTAACATTAGGTGTGTAGTGCATTCCAAAGATTGCCTCTTTATTGACTTTCAAATCCTCGTTAGTCATCAACCAAAGATCCGAAGTATTATCATAGAACTGGGCAAAGTTACTGTCAATTACTTTTTGAGCCTCTTGTTGCGCCAAAGCATAGAGATTCTTACCTTTATAAACATCATTAGTAATAATAGAGTTTTCGCCCATCCATGAAGCGGCGTAAAGCAAAACACGGGCTTTCAAAGCATGAGCAGCAACCGAAGATACCCGCATACTCTCTTTGTCATTATCATTGACTGTTAGGTTAGCAATAGAATTGTCCAAGTCTTCCAATATTTTACTATAAATAAATTCCTCAGGCATACGCACAGCCGTATTATACACTTCAGTAAAAGGAGTAGCATTGTAAGGCACAGGCCCCCAAGTATTTACTAATAAAAAATAATAGAAAGCTCTTAAGAATTGAGCTTCACCCAAATAAGTCTGTTTTTTAGCTTCACCAATAGCAGTGTTCAAAGGAACATATTTCAACGCCAAATTACATACATCAATACCACAGTAAAACGCCTCCCAATAAGAATCAAAATTTGTTTTTCCATCTTGTTCAGCTGTAAAAGTATAGTCACCTAAAGGTTTCATACCACAGTCAATGCCATAGAAGAGATCATCAGTACCTGAACCATTCATCGCCAAGGCAGCAGGCTTACCTGCCCAAAGGCGTAAAAAAGAATAAGCAGATCCCATCAAACCATCAATACCACTCACTGTAGCATATTCCAATTCAGCAGTAGCACCTGTTTTGTTCTCTTCTTCAAGAAAATCTGAACAAGAAGAAACACAGCATGCAAAAGCCAATGCCATTGCGGCGCTTTTCATATAATTAATTTCATTGTTTTCATGATTATTTAAAATTCTATATTAACACCAAATACCAATTGCTTAGTTAACGGGAACGATATGTCACCGTCACGTTCAGGATCATAATTATCAACACTACTGAAAGTAAAGAAATTCTTCATTGAGCCATAAACTCGAAGATTACTCATTCCGATCTTAGAAATCCATGTCTTAGGTAAGTTATACGACAAAGTAATATCTTTAATCTTGATATACGATGATTTCTCATAGAAGGTAGAAGCAGCATAAGTATTTTGTTTAGTCAAACCTGGAGTAGGGAAGCGGGCACCCTGGTTCTCTGGAGTCCAATAATCCAAGTCAGCCCAATTAGCGTTGTCGTAACGGAACTGTTGATACAATCCATATTCCATCCAACCACCTAAACGAGCATAAACCAAGAACGATAACGAAAAGTCTTTATAAGTCAACGTGTTATTCCAACCTAAAATACATTTGGGTGAACGGTCATACACCCGCTTGTCATCATCAGTAATCTTACCATCATCGTTACGGTCTACAATCTTCACGTCACCGGTAGTAGAATTAGCTTCGGGGAAGTCGAGCGTCTTGCCGGGATGAGAAGCCTCCCAGTCTGCTTTATATGTCTCGAATTCACCTACCCCCCAACAACCATCCGCCTCGTAATAATAGTAAATATTTAAAGGCTGTCCTACAATCTGACCAGTACGGCCATTGATATTCTTTTCTAAACCATTAGAAAGTTCTACTATTTCATCCTTTGCTGTAGAAACCGACAAAGTAGTATCCCAATTAAAAATTTTTTTTGTCCTCACAGGCACACCACCTATTTTGAATCTCAAAAACCTGTCCTTTGGTCTTACCGATGTTTGAAAGTACATGTGAATAAACTGATGACAAGGGCAAGCTCTGAGCATAAAGCAAGTCTTTAGTCTTATTGATATAAAAGTCCGCACTACCATAAATACGATTACCCAAAACCAAAGCCACGCCAAAATTATATGAAGTAGTAGTTTCCCAAGTTAAATTCTCATTCCCCAAAGTAGTCGGGATACGACCAGTGGTCACACCTGAACCAAATTCATAATAAATTTGATTATCTGCATTTACCATAGGTAATGTCTGGTAAGCACTGATACCAGCATTACCTGTGCTACCCCAAGAAGCACGCAACTTCAAATTATCCAACCAATCACGGGTACTTTCCATAAAATTCTCATCACTCACCCGCCAAGCTACAGCTACTGAAGGGAAATAGCCCCACTTATGCCCCTTGGCCAGTACCGATGAACCATCAGCACGAAGTGAAGCTGCAAGCAAATATTTAGATTTATAGCTATAGTTTACACGACCAAAATAAGATTGCATGGTAGTCTTAGTATAAGAACTAGTATTAACTGGAGTCTTGATAAGACTTACATCATAAAATGAGCTTTTGTAGTAATGTTCAGCAGAAGCATAGCCCGAGACCTGACTGCTACGGGCCTCATTACGTTTAGTAGAACTACCTAACAACAGCGTCAAACTATGATCACTACCTCCGAAATCAGTTATATAGTTTAAGGTGTTGTCCCAAGTATAATTAATATAATGATTTTGATCATTCGAAATATAGCTACCCTTAGCACTTTGCAATTCACTGACGCTCTGATAGTCACGATACAACCCCCTCGTGTTGCTGTTGATAGTCAACATTGAACAAAGTCTTTAACGTCAACCCTTTAATGGGAGTGAGTTGCAAGTAACTGGTAGCAAACAAACGATTGGTCACAATATTATTATCGTAAGCCCCTTCCTGATCATCCAGTAACGGGTTGGCATGTGCTTCATAATAGGGAGAAGGGCGAAGAATAATATTACCATCAGCATCGTAAGGATGAGCAATAGTTGACATATAAAGCGAACGACCGAATACATTGCCACTGCGTTTGTCGTGGTTCTTTATGAGTGTAGAGCATATCCATACCCACTTTTAAAATATCGTTCACCTTGTGGTCCACTGAAAGTTTACCATTATAACGGGCCAACTTATCATTTTTCAGCAGTCCCCCTTCCACCATAGCCCCCATAGAAATATTGAAAGTAGTCTTTTCTGAGCCACCAGAAATAGAAAGATCATAGTTTTGAGTCAAACCATTTTTTCAGCAGCAAATTAGGCCAATCTGTATAGGAGCCCTCATTATAAACATCCATTTCCGAATAAGGTAAACCGAAGTTTGGAGCAGTACCCAATACATCTTCCACCTTGGCATGATGAGTACCCCCAAACTACCGTCAGCAATATCATCTTTTATAGTTCTTGGCATCTAGCAAAACGCCGTACCTCGCGTTCACCGTACATGACTTTCGGAATATTGGTAGGTCATTGACGGACACATAGGCATTCAAAATTTTACTTTTCGTCTTTCCTGCTTTTACCTCTTTTTAGTTGAGATGATGATTACACCATTAGCCCCTTTAGTACCATAAATAGCTGTAGATGAAGCATCTTTCAGCACTTCCATAGATTCTATGTCTGAAGGGTTTATATCAATAGTCGAACCATATTCCACACCATCGACTAAAATAAGCGGAGAATTATCTGCGTTGATAGAACGATTACCACGTAAATTGATATTGATACCTGAACCGGCCTGACCACTGCTCTGCTGAATATCCAAGCCTGGCACTTTGGCCTGCATAGCCTGCATGGCATTACTAGAAGCTGTTTTCTGAATATCTCCAGCTTTTACAGATGAGACCGATCCTGTAAGGTCACGCTTCTTTACCACACCATATCCCACTACAACTACCTCGTCAAGCACCTCATTATCACTCTCCATTTTAATAGCAAACGCATGCTGACTACCTACTTTTATGTTCTGAGTCTTATATCCGATATACGAAATAACCAATGTAGCATTTGCGGGAACCTCCAATACAAACTTCCCATCCAAATCCGTAACCGTCCCTGTAGTAGTTCCTTGAACCAAGACTGATACTCCAATCATAGGCTCACCTGTTTCATCAATAATGGTTCCGGTGACACTTTTCACCTGAGTAACAAGTTGAGTGCCAAAGTTCCTAACATCGGAAGAAACCTCAGCCATCATCGGTATAACACTTATGAACATTGCGGCCGACAAGCCCCAAATAAGAAAAGAACGGCTGGCTTTACAACCGTATGCGCTTGCAAACAAACGCCTTGTTTTCTGAACATTTTCCATACTTTCCTGGGTTAACAAATAATCATTTTAGATTTAATAATTCTTTTTGTGTTCTCTTTAAGTCGTGCTCCATAATCATAGTATCTTAAATCACACATTGCAAAAGTAGAAATATTTTCGGAAAACAAAAGTAATTTTGTACTTTTTTTCTTTATTTTATTTCGTTTACTTTCATTTATAATAAACAACACAACCTAAAAACGAAAAAAAACGATATAAAGTATTGGACATATGTGTTCTACACCCTTTAGTCAGACAAAGAATGAGGAGATAATAGCACTTTCGTTTCCTTTCAACCAAGCTAAATTAAAATTTATAATAGAAGCGACTTGTTATCAAATGGATCATATTATCGGGTGTTTGTGTTCCAGCCAAAATAACCACGAGGTTCGGCATGACTCTCATCCATTTCAAAAAACTGAGTCCAAGCTCCACCATTAAGAAAACGATAAATGCCATCAGTCAACAAGCGTTTTACAGGCCAGGTCTTACCTTCATCGTATGACAAAGCAGCATACATGCCATATCCTTTAAAAGGCTTTCCTGATTGATTAGTAAACATCATTCCACGCTCCTCTTTCGGAGTACGATAAGGATGTTCAGTAAAAGATATCAGTAAAATAGGACCTTCATTCAAACGCATCAATACCAGCCGTTGTCCTCCATCAATGGGTGGAAATTCCGAAGCGGAATAATGCCAAGTCTTGCCCATATCATCAGATACACTCATGGGCATACGTAAACGTCCTTCTTTATCACGAATGCTATTGTTACGTCCCAATGCCATCAATCTGCCATCCTTCAATTGCACCACTCCGGCATGGATTCCAGCGATAGTGGTACCTGTTCTCCCTTCTTTAAAATCAGGCAAGGGCGCTCCATCCCATGGGTCCGTCCAAGTTTTTCCCTTATCCTTACTGATATGAACAGCAGCCCCGTCTCTTCCACCGGGTCCGGCATCACAAGCCTGAACAAACCAGCCTTCCTTTGTAATAGAGGTTCCGGCTATCACTTGATGGCGTTTCGTATGCTCGGGAGCAATCATACGAGGTTTACTCCAAGTTTGTCCATTATCTGTACTTGTACGCAAAGTCATCATCAAATTCTGCCAATGTCCGGCCGCTTCCACTCCATTGATATGATAAAGAGTCCCTTGACGGTCGTTCAACAATGCAGTTCCGGTCAAGTTACGATCAGCTATCTGATAAAACATACGGGGCTTTTCCCATTCACAGCTTCCGGCACGCAAGCGCGAAGAGAGCACCACCATCTCACGGCCTTTTTCTTCATTGGTAGAAAACCACACTGCTAACAAGTCTCCATTATCACACCAAGTCAATGCCGGCTGATGATTATGCTTGAAAAAAGGCGTTCCACTATGCACATCCGGTTCATGCACATAAACCAAAGGAGCAGCGAAGACAGGTTCCGTGACACATTGAGAGTCCCAATTCCCATTTTATCTGAGACACAACATACTCATCTTTTGGCTGAGAAAGCGGAGCAGTTTGCGGATACTCTGCCTGTACCACCCGAAAGCCCGTCATTGTATGTTTATCCTCCGGCAACATAGCCATACGGTTTGCCGAACGGAGATATTTCACCGGTGTATTATGACTGCCTCCTCTGGTCACACGTGCTATACCGTCCGAATAGCCGACAGGATCAGTCTGTTCCTTGTCTATATAGGGCCCATACCAGTCCAAACACCATTCCTCCACATTTCCGCACATATCATATAGCCCCCATTCGTTAGGAGGAGTTTGTGCCACTTTCAAAGACAAGGGTTTGGGAGTAGCCGCTATCACTTGATTCTTTTGCCAAGCGGCAGGAAGCTTGTCATCCATATAGAAATTCCAGTAACGGCCTGCCTTACATGCATATTCCCATTCAGCTTCGGTAGGCAGACGATAAGTTTTTCCTTCTTTCCGGGTCAACCAGTCACAAAAGGCAACGGCATCTTGATAAGTTACGAACACCACCGCTTCGTCATCTTCACTTGAGAAACCATTTTTACCACGCAGCGACTTATGTTCAGGGCAGAACAATTCATATTGCGCATTAGTCACTTCGGTCAGTCCCATTTTAAAACGGTTTGGATATGTACACCTTATGCATAGGTGCTTCATCATAATTCTCATCTTCACCCAAAGTTCCCATATAGAAATTTCCTGCGGGTATTTCTATCATTGGAATCAATTCACCTTGTGCCACAATACTTGCCGGCCATATCATGATGCTAACTATTGTACTTACTAAAACCTTTAATTTCATTTCGTATCTGATTAAAATTATGTCTTGATACAAAAGTAACAGGCTATCAAAGAAGAACAAAGTAAAAATTGGTCTTTTATGTGCACAATTTTGCAACAGGCGAACAAACCTATCACAAAAAAAGATTTCTGCCTTTCTTATTGTAACTTCCTACAACAAAGTTTGATTACTCTGCTGCCCCCTACATCTCCCTATCCATAGGTGATTCGGTAAAATGGTACAGCTATGGTAGCAGAAATTACAAACTTTAAGAAAGCAAACCTTAAGTTCAAATTGTCAATGCGATAATAACAGGAATGCTTGTTTAAAAATACATTCTTAAGAAACACAAAAAAGGAGAGAGCATTTACAATACGCCCTCCCCCCATACGTTTATTTTCGTTTAACGAATGAATTATTATTCCTGTTTAAAGCCATAACCATTCGTAAAGCCACCGGCAGCCATTACATTAGGAGTAAACGGCCACAAATAGATAGGAGCCGAAACGTAATCATAATCCCAAAACAGATACTTATCATATTCATCTCTATTATCAACCAAATCAATACCCCAATTAACTTTGGTATATCCTTGGCTTTCAAGAGATGCCGCCTCTTCTTCAGACACTATTTCAAACAACCCTTTTTATTGCTAATTGGTAGCTGGAGTCGAACTTCCATAATTCAATCCCATTTCTTCCCAATTATCCTTTTGTCCGCGCCATCCCGGATAAAGCACCGGATCATTGACCTTGTCTGTCGGACACTGTGCTGTCAAACGATGACCATATATAGTTTTTGCATCAACTAATTTTGTCCATATATAAGCAGAAATGATATTACCATTTTCAAACTCATAATAACCTTTAGTTGCCAAACCATCCATCATAGCTTTAGTCATATCTTTGATTCTTTTATTATC
>ENA-OQCD01000127-OQCD01000127.1-human-gut-metagenome-genome-assembly--contig:-NODE-127-length-19138-cov-5.067119_pt1 | contig 19138 bp, 21 predicted proteins | sample MGYA00242755_ERZ504571 | MGnify/ENA primary metagenome ERZ504571 (study PRJEB26092, sample SAMD00036274) | human gut metagenome | host: Homo sapiens | study: EMG produced TPA metagenomics assembly of...
TTTGGCGGGAATACCAAAATCTCCGTTTAACATTGCGCTTTCGCCACCCGGATGTTAAACTGTTAACAAGAGTATACCGCGATAAACACATGTAAGGAGCACCCCCATGGACAACGTGAAAATTCTGGAAGTAAAACAGAGCATTTTTGCTTCCAATGATGAACAGGCCACCCAGCTGCGGCAGAGCCTGAAAGAAAAAAAAGATCTTTCTGCTGAATTTGATGAGCGCACCGGGCAGCGGCAAAACCACCACCCTGCGCAGCACCATTGCCGCGCTGAAAGATGAGCTGCGCATCGGTGTGATGGAAGCGGACATTGATTCCGATGTGGACGCCAAAGCCATTGCCGCTGCCGGGGCAAAAGCCATCCAGCTGCACACCGGCGGCATGTGCCACCTGGATGCCGAGATGACTCGCCAGGGGCTGGAGGGCCTTGGCCCCCAGGATGTGGACCTTGTGGTGCTGGAAAAACGTGGGCAACTTGGTCTGCCCGGCAGAGTTTGACACCGGTGCGGTGAAAAAACGCGATGATCCTATCCGTGCCCGAAGGACGATAAGCCATTGAAGTACCCCCTGATGTTTCAGGTGTGCGACGTGGTTCTTATCAACAAAATTGACGTTTTGCCGTATTTTGATTTTGATATGGACAAATGCCGGGAATATATCGCCATGCGCAACCCCAACGCAAAGGTCATCCCCATCTGCGCCAAAACCGGCGAGGGCATTGCCGAATGGACCGATTGGCTGCGGGAGCAGGTGAAAGCGTGGCAGGCATAAGGGCACAGCAAACCCGGACCGCCTGCAAAGCAATGCAAACGAAGCAGAACATGCACAGAGCAATAAAAGGAGCAAGCCATGAGCGAACCGACCGCTTTCCCACTGGACGAAAGCAAGCTGCCGTTCAAGATCCCCAAGGACACAAAGCCGCGGGAAAAAATTATGAAGCTGGGGCAGATGATCACCGACCGTGTGCCCGCCAAGCTGCGCCGCCTGACGGTGGAGGACCCCGAATATTGGGGTCTGGCCAGCATTGTGACTGACGAAATGGCCGATGTTGCCCTGAAAATGAAGGTGCGCCAGCCAATGACCCTGCCGGAACTGGAAAAAGCCACCGGCAAACCCGCCAAAGAGCTGGAGCCCCTGCTGTATCAGATGAGCTGCGTTGGCCTGTTGGAATACAACTGGGAGAACCCCCGCCGCGAAAAACAGTACATTCTGCCCATGTTTGTGCCCGGCAGCGCCGAGTTCTTTAACATGAACAAACAGCAGATTGCCGACCACCCCGAAGTGACCGCCTTTTTTGAGCGGATGACCTTTTTGCCGCTGGAACACATTACCGCCATGGTGCCCCCAGGCGGCGCAGGCATTGGCATGCACGTAATCCCGGTCGAAAAAGCCATCGAGACCGAAAACCACTCGCTGGATATCGAACACATCTCCCACTGGCTGAAAAAATACCAGGGCAAGTATGCCGCCGGCCCCTGTTCCTGCCGTATGTCCCGCGCCGCCATGGGCGAAGGCTGCGGCGATGACCCGGATGACTGGTGCATCGGCGTGGGCGATATGGCGGACTATCTGGTGGAAACCAACAAGGGCCATTATGTGACCTATGACGAAGTGATGCGGATCTTGCAGAAAGCCGAGGACAACGGCTTTGTGCACCAGATCACCAACATTGACGGCGAGAACAAGATTTTTGCCATCTGCAACTGCAATGTCAACGTCTGCAACGCCCTGCGCACCAGCCAGCTATTCAACACCCCCAACATGAGCCGCTCGGCTTACGTTGCCAAAGTGGAACCGCAAAACTGCGTTGCCTGTGGCCGCTGCGTGGAGTTCTGCCCCGCCGGTGCCGTTAAGCTGGGCCAGAAGCTGTGCACCAAAAACGGCCCGGTGCAGTACCCCAAGCAGGAACTGCCCGACACTGTAAAGTGGGCCCCGAGAAATGGGCGGTGGACTACCGCGATAAAACCGCATCAACTGCTATGATACCGGCACCGCCCCCTGCAAAACCGCCTGCCCCGCCCACATTGCGGTGCAGGGCTACCTGAAAATGGCCGCGCAGGGCCGCTACCGCGATGCACTGGCGCTGATCAAAAAGGAGAACCCCTTCCCCGCCGTGTGCGGGCGCATCTGCAACCGCCGGTGCGAGGATGCCTGCACCCGCGGCACCGTGGACCAGGCAGTGGCCATTGATGCCGTGAAAAAGTTTGTGGCCCAGCAGGACCTGAACGCCGCCCACCGCTATGTTCCGCCGGTGGTGCAGCCCTCTTTGCAGGGGCCGTGGCCGCAAAAAATTGCAATCATCGGCGGCGGCCCGGCCGGGCTTTCCTGCGCGTACTTCCTTGCGCTGCAGGGCTACCGCCCGACTGTATTTGAGAAAAACGAACACCCTGGCGGCATGCTGCGGTACGGCATCCCCAGCTTTAAGCTGGAAAAAGATGTGATTGATGCGGAAATTGACATCCTGCGGGAGCTGGGTGTTACCATCCGCTGCGGTGTGGAAGTTGGCAAGGACGTTACCCTTGCCCAGCTGCGCGCCCAGGGGTACAAGGCGTTCTATCTCGCCATCGGCTGCCAGGGCGGCCGCACAGCAGGGGTTCCCGGCGAGGACGCTGCGGGCATCCAGACCGCCGTTGCGCTGCTGCGCACTGTGGGCGGGGACGAAAGCCACAAAATGACCGGCAAAACCGTGGTGATCGGCGGCGGCAATGTTGCCATTGATGCCGCCCGCGTTGCTCTGCGCTGCGGGTCCAGCGATGTAACGATGGTCTGCCTGGAACCGCGGGAAAAGATGCCCGCTTCCACTGAAGAGATCGCCGAGGCGGAGGAAGAGGGCACTGCCATCCGCTGCGGGTACGGCCCCAAGGAATTTTTGACAAAGGACGGCCATGTGTGCGGCGTGGTGCTGAAAAGATGCACCGGCCTGTACGATGCCGAGGGCCGCTTTGCCCCCACCTATGATGAAAGCGTGACGATTACCCTGCCGTGTGACAATGTTGTGCTGAGCATTGGCCAGTGCATCCAGTGGGGCAACCTGCTGGATGGCGAAGCCGTGCAGCTTGGCCGCGGCCAGGGCGCTGTGGCCGATGCCATGACTTACCAGACTGCCCAGTCGGATATCTTTGTGGGCGGCGATGTGTACACCGGCCCGCGCTTTGCTATTGATGCGATTGCCGCAGGCAAGCAGGGCGCCATCTCCATTCACCGTTTTGTGCAGCCCAACACCAGCCTGACCATTGGCCGCAACCGCCGCGATTTTTATGAGCTGGATAAAACCAATCTGGCCCTTGGCGATTATGACCGCGCACCCCGCCAAGCAGCCGGAATGGATGATGCCATCGACGCGCACCGTTCTTTCCGGGATGCCCACCTGACCCTGACCGAAGCGCAGGTAAAAACCGAAACAGCCCGCTGCCTGGGCTGCGGTGCCAGCGTGGTGGACCCCAACAAGTGCATTGGCTGCGGCGTTTGCACCACCAAGTGTGAATTCGATGCCATCCACCTGCACCGCGACCTGCCAGAATGCAGCACCATGGTGCGGTCGGAAGATAAGTTCAAGGCCATTCTGCCTTACATGGCAAAGCGCGAAGTGAAGATCCGCTTTGGGAAAAAGGATAAGTAAATGCACGAACTTGGCATTGTGTTCCACATCATCCGCACGGTGGAGGATGTGGCCAAAGAAAACCACGTTGCCCGCATCCAGCGGGTAACACTGCAATTAGGCGAGGTTTCCGGCGTGGTGGAAAGCTACCTGCAGGACTGCTGGAAATGGGCCGCCGCCAAATCAGAGATTTTGCCCGGTGCCGCGCTGACCGTGGAGCAGATCCCCGCCATTACCCTGTGCGAAGACTGCGGCCAGCAGTACCCCACCGTGCCCCATGGCCGCACCCTGCCCCCACCTGCCAAAGCCCCCCATACCCACCTGCTGCAGGGCAACGAGATGATGATCAAAGAAGTGGAAGCCGTGGAGCCGGAGACATCCGAAGCTTCCGGCTGAGAAAAATTCCCCGCACAGGCTGCGTTATGCGGCCTTGTGCGGGGATTTTTTGTATTTGCGGGCGGGTTTATGCTATACTTGAAACTGGTATTGTGAAAACGGAAAGGATGAACCATTCCCCATGCGGCAGATCGACTTTGAACACGGCGGCATTGCACAAAACATCTTGAAAGCAGCGCTGCCCATGTTGGTGGCGCAGGTGCTGAACCTGCTGTATAACATTGTGGACCGCATTTATATTGCGCGCATCCCGGATATCGGCACGGCGGCGCTGGGCGCGGTGGGGCTTTGCTTCCCCATTATTGTCATTATTACGGCGTTCAGCAATTTGTTCGGCAGCGGCGGCGCACCGTTGTTCGCCATCGCCCGCGGCAGCGGGGATAAGGCCCGTGCCGGGCTGATTTTGAACCTGGCCTGCACGCTCTTGTTGTGCTGCGCCGGTGTATTGATGGTCATTGGCCTGCTGTTTGCCCGGCCCATTCTGGTCTTATTCGGTGCTTCGCCGGAAGCATTGCAGTATGCGCTGCCGTACCTGATGCTGTACTTGCTGGGCACCTACCCTTCCATGCTCACAACAGGGCTGAACCCGTTCATCAATGCGCAGGGCTATGCCACAGCCGGTATGCTCAGCGTGGTGATCGGCGCAGCGGCCAACCTGGTGCTGGACCCGGTGTTTATCTTTGTGTTGGGCATGGGCATCCGCGGCGCGGCGGCTGCCACGGTGCTTTCGCAGCTGCTTTCGGCGGCGTTTGTGGTGTATTTCCTGCGCTGCAAGTCGGAATACCGCGTGCAGCCGCTGCCCTTGCGTCAGCTGCCCGCCAACAGGCGCTGCATCGGCGATATCGTCAGCCTTGGCACAGCGGGCTTCATCATGCAGCTGACCAACAGCGTGGTGACGATCTGCTGCAACAATGTGCTGTCCGTGACCGGCGGCGATGTGTACATCTCGGTCATGACGATCATTTCCAGCGTGCGCCAGATGGTGGAAACGCCGATTTATGCCATTACCGAGGGCTCTTCCCCCATTATCAGCTACAATTACGGCGCACGCCGCCCCCGCAAGGTGCTGCGCGCCGCCGTCTCCATGGCCCTGATGGCTTTGGTATACACCCTTACGATCTGGGCGGTCATTCTGTTGGCACCGCACTTCCTCATCTCCATTTTCAGCAGCGATCCCACCCTGCAGGCGGATACCATCCCCTCCATGAAGCTGTATTTTTCCACCTTGGTTTTATGCTGCTGCAATATGTGGGCCAGACAGTGTTCAAATCGCTGAACAAGCGCCGCCACGCGGTGTTTTTCTCGCTGCTGCGCAAGGTCATCATTGTGGTGCCGCTCACCTACCTGCTGCCTTATGCTTTTGGCATGGGCACCGACGGCGTGTTTGCTGCGGAGCCGGTTTCCAACGTGATCGGCGGCAGTTTGTGCTTTATTGTAATGCTGATTACCGTTTTGCCGGAGCTGAAACGGATGGATCGGGAGGATGCGAAGACAGCAAAATAGCAGAGTTGGCCGTGCAAAGCCTTTTACAAAAGGTGCTTTGCGTAGGGGCCGGTTGGCGGGTCATTTCTTTGCAGTGTTTTTGTCGATATATCGTTTGTAAAGTATGTTTGCTTTACGCTTTAGAAGTACGTACAAGCGCATATTCTTATTTTGTTTCAAACGGTTTTCTCACTTTCAATAAGCAGAAGAAATAAAGAAAAAACTCTCCCTCGGCGGCCAGATATACGGAATCAAACCGGCATGGCCAGAGGGAGAGTTTTATTTTTATCTGGTAGTGTTATCGGAACAGCAAGCATCGTCCCCTACAAACACTTTTCACGCTTGCGGCATGATAGAATGATATTGCCTTGCTCTTTTAGCCGCTTATTCCGCCACGGTTCTATCCAGCATAGCCGTTATCCCCTCCGCCAGCTGTTCGGCGGCCTGGGTTGTTGTCAGCTCTCCGTTGCTGCAGGCAGTCAATACGGCGGCGTACAAGCCGTCCGGCACAGCGGCCAGAGCCGGGCTTCAAATGTGGGGTCAAGTGGGAAATCCACAAAAGCCATCATGCGGTTGTTTGGCTTCCACCACCAGCGGGTTCACCAGGCCTGCCGCTGTGGCAGCCGTACGGCCAGTGACGGAATCCGGCAAACCGCAGGCAGTGCCCATGATGGAAGCACCCATATCCTCGTTCAGCAAAAAGTTGACCAGAATCGCCGCTTCTTTCGGGTGCTGGCAGCTGCTGTTGATGCAAGGGCCAGATATACTTTAGAAAATCCGCCGTTGGCCTGCCCGCCAAAGGCGATCTCATCCCCTACCAAAAAGCCGCTGGCATTTTTTAACGCACTGCGGTAGGTTTCGGCGTCGGCATCCCAGGCAAAGGTACCGGCGTACTGGCCGTTCTGCCACATGGGGGTCTGGTCCAGCGTCCCGTTTGTCTGCTGGGCGGCAAGGGTGGGCATGACATGGTTTTCTTCCAGCGCCTGCAAAAATTCCAGCCCGGTTTTGATCTCGTCTGCCGAATATTGCAGCTGGCGATCCACCACCCACGCTTTGCCAGTGGTAGATTCCAGATAACTGACCATCAGGTTCATGCGGGCGGCTGCATCCATGGCCAGGGGGTAATATTCCTCCCCCAGCACCTCGCGGAAGGTGTTGCCTGCGGTCAGCAGCTCCTCATAGGTTTTGGGCGCATCGATCCCTGCCTGTTCAAAAGTGCAGGTGTTCCAATAAAAAATGCGGCCTGTCACCGACATAGGCACAGCCAGCAAAGCGCCATCCACTGTGCAGGCATCCAGCGCACTCTGGCTGAACTGCTCCAGATCGATCACATCGCTATATCCGTTCAGGTCAACAAACTGGTCAGCATTTTTGGCCCGGCCAGGTCCAGTCCACCTGCATCACATCGGCGGTTTGATCCTCGTCAGCGGTGGTGCCGTAGATGGTTTCTACAGTAATATATTGCAGTTTTGCCTCAAATGCCTGGATGGCCTGCTGGTAGGTTTCGGTGCGGGCATCGTCCCCCCACCAGCTCATGGTCAGGGTAACGGGTTCCGGCTGAGTGGATGCCTGTCCGGGGGCAGACTGCTGCGCCGTGCCGCAGGCGGCCAGCTGCAATGCCAGTGCGCCAACCAGCGCAAGGGCTGCGGCGTTTGCTGTTGTTTGGTTCATCGGGTTCCCTTTCTTGCAGTTGCCTGCAATGTGGATTTGCGGTTACCCCTATTATAGCGGATTCCTGTTTTTCTGTCACGGGTTGGGCGGATAATTTTGGGGGCAATTTTGCGGCATGGGAAAGGTTGGTATAAATTGTCAAGTTTGTAACGCCCCCGCCGTGGAGAAACCTTACCGCAGTACAAATATGCAATAACCCAATCCCCCTATGTAAGAGATAGCGTCCTTGGCCGCCCGACGGATAGCAAAAGGGCCGCAGGCGCTTTTGCTGCCTGCGGCCCTGCCCGTGGGCGGACGGAGCGCCCCGCGAGGATACTTTTGAATATTAACAGCGGCTTACGGCCGCCAAACAGGCATTTTGCCGCTGTATATCATCACTTTACCACAGTCACATTCTCGGTGTCCTGCCAGCAGAAATCCTGATCGAACCACGGGTCCATAGAGCTGTCTTTGCGGATAACGACGTCCTCGCAGCGGATGCTTTTGCCATGTACGCAGGTAAAGCCATTCACTTTTCCGGGAATCATGCCGGGCACCTCGCTGGGGCGCAGGTCCCAATGGTCAATGGGCCATGCGGTCTGCTTGCGGATGTCCACCCGGATGTGGCGGAACGAGATATCTTCCAGGCTGTTGCCCTCGCTTCCGTGCAGGAAAATGCCGTTTTCGCCGCTGCAGTTAATGTTTTCAAAATGTACATTGCGGATATGCCCCGCCCTGTTGCCCTGTTTGCGGTCCACCGCCGTCACACAGATGGCTTCGGCTTCGCCCCACCACTGGTCAGAGAACATGCGGGTGTTGATGTGCAGGTTGGCAAAGGTCACGTTTTCAATGTTACCGCCATCACGCAGCATCAGAGAGATGCCGCGGTTGGTGCGGGAGATAACGCAGTTGGTGACGGTAATATTGCGGAAGTCCGAAACGCTCTCGGTGCCAAACTTGATAGCGGCACTGGTGGAGGTCAGCGTACAGTTGGAAACCACAATGTTCTCACACGGGCCAAGATCTGCATTTTTCTCAGTGGTCTTGAACACGATGCAGTCATCGGCGGATTCAATATGGCAATTGTTGATGCGCACATTGCGGCAGTGGTCGGGATCAATGCCGTCGCAGTTGACCATTTTCAGGTTATTCAAAATGCGGATGCCATCAATCAGCACATCCTGGCAGCCCACCATATGCACGGTCCAGAACGCGCTGCGGGTCAGGGTGACTTCACGGATGGTCAGGTGCTGCACACCTTTCATCAGCAGCATGGGAATGCGCGGGTAATAGGTTCCCTCAATAAAGTTATGATCGATCTCGCCGTAAAAGTTTTCTTCGGAGCCATCGATTACGCCGCTGCCGCTGATGCAGACATCCTCGGCATCCTTAGCCATAATGAAATAATTCTTCGGCTCACCGTCATATTCGCAGTTTTCGTAAGAGGGCACTTTGAGCGATGTATCGCGGTAATGGTCGCGGTAGGCAGCTTCCACTTCCAAGAAGTCCTCTTTGTTTTCGCTGGCTTTCAGGCGGGAGCCATGCTCCAGGTGCAGCTCCACATGGCTGTGCAGCAAAATGGAACCGCATTTGTAAATATGGCCGCCCGGCACCAGCACTCGGCCGCCGCCGGCTGCCGCGCAGGCATCAATGGCTTTCTGGATGGCAGGGCCATCGTTTGTGGTGCCATCACCCACGGCACCATATTGCAAAATATCATAAATCATGATTGGCCTCCTTGGGGAGTATTCAGGGTGTATCAGCTGGGCCGAAAGCCCAGATAATCTTCACATGTAATCGTTGTTTTTCATTTTTCGATACACCTTAGAAGCTATTTTTTGTCATCATTGTGCACCGGCTTTATTTGGTGCGCAATGCTGATAAAACAGCTTCTTAAGGCAATACCGCATAATTCTAAGTGCCGATACGGCGAGCGAGGTGCGGCAGATGCTAAGCCAAAAGCGCAGATAATACTTTGTGTCTTATCGAGCATTTTGGCAACGCAGATGCCGTGCCGCAGCCGCCGGAGCGGTGCTTAAGCCGTAAGGCGGGAATTGTGCGGTGTTGCCTTAAATTTCGCAGAGCTTACCCGGCTCTGCAACGCGCACCTTGCCATCGGCCACAAACCAGATGGGCTGTGCCGACGGGTTATACAGCCGCTTGCCGTCTGCACTTTCGCGCGTGCTGCGCAGCGCGGTCAGGTAATCTGCAATCTGGCCATTGGTGGCATACCAGATATCCTGTGCGCCGTGCAGCTTTTCTGCCAGCTGCTCCATCAGGGGCCAGGTGTTTTCGCGCTCAAATTCAAAGCTGTGGCCCCAGATATAAAACAGCGGCATTTTTTCATATCCCGGAACATGCAAAAACTTTTCTGCGCGTTCCAGCAGCTTATCATTGTGGTGGCAGGTGGGTTTCCAGCGCAGCAGCTCCTGCGGCAGGGCAAAACTTCCGGTGCTTTCCACCGTGCGGCTGTACTGGATGCCCATGGCGCACAGCGCTTCCACCTGTTCGGGGTAGTATTCGCCAAAGGCATAGCTCATGCCCTGCACAATACCGCCGGTCAGTTCTTCCAGCGTCAGGCGGTCCTGCCACACTTCCCGCAGCCATTCAGTCTGGTTCATCTGGCGCGGGTGGCGGTGGGTCACGCCATGGCAGGCAATTTCGTGCTCGGCGTACAGGGTAGGCAGCTCGGCCTTTTGCACATAGCCGTCCTTATCCAGGTTGCCGGAGTTCAGGTGGAAGGTTCCCTTAAAGCCCGCCTGGTTAAAAAATTTCGATCAGGCGGCGGTCATATACCTGGCCGTCATCATAACTGAACGTAATGGCTTTGGCCAGCCCACCGGGATACAGGTATTCCATCGTGTTCGCTTCCTTATTATATAATGTTTATTGCGGCGTCACCTGGGCGGGATCTGCATCCGGCAGGTAGCGGGCCGTGCCCAGAATATTGCCATCCAGGTCGGTGGTAATGCGCAGGCCGGGGCCAGCGGTGAACACCTTGCGGCCATCCACAAAGGCTTCCGCCTCGTGACCACTGTTCACGATCTCCCAGCTGCGGCCGTTCAGGGCTTGGGTATAGCGGCATTCCAGCGGCAGGTGCCCCACACCACGGTATCCCGCACCAGGCTTACGCCGTACATGCGGGCGGTGTATTCCAGCACCGAGAGCATAGCCGGGCCGTAAGCATCCTGCGGGGGCTGGCCAGGTTCACAGATGACCGAAGGTTCGCCGGTAAAGGGGTCATACTGCTGCACAAAGCGGCACTGGGGGCCAATGGCCTGCATCAGCTTTTGCCCCAGTTGGGGAATCAGCTCATACATGCCGTAATTTTCCAGCGCACGGATGGCACGCTGATAGGTCAGCGCTTCAGCCTGGCCGCTCCAGTTGTTGGTGGTCACGTTGCGGAACAGCGGGTCGTTGGCGGCCACGCTGGGCAGCGGCATTTTGGTCCAGAACTCCTGCGGGTTCAGCAGGTGCTCCTTGACAAAGCGCTCCGCCAAAGCATCCGGCAGGCTGTGCCAATACATGCAGCGCAGCGTGTTGTGGATCAGGGTGGGCATCTGGTTGTGGTTTTTGTCGCGGTCAAACATCGCGCCGCGGGCATCGTCCCACAGGTAGCTCACCATCTTATCCTGCACGGCTTTGGCCTTGGCGGCCCACTGGGCCTGTGCCTCGGCATCGCCGCTGATTCGTGTAATTTCCGCCAATGTTTCGCGGCAGGCATATGAGTAGCTCATCACATCCATCGAGGCAATGGGCACCGCTGTGCAGCCTTGGGGCGGGGTTTCCTCCTCCCACGGGTCGGGGGCATCGGCGTAACGCATGGCGTGGTCTTCGCCGGTATCGTACTTGCACCAAGTCTCCAGGCAGCCGTCCCCATCGGAATCGCGTACACGCCACAGGTAGGCGTCAAACGCTTCCAGCGTTTTGGCCAGCTGGGCCAGGTATTCGGCATCCTTGCCGCCCAGATAGTAAAGATCCAGCGCCGGTTCCGGGAAGCAGAAGCCCTGGAACTTGTTGAACTGCGGCACCACTTTGCCATCAATCACCGCAATGCTACCGGGAATCCGCCCGTCCGCACGCTGGTAGCGCATAAACATCAGGCTGTTGTTCAGGCCGGTGGCAAAATCACGGCTGGCATACATTGCGCCGCCCATGGGCTGGGTTTCCAGCCAGATTTTTTCATAGCCGCCGCCCTCAACCAGAACGGGGTCGCCGCCAAAGTTTTTAATGTTCAGGCGGCACTTTTCTTCCGCCTGTTTGACCAGTTGGGAAAGCAGCGGGTCTTTGGTTTCAAACCGGACGCCGGTGTTTGCCTGCATCATGGGAGCTCACCTCTCAAAATGTACGTTCAGATAATCAAAATCGGCATGGTTATGCAGCCCTGCCATATCGTGGGCATACACCCCCACATGCGCCCCGGTAAAACCGCGGCAGTGCTCGTCCGTCAAAATATCGGTGGGGCAGGCCGGGCCGATGGACTGCCACTCCCCCTGCGGCTGGCGGTAATAGAACTGCGCCATGCCGCCGTCCGGGGTGGTGGTCAGCTTAAAGTCCAGCGTGCCATCCGGCACGGGAACAGGGTCGCACACATCTTCCACCACACCAGTATCGCTTTTTAACAGTTCCAGCACCGGGGTACCATCCTCGGCGCAGGTCTTGCCCAGCAGGTAGAAGTTCATGCTGTCATAACAGTAGGTAAAACCGGCCATCTGCTCCGGGCAGACGGGGGCAAAGTCCATGCGGGTCTCGGCCTGCATTTCGTGCTCCTGCTGGCGGCGGGCCACCAGGGTAACATGGTGCAGCGAGTTCATGGATTCCTGCCCGGTCAGCCGCAGCCAGCCGGGGCGGACGGTCAGGTTCACACAATCGCCCAGCGGGGTGCGCGGCGTGGCATAGCCGGGGGCAAGGGCCGGAACGTCAAAGTCATCCTGTTCCGCCATTGCGGGCAGCTCCACTTCTGGCAAATCTTTTGGGGCGGGCACGGCGTTTTTTGGGCAATTTTTCCGCCGCAGGCCAGCCGCGGCCAGCCATCCTGCCAGGTGATTTTTTGCAGCGCTGTTTCGCGCCCCAGCAGGCTGCCGCGGGCAGAGTTCGGGCGGGAGCACAGGTGTGCCATGTACCATTCACCGTTCTGCGTTTCCACAAAGGAACCGTGGCCGCATTTCTGGATAGCGGTCAGATCGTTCTGATCCGAAGTCAGCAGCGGGTTGTCCGGCATTGTCTCATAGGGGCCGAACACGTTGTCCGACCGCGCAATTGTGACACAATGGGAGTACCCAGTACCACCTTCGGCCACAACCAGATAGTACCAGCTGCCAATGTGATAGATGCGGGGACCTTCGGTGCAGCCGATGCCGGAGCCGCTGTATACCTTGCGGCGTTCGCCCAGCAGGGCGCCGGTTTCGGGGTCCATCTGCTGCACCAGCACGCCTTTGAAGCCGTTGACCATATTGACCAGGTAGCACTTACCGTCGGTATCATGCAGCAACGAAGGGTCGAATCCGATGCTGTTCAAGTACACCGGCTGGCTCCACGGCCCTGTGATGGAAGCGGCACGGCTCATATAGTTATGGGTGTTGTACCAACGGCCCTTTTTGGTGGTCACGTTGGTGACAAGCAGGTAGTAATACTGCCCATCCCAGCTCAGGTCCGGGGCCCAGATACCGCCGGAGTTGGGGTCCCCCCGCAGGTCCATCTGGCCGGGTTCGCGCAGCGGGCTTGGCAGCTGCTCCCAGTGGGCCAGGTCTTTGGAATGGTACAGGTTGACACAGGGCCACCATTCAAAGGTGGATGTGGCAATGTAATAATCGTCCCCGGTGCGGATCATGCAGGGGTCCGGGCAAAAGCCGCGCAGGATGGGGTTCTGGATGGTTTTCATACAAACATCAGCCTTTCAGGCCGCTGGTGCCAATGCCCTGAACCAGATAGCGGTTGAAGAACAGGAAGATCAGGAACACGGGGATCAGCGAAAGGGTGGACATAGCAAACATTGCGCCGTAGTCCGTGGTGGAAGCAGAGTCGGCAAACAGTTTGATGGCGATGGATACAGTATAGGACTGCGGGCGGCTCAAGTAAAGCAGGGGGCCCATGTAGTCGTCCCACTTCCAGTAGAACTGAATGATAACAGTGGTTACGATGGAGGGTTTCATCAGCGGCAGGATGATGCGGCTGTAAATCTGGTATTTGCTGCAGCCGTCAATGGTAGCGGCTTCGTCCAGATCCTTGGGGATGCCCTGCATGAACTGCATCATCTGATAGATGAAGAACGCCTGGCCGCAGAAGTAAGGCAGGATCAGGGGCACATAACCGGGAACCAGACCCAGGCGATAATAAATCAGATACTGGGGAATCATGATGACCTGGGTGGGCAGCATCATGGTGACCAGCATACAGGTGAACCAGAACTTGCGGCCGCGGAACCGCACACGGGACAGAGCATAGGCCACCAGAGAGGAACTGATGACGGTGCCGAAGGTTGCAATGACCGTAATGAAGATGGAGTTTGTAAAGAAGGTTGCAAAGGTGGTGCCGCCAAAGCCTTTCCAGCCGGTGGCATAGTTTGTCAGCTTCAGCTCTTTCGGGATCAGGGACAGGGTGCCGCGCAGGATTTCGGCGTTGCCCTTGAACGAGCCGCTGATCATCCACAATACGGGATAAACCATCATAAAGCCGAACAAAATGACAAATGCGTGATACAGTACTTTGGTGACTGCTTTTCTGTTATGCATAACCGTACTCTCCTTCCCTGCTTAGTTTGCTTCGCTGAACACCCAGAACTTGGATGTTTTGAAGATGATGAACGTGATAAGGCCCATAACCACCAGCATAAACCAGGACATGGCGCAGGCGTAACCCATATCATTGTACTTGAAGGCCTGGTTGTAAACGTACAGGGCGTACAGCATGGTGCTGTTGTTGGGGCCGCCGTTGGTGATGATCATAGCCTGGGTGAATGCCATGAAAGCAGAGATGGTCTGCATAATCAGGTTATACAGAATGATGGGAGACAGGCAGGGCAGCGTGATGCGGAAGAAGCTCTGGTATCCACGTGCGCCGTCGATCCTGGCAGCTTCATAATAGCTGACAGGGATTTCTTTTAAGCCAGCGGCAAAAATAATCATCGAAGAGCCAAACTGCCAGACGGACATCAAAATCAGCGGGTAAAGCGCCAGTTTCTGGTTGCCGAACCAGTTGATGGTGCTCATGTCCATGTTGGCCAGCACGCTGTTGAACAGACCTTTGCGGGCAAACAGCTGTTTCCACACCAGGCAACGGCCACACTGCCGCCAACCAGGGATGGCAGGTAGTACAGTGAACGGTAGAACGTAACCATGCGGCTGGGCCGGGTGAGCAGGTACGCCACCAGCAAAGCGAACGTCAGCTTGAGCGGCACAGAGATCAAAACGTATTTTAAGGTGATGGCCAGAGATTTCAGGAAAACCTCGTCCTGGAACAGGCGCAGGAAGTTCTTGAACCCGATAAATGCTGCGGTTTTGGAGCCGAGCGAGTAGTTGGTGAATGCATAATAAAAGGAAATGCACACCGGAATCAGGGAAAAGCAGACAAAACCAAAGATAAACGGGAACGCAAACACATGGCCGACGGTATTATCTTTGTTCATGAACCTTTTCAGTGCCGAGGTGGAAGTTTGACCTTTCACGAAAGAATACCTCCCTTTCAAAAAGGGCGGGCACAGCCCTTTCTTCCTGACCGTGCCCGCCCGGAGCATTATGAATTTGTGTTAAAATTTACTCAGTGAACAGTGCAGCTGCATCGTCATAGGTCTTCTGGGCAGCTTCTTCTGCGGTGATCTGGCCGTCAACAACCTGCTGGATGTAGTTGCGGTAGTTATCAACAACCTCGTCCTGGCCGTCGGGGCTCAGCACGTTGACCTTGTCCGGCATCTTGAACTTAGAAACCTTGTCCATGAAGTCGTACATGATCTGCTGGCCTTCGGTAGCGTTGGCAGACAGGGTCTCACGAACGGTAGCGTTTACAGGAATGCCGCGCTCGCCCTGCAGGATGTTGTTGCAGTCGGGGTCATTTTCGAACCAGCTGATGAACTTAGCAGCTTCTTCTTTCTGCTGGCTGTCCTGAGAGACGCAGAGCATCTGAGAGGACTGGATGACAGCACCGGAAGGGCCATCGCTGGTGATGCGGGGCAGAGTTGCCAGCTTGAGGGTGCGGCCCTGATCCTGGCAGACGTTGTACATGGTCGGGAACTGGTTGGCAGCAACCCAAGCCATTGCAGCTTCGCCGGTTACCAAGAAGTCGTTTTCGATGTTGGTGATCTCAGCGGAAGCACCGGCATCGGGGTAAACCTCGTTCTTGATGGAGTCAGCACGCATCTGGATGTAGGGGGTCAGCATCTGGGGGTCATCGAAGCCCATGCCGGTCAGATCCAGGTTAAAGAAGCTGTACTGGCCAACATCGCCATACTGTGCAACGTAAACGGAGCAGCCAGCGATGAATTCAGAGGTCAGCATGGAGGAGCAGCCGTAAATGCCAAGCTTTTCATGGATGGTGTTGGCAGCGTTTGCGTAGTCATCCCAGGTCCAGGTATCGGTGGGCTCGGCAACGCCGGCTTCAGCGAACATGTCGGGATCATAAGCAATGCCGTAAGAGTTCAGGCCGTTGGAGATCCCCAGCTGATGGCCCTCAGTATCCTGGGTGGTCTTCAGGTTGGCATCGCCGATGCCGGAAACATCCACAACACCGGAAGCGATGTAGTCATCCAGCGGATAGATCTTGTCCATGTACATGGGGAAGTTGCCGCCCAGCTGGAAAATGTCCCACACCTGGTCAGAAGCAACCAGGGTCTTGAGCTTGGTGAAATAGTCATCAAAGGAGTAATACTCGTACTCGATCTTTACGTTCGGGTGCAGGGATTCATACAGCTCGATGGCCTTGATGGTGCGGTCGTGGCGGTCCTGAGAGCCCCACCATGCCATGCGCAGGTCAACTTCTTCATCGCCGGTGGAAGCAGCGTCTGCAGTAGAGGATGCAGTGCTTTCGGCAGTGGAGGAAGCGGTGCTTTCAGCGGCGGAGGAAGCGGTGCTGCCGCCGCAGGCTGCCAGGCTTACGCACATAGCGGCGGCCATTGTGGCTGCAATAATTTTCTTTTTCATATGGTGTTCTCCTTAATGTCAAGCAGTGGAACGGCGGCTGGGCAAGCGATGAACCAGCTTTGCCGTTAACATTTTTTATTCAGGCGGTGTGCACCCCGTCTTTCTTTCAACACTGTCATTATACCTGCTGGAAAGCACCGAAAATACTAAAAAAATATGCAGTTTTTGCTACAAAACACAGTTTTCTTGACTTTCCCCAAAAATAGTGTATTATATATATCCATAATACATAAACCTATTTTCGCTAATTTATGCACAATGCTAAAAGTTACAACTTTATGAAAGGACGTCTTTGCCAATGAGTCCCGAACGCGAACCGATGGAGAACGACTCCAACTCCTGCACGGCGGAAGAATTGGAGCAGCAAACTGTTGATGTTTATGTAGAGCGTGCTCTGCACGGCCCGGTGTTCCGCATGTCTTACGAGCACACCCACACTTATTGCGAAATTTTTTTACCTGAAAAGCGGCACCTGCACCTACACCGTCAACCAGGGCCAGTGGCACCTGGAAGCGGGCGACCTGTTTATTGTGGCTGCGGGCGACCCCCACAGCACCCGCTACGAGGGCAAAACCAGCTGCGAGCGCATTATCGTGTTCTGTAAATCAGATGTACTTGCCGGCATGATGCGTGGCGACCTGACCGAAGTACAGCAGGCGCTGGAGCGTTCCTGCAAGGTGATCCTGAACGCCGAGACCCGCACGATGGTAGAAGCTCTTTTGGACCAGATGCTGCTGGAAAACGACCTGCCGCGCAAATATTCGGAGCAGGTGCTGGAGCTGGAATCACTGCATCTGGTGCTGCTTTTGCTGCGGAATGGCATTTTCAGCCATGAAACCATGTCTCCCAAAGAGGGCTACAGCGCCGACATTGAGCGCGCGCTGAAATACATTGCGCTGAATTACCAGCAGCCCTTAACGCTGGAAGAAGTGGCCGGATACTGCAACCTGAGCCCCACCTATTTTTCCCGCAAGTTCAGGCTGATCACCGGGCAGACGTTCAAAGAGCATGTGAATTACATCCGGCTGCGCCAGGCCACCCAGATGCTGTTGATGACAGATAACTCCATCACCAAAATTGCCATGCTGTGCGGCTTTGGCAGCAGCAACTATTTCAAGGATCTGTTCCGCGCCAGCACCGGGCGTTCCCCCCGTGAATACAGAAAGCACTCCGGGCTGCCCATCCACCCCCACCTGCGGGATAACGGGTAACGCACGGAGTGCCGTAACCAAACCGTATTTTATTGTGCAGTTATTCCAGCGTCATGCCATATTTATCAAAAATGCGGTTGAACAAAAAAGGCGTTGCAATAGCTCGCCAGCCCCGGCGCCACCAGCAGCACCGGCCAGAATACAAAAACGCCCACGGCAAAAAATGCTACCGTGACCATCAGCGCGGCCAGAACAGGCATTACATTGCGCAGTGCCATGCAATGCCCATCTTGAACAGCGCGCCGATGGTGTTATCGCACCGGGCAACCAGCGGGAACAGCATGGTGATAAACAGCGCCCAACAGGCCAGCAGCACTACGCTGGTAAAAAACATTGCCCCCGCAAACACCGAACTGGTCTGCAGGCAGATCGCCAGATCCAGTACCAGAAGGATGCCAACCGCCAGGTACCCCACCCACAGCGCGGTTGCCTGTTTGAGGTTCTGCTTAAAAGAATGGAAAAACGCGGGAATGAGCTGGCCTTCCTGCCCGCGGGCCATCTTTAAGGTAACGTAATACAGCGCCGTTGTGGCCGCACCCGCCGTTACCACCGGCAGGCAGCAGAGATACCACAGGCAGGACAAAAGGAAAAAATCCGCCAAATTGCCGATAAACTTCCAGATTGGATTTTCGAGACTGAAAAATTTCATGATGTGCCCTTCCTGTTGTTGGCTGCATGGTCAGGGGGGCTCCCCTGCCGCTTGCGGCCATTTTTACTTTTGTAGGGCATGGTACCACAAAAAAAGAGCGCCTGCAAGCCCGGCAGGAAGAATGGCTGAAAAAATTTGGCGGCATGTTCAGCAGGAAGCGCTATCAAAAAGTCTGCAATAAAGGCTGCCGCCTGCTTTCCCACGGTGTATAGGTGCTCTGGTGGTATAAAAAACATTGTTGATTCTGCGTTTCAAACACCTATGTAAAGAGATTTTGACGGTGGTTGGAAAGTAAACTTGATCGTATTTTTGCGGAAATGTGTTATAAAGAATATACAGAAGAAAGGAACAAATGCGATGTACATAAGTAAACGACTAAAAGAACTGAGAACCGTAAGCGGTTTTAGCCAAGAAAAACTTGCGGAGCTCCTCGATGTTTCAAGGCAAACAATTTCAAGTTGGGAAAATGAAAGGAGCTATCCTGATGTTCACAATCTAATTATGCTCTGCGACATTTATTCCGTTTCTTTGGATGACCTTATGAAAGGAGATATAGAAACGATGAAAAAAGAAGTGGCCAACACAACTCTAAATAAATCCCCCCAAGATGCAGTACAACTGATCCAAAGCGGCCTGGTTATGATTATAGGACTGCTTATTGCGGTAACTGGTCTTATCATTACGCTAAATGGTGGAAGTACCCTATGGGGATACGGATTGATGATTATTGGTGCTGCCCTTGCTTGCTTCTTTGCCTTTTATGCTGATTATCTAAAACGCAAAAATAAGATACAGACATATAAGGAATTGAGTGATTTTTACGATTATTCCATGAAGTTACTAAATCAAGACAATCATTAGGAAGCAAAAACTATGGAATTATTTGTTAGGGCAATACCGCATAATTCTAAGTGCCGATACGGCGAGCGAGGTGCGGCAGATGCTAAGCCAAAAGCGCAGATAATACTGGATGCTGCAAAGGTGAGCGCCGCCAGTGGCGGAAACAGCGAACCGAA
>ENA-OQCD01000128-OQCD01000128.1-human-gut-metagenome-genome-assembly--contig:-NODE-128-length-19063-cov-4.131812_pt1 | contig 19063 bp, 23 predicted proteins | sample MGYA00242755_ERZ504571 | MGnify/ENA primary metagenome ERZ504571 (study PRJEB26092, sample SAMD00036274) | human gut metagenome | host: Homo sapiens | study: EMG produced TPA metagenomics assembly of...
CGGTTGCAGCTCCCTCAAAGAGGGAAGTCTTTCGACAAGCGAATTCCGGTCTCGCCAAGGGCCCATCCCCGAGGGGCTGCGCCGAAGTGACTGGGGGAGTTCTATTTGCATATTATCTGTTTTTCAGCAGTTCTTCCCGGCTCCTTGCTTTGCCGTAATATCTCCCATAGGGATTATCCAGCGCCTGTGCAAGGGAGACCGGCTTTTCCGGCTCTGGCCTTTGCACCGGCTTTGCTGTGCGGTCAAATGTGAACCCGGCGGCAGGCCCGCCGCGCTTTACCCGGAACCGCATGGCTCAGCCTCTGCACTGGCGGTAGAAACAGCCCCGGCGGTCAGCTTGTTCCACAGTTCTTCGCCGCCCTCAAGCAGGCCGGCGGAGTCCTTGTTCCATGCGCCGCGGATGCCGATATAGTACCGGCTCATCAGCTCCTGACTGGAGCCGCTTTCGCTCTGCACAGCATCAGAAGCGTAATCGCCCAGATCAAGGCCCGCCAGCACCGGCAGTCGGTCCAGCGGTAGACCATGTTCCACCAGTCACTGTCTGCGTCGGACTGCGGCAGGCTGCCGTCGAGGTAGCGCAGGGTGCCGGTGGTCTGCTGGAACCCGGCTGGGTCGTACAGGATGAAGATGGAACTCAGCGCGCCCTGAATGTCGGTGGAAAGCTTGGTGGTGCCTGCCATGTCAAGGTAGGCATCCGAGTCCTCGTTGCCAAAATCCATGGTGTAGAGGTTCAGCTTTACCACCACCTTGCCGTCGCCGTTGCGGTCTTCGCCGTAGGCGGCAAGGGCGTCCTGCAGGGCGGTCTGGGTGGCTTCCGGCAGGTAGTGGGGGGCCACAACGGCCACGTTATAGTCTGCATGGACGGTAAAGAAATACTGCCCGATGAAGTTGTAGCCGAAGAACACCACGATGATGCCGATGATGATGACCCACTTGAGGTTATAATCCCACCAGTTGGCCCAGCGTTCCTTGCGGGTGTACTGGCGCTGTTTGCGGGGCTGGAGGTCTTTGGGGTCGATATCGCGTTCGTAACGGTAGCTTGCCATGGGGCAGTTCCCTCCAAGTTCTGATTTACAGCTGTGCCAGAATGGCCTGACGCACACGTCCGGCAGCTGCTTCTGCTCGGCCTTGCTCATGCCTGCAGTCCGGATGGGCGGCAGCACCTTGATATGCACGCTGCCCGGATGGCACAGGTTGCCATTGTTCTCGAACAGCACGTGCACCGGTAATGGCCACCGGAACCACCGGTGCGCCGGTCTTGACGGCAATGCGGAATGCACCGGCCTTGAACTCACCGGCACCGCCCTCTTCCCCTTTGTAGCGGGTGCCTCCGGGAAAATGACGAGCTCTTGCCGCTCTCCACAATGGCAGTGGCGTCGTTCAGGGCGCGCACGGATGCCCGCAGGTCGTCGCGCTGCACGAACACGCAGCCCAGCAGCTTCATCCAGCGGTTCAGCAGCGGGATCTTTTCCAGTTCTTCCTTGGCAAGGATGCCGTGGGGCTTATCCAGACTGGCCAGCAAAAGCGGGATGTCGTAGTAGCTGCGGTGGTTGCCCACGAACACGCAGGCCGTATCTTTGGGGATATTCTCAAGGCCCTCCACGCTCAGGGAAACGCCGGTCACCTTTAAAATGCCCCGGCTCCAGTGCGGGATATGCTTGTTGACAAGCTCTTCCACCAGCTGCATGTCGCCTGCAGCCAGAGCGCGTTCCGCCCGGCGCAGCACGCCATAATGGACGATCATATAACCAAATAAGTAAATAAACATCGCAATCGTGCGAAAAATGCTCATTGCGTTTTCCTCCCTCCGGCAAAATATGCCATTGTCATTGTATCACACTTTTTGTAAAAAGGGGAGAAATAACACTTTTTTTACAAATCGGAGGATCTGCGGTCTTGCAAAATTGACAAAATGCGGGTATATTTATAGTTGTAAAGCCAGCACAATGGCACTTTCTGCACGAAATGCTTTCTGCCGGCCCAATGGATGAAGAGAGAGGTACCATACGAACATGGGTTTATTTCCTTCCGCAAATGACTTCAAGGCCGGTAAGGGCGTTGAAAAGGATGCTCCCCGCAAGACCGGCGTGGGCCGTTTTTTTGAGCTTGTGGGCCGTGATATGAACGGCATGTTCCTTGCAAACCTGCTGGCCTGCATCGGCTTTCTGCCGGTGATCTGTCTGGTGTACATCGGCTTTCTGGCAAACAGCCTGCCTGTCATGCTGGCAAGCGCGGTGGTAGGCGGCATTCTGGCCGGGCCTGCGCTGGCCGGCATGTACGATACCGTGCTGCGTGCCCTGCGTGACGAAGCCGGTTACTGGTGGGTGACCTATCGCCGTGCCTTCAAGCGCAACTTCAAGGCCAGCATTGCGCCGGGCATCTTCTACTGTGTGGTGGTCACGGCGCAGATCTTCCTTGTGTATTTCTGCTTCAATATGCTGAGCAAGGGCACCAATGTGGGCGTGCCGCTGTGGGTAGCCACGGTGCTGAACCTGCTCATCTTCCAGATGCTGTTCGCCTACATGTGGCCGCAGGTGGTGCTGCTGGATCAGCCCTTCAGCCTGACCGTGAAAAACAGCATCAACTGCATGATCGCGTTCCTGCCCCACGCACTGGCGGCGGCCATCGTGCAGATCCTGTTCTGGGGCGTGGTGATCCTGTGCATGCCGCTGGGCCTGCTGCTCATGCTGATCTTCGGCTTCTGGTTCGTGACCGAAGTATCCTGCCAGATCATCTACGGCGATATTGAAAAGGTGTTCCACATTGAGGAGAGCATCCGCAAAATGAAGGATGCCGAGCTGGAAGCCGCCCTCAAAGAGGACTACGGCGAAAGCACCGACGACACCGAAGAGTAAATTTGAACTTCCGCAAAGGAGGGGTGCTCCATGGAACAACGGAATAATCTGGTTTTGCAGGGCACCGAGACCTTCTCCCGCGGGCAGCTGGACAATGTGGCACTGGACGGCGGTGCACTGGTGCTGGACAGCGTGGCGGGCCGCTGCCTGCAATACGGCAGCTACACCACGCCGGAATTTGCCATGCCGGCCTTCTGCAACCTGAATGTCAGCTGGAACGCCTTTGCGCCCCACAACACCATGGTGGAGGTGCGCTGCCGGGTATATGCCGGAGGAAACTGGACCGGCTGGATGAGCTTTGGCAAGTGGGCACCGGGCTACCCCCGCTGCAGCTGCAATTCCCAGAGTGACGACGGCATGATCTTCCTCATGGGCGATACTGTGACTGTGGCAACGCCCGGCGGCGGCACCGGCGTGCAGCTGCAGGTGAACCTTTCCACCAACGATGACAAGGTCTCGCCCGCAGTGCGCCTGCTGGCCGCGGCAGTGCGGCCGCTGGCGTGGGAAAAGCACAACGGCCACCCGCTGAACCGGCAGCTCTATCTGCCGGAATACTGCCTTTCCGCCCACGATCCCAGCTTTGGGCGCACCATGGATCTGCCGCTGGTCATGGCGGCACTGATGAACTGCTGGGGCGAGGATGTCCTGCCCGAAGAAGTGGCTTATGTGATGGAGGACATGGCCCACAGCACCACCGCCAATGCGGCCTTTGCGGCTGCTGCCGCTGGTTGCTGCGGCTACCCCTGCTGGCAGGCATGGATGGACCTTGCCGACCTGCGTGCCCAGATCCACGATGACTGCTGTGTGGCAGTGCAGGTGGAGCGGCGCATCCGCGGCCAGCGGGACCCGGTGCGGGTCTGGATGGGCCTGCGCGGCTTTGGCCACGACGATGCCGTAATGGCAGATTATGTGCTGCTGAACGACCCCACCGCAGATTCCAACGGCGCAGTGAACTGCACCATGGCACTGGTGGACTTTATGCGTTACTTTACCGGGCGCGCCATCGCCCTGCGGGCAAAACCCCGCGATGTTGCCGCCAACCGTCCGCTGCGGATGCGCTGCGAGCTGGTGCCCGGCGAGACGGCAGACGTTTACTATTTTGAGCAGCGCGGCGTGAAGGACCCGCTGCCGGAAGGCTTTTCCGGCTGGGTGGCCTGTGCGTGCCACGACGGTGTGGCCCACGCCACCACCGCCCACCGCAGCTTCTGCCGGATGGAGCGCACGCCGGAGGGAGGCATCCGCTTCCCGGAAAAGATCATGGCCGCAGGCTGCCGCTGCAGCGTGTATGCAGTGGACCAGACCGGTGCCATGCGCGTGGCGGAGGTGCGGCTGCCAAAGCCGCGCCCCACGCCGGAGCAACCTGTTTCCCAGGCACAGGAAAAGCCGGCGGAATGACCGGCCCGACCCAAAGCCTTTGGGCTATAGATCAAGACATAGGAGGAACACATTATGGCAAAGACGATCATCACTTTGGGACGTGAATACTGCACGGGCGGCCGCTACATCGCTGAAGATGTGGCAAATGCGCTGGGCATCAAGCTTTACGACAAAGAGCTGATTACCATGGCAGCAAAGCACTCCGGTCTTTCGGAAGAAGCTGTTGCCGCCAGTGAAAAACGGCATACTCACAGCCTGCTGTACAGTCTGTACACCATGGGCAATGAGCTGCCGCTGGGCGATCAGGTGTTCATTCTTCAGAGCCGCATCATCAAGCAGCTGGCCGAGGAAGGCCCCTGCGTGATCCTGGGCCGCTGCGGCGACTATGTGCTGCGTGAGCGCAAGGATGTGCTGCGCGTGTTCGTGTACGCCCCCAAGGAGTGGCGGCTGGAATACGCAAAGACCAATCCTCTGGTCAAGGCCAAGGACGAAAAAGGGCATCAAGGACGAGGTGGAAAAGACCGACCGCAACCGTTCTGCCTACTACAACTACTACACCCAGAACCGCTGGGGTGATGCCCACAACTATGATCTGGCCATCAACGCTGCTCTGGGCCGCGAGACCTGCGTGAAGATGATCCTGGACGCAGCCGCCGCCAAGGAGAAGAACCTTGCTGACCGCCCGGGCACTTCAAAATAAAAACAACGATGATTCGTGGGTAGGGTGCTTTTGCACCCTGCCCACGTTTCGGGCAACGGCGACTGTTTTACTCCTTCAGTCACGGCTCCCGCCGTGCCAGCTCCCTCGGAGAGGGAGCCTTTGGCAGTATGATGGAGTTTCTGATTTTGCCAATGCCTCCCTCATTGAGAAAGACTTCCCCCGGCCGGGGAGATGTCACGCAAGTGACAAAAAGGGGAGCGGTGGCATCGCGCAGCGATGACGGAAGGAGTTATTCGGCAGCAGCCTTGCCATATTCCCTGTAACCTCAACATCAAAAAGGAGCAAAACGTGGAAACAAAGCAACCCCAAACCTCTCCCGCCCAAACGCGGGAAAACATTATGGGCACCATGGAGATCAACCCTCTGCTGGTCAAGCTGAGCGTGCCCATGATGATCTCCATGCTGGTGCAGGCGCTTTACAACGTGGTGGACTCGGTGTTCGTGTCCCATGTGAGTGAAAGCGCCCTCACCGCTGTGTCCCTCGCCTTCTCGCTGCAGAATGTGATGATCGCTGTGGGCGTGGGCACCGGCGTAGGCGTGAACGCCATGCTGTCCAAAAGTCTGGGCGAAAAGAACCAGAGCCGCGCCAATGCCACGGCGAAAAACGGCATCTTTCTTTCGCTGTGCAGCTTCGTGGTGTTCCTCGTCATTGGCCTTACCTGCATGAAGCCCTATTTCTATGCACAGACCAGTGATGCGGCTATTGCGCAGCAGGGCATCCAGTATCTTTCGGTGTGCTGCATCTTCAGTCTGGGCCTTTTCACCCAGACCATGGGCGAAAAGCTGCTGGCCGCTACCGGCCGCACCCACCTGAGCATGATCAGCCAGCTGGTGGGTGCCGTGGTGAACATCATTCTGGACCCTATCTTCATCTTTGGTTACTGCGGTGAGGCCCTCAGTGGTACCACCGGCGCAGCTGTGGCAACGGTCATCGGCCAGTTCTGCGGCGCAGGCATGACCCTGTTCTTCAACCTGAACAGGAACCCAGATATCCAGATCAGCTTCAAGGGCTTCCGCCCCAGTGCCAAGGCCATTGGCCGCATCTACACGGTGGGCCTGCCCAGCATTGCCATGCAGTGCGTGGGCAGCCTGATGACCTTTGGCATGAACCTGATCCTCATGAGCTTCTCGGCCACGGCGGTGGCGGTGTTCGGTGTGTACTTCAAGCTGCAGAGCTTCGTGTTCATGCCCATCTTTGGCTTGAACAACGGCATGGTGCCCATCATCAGCTACAACTACGGTGCCCGCAGACCGGGCCGCGTGAAAAAAACCATCAAGCTGGCAGTCTGCTATGCCGAGTGCATCATGCTCATTGGTTTCTGCATCTTCCAGTTCGCACCGGATAAGGTGCTTGGCATCTTTGCGGCCAGTGATGCCATGCTGGCCATTGGCATCCCAGCCATGCGCATCATCTGCCTGCATTTCCTGCTGGCGGGTGCCAGCATCGTGCTCAGCTCGGTGTTTCAGGCACTGGGCAACGGTGTGTTCAGCCTGATCGTTTCGGTCTGCCGGCAGCTGTTCGTGCTGCTGCCGGCCGCATGGCTGCTGGCACAGACCGGCAATGTCAACAATGTCTGGTGGGCCTTCCTCATCGCTGAGATCGTCAGTGTCCTGCTGAGCCTTGGCTTCTACGCCCGCATCAACAAAAACATCATTGCCCCCATGTATTCCCCTGCCGAATGAGGGGCGTGAAAAACTGTCCCTGCAAAGGAAAGGAACGTGATCTCTATGGTAAAAAAGCTCAAATGGAATCTGGTGCTCATGAGTGCGCTGTATCTGGGTCTGGGCGTTTTTCTGCTCATGAAGCCCACCACGGCCCTGAACATCGTGTGCTATGCGCTGGGCGCTGTGGTGCTGGCCTGCGCGGCGGTGCAGCTCATCCGCTATTTTGTGGTGGAACGCGGTGTGTTCCAAAGCCAGCTCACCCTGATCTCCGGCATCATCTGTCTGGCATTGGGTGCGTTCCTGATCCTGCGCAGCGACATCGTGGTGAGTATCCTGCCCATCGTGTTCGGCCTGTTCGTGATCTTTGACAGCATCAGTCGTGTGCAGAACGCACTGGATCTGCGCCGCTGCGGCTATTCCAGCTGGAAGAGCTTTCTGCTGCTGCCGGTGCTCAGCGTGGTGCTGGGCATTATCATGATCCTGAACCCCTTCGGCACCATGGAAACGCTGGTCATGGCCATTGGCATCATCCTGATCGTGGAGGGTTCCATCAACCTGCTCAGCGCCCTGTACACGGTGCTGGCCGTGCGCCGTTTTGCCAAGCTGCACCCGGAGACTCAGTCCATGCTGGAGTCCCTGACCGGTGAAGACCTGAACGGCGACGGCGTAGTCGCTCCGGATGTGACCCGCACTGATGCCGAGGCCAGCGCTGTGGAGCTGGATGAGGTGGACGAGAGCGCCACTGTGGAACAGGAGAACGAGAAATAAACCCTCTCAGGCGCTCCGCGCCAGCTCTCCCGAAGGGCGAGCTTAATGCGCTGTTTTGATGACGTTTTCCTCATACTGTGAAGAAGGTGTACCCTTTCTTCCGCAGGAAAAAGCTCCCCCCTCGGGGGGAGCTGGCAACGCCGTCAGGCGTTGACTGAGAGGGTTTTATACTAACGACTAAGCAAAGGAAAAAGAGAAAATGGAAAAGTATGATCTGATTATTGTCGGTGCCGGCCCGGCTGGCATTTTTTACCGCTGTGGAGCTGCTGCGCCACGGCAGCAAAAAGAAGATGCTGCTGGTGGAAAAGGGCAAGCCCGTGGAAAAGCGCCACTGCCCCAAAGCCGAAGTGGGCCACTGCGTCAACTGCCGCCCCACCTGCGCCATCACCACCGGCTTTTCCGGTGCAGGTGCCTTCTCGGATGGCAAGCTGAGCCTCTCCTATGAGGTGGGCGGCGACCTGCCCACCCTGATCGGAGAGGAGTTTGCACAGGAGCTTATCAACTACACCGACAAGATCTACCTTGAGTTCGGCGCAGACCCCCATGTGGAGGGCATCTACACCGGCGAGGAGATCAAGGAGATCCGCAAGAACGCCATCCATGCCGGCCTGAAGCTGGTGGACTGCCCGATCCGCCATCTTGGCACAGAGAAGGCGCAGCAGCTGTATCTGGCCATCCAGAACTATCTGGCCGACAACGGCGTGGAGATGCTGTTCAATACTGAGTGCGAGAACATCATCCTTGAGAACGAGGAGTGCAAGGGTGTGCTGCTGAAGGACGGCGATCAGGTCCGGCCTGTGTATGCGGATACCGTGGTCATTGGCACCGGCCGCCGCGGTGCGGACTGCTGGAAAAGATCTGCGCCGAGCACCACATTGCCCACAAGCCCGGCACCGTAGACATCGGTGTGCGCGTGGAGTGCCGCAACGAGGTCATGGAAAAGGTGAACAAGGTGCTGTATGAGTCCAAGCTCATTGGCTACCCCAAGCCCTGGAAGAACAAGGTGCGCACCTTCTGCCAGAACCCCGGCGGCTTTGTGGCGCAGGAAAACTACGACAACGACCTTGCCGTGGTCAACGGCCACAGCTTCAAGGAGAAAAAGAGCGAGAACACCAACCTTGCGATTCTGGTCTCCCACAACTTTACCGAGCCGTTCAACCAGCCTATTGCCTACGCACAGAAGGTGGGCGAGCTGACCAACATGCTGGGCGCAGGCCACATCATGGTGCAGCGCTACGGCGACATTCTGGACGGCAAGCGCACATGGCAGAAGGAGCTGGCCCAGTCCAACGTGAAGCCCACCCTGAAGGATGCCGTGGCAGGCGACATTACCGCCGCCATGCCCTACCGCGCCATGACCAACATCATTGAGTTCATCAAGATGCTGGATATGGTGGTGCCCGGCTTTGCCGCCAACGAGACCCTGCTGTACAGCCCGGAGCTGAAGTTCTACTCCAACAAGGTGAAGATGGACGAGAACTTGGACACCAACATCAAGGGCCTGCACTGTCTGGGCGACTCCTCCGGCTGGACCCGCGGCCTGATGATGGCTTCGGTCATGGGCGTGCTCATGGGCCGCAAGCTGGCCGAAAAGGAAGGCTGCTAAAAACGACGCATACAAACAAAACAAAAATCCCGGCACCGCAAGGTGTCGGGATTTTTTAGGTTTAAAAATCAGCCCCCAATGAGCTCCACGGTCTTCATCTTGACCGGGGTGGTGGGCTTATCGTTCCAGTCGGTGCGGACAGCTGCGATCTTATCCACAACATCCATGCCTGCAACCACCTTGCCAAAGGCAGCGTACTGGCCGTCCAGATGAGGTGCATCCTGATGCATGATGAAGAACTGGCTGCCGGCGCTGTTGGGGTTCATGCGCGTGCCATGCTGATCACGCCGCGGGTGTGCTTGAGCGGATTGTTCACGCCGTTTGCAGCAAACTCGCCCTTGATGTTCCAGCCGGGGCCGCCGGTGCCGTTGCCCAGCGGGCAGCCGCCCTGGATCATAAAGCCGGGGATCACGCGGTGGAAGGTCAGGCCGTTGTAAAAGCCCTCGCTGACCAGCTTCTTGAAATTCTCACAGGTGATAGGAGCGGCTTCTTCGTTCAGCTCGATATCGATGATGCCGCCGTCTTCCATAGTAATGCGAACCATAACGCTACAATACTCCTTTTGTGTTGCCCCGCAGCAGTGCGGGAGTGTTCGGCAGAAGGCCTGCCGGATATCTCTTATAGTATACCATAGGTTTTGGGGGTTGCAACGCCGCAGATGCAACGTTTTTGTTAAAATTCATCTTTCATCTCCACCATATCGGCCCAAAAGCGCTTGGGGCAGTGGGTCATGCGGCATTTTTTCGTTGTGGCGGGCCTTGATCTCCAGCGTCTGGTAGAACTGCTTCCACAATGCCTGAAACTGCTGCTCCCGCTCGCTGGGCGGCGGCAGCTCCAGCGGTGCAGCCAGCTCCAGCAGCCGGGCCTTGTGGTCCTCCTGCAGCAGCACAGCCTGATGCACCGCATCGTAGATCATAAAGTTTTCTTCCGGGAACCGTCCGCAAAAGTGGGGCCGCAGCAGCGGCAGGATGTAGTTTTTGGGGTGAATGACGGCGCCCAGCATCCCGTCGTGCTCCTCAAACCGCACAAAGCCCTGAAACTTGTCCACTTCCCAGTCAAGGCTTTTCTTCATCTCATACAGCGGGGCCACGTCCGGGTGGCCGGTGCGCTTTACGGTGCCGGGGCCGAGGGCGAAGGCCAGATGCAGAAAGCGGATGAGCAGCAGCTCTTTGTCCTCCCGCCCAGAGAGGAAATCCCGGCTGACGAGGTACTCTGTCTCGGGGCCAAGCTTTCTGCCAAAGCTGGCAAACACCCGCTGAGCCTTGGCGTGGTCGGTGGGGATGTCCTTGACCGGGTACAGGGTGGAAGTTTCCCGCTGGGGTGTCCACACCGCAAAGGGGATCTCGTGCTGGGCAAAGCTCTCGAACACGCAGCACAGAAAGCCTTCAAAGCTGCTGTCGTAGAGGTACACCACATCCGCATCGTGGAGCCTGCGGGCTTTCTGAACTTGAACATTTACAGCGCCTTCGCCAGACATTGCACCGCCTCCTCCCGCACCATGCGCATGGCTGCGCGCGGTGCCACGCCCTGCGTGATCAAATCGTCCACCGCAGGCGGCGTGAACAGACTGAGCTGTTCGCAGCTGCCGCCGAACACGTTGGGGTCGATGAGCGCCTGCGTGATGCGCTCCCGCCCGGCGGTGCCGCGGCCCGGGTGCGCACCCGCAAAACCCTTGCAGGTGATGAAATACTGTGCCCGCTTGAGCACCACGCCCATGCGCTTCAGCTCGTCCAACCCAAGGCTGGAAAGCTTGCGCGCGTGCCAGATGCGCCGGGCGCTTTTGGGACCGATGCCCGGCACACGCAGCAACATTTCAAAGGGCGCGCGGTTCACATCTACCGGAAAAAGCCCGTAGTGCTGCACGGCCCAGTTGCATTTTGGGTCGAGGTAGGGGTTGAAGCTCTGGTTGGCTTCATCCAGAATTTCGTCTGCCTTGAACTGGTAAAACCGCAGCAGCCAGTCAGCCTGATACAGCCGGTGCTCCCGCAAAAGCGGGGGTTTGGTGTCCAGCGCAGGCAGGCGGGTGTCCTCGGCTACCGGGATGTAGGCGGAGTAGAACACCCGTTTCAGACTGTACTTCTGGTACATGCCCTCAGTGAGCTTTAAAATGTGGTAGTCTGTCTCCGGCGAAGCGCCTACGATCATCTGGGTGCTCTGCCCGGCGGGTGCGAACTTTGGCGCATGGCGGTAGACGGTCAGCTCCTGTTTGCTCTGCGCGCCGGAAACTGCGATCTGCTTCATGGGCCGGAAAATGGAGTGCCGCCCTTTGTCCGGGGCCAGCAGGTTCAGGCTCTGCTCACTGGGCAGCTCCACATTCACGCTCAGGCGGTCGGCCAGATATCCCAGCTGCTGCAACAGTTCCGGGCTGGTGCCGGGGATGGCCTTGGCGTGGATATAGCCCCCAAAGCGGTATTCGCCCCGCAGCAGCCGCAGGGCGGCCAGCATCCGTTCGGTGGTGTAGTCCGGCGTGCCCAGCACCGCGCTGGAAAGGAACAACCCTTCAATGTAGTTGCGGCGGTAAAACTCCACAGTCAGCTCAGCCAATTCCCGGGGCGTGAAGGTGGCACGGGGGATATCGTTGGACTTGCGGTTGACACAATAGCTGCAGTCGAAGGCACAGCAGTTGGTCATGAGCACCTTTAAAAGGCTTACACAGCGGCCGTCGGCGGTAAAGGCGTGGCAGCAGCCCGGTGCATAGCAGCTGCCAAGAATGCCTGCCCGCGCGGTGCGGGATGCGCCGCTGGAGGTGCAGGCAACATCGTATTTGGCGCTGTCGGCCAGAATGGTAAGCTTGTCCATCAGGGTCTGTTCCATGCAGAATACACCTCCAAAGTGGGAAAAGGGTCAAAAAATAAAGCCATGCGCAAAATGCAGATGGCTTTACATCAATTTGTGCCGAACTCCTTCAGTCACGGCTGCCGCCGTGCCAGCTCCCCCGGAGGAGGAGCCTTTGGCAGTACGGGAAAGTTTCCGGTTTTGCCAAGGCCTCCCTCCATGAGGGAGGTGGCTGCGAACAGCGTGAGCAGACGGAAGGGGTTATTACCACTTCGCCTTGGTTTCCACCACGCGGCCGGCGATGTGCAGATGATTCAGGTCCTCGCCCTTGATGACCATTTCGCTGTAGGCCGGGTTGAAGGGCTGCAGCACCACGCAGTTGCCGCGCTGGATATAGCGCTTCAGGGTGCCCTCGCCCTCATCGCCGTAGATCAGCACGCCAAGGTCGCCGTTTTCCAGTGTGTCCTGCTTGTGCACAAGGGCAAGGTCGCCGTCCTGAATGCGGGGCTCCATGCTGTCGCCGCGCACCACCAGATAAAAATAGTTGGAGGGGTCCTTCACACGGGCATACTCCTGACCGTAGTCCTCCTCAAAGGCGAGGGCACCGTAACCGGCCTTTACCGTGCCGATCACCGGGATCAGGCTTTCAGAATAGCTGCCAAAGAACCGCTCTTCCGGGGCGGAAACATTGCTTACCGGGCGGTACAGGCCCAGCAGATAATCTGCTGTGGTGTTCAAAAGCTCGGCAATGCGGGCCACGGTAGACGGATCGGGAGAGGACTTGCCGCTTTCCCATTTGCCGACAGCCTGCTGGGTCACGCCCAGTTTGGAAGCCAGCTCAGCCTGGCTGATGCCCTGCTTTTTGCGGCACTGCTTCAAAAGTTCTGAAAACGACATGGTATATTTCTCCTTTACACCGCGAGGAAATTTTCTTGTGTTTATTATACAACAAAAAGGTGTACTTGTAAAGACCTGAAACAGGCCAAGACCCAAAAAGGTTGTGGTAAATTTTGTTTTTAAGGGCTGAAAGAAAAAATTGCGCCAAAGGCTTGACACCGGCGTGCAAATCTGGTAAATTAAATAGGCATTCGACACGGCGTAAGGCGGATGTCCACAAGGAGAGATGTCCGAGTGGTTTAAGGAAGCAGTCTTGAAAACTGCCGTACGGCAACGTACCGTGGGTTCGAATCCCACTCTCTCCGCCATTTTTTATTGAATAAGTGTAACACACTTGCTCTGGAGTAGTACTCAAGAGGTCGAAGAGGCGCCCCTGCTAAGGGCGTAGGTCGTCTAAACAACGGCGCGAGGGTTCAAATCCCTCCTACTCCGCCAAGAAAAAGCTCGTTGATTCGTTGAAATCAATGGGCTTTTTCCTTTGTAAAGGAAAAAATGCGGCTTGTGGAACAAAAAGGAGAAACCAATGGCGCTTGGCGTTTTGGCAGGTCAGATCACGGTGATCTTTCTGGAAGTGCTGCTGGGTTATGTAGGTGCACGCAGCGGCATCATCAAGGATCGTGACAGCAAGTTTTTGTCGGATTTTATCATGAAGCTTCTGCTGCCCTGCACCATGCTGGCTGGTGCAGCCGTGGACGGTGAGCCGGAGCTGCTCACTCAGGCAGGGGTGCTGTTCGTGCTGCTGCTGGCACTGTTTGTGGTGACCACCGGCCTGTGCCGGTTGAGCAGCTGGCTGCACCACGACACGCCGGGCAAGTATGCGGTGCTGGTGGGCACGGCGGCTATACCCAACTGCGGCTTCATCGGCCTGCCGCTGTGCAGCGCCCTGCTGGGCACCGCGCGCGGCACCGTGTTTGCAGGCATGGCCATGGCCTCTTATAATGTATGGTTCTTTACCTATGTGGTGTGCCTGTTCCGCCCCGGCGAGAAGATCCGGCTCAAGACCTTCATCACCCCCACCAACATTGCCACGGTGGCTATGCTGGTGCTGCTGGCCACCGGCTGGCGGCTGCCCGCACCGGTGCAGCAGTTCTGCAGTGCGGTGGGCGGCTGCACCACCCCGCTGGCGCTCATGATCGTAGGTGTGCTGCTGGCAGACAGCGACATCCGTGCGCTGCTGCACACCGGTTTCCTGTACCGGGTCACCCTGCTGCGCGGCATCCTGTTCCCGCTGCTGTTCATGCTGCTGCTGTGGCTGCTGCCGCTGGACAATGTGCTGCGCACCGGCCTGTCCATCATCGCATGCTGCCCGGCCGGCAGCCTTGCCGCTGTGCTGGCCAAGCAGACCGGCACCGAAGCGACCCTTGCCAGTCAGGCAGTGGCCCACTCCACCGTGTGTATGCTGGTCACAGTGCCTGCCATGCTGCTGCTGACCGGTGCGATGTTCCCCGATGTGAGAAGCTGTAAAAAAAAGCCCCGCTGTCTTTGGACGGCGGGCTTTCTGCTGTTATAGCATAAGGTTTGTGATACCTGCTAGCACCAGCAGGTGCACCGGGTAGAACCAGTAAAAGGCTTTTTTCTGCAGCGGACTGCACGCGCCGCGCTGCCCGTTGTAGAACCAGACCAGCACAAAGGCCAGCGGCGCGGTCAGCTCGAACAAAAACAGCAGCGCACCTGCAAGGCACTGCCGCTTGCGGTCTGCGCGGGTCAGGTACAGGGTGCAGATGATGAGCACGCCGATGGCGTGGTAGTCGGTGTTGACAGCCAGCGCCAGCGCGGCGCAGCCGCCCGCCCACACAAGCCCCTGCCAGCCGGGCAGGCCGTTTTCCTTTTCAAAGCGCTTGAGTCCTGCCATAGCCAGCACGCCCAGCGCCAGCGTCCAGTAAACGTTCTGGTGCTGCGGGCGAACGGTGTGCGGAAAAAGGCAAGGTCAAAAGGCACCTCGCTCAGAAGGCCGAACAGCAGAAGCCGCCGGACGTATTTTTTTACATCGTGGGTGTGCAGAAAGCCCTCCACGGCCAGAAAGCAGAAGATGGGAAAGGCCAGCCGCCCGATATACCGCAGCACACGGTCTGCCGCCAGCAGGGTGCTGACCGGGATGCCACCGCAGCTGGCAGCACCGGCGGCGAGGGCCGGCAGCAGGATACCGGCTTCGATGCAGGAAGCGCCGATGTGATCAATGAGCATGGTGATGCAGGCGATGTATTTGAGCGCTGTGCCGCTGAGTCCACAGCGGACAGGGGCTTTGGCAGTCTCGGTCATAAGGAATCCCTCACTTGATAAAAAATCTACTTTTTGTGCTTTTTAATGATACGGCGCAGGCTGGCAGGCTCCTGCGTCATCCTTGACAAAATACGCCGGAAAGGCGCATAAATCGGGCAAAAATGCTTGACAGAAAAGGCGCGGGATAGTACAATCAAGAAGATAATTGAACTATCTCAAATGAAAGATGAAAAAGATTCACAGAGAATCGGGCGTCTCCGAACCAGTAAAAACGGAAGGAGGCTTTGGGCATGACGCTTTTTTCCTACGAGATTTTTGATGCCGTGGCCCGGCAGGGCAGCTTCAACAAGGCGGCACAGCAGCTGCACCTGACCCCATCGGCCATCAGTCACGCCATTGCCGTAATGGAGGAGGAGCTGGGCTTTGCTCTGTTCAACCGCGGCAAAAACGGCGTATCCATGACCAGCTACGGCGCATCCCTGTATCCCTCTATTCGCGATGTGCTCAACAGCGACGAGGCCCTCAAGCAGAGCATCGCCCGCCTGAACGGCCTGGAAAAGGGCAAGGTGAAGCTGGGCGTATTCAACTCGGTGTGTGCTTCGCTGCTGCCGGGCCTGCTCAAAAGCTTTATGACCCACTACCCGCAGATCGAGATCGAGGTGTATCAGGGCACCTACGACGATGTGAAGGAATGGCTGCGAACCGGTCAGGTGGATATCGCGTTCCTTTCCTCCACCTGCCGTGAAGAGTTCAACCTCACCGAGCTGTTCCGCGAGCCGCTGCTGTGCATCGTGCCGCAGGACTGGCCCGAACCGGAAAACGGCGTGATGACTCCCGCCCTGATGAACGGCCAAAGCTTCGTTGTGCAGTGCGATGCCACCGATGCTGAGATGCGCCAGTTCCTGAAAAAATATAAGATCGGCACCGAGCGCCGCTGCCATGTCATCGACGACCAGTCCAACATCGCCATGGTGGAAGCAGGTCTGGGCATTTCCATCATGCCGCAGATGCTGCTGCGCGACTGCAAGGCTGCGATCAAGATCTATCCCATCGAGCCAGAGGAAGACCGTGTGGTGGGCCTGGCTGTGCAGCGCCCCGCCGCAATGGCCCCGGCAGTGGAACAGATGTTCCACCACATCGTGGACTACTGCAGGCAGATCGAGCTGAGATGAGCCGGACACCTTTATACTATACCATAAAACAGTCTGTGTGTGGAGCATGGACTGTTTTTTTATTAAGAAAGAGCGATTGTATCAGCGTGCAAAATCCGCTATACTTAGAAAAACAGGCTGGTTTTATGCAGAAGCCTTGATTGGAGCAGGAAGATGAAGACCATAAAAACGACGTGCCTTTTGCAAGGCGGCAGCAGCTGCCGTGGCAGGCGTGCTGGCCCCGCACGCGGCGGCAGAGGCTTTGCTGCCGCAGGCCGCACAGGCTGTGGTGGGCAGTGCGGTGCCGGAGGATTACTACTCCTTTGCTTTCCGCAGCGACCACAGCGAAACAGATCTCTCCCACGATTTTTATTATACAGATGCCTTTTTGAGAACACGGCGCTGCAGTACAGCCACAAGCTGGCACTGGCAACGCTGGGCCTTGTGGCGGCAAGTGGCAACACCTACCAGAGCGATGCGCTTTACTGGGTGGAGGGTGAAGCGGGCCGTGAGGACAGCATTGCGGATGCCTACCAGAAGCTTGGCTTTGCCAATGCGGTCTATGCGGGCTACCAGTGCAGCCTGAACACCCCGGTGGATACCGCGGGCTGTGCTTTTGCGCAGAAAACACTGGTACAGGATGGCCAGCGCACCACCATTATTGCAGCCATGCTGCGCGGTGTCGGCTATGGTGCCGAGTGGGCCAGCAACCTGCATGTGGGCGAAGGCGGCGGGCACTATGGCTTTGTGACAGCAGCAGAGCATTTTTTTTGAGGATCTGCAGGACTACCTGAAAAAAAGCCGAGGCTGCAGCGGGAACGCTGGGCACCATCAAGCTCTGGCTGGGCGGCTACAGCCGCGGCGCGGCTGTGGCAAACCTGACGGCGGCGCGCATCCGGCAGCAGCTGCCGCAGATCGCACAGGAAAATACCTTTGTTTACACCTTTGCCGCACCGGCGGCACTGACGGCAGCAGACCGCCCGGATCTGCAGGCGGACTACGACAACGACCACACGGCAGACGGAGGACTGAAAACGGATTGGGATGTAAGCAATATCTTCAACATCATTTCCAGCGGCGATATCGTGGCCCGCGTGATGCCGGAAGAGTGGGGCTACCACCGCAACGGAAACGACCGCTTTCTGCCCTCCACGGCGTACCAGAACGAGCTGGATGATCTGAGCATCATCGAGAGCCGGATGGGAGGCGTGCCGCTGCGGTTCGACCAGCTGGCCACAAAGGAAGATGTGGATTCGGTGATCGCGGCGGCTCTGGCGTTCTGCAAAAGCGCCGCAAATTACCACGAAAAATATGAAGCTGCCTTTATGGATATGCTGCAGTGTGCCTTTACCCTCTCGGAGAAAGAGGCGGCCGAGGGCGTGATCCTGGACGATGAAGCTGTGATGGAACGGCTGCGCAGCATGGAGAACATCCGTAAAATGTCGTGGACGAAGGTGCTGCGCTGCGTGATGACGGCTTCGGCCATGAGCAGACCCATTCTGGAGCAGGTGGGGGCCATCGTGCCGCTGCGGGCGCAGCAGGTGGTGGTGCCGGTGCTGGCGGTGGGTCTGTGCTACGAGGTGGAGAGCGATGTGCTGAGGATGCTGGTGTACTACATCCTCAGCTGATGAGCGTGAACAGCCCGGCAGACAGCGTTCTGCGTGCGGCATTCTGCCACTACCCGGAAAACTACATCACCCTGATGGAATATTACGACCCCGCCGAGCACGGCATGGAAGCCTATACCCGAAATAAAAAAGAGGGGCTGTTGCAAAATAAAAATGCGATAGCAGCTTGCACAAAGGAATAGCGCAAAATCAGAAACCCGGAACCCTTTTTGAGCCATTTTGGCCCCAAAAAGATTCCGGGTTTTATAATTTTCCAGCGCAAGACCGGGCTGCCACTCAAACACCCCACTGGGGCGTTTGTTGCTTCGCAAACGCGAACTTGTGGGCGTGCCTGCCCCAAACCCTGCTTCTTACTATTTGGAAATTACATGATTATGCACCACTGGGTCCACGAGAACTGACGCTCATCGGAGGCATAGAACTATAAAAAGATTGGCCGTTCACAGTGTTTTGAGTCAACCCAATCAAATCGATCAACTGGCTCTCGTTATAGCGCTCTTGACAGTTATCCAGCACAGCGCATTGGCAGCTATATACACCACTATCGTTAGAGACAACTCCCCACCATTCAAGGTCTGCCAAAAGTTTTCCAATCTTCTTGCGGTCAAAGCGTATTTCTTTTTCCAAAAGGGACGAGCAAATTTTGTGGAGCAGACATCGGTTTTTGCTTTAATAGGAGAGCTAATGCTAATTCCTGTCCATGCAAACGGTGAAGCAAAAGACCTCTGCGAACCCAAATGTTCGATGCTTTTTTCATAGCAAATACCTCCTTTTTTAGATAGCTCGTTCACTTAAAATACGATTGATGTCCATTTGAAATTGCGCTCATTCACAATTGTTATGTTGACGTGAGTATATCATATTACACAATAAAAGACTACTGTTATATATCAGAACTTGCCCTTTTTCCTGCGTACGTGCGTACCGACCATGTGCGGACGTACGCAGCGATTGACCCGAAACGCACAATATAGGGGGATGCAAAACAAAAGGCAGGGCACACCGCCACGGTGATACCCTGCCTTTGTTTATTGCTGTTCGAGTTCTGTACCGCCCACCACATTCCCAGACCGAATGGTCGGGCGACATCTTTCTTGGTAGACATTCCTAGGTGTGGAACCGCGGGCTAAGCAACAGCCCACTGGGCTGATTGCTTACTCTGCCGACTGGCGTCGTCAGAGCCGCCCCTGTTCGAGTCCTGTACCGCCACCAAAACAAAAAAATCTCAGACGAAAGTCTGAGGATTTTTTGTGGTGGAGCATTGTCCCACAGCACTCGAACCCAACACCTCTTCACGGGAGATGGTTTTTGGAATCGTCCTGAAGTTGAAATTGAGCACGACCCGGTCGTCAAAAACGTAGACCGAGTTGACAAAGGTATCAATGATCTGCCGCTGGTGT
>ENA-OQCD01000129-OQCD01000129.1-human-gut-metagenome-genome-assembly--contig:-NODE-129-length-19054-cov-1.835315_pt1 | contig 19054 bp, 25 predicted proteins | sample MGYA00242755_ERZ504571 | MGnify/ENA primary metagenome ERZ504571 (study PRJEB26092, sample SAMD00036274) | human gut metagenome | host: Homo sapiens | study: EMG produced TPA metagenomics assembly of...
TCTTCTCTTGTTTCAATACCTGCTACTGCCTGTAGGCGTAGGCATCTTCGGGGAGAATGACATAGTCATTAGCCTCTTTCGTTCAGTGTTTCCAACAATTGTTTACGGACATCTTTTGCTAATTCCGAGTTAAAATAAGCGCGTGTTCCAATGATGACACCAAAACACATTTTTTTCTTGTTTTTCATTTCTAATGGTATTAAAAGTTACGATATATTCAGTTAGTTATTCTGTCCTATTACTTTCTTAACAGCCTCACGCCAGCCACTATACAAAGATTGAAGTTCTTTTTCCTCCATACAGGGAGCGATGCAATTGTCAATGGTACGCATGGCAGCGGCTTCTTGGAAACTGGCCCACTTCTTACGGGCAAAGCCATTCATGACAACAGCCCCCAATGCAGAAGCTTCCTCTATCTCCGAACGTTAATGACGCATGCAGCATATCAGCCTGAAACTGCATCAGGAACTGATTCTTCGTGGGGCCTCCGTCAACACGCAACGCTTTCAGCTCGATTCCTGCCTGCCGGGTCATCATGTCTATCAAATCCTTCACTTGATAAGCAATGGATTCCAATCCTGCACGCAGCACATGCGCTTTTCCAGCATTCAGTGTCATTCCCCAGATGGCAGCTTTAGCATCCGGTTTCCACCAGGGAGCTCCCAATCCGGTAAAGGCGGGAACCAGATAGACTCCATCATTGTTTTTAACCGAAGTCGCCAAGGTTTCAATTTGATTGAACGAGTCCACCAATCCCAATTTCTCCACCATCCATTTGATAGTGGCTCCGGTGCAATGGATATTGCCCTCAAAAGCATAATACACTTTACCCAAAGCCGAGAATCCGACGGATGTAACCAGCCCTTCAGGAGCAGCGACAGCCTCTTCTCCAATGTTAACCATAACAGATGATCCCGTTCCATAAGTCACCTTGCCCATACCTGCCTCAAAACACATCTGACCGGTTAATGCTCCATGGGAATCACCTAAAACACCTGCTATTTGTATCGGAGATTTGAACAAACCCTCTATCGTTGTTTCTCCAAAAACAGCATCACAGGGCAACGCTTCCGGCATCATACTCCGGGGAATAGTGAAGAGTTTCAACAACTCTTCATCCCAGTCCAAAGTATGAATATTAAAAAGCATGGTACGCGACGCATTCGTATAATCAGTCAGATGCTTCCTGCCTTCGGTCAGTTTCCAAATCAGCCAGGAATCAATAGTTCCCATCAACAAATCGCCTTTTTCTGCCAGTTCACGTGCATTTTCCACGTTATCCAATATCCACTTAGCACCACTGGCAGAAAAATAAGGATCGATAAGCAATCCGGTCTTTCGTTGTACCAGTTCGCTGTATCCCTTATCTTTCAGTTCTTTGCAAATAGCCGCTCCCCGCTGGCATTGCCATACCACGGCATGATAAACGGACTTGCCGGTATGTCGGTTCCAAACAACCACCGTTTCGCGCTGATTGGTGATGGCAAGAGAATAAGAAATATCCTTTCCATTCACTTCTTCTTGTTCAAGCAGACAATGTATCGCTTCTATGGTATTTTTTATAGATTTCTTCGGCATCATGCTCTACCCATCCTATCTGCGGGTAGAATTGCTGATGTTCTATATTTACCCGATGCAACAATTCGCAATCTTCAGAGAACAGCATGGCTTTTGTTGCCGAAGTACTTTGATCTATGGTAATTATTCTGCTAATCATACTATTAGATTTAAAAAGGATATGTTTATTTTTTCACGAATTCAAGGGCAGTCTTGCAGATGCCCTCTTTATCCAATCCGTAATGGGCAAAGATTTCATGGGAGTTTCCATGAACCACGTTCTCATCGGGGATGCCGATAATGCGTACCGGAATCGGATTTTCGGAAAGCGTCTCAACCACAATAGCTCCCAAACCACCAAACTGACTATGCTCTTCCACAGTGATAATTCTTCCGGTTTCTTCTGCCGCTTCCTGATGGCTTCCGCATCAACGGGCTTGATGGAAGACATATCCAACACACGTGCTTAATGCCTTTCTCCTGTAACATCAACCAGCTTGATAAGCATGATAAACCGTTTCTCCGGCAGCAATGATGGTCAGGTCCGTACCGTTCAGCAGCATATTAGCTTTTCCCAGAATAAAATCAAAATCATCATTCTCATACACATCGGGAACAGCAGCTCTTCCTACACGTACATACACCGGTTCAGGATAATCTACCAATAGTTTGACCAACTTGCGTGTCTGACGGGCATCACAAGGAAGAACGATATTCATTCCCGGAAAAGTTCTTAATACGGCAATATCATGCAGGCTATGATGAGTAGCCCCCAAAGCACCATAAGCAACTCCACCACTTACTCCGAGTATCTTCACATTATTCTGACTATAAGCCAAATCGACCTTCACCTGCTCCAAGCTACGTGCCACGTAAAAGCAAGCCGGGCCACATACAAACACTTTTTTTCCGCTATGTGCCAAACCTGCTGATATTCCTACCGCATCCTGTTCGGCTATTCCACATTCTACAAACTGTGCAGGTAATTCTTTTGCAAAATCCCCCAAAGTAACAGATCCTCTGGCGTCTGTTGTAACCGCCACAATATCTTTATCCTGACGCGCCAACTCCAGCAAACGTATCTGTAAAGCTCTTTCTGCACGCTATCATATTATTTGCCATTGTTTTCTTTTTCTAGTTTTTCAATTCTTTCGGATATCTCACGAACAGCCTCTTCATATTGTTCGGCTGTAGGCACGCCATGATGCCATTTTGCAATGCCTTCCATATAAGATACTCCTTTCCCTTTTGTAGTATGGGAGATAAGCAAATGAGGCTTTTTATTCGTATAATCAATAGAATGGAAAGTCCGGATGATATCTTCCATCTCATCTCCGTTCATTTCCAATACATCCCAACCGAGGCAGTCCAGCGGTCGCGCATACTCTCCAATGACATGACCTCCTCGGTTGTACCGCTGATCTGCAAACGATTACGGTCAATAATGGCTACCAGATTATCCAATTTATACTGGTTTCCTGCCATAGCAGCTTCATATATAGAACCTTCCCCTTGCTCACCATCTCCCATCAATACATACGTTTTATAATCAGCTTTATCCATTTTGGCAGCCATCGCCATTCCGACACCTACAGACAAGCCATGCCCTAAAGCTCCTGTATTTACTTCAATACCCGGTACCTCTATAGTAGGATGACCGGACAAAATAGACCCGAACTCACCTAAAGTATCGGTTATCTCATGAGAAATAAAGCCTTTTGCCTCAAGAGTAACATATAAAGCCTCCACACAGTGTCCCTTACTCATTACAAAACGATCTCTTTTCGTTTCCTTTGGTTTATCCGGCCAAACACGCATTATATCAAAATAAAGTGCTGTAAGCACGTTAAGACACGACAGATCACCTCCAATGTGTCCTGCTTTTGCTTTATACACAATCTCAACCAACCGTTTCCGATTCTTTTCCGATTGTAATTCTAACGTTTTCAACTTGCATATTATTATCATTTACTTCTTATTCTTTCGCAAATAACGGAATTTAACTGGAAACATTCAATACAAAACGAAAATAAAAATGAAAATAAATTTGATTATATTAACAATAAATACCTATATAATCTATAAATCAGGACAATTAATTTATTCTGCTAACAAAGTTATATCTCTATATAAACAAGACTCTCCGATTGTCTATTTTGTACCCAACAGAACTGTTATAAAAAAAAGAAGCAAACAATAAGGAGAAATAAGGAAGTAAAATCAAAGTTGATAAAAAAAGGTGATCAAGAAATGTATTTTCCAACATTCTCAATCACCCATATTACCTTTGTTTCAGTAAGAATCAGATAACTTCGACCTCTAATTCTTTTTAATCTTTCAAAATCCTCTTCGGTTATAGTACTATCTGTAATAATAGCATTTGCTAATGAAACCGAGCCTAAACTAGCAAAAGCACTGACACCTATTTTTGAACAATCAGCCACCAGATACACTTTACTGGCAGACTCTATCATAGCAGATTTCACGACCAAATCACTTAGACTAGGATAAGTCAGCTTCATATCCGAAGAAATACCGGCCGTAGCCAGAAACAATTTATTAGCGCGTATATCTTTAAATGAATCGGCCGCCATTTTTCCTGTCAAAGAAAGTGTAGGAGCCTTGAATTCACCTCCGGTAACAATCAGATTAATACCATGATTCTCACCTAAAATCAAAGCTATATTCAAAGCATTGGTAATGACTGTCAGGTCCTTATAATTCATTAAAAGCTTTGCGATCTCTGTAGTTGTAGAACCGGAATCAAGAATTATACTGTCCCCCTCCTGAATAAACTGAATAGCTTTCTGAGCGATTTCTTTCTTTTCCTCCAAATGAGTCTGATTGAACAATTGCCCGGTCTTGGCAAACGACCCTACTCCTTTCAGAAACGCACCTCCATGCTCTCTTTGGATATACCCCATTTGTTCCAAGGCTTCCAAATCCTGACGGATCGTTACATCCGTCACATTGAAAATTTTACTAAGGTCCTGAACTTTTGCATGCCCGTCTTCACGAATCAGATGCAATATCTTTACTCTTCTTTGATTGAGTGCCATATTTATTAGATTTAGAGGTTATGTTTTTTACGATATTCCTGAATATCCTTAATGGAAACAATTTTCAAACCGAATTTTGCTGCAATCTCACCTAGTTGGGGAAGACGCGCCATTGTACCATCTTCATTCAAAATTTCAACAAGAGCTCCTCCGGGTTTCAAACCTGCCATTCTTGTCATATCCAGTGTGGCTTCGGTATGTCCATTACGCTCCAAGACCCCATTTTCCGCACCATATAGAGGGAAAACGTGTCCGGGACGAGCAAACTCGGAAGGATTCAGATTTCCTGCCACCAAAGCTTTTATTGTTGACGAACGGTCGAAAGCAGAAACTCCCGTAGTACAGCCATACCCTCTTAAATCTACCGACATAGTAAACGGTGTACCTAGCAATGAAGTGTTTTCTTCTGCCATCGGAGCCAGACCAAGTTCTTCACAACGTGAACGTGGCAGAGGAGCACATAACAACCCTCTGCCATGAGTAATCATAAAAATTTTACAATTTCAGGAGTAATCTTTTCTCCTGAAACGATAAAATCGCCTTCGTTTTCACGATCTTCGTCATCAACAACGATCAATACTTTGCCCTGGCGAATATCTTCCAATCCTTCTTCTACTGTATTTAACATTTTAGTGTATCTAGGGAGTTAATTATACCGCAAATTTAAGCTAAAACAAAAAGAATCGAAAACTATTAGCCTTTTTTATGATAAAAAAATCAATCATCTCCCGTCAGAAGGCTTATCCCATCATTTCACTTCTGTTATTCTAAGAACAATATAAGGAGCATCCGGAATTCTTACTCCCCGATGATGTATATCAAAAACACGATAATCCAATTCCTCCGTTGTTTCAAATATCACAGGATATTCCGTGACAGTCATGGCCCACACATCAATAATCTCCACTTTAAACCGTTTATTCTTTTGCAATTTGTTATAATCTGCATTTTTTACCGGCAGATTAAAAGTCCAGAAACCTTTCACATCTTTTCCCATATTGACCAGATAATAGTCTGGTCCAGCAGTAGAAGTAACCAAGTCACGACTGATATCTGCCATCTCCAACGGATAGGGAGCAGCTTCAAGAATCGTTCTCAAAAAATTTCACACGTTTCCAGCTTTCACCTTTTAAAGATCCCCCTTGCGCCCAAAAGATAGGTTCGTTCCCCTGCTGATAACATTCACCGTGAGTGACATAAATTCCACCCAACAAACCATTCAAAATAAAGCAAGTCATCTGCTGCGGACTTAACCTTCCCCAACGATAAGGTAGATTCCCTTCATACCCAACCTCATCACATATAACCGGTTTGCGATAAATTTTTTCTTAAAGTAGCAGAAGCGGTAGAACTCAGTACCGGTGCCTCATCTTGTATGCTGACATGGGTAAATTCAGGCATCCAATAATCAAAATAAGTAGCCGTCGCTCCATGAATAGAACATAAATGGCGATAAGGATCATTCTCAACCACTGTTTTCGTCAACAGCTTCCAATCGTCCACAGTTTTCGCTTTTACATAATCCCACTCGTTTGCCATAGACCACCATACATTTCTAAAAGAAGCCAAACGCGCAGTAATATATTTAATATAACGTACATTCACCTCATTCGACATAGCATCAAAGCCCCATCTTCCTTTATCATAAGGATGGAAAAGGATCAAATCCGCCTCAATCCCCAAACGGTTCAGTTGGTCTATCCGTTTCTCCAAATGCTGAAAAAAAGCCGGGTCAAATCTGTCAAAGTCCCATTCTTTCCTTTCATTTCCTTCCTTATCTTTTATCGTCTTCTCCATTTCAAAAGGATAAAGCGCAGGCTCGTCTTTCACTAAAGAATAGTTTTTAGGAAACACACACATCCTTACCTTATTAAAATCGGCTTCACCAAACGATTTCAAAGTAGCCTCCTGAGTCGTTTCCTTCATATGTGTCCATGCATAGGCTGTCGTACCCATCGGATAATAACGGGTACCGTCCGCATATTTAAAATTATGTTCTCCGTCCACCAACACCATGCCATGATTATCTTTTCCGGCGGGTACCACTGTGAATGTACCTTTCCGACCATTCATAGCCCCTATACTGGAAGATGTAACATACCTCCATTCCCCGGCGACAGCAGGCATAAACCGTATCCTATAAGTATTCTCACCATCATAAAATCCTTCCACCGTTTTCTTTTCCTTTCCACAAACGAAAGTAGCGGAAAGACGTATATCAAAAGGATTCTCTTTGGTCACCTGTTTAAACTCAACTCAAACCGATCCCAACATTCCACTTTGTCTTGTGCATTTACTTTTACCACAAAACTTAACAGCGTCCAAACAGCTATTACATAAAAATTTTGTACTCATCCTATCATGTTTTAAAAATTATACTCATAAAAAGTTTTTCCGGAACATTTTTCATACTGTGTCAATGAGCACAAAGATAGATTTTACCCTTGAGATTCAAAGGTAAAATCTTACATCAATAAGGTATTTTCTTGCTATTCACCTTCATAAACAGCACAAAACGGAACTTAGTTATTATTTTTATACTCAGTCAAAGTCTGATTAAATGCTTTTTTTAAAACGCCTTGCCAAAGTAACCGGGATCAGAGAAGCCGACGGCAAAAGCAACCTCAGAGAAAGACATACCACTTTGTATAAAAACTTTTTCGCTTTATTCAACCTATAATTCTTTATATATTCTATCGGAGAAATCCCCATGATACCATTCACTTTCCGATTGAATACAGAACGGCTCATATTCATGAACTCTGCCAGATCATTCACCCGCAGCCCCGGATTACTGTAATTCTCTTCCATAAATCCTACCAGTTTTCTGCATAAACAACTCGTCCAAAGGAACAATTTGCGACACAGGATAAGCGATGGCTTCTAAAGGTTCTTTCTTCGGCTGAGCACCATACTTTGACAAAAAAGCCGACTGAAGCACTTTTCTTTGCCTGATCAAGTTCTCAATTCTCGATTTTAAATAATCGCTGCTGAAAGGTTTAGGTATATAATCATCAATCCCTAATTGTAAACCTTGAATACGATCCTCAACAGACGATTTTGCAGAAAGGATAATAAGAGGGATATCACAGGTATTGACATTCTCCTTGATGTGCCTTATCAATTCAATACCATCCATACGCGGCATCATAATATCCGTAATAATAAAATCCGGAATTTCCTCTTCTATCTTTTCCAATGCCATCACCCCGTCGGCAACTCCAACAACACGGTAAGTGCCCGACAATATTTCACATATAAATTGACGCAACTCCGCATTATCCTCCACTACCATCACTTTTACTAAAGTTTCTTTTGTTGCCGGAGGCATGTCCGGCAAAGATGTTTTATCATTTTGTTCCGGTTCCGCCAAGACCGTTTCCTGTTCTTCCGAAGTGTCGTTCAATATATATTCAACATTTTTATCCTGAGCATATATTTCTTTTTCCTTTTATGCAAAACCAGTTTGAATACACTTCCTTTTCTTTACTTCACTTTCGACCTGAATTTCCCCATGCAACATTTTAACCAACTCATTCACCAGCGAAAGCCCTATACCCGATGAAGGCTGCATGTCATTTTCCTTGGACACTGTAGTGAAACGTTCAAAATATGGATGGCACTTTTATCTTTTAGAGATGCCAATACCTTCATCTTTTTACGGCAATCGAAACAAAACTGTCCGCTTTTCCATCACAATCAAGGTAATCGACTTGTTATCAGGTGTATACTTAAAGGCATTGGAAAGCAAGTTAAAGATAATTTTCTCGAACTTATCACTATCTATCCACAAAAAACAAGAAGGAGCAACGTTGTCTGAAGAGAAAAATTTATATTTTTCTCTTCAGACAACAATCGGAAATTATCCATTATATTATGAAGCATGATAATGATATCCCGGTATTCAATAGTCAAGCCCATTTTTTTTATTCTGTATCTTTCTGAAATCCAATACTTGATTAATGAGCAATAACATACGATTGATATTTTTCTGAACCAATTGAAGATGATGCCGGTCCGGGAAGTCAAAGGCTCCTGGGACAACACTTCGGATACCGGACCGGATATAAGGGTTAAAGGAGTACGTAGTTCATGTGAGATATCAATAAAAGAACGTACTTTTATTTCCGCCAATCTTTGTTCCATATTTACCTTATGCTTCAAATAGTAAATATAGAAAAAAACATATCCGATAGCTAAAGATATCACCAAAGACAACAACTAGATAAAAAGCCTTAGCCCAACCGGTTTCCCAAAAGGTGGGTAATACCTGTAAAGTAACCGTTTTCACAGTGTTCATCCAAATACCATCCCCATTGGTCGCCTTTATCTGAAATTGATATTTTCCTGCCGGAAGACTTACAAAACTAACCGAGTTCTTCTTACCTATATAATACCATTGATTATCATCCAACTTATAAGCATACTCGATATCCAAGGAATTAGTATAATCCAACGCAGCAAATGAGATGGTAAAATTCCTCCGCCGGGTAGGGATCTCTAAATAATCCGCATCACTCAATACATGAGACAAATTATCCTCCGAATATTTTATACCTGTCACTACAATAGGAGCTTCATAAGTCTGCTTAACGATACTATCCGGAGAAAAGACAAGCATACCGCCTTCTGTACCCATTAAGATATCCCCTTGCCTGTCTGTAACCGGAAGACATTCACTATAATTAAAAGAACGATTGAAAAAAAGTTTCTCCAAAAGACTCAAAAGATCTGATCGTGCACATCAAACAGAGTGATATCCGTTTCCGAGCCGATCCATATATTATGATTTTTATCTTCAATCAAGCTCTAGCCAACGGAGATGTCTCTTTGCCGAACGACCGGAACCGAAGTTCATCAGATAATAAATTTGACGAAACCAACTTACAAAGGCCACCTCCATAACAATAACAATAGATAGTTTCATCCGTCGTTCGTAAAACAGACATCACATCAGCACTACACAATCCGTCAGTCGCCTGCGGACGAGGAAGGTTAAGATAAAAACGAATATTTTCGTAATCCGAAAAATCAGAAGAAAAAGTGATCAAACCTTCTAATAGTACCCACCAGCAATAGTATGACCGGGTCCCTCCACCATACAACGAATACTGTTGGTACGATTAATAGGAAACCGGACAATTTATTCTCCGCATGAATAAAAACGTATCGCCCCATCTTCCTTTTCCTCAACCAAATTCAATCCGCCACCGTAAGTACCAATCCAAATACGTCCGTTATGATCCTCATCAATGCATGATATTTTATTGTCACTGATGGAATAAGGATCCGACGGATTATTCATATAATGATATACCTCATAATGATAAGGACGATTCCGAGGAACAAGTCTGAACAATCCGTTTTCCTTACTGCCAAGCCATATTGTCTGCGCCTGATCCTTCAGCATGACATAGATTCCACCTTCTGCAAAAACTGTTTCCGTTTGAGCCAGTTCCCCATCAGGCGACAAATAACCCAACAAGTTTTTCTGTGAATCCATAATACGTATAATCCCTTTCTTTGTTGCAATCCATAAATGTTCGTCGCTATCAAACAGAATGATTTTGTATCAAAATAATTGTCCAACTCCCTATAAGTATAGGGACTAGGCGGAAAGAACATTTTTATAAATGAGCGCTGGGATTTGATCCACAAATTATTTTGTTTGTCAACATAAGTTGTTTTAATAATAGGAGAATAAGGTATATGATTCCTTCCCGGTGTAAAATAGACTTTTAGCTCCCGGCTCTTTTCGTCATAATAACTGAATATACCTTTATAAGGAATAGTCCAAACCACTCCGTTAGGATCTTCATAAATAAAGAGTTCATTTTCCGGAGAAGAAGCCATGTATCCGGAAGGAGTATTCAAATATTGTTTCACTCCGGTTTCCGGATCAAGCCGATAATTCCCGGCAATCCGGTAAATATCCATAGAAATCCTTTAGAATCCTGATAGACTTTTCTCACAGCCGCATCATCACGCCCCGGAAGAGAGAAATCATATTTCTCCATCGCCAGTTCAGGGAAACGGCATAGGTACAAACCTTTATCAGACAAAACAGCCAGCTGATTATCTTTCAACACTTTAATTCCGTTTATATGCTGATCTTCTCTTGAAAAGGAACGATGTTGAATTGCATGGTATTTACATCATAATAGGCTAGCCTGCCATTCTGTGATGCAAGAAAAACAAGATTATCCATTGTTTCGAACATAGAAAAGGGATATGAACTAATGGTCCGCTTGCCAAATATGCTAACTCCCTTGTCACTAAATACCCATTCCTCTCCCTGTTTATCTTCAAAGACCCTACTGACTTTCCCCAGTTCCACATCATCAATAGCTGTAATATACTGAATCCCTGAAGAAACAGTACACTCTTTATCTGAAATTCTGAAACATCCTCCATTATTTAAAGTAACCCAAGTAATCCCTTTGGATAAAGGATACAAATTTTCTATTTGCAACGGAGTATTAAAATGTTGTTCATACTGTTTCAGAACATTAATCAGCTTATTTTCACGAATATCATATAAATACAGGCTATGACGATCGTATGCAATCATCCATAAATTGCCCCAAAAGTCCATTGCAACCGTTCTGATCTGAATCTCTACTTTGGTAGGTACCACTCTGTCAGATAAAAAGATTGGTACTCTTACGATCAGATGATAGCTTCTGTATCCATTGACCTTGGGATTCAACATATAATCCTTTGTCTTTAGTACTTCTATATCATCTTGTGATGAGATCATATCTACGATTCGATAAATGTCTGGTGTAAAAGAACAAATAACCCTGACTCCAGCGATATCGTCAATATATTTCTGGATATTCTCTACTGTGATCTCTTTTCCTTTACGTATCAGCTTTCTTGTGATGCTCTCATCTGTTTTTAATCTTGATTCGATATGTTCAATCGGATTGTACTGATGCACAAGTTTAAACTCATCATTAATATCTCTAATTTCGTTCCGATCTCTTTTAATGCAGAACGATATAATAATTTGATCTTTCGGTATTCAAGCATTACATCTTGTACATCAGGTAATTCTAATTCTCTCATATGTCTCACTCCTTACCATGTTTGCTATTCCTATTCTATCACTGTTTCACTTTGTATTCAATAGCATACAATCCGAGTAGTAAGTTCTTAAATACCTAAAAATGGGTAAAAAAAAAATCCGTGCGGAATGCGTTGTGCTATCTTCCACAGACGTTACCTCTATAGTTAACTCAACCCAGGCACCCTCACGGCACATAGAAGGTTCCACTTAGTGCTGCTTTGTTCCCAACCTGACACGGTTCATGGATTCCTATTGCGTGAGACCCAGATATCAACGCCACTTGTAGAGGGCAGCTCTACAGAAAACAGCCCGAAGCAAACCATCACCTCTGCTATAGCGGATTGCAGAAATAGGGTGCCGCTACCTCCCCGGCTAGCACGGAAGCTTTATGACTTGATTATCTTTGGCATCTTTTGCAAGATGCATATTTGATTATACTAAATACTTTTCTTTTGGTCAATAGTTATTCTTATTTGGTTTTTAGATAAATTTTTTTCGTTCCCCGATATCTTCCTCTTCCTTTTACGATCACATATTTGTGACCTTCTTTTTTGACGATCTTGTAATCTTTATTCTTTTTTAAATGCTTTCCTTTGTAATATAATACGATTCCCTTTGGATTCTTATTTTTAGAATCCGCCTTACAATATCTCAAATGAATCTTGTTTACTGGCTGCATTACTGTATATGCCTTTAAACGCACCGTTGCATGATCTGGGTTCAGATCATTCCATTTTCTATGATCATAAAGATAACTCTGTCCTTTTTTTGTTTTATTAACAAAAGATACCCAGTGATAATCATCATTTTCATCAAAACCAATCTTACCAGAAGATCTTAATTTTACTACAACTGCAAACTTGTCTCCTCTCAGAACCTCTGCTTTTCTTGAAAGATCGATCGTATGCGTTCCGGCCTCTCTGATCGTTCCTGTTACCGGACGTTTAACATCTTTGTTCCACTTGTTGGTCTTCCATCTTTAGGATTTCTATAAATCTGTATACTGTATTTGACGTTTGCAGACCAAGTTACCAGATTCACTGCTTTGATCAGTTCTTTCTTCTTTGCACTTCCTTTTTTCGCTGTAAATACATTTGCGAACTTTTGTCCTTTTTTCAGTTTTAAAATTCCAGGATTCGCTGAACCATCATAGAAATAATTGTATTTATACTCTGAGGCTTTCACAAATTGCCCTGCAACAAATTCACAAAGAGATTTATCTTCATAAGAAATATAGGTATATCCATTACTTCCTTCTTGATTTCCCCAACTGTTTTTTACGATCCATGCTCCATCTCTGGACGGTCTGGATCCACTGTTAAAATTATCTCTGCTATAACTATCATCCCATCCAACGATCGCAACAATATGATTTGCTGTCTGTCTGGCACTATTGCAGTTGTATGCCTCATGATTCTTTCCGTAATAGGCTGTTTCTTCCCATGTCTCTTCGGGCGCATGATATGCCATAACTACGGAACCATATTCTATGATATAGGACTTTACTACTGCTGCTTGCGGTGTATCTCCAAGGAAAAATCCATTCTTCAGAATTGCACTGTCTTTTTGTCCCACAGAATCAGATAATCTCCATTTTCCTGTATTAATGGTGCAATATTTTCTTTTGCAAGACCATACCATCCTGTTAGCGACAACATTGCAAGCAGTGAATTGCCACCTGCATATCTCCAATCTCCTGAAACTTTTGTTTTGTCCCCTTTGGTATTATTTAATTTATCGTTTTTTCGATTGTACATAAAATATCCAAAATGTTTCTCAGAAAATCTACATTCGTACTTGCGATTCCTTGTTTGATCAGAGAAGTCTCTCCCATCGATGTAATTCCAAACGCCCAGCATAATTCTGTGTTCCCCTGATCTTTTCACTGATGTTACCTGTCCAAGTTCTGATGAACTGTAATATGAATCCAATGATCTGGCATTCCTCTTTTGGCGTTACAGCTTTGGGCACATCTGGAGATTAATCTTAATATTCAATGGATGATATCCATTAGACTGTGAGGCATAGATAAAAGAAATATTTAAAGAACTTATCATGCCGACACATAAAATAACTACAATAAGCTTCTTAATCCTTTCCATGTTCCTTGTCCCCCTTCTTCCTTCTTCTTATTCTTTAAAAAAATCAGACAGCATCTGACTGCACTCTTCCTCTAATATACCACGTTCTATCTCTACTTGGTGATTAAATTTATCAATCTGTAAAATATTCAATACAGATCCTGCACAGCCCGCCTTTGGATTCATCGCTCCGATCACAACTTTGGGAATTCGTGCCTGTACGATAGCTCCTGCGCACATCTGACATGGTTCCAATGTGATATACATGGTACAATCTTCCAGTCTCCAATCATTAACTTTCTTACTTGCTTTCTGAATCGCAAGAAGTTCTGCATGTGCCAATGTTGTCTTCTTCTTATTGCGCTGGTTATAAGCTCTTGCAATGATCTTGTCATCTTCAACGATCACACATCCGATCGGAACATCTCCGATCGCTGCCGCTTTCTTCGCTTGTTTGATTGCTTCTTTCATGTATTTTTCTTCTTGTGTCACTTACTCTTACCCCTTATATCTATGTCATATTTTTCTTTATTATAACATAGAATGAAGCAAAAAGAGAGTACACGATTGTCAGATTATCAACGTATTGTATCTTATCTGTATGAATATCACCATGGAATCAAGGGTTCCAATTGTCGGTTTTGCCAAAATAGAAAAAACGCCAAAACGTTTGAGGGTCTAATTTCCATGTAAAAACAAATGAACAGGCATTAGAATACAAAATTTATTTTTTATTATTTTCATCAGGGTGCTATGAATGGGATTTATCTTGATACGGTCAAGCGAAATGATGCGATCATTGAATTTAAAAACACATATCCTTTGATCGATGATTTTGATAAAATGGATGGATTCTTGCTGTATTATTCGAATGATCATTTCTTTGGATCGCAGTGGAAGATCATCCGATCATTATACGAAGTTTTGTACCTGTGGAGTCTGCTGAAAATAAAAATGAGAATACTGAAAAAACGGTACCTCCAGAACCTTCACCTGAAACCGAAACACTTTCTGAAACTGAAGCTTCTCCTACATCCAGTCTCTCAGAATACATTGAAGCCCTTCAATTAGAAAAGGATGCGAAAGAATTCACACATCCAAATCCACCAAAGGACTTCGACTGGAAGGAGTATCCCACCTTGCCCATGCCTCCTTCTTATAGCCTTGATCCTAGCATTAAAATCGGACTAGAAGATCTTGATCAGATTCCTGATCTTGATGACAACATAAAGACAAATGGTTTTCTCCTTTTAAATTATGGGAATTTCGGCCACTTAATGCTCGCGAAAGATCAAGACAGTGGCCAACGTTATCTTGGAATTCCTGGAATCTTTGATAACGAAAAAAGCTTTTTATCTCCCGTTTATTTGGTTTTAAGACTTTTATCACGGTGCCGCTAAAACCACATAAAACTGGAACTTTGGTTATTTTATCTTACCGGTCTAAGATGTTACTTAACTGTGCAAACTGTTCTAAGGTTAATGCTTCTCCACGAACAGATGCAGGTAATTCCATCTCTTCTAATGCCTGTGCTACCTGTTCTTTGGAGAAGTTTAAGCCTCCGAAATTTTTTAATTCCATTCTGGAGAGTTTTTTCTTCTCTGGTTAAAAAGATGCACGAATTAACTGGAATAATAATTTCTCATTTGTAACCTTGATCGGTGCGTCTTTGTATTTCGTAAGACGGATGACTGCAGATCCAACTTTTGGTCTTGGCATAAAGCAGTTTGGCGGCACATTCGCTACCACATATGGTTCTGCATAGTACTGCACTGCGAGTGATAATGCACCATAGTCTTTTTGTTCCCGGACCTGACTGCATACGGTCTGCAACTTCTTTCTGTACCATGACAGTAATACTGTCGATCGGCACATGACTTTCAAACAATCCCATGATGATCGGAGTTGTAATGTAATATGGGAGATTCGCCACAACCTTCACTGGTTTCCCACCATTTTTCTCTTCTACGATCTTTGCAATATCGACTTTCAAAATATCTGCATTCAAAATGGACACGTTATCATATGCACTTAATGTGTCTGAAAGAATCGGAATCAGATTCTTATCAATCTCAACTGCCATGACCTCTCTCGCATTTTCTGCAAGATACTGTGTCATTGTTCCAATTCCTGGTCCGATCTCTAACACGAAATCATCTTTGTTCACTTCTGCTGCAGAAATAATCTTCTCAAGAACACGTTCATCAATCAGAAAGTTCTGTCCAAACTTTTTTCTGAAAATCAAAATCATATTTCTGAATTACTTCTATTGTATTTTTTGGATTTCCAAGTTTCACTCTTTATACCTCTTTCATACGATACAATTGTCTTGCATTTTCTTCAGTGACTGCGATCAGTTCTTCCTTGTTGATCCCTTTGATCTGACTGAGCGCTTCTGCTACATAATTTAAATTTAGTGAAGAATTTCTCTTGCCTCTATTGGGTTTCTGGTGACAGATATGGGCAGTCTGTCTCTAATACGATTCTGTCTAACGGTGTATAAGCTGCAACTTCCTTTAATGTCTTTGCATTCTTAAATGTTACAACGCCACCGATTCCAATATAAAATCCCATATCAAGGAATTGCCTTGCCATCTCTTTTGAATAAGAAAAACAGTGAACCACCCCGCCGATTTCTTCTGCATGTAACGCTTTCATTATATCATAAGTATCCTTTGCTGCGTCCCTGCTATGAATAATGATCGGTAATTTTACATCTCTTGCAAGTTCGATCTGTGCTTCAAACCATTTTCTTTCTGAATGCTGCGTTCTGGTTCATCCCAGTAATAATCAAGCCCAATCTCTCCGATCGCAAGAATTCGATCCATTGCTGCATATTTTCTTTTAGTGTATCGATATCTGACTCCTTCAACTCTGCCGTATCACTTGGATGAACGCCGACTGCTCCATACATCATCGGATATCGTGTCACTGCTTCTACAATCCATGTAGATGTTTCCATATTCGATCCTACATCAACGATCGTTCCGATTCCATTGTCCTTCATAGATGCTAACAATTCTTCTCTGTCTTGATCAAACTGTTTGTCATCATAATGTGCATGTGTATCAAATATCATCGTCTCTCTCCCTTTCTCTTCGTTTCTTTAATCTGACTGTATTTCCGTTGACCGTAAGACAACGGATGCTTCGTAAGAAACTTGACATACGGCTGTAACCATAGTCTTTGATATTAAATCCGCTGTGTTTATCTTTTAATTCTAACGTTACCGCAGAAAGATTATCTAAAGATCCGCCATTTTTCTTTACAAAATGAATTACTTCTTCTTCAATCGTTTCTCTGCTTGTCAGTTCTTTAAATTCAACATAACAGTTTGTATCTTCCTGCACAAGCATAAAATTATCCATCTCTTCATCAATTAAAAACACTCAGCTTTGTATATCCATAATTTCGCACATCAAAATCTGAATATTTTGCATTTAATCGATTTCCAATCTTCCCTAAATCTACTGGTGCATTTCCATTTTCACTGATAATATCTGCAATCGTATATGAAATCTCATCCAGTGATGTAACATTCTCTATTTCATCACTTTCCATATCCTCTTCTTTACCTCTGTCCGCTTCATAAATCAGATTTTAGATGGATAAAATTTTATTACATGCTCTTGTCAGTGCCACAGGTGTCTTTGATTCTCCCATTCCGATCACATACATATGTTCTTCTCGAAGTCTCATTGCAAGTCTTGTAAAATCACTGTCACTCGTAACAATGCAGAATCCGTCTACTTTCTTTCCATATAACAGATCCATTGCATCAATGACCATTGCCATGTCTGTTGCATTTTTACCTGAAGTATAAGAAAATTGTTGCACAGGAATAATAGAATATTCTAATAACAACTCTTCATTCCATCCATTTGCTTTGGACCAGTTCCCATAAATTCTTCGACAAGACGGAAATCCGTAGGCTTCCAGCTCCTGAAAAATGATCGGTGCGTATTTAGGACTGATATTATCTGCATCGATCAGAACTGCAAACTGATTCTTTTCTTCTTCTATCATATTCTCCCTCATATCTTACTATTGTTTATAGTTCTTTTCTGTAAAATGAAAAAAAAGGATATATCCTCTCGAATATATCCTTAAATAAATACCAAGCGGGTGATGGGAATCGAACCCACGTGATCAGCTTGGAAGGCTGGAGTTCTACCATTGAACTACACCCGCATATCTTGTTCGCTGTGTTGTGTTTTCCTCAGCGACAAGTAATACTATACCACCACTTTTTATAAATTGCAAGTGTTTTTTTGAATTTTTTTCATTTTTTTGAATATCTTATGATAAAGGGGTTTTGGGGTATATTTTATGATGAATAAGATCTGGTGTTTTATGATCCTTGCAGGACTCATTGTCAGCAGTTTTAATGGAAAGATCACAACACTTTCTGATACCATTCTTTCTTCTTCCAAAGAGGCTGTGGAACTCTGTATTCTAATGTTTGGAATTGTTGGATTATGGTCTGGACTCATGAACATTGCTCTGTCTCTTGGAATTACTACACAACTTCAAAAGCTGTTAACCCCTTTTCTGACTTTTTTATTTCCAAAGCTGAAGAATCAAAAAGCGAAAGAATATATCAGTACAAATATTGTCGCAAATATATTAGGTCTTGGTTGGGCTGCAACTCCTTCCGGGTTAAAAGCTATGGAAGAATTACAAAAAGATAACCCTGACAAAACACCGCAACAAATGAAATGTGTTCGTTCCTAATTCTTAATATATCATCTCTGCAATTGATTCCGATCAATATCATTGCCTACCGAAGCCAATACGGCTCTGTCAATCCATCTAAGATCTTAATTCCAGGACTTATCGCTACTTTAGGTTCCACGATCGTTGCTGTTATCTATATCAAATGGAAGGACCGAAAACGATGATCACATTTCTTGCAAATCTTGTCATTCCTTTATTCATATTTACACTTGTTTTATATGGAACCCTAAAGCGTAAGGATATCTATACCCCTTTTCTTGAAGGTGTCATGGATGGATTTAAAATTGTTCTTGAGATTGCCCCAACTCTGATCGCTTTGTTTTTTGCGATTCAGATCTTTCGTTCTTCTGGAGCCTTGGATCTGATCGTTCGTTTTCTGACTCCTATGGGAAAACTATTAAAAGATTCCTAAAGAAGTTTTACCCGTGATCTTTGCAAAACTTTTTTCTTCTTCCGCTGCAACTGGATTTCCTGCTTGATATTTATAAAAACTTGCCGGGCGGATTCTTTTGGCTGGGTTTATGTCTTCTGTGATCCTTAGTTCAACA
>ENA-OQCD01000130-OQCD01000130.1-human-gut-metagenome-genome-assembly--contig:-NODE-130-length-19032-cov-2.146734_pt1 | contig 19032 bp, 23 predicted proteins | sample MGYA00242755_ERZ504571 | MGnify/ENA primary metagenome ERZ504571 (study PRJEB26092, sample SAMD00036274) | human gut metagenome | host: Homo sapiens | study: EMG produced TPA metagenomics assembly of...
CACGGCTCGTGTGGCGCGGCCGAGTCGCGTCTGTAGAGGAACAGGGTGACGCCGACGATCACGCAGATGGCGATGAGCGCGGAGACCAGCGTCGCATGTCGGTGGTGATCGGTCCGAGCTGGAAGCTGTCCGGCACCGATTGACGATGCCTTTGATGTCGCCACCGAAGAAGAACTGGAACGTGTACTGCAACGCCATGGACAGGCCGATGGTGACGATCATCTGCTGCATGGTGCCGACGTGGCGTCTGCGTAGCGGCCCCCAGACGATTCGTTTTGGATGAAGCCGGTCAGCGCGCCGATGACGATGGCGAAGATGGCGGAGGCGATGAGCGGCATGTGCAGCATCTGCGTGCCGACGTATGCCATGAGGCCGCCGAGCGTCACCTGTTCGCCGTGTGAGAACGACTGCAGGCCAGTGGTGCCGTAGACGAGGTTCATGCCGACGGACATGAGGCCCAGCATCAGGCCGAAGATAATGCCGGAATACAGTTGCTGCCAGATGCGTTTGCCGACATTGGAGCCGTCTTTTTGACTGGCGATTGCGTGGCCGCCGTCGATCCGGATGTGCCGGTCGCGCCTTTCGTGCGTTTGCCGAGCCGGACGATCCAGATGTGCCGGACGTGCCGCTGCCGGTGGAATCGCCCGCCTGGTCGAAACGGACGACTCCGCGCTGCTTGTCGAAGCTGGCTTTCCTGATTGTCACCGTCGCGCTGCTTGCCTTCAGGCCGTGCTCTTTCGCAACGGACGCGTCGATGGTGACGGTGTAATCGCCGTCATCGGCAACGGAAAAACGCCCACTTGCCGTCGGCAGCGGTTTTGGTTTCCGCCGTTGCCTTGCCGGACAGCGTGATGGTGACGTCGGCGATCGGCTTCTTGTCGGCGTCCTGCAGGATGCCGTTGACGCAGCCGTTGCTGGCGGTCGGATTGCATTCATCGACGGCCTGCGCGCCGGAATCGGCTGCGGACGCGATGGCGGGAGGGAGTACGAAAAGCATCGAGAGAACGGCGACAATCGAACAGAGTATGACGATTCCCGGTCGACGATGCCGTGTGAGATACGTTACGGCTGTCATAGGTTTTTCCTCTCTTGTTGTTTTCACAACGTAGGAGAGGAAACAGCTCGCGCGGTTGCGCTCAGATTTCCTGAACGTTACCCGATGACCGCCCGTGTAACGTGAAAATTACGCGCGGCCGAGCCGGTGACAGCTATGCGTGGCCGCCCAGCATGGCGATGCCGAATCCGAGCGCCACGCAGGCGAGCGGCACCGCGACCGTGGCAGCGCCATAGCCCAGGGCCATGGCGAAACGGCGTTTGCGAATCAGCGACAGCACCTCGTTGATCGCCGATGAGAATGTTGAGAATCCGCCGAGGAACCCCACAACGAACGTCATTACCGTGCCCATATCAACCGACTGCGCATAGTACGACATCATGGCGATGCCGGCGCACAGGGAGGCGCGCCGTTGATGACGAGCGTGGCCAGGGGGAAGCTGTGGTTGCCGTCACGGTTCCAGCTGCGTTGGATCGACACGTCAAGCACATAACGGGCCATGGCGCCGATGCCGCCGAACAGGCAGATCATCCAGGTCATCAGCGCACCTCCCCTGTGGTCGGGTCGGCGACGAGCGGGATTTCCGCGGTGACCGGCTTGGTTCGAAGCTGGGCAGAGGTGCGACGGGTTGCGATGACTGCGGCTGCGATTCGATTTTCGGCACCTGCCCGGTCTGCGCGACCTGCTGGGCGACCTGGGCCGCCTGCTGTGCCGCCTGCGCGGCCTCCAACGCGGCCTGCGCGGCCGAATGCGCCGCATCCGCCACCTTCACGTGGCGCACGCCCTGCGCGTCCGGCACGTTGTTCTGCACATTTTGCGCGGCCGGCACGTCCGATTCGCCCGAATCGGCCATGGGGACCGTCTGCGTAACACTCTGCGTAGCCGATACTGCAGTGTCGGTCATCTGGCGTCCTGCACGATGCCGTACGCGTCCGAATCGCCCGAATCGGACATTGAGGATACGGAAGCCGTGGAGGCATCGGCGATCGCGTTACGGACCCGCTTGCGTGTGCCGCGCGCCAGCAACGCCTGCATCAGCGCCACGCCAACCGCGGCCGCGATCAGACCGCCAGCGAAACTTCCCGCAAGATAGCCGAGCGCGCTGCCGAAACGCTGCTCGCGCATGCCTTCCATGGTTTCCAACATCACGCCGGACATCGTCGACAGTCCGCCAAGCAAACCAAGCCCGACGCCACGGCTGACGACCTGCCGCACCCTGCGGCGCAGCCACGACGCGGTCGCCATGTATTCGGTCAGCATCGCAAACAGGAAGCAGGCGAGCATATTCGACACGAACGTGCCCACCACGAACGGCGAACCGTTCACCGACGGCAGCAGCAGGTCCGTGGCACGACGGAACCCGACGCCGACGAAGCCGCCGACGAACACCACGAGATACATCAGACCATCGGCAAGAGGGTTGAATCGCGCCTGCATGCGTTTCATCGGCGCGAGCGGAATCTGCGGCGGATGCTTGGATGCGGCGGCACCGGACGGGCGCACATCCGCGCGCGCCACTTCGGCGACGTCGATCGACTGTGTGGCGGGATTCGGCTCATCACCCGCGTTTGGCGAGTCTGCCGCCCGTTGTTCTTGCGATTCCATCACGTTCCCCTTGTACTTGGCTTTCCGCGGACAGCGTCGTTCCGCCCCAGCCATACGGCAACGAGCTGGCCGCAGGTGCCGTCTTCCTAACCTTGTACGAGTCTACACGTGCATTGCAACCAAACATCGAACATGTCCGATTCGGTGGATAACTGTGGATAACTTCGGGTGGCCCTAGACGTCTACGAATGGTTATGGAAGACAGTAAGGCCGCGTCAGACGGACACGTCGCACAGCCGCCGCATCGCATGCCGTGCGTCGCTTTCGTCCTCGCCGCTGAACAGCACGACCAGATAGTCGCCGGCACGCAGCCGCGTATCGCCATGCGGCACGATCTGCCGTTCGCCGCGACGCAGGCCAATCACCAGACAGCCGTACGGCCAGCGCACGTCACGCATCAGCTTGCCGTCCGCGGTCGCGCCCATTTCCACAGGCAGTTCCATGATGCCGTTGTCGATGCGATTGGCGATTGCCGTCGTGCCGCCTTGCGCGCGCATGTACCGTTCCAGCAGCTCGCCGTAGATCGGTTTCGTACGCAGCAGGTCGGAGACGAGCAATGCGATGAACGCGACGGCGGCGACCGGCAGCATGTGCGTCAATGTGCCGGACATTTCCACGGCCAGCAGAATCGACGTGATCGGTGTTTTCACGGACGCGGCCAGCGTGCCCGTCATCACGCATACCGAGAAAATCGCCACGGAATCGGACGGCAGGTTGCCGAACTGGTGCAACGTCTCGCCGCAGATACCGCCGGCGAGTGAGCCAACCGCGAGAATCGGCATGAAAATGCGCCGGGAGCGCCTGAACCGAAGCTGGTGGAGGTGAACAGCACTTTCGCCACGAACAGCACGCACAGCATGCCCAAGCCGACGCGCGCATGCTCGGCCATGGCGATCAGGTTCGAGCCGCCGCCGAGCACGTCAGGCAGCCAAATGCCGATTGGCAGCGCGAGTGCGATCGCGATCAAAGGGCGGCTCCATGCGGGAAGCTTGCCGTACAGCGTTTGGAAGCCGAGCAGCGAACGGTTCATCAGCGAACCAACCAAACCGGCCACCAATCCCAGCGGAATCAGCCACCCGTATTCGCCGAGCGGCAGTTGGCCGATGGTGCCGAAGTCAAGCACCGGACGCAGGCCGAAACAGTATTTCGATACGAAATCGGCGGTCAGGGACGCGGCGGTGGCGCCCATCAGAATCGCGGGCGAAAAACTGCGATGCACCCCTTCCAAAGCGAACATCATGCCGGACAGCGGTGCGCTGAACGCGGCGGACAGGCCGGCCGCGGCACCGGCGGTGACCAGATAATGCTCCTGCACGTCCTCACGTTTCTTGCCGCGCAGCCGGTGCGATAGGAACTGCGCGCCCGATGCGCCGATTTGGATGGACGGTCCTTCGCGGCCGAGCGAGAGGCCGAAGAGCGATCCGAGCAGGCCTCCGATGAAGCGAACCGGCAGAATCGTCTGCCATCGCATTTTCAGGCCGCAGATCACCACGCCGTTGGTTTGCGGAATGCCGCTGCCGCCGGCCATCGGCTCTTTTTTGACCATCCATGCGATGGCGAGCGCGGCTGCGATTGCGGCGACCGCCCACGGTGCGACCAGCCACGGGGTTTCGCGGATGCGCGCGTAGATCCAGCGCGCGGTGTCGGTGCCGTATTCGATGCCGAGACGGTAGAGGACGACGAGGAAGCCGGAAATCAGGCCGACGAGAATGCCGGCAGCGGCCATCTTCCATTTCAGGTGGTCGAATCGCGGGACCAGTTTGCTGAACCTGTCAAACCTGTCGAACCTGTCGTTAGGCGGCATTGCAGTCATCGCACTCCCCTTTCCGTTCCTCCGCCGCGCACCCCGTCGGTGTGTATGTGATGTGCGTCATACGCGCACGCCATCGCACGCACCATACGCAAAGTGCCGGCAGCACAGGCCCACCGGCACTTGTCATTGACGTTCGTTACCGACGTTCATATCGACGAATCAGCCGAATCAGCTTCAGTCGATCAGCGAGTTGATCTGGATGATGTTGGTCGCGCTGCGGGCCGGTGCCGATCACGGAAATGCGGCAGCCGGACAGTTCCTCAAGACGCTTGACGTAATCCTGGCAGGTCTTCGGCAGATCGTTGAAGTCATGGACCTGGGAAATGTCCTCGTCCCAGCCCGGCATGGACTCGTAAATCGGCTTCGCGGCGGCGAACTCGGCCTGGTCGGTCGGCATATCGTCGCGACGCTCGCCGTTGACGTCGTACGCCACGCACAGCGGGATTTCCTTGAGGCCGGTGAGCACGTCGAGCTTGGTGAGCACGATGTCGGTCAGACCGTTGACCTGGGCCGCGTAACGGTTGACGACCGCGTCGAACCAACCGCAGCGACGCGGGCGACCGGTGGTCACGCCGTACTCGTGGCCTTGGGCGCGCAGCCATTCGCCGTCCTCGCCGAACAGTTCGGTCGGGAACGGGCCTTCGCCCACGCGGGTCACATACGCCTTGGAGACGCCGATTACGCGGGTGATCTTGGTCGGGCCAACGCCGGTGCCGGTGCAGGCGCCGCCGGCGGTCGGGTTGGAGGAAGTCACGAACGGTAGGTGCCGTGGTCCACGTCGAGCATGGTGGCCTGGCCGCCTTCGAACAGCACGGTCTTACCCTCGTCGAGCGCCTTGTTGAGCACCAGGGAGGTGTTGGCCACGTACGGCTTCAGGCGTTCGCCGAGCTTGAGCAGCTCGTCGGTGGTCTCGTCCACGTCGATCGGGCGACGGTTGTACAGCTTGACGAGCATCTGGTTCTTCTGATGCAGGCTGGCCTCGACCTTGTCATGCAGGTGCTCCGCGTTGAACAGGTCGTGCACGCGGATGCCCACGCGGTTGATCTTGTCGGCGTATGCCGGGCCGATGCCACGGCCGGTGGTGCCGATCTTGTGCTTGCCGAGGAAGCGTTCGGTCACCTTGTCGAGCACGCGGTGATACGGGGCGATGATGTGCGCGCTTTCGCTCACCAGCAGTCGGGAGCAGTCCACGCCACGCTTTCAAGGCCGTCGATCTCCTGGAACAGCACTTCCGGATCGACGACGACGCCGTTGCCGATGACGGGGGTGGTGTTGGGGCTGATGATGCCGGACGGCAGCAGGTGCAGTGCGTACGATTCGTCGCCGACGACCACGGTGTGGCCTGCGTTGTTGCCGCCGTTGAAGCGGGCCACGTAATCGACTTTGGTGCCGATCAGATCGGTCGCCTTACCTTTGCCTTCGTCGCCCCACTGAGCGCCAATCAACACGATTCCCGGCATAACGCACCTCCACGATGTTGCCTTGTTTCCGCCGAAAATAGCGTACCGTGAGCCCTCTACTGCGTGGCGGTTTCTCGTCACGCAACAGCGGCATAATGGAAGCATGACTATCGCAACACCTGAACGTTATGCCGAGATGCTGGATGCCGCCCGCCGCGGCGGATACGCGTATCCCGCGATCAATGTGACGAGCACACAAACGCTGAACGCGGCGCTGCAGGGCTTCGCCGAAGCTGAATCCGACGGCATCATCCAGGTGTCCGTGGGCGGTTCCGCCTATTTCTCCGGCCAAAGCGTGAACGACCGTGTGGTCGGATCGCTCGCCTTCGCCGCGTTCGCGCACGAAGTAGCCGCACGTTATCCGAACATCACCGTGGCCCTGCACACCGACCACTGCGCCAAGCAGTATTTGGACGAGTGGGTGCGGCCGCTGCTCGCGCACGAGGCGGAACAGGTCAAGCGCGGCGAGGAGCCGACGTTCCAATCGCACATGTGGGACGGTTCGACGGTGCCGCTTGAGGAAAATCTCGACATCGCCTCGGAACTGCTCGAGAAGTCCGTGAAGGCGCACACCGTGCTGGAAATCGAAATCGGCGCGGTCGGCGGCGAAGAGGACGGCCATTCCGCGGAAATCAACGAAAAACTGTATTCCACCCCGGCCGACGGCGTGCGCGTGGCGGAACGGCTCGGCTTGGGCGAGCACGGCCGATACATGGCCGCGTTCACGTTCGGCAACGTGCATGGCGCGTACAAGCCGGGCATCGTCAAGCTGCGTCCGCGACTGCTGCACGACATCCAGACGGAAGTGTGGAATGCGGCGCATGACGGGCGATTGGGCAGTGCCGAATCAGCGCATGTCGCCTCCTGCGCCCTGCCGGATATGCCGGAAGGCAAGCCGTTCCCGCTGGTGTTCCACGGCGGTTCCGGATCGACGGCCGCGGAAATCGCGGAAGCGGTCAGCTACGGCGTGGTCAAGATGAACATCGATACCGATACGCAGTACGCGTTCTCCCGTGCGATCGCCGGACACATGTTCCGCAATTACGATTCGGTTTTGAAGATCGACGGCGAAGTCGGCAACAAGAAGCTGTACGACCCGCGTTCCTGGGGCCGCGAAGCCGAAACGGCGATGGCCGCGCGCGTGGTCGAGGCGTGCCAGCAGCTCGGCTCCGCCGGTCGCGCGCTGAAGTAAGTTTTCTCTTATGTTCGTGTTCGCCCGGCGCCTACGGGTGCCGGGCGAAGCTGTAATCGCCGGGCTACGACCGCCGGGCGAACCAGAGGTTGATAAGCGAGCCGGCCACCACCAGTGCGACGCCAATCCAGAACGGCATGCCCAACGCGACGCCCAACAGCAGCGTGCTGGAAGCCGTGGAGAACAACGGGGTCGCGTACGAGCCGATCGCCAACGTTTCCATATTGCCGTGCAGCATGCCGTACCCCCAGCATGCGTAGCCGCCGGAAATCGAAATAGCGCACGCAAGCAGCGCGGCATAACCGCCGATGCCGGGAGCCGTGGCGGGCAGGCCGTCGCCCGAAGCGAAGTGGATGGTCCACAGCACGACGGCGACGCAGCAGAAGAAAATCGTCGTACCGTCGTAGCCTTCGGACAGCGACGGTGTGAAAGTCGCGTAAATCGCCCAAATAAAGGCGCCGGCGAGCGCAAGCGCGAACGGTAGGGGGTTGCTGGCGATGTTGCTTACCGCCTCCTGCACGCTAAGGCTTTCGCCGCCGACCGCCATCGCCACGCCGATAGTGGCTACGATCGCGCCCGGAATCGCTTTGACGACGGCACCATGTTTGCGCGATACGGCGGCCGTCATCAGCACCAGCAACGTCGGCCACAGGTAATTGACGAGGCTGACTTCCACGGATTGCGCGTTCGTGGTGGCCAGGCCGATCGACAGCGAAATCGACGCTTCGTACGCGATGAACATGACGCCGCCTGCGATGAGATACTTGCGTGGCGCTTGGCTGATCGGCTTCGGCCGGCGCACGATGAACAGCAGCACGCCGCCGACGGTGTAGATGAGCGCCGACCCGAGCGTGGCGCCGAACGATTCGGAGACGAGTCGCACGAGGCCCGCCATGAAGCCCCACAGCACGATTGCGGCAAGGCCGACAATGGTTGCGGCGTGCGATGTGGCGTGGCCGAGCAGCGGATTGTGAGAGGCGCGCTGGCTGCTGGCGGTTTGGGAATCGTGGGTGTCACTGGCGTTACGGATGTCTCGTGAGTCTCGGGCATTGCGAGACGCTGAATCAGCGGATTCGGCGGGAAGCTTCTGGTCTGTATTCACAACCCCAGCCTACCCGCCACCCATCACGCACCATCCGCCGGCCGTACGGCATCGGAGCGGCAAGCACATGGCGTGAACTGACATCGGCCCGGCATCAAATCGGTGGCGTACGTTTTCTACGATTGTGGTCACCGTGTGTCCACGCAGGTATCTTAACTAAGTTAAAAACCCTTGGAATCGTTGGAATTCCAAGGGTTTCGAGTGGAGCGGATGACGGGAGTCGAACCCGCCTTTAAAGCTTGGGAAGCTTTCGTTCTACCGATGAACTACATCCGCAAGGTGTGCCTTTTGGGCACGAGCCATTAGTCTAGCACGCCATTCCCGCTATATGTGGCAGACTTGTCCGGTTCCGCAAAATCGATTTGCGCTATATGTGGCAGTTCTCCGCGGGCAAGAGCTGTTAGAGGGTACGAAATCGAAGGTATGGGGGCATCTTCGCGAAGGAAAGTGCCACATATAGCGGAAATCACTTTCTCGGCAGTCTCTTATCTGCCACATATAGCGATTTTGGGAGTCGTCAGCACAGCAAGTATGCGTCCGCAGCAACATCAGTACCGGAAAAGGCTGAAAGTCGGGAACCAGCGCGCGGGAGGCTGTGGGGGCGTCAGCGCGACCCTCTTCTGCGCATGGGGCGTTGCGAATAGTCGCGCGAATATCCACCGGTCGAACCCGCCGAACCCGCCGAACCCGAACCGTACGAATCGTAAGCGGAACCATACTGCGAGCCGAACTGCGGCCCGTCATAACCGCCCTGTCGAATGTCGATCGCGGCAACGCCGGTCGTCGCATAACCGCCGGCCAGGTAGCCCGACTGCACGCCCTGCTGCCGCATCTCCTGGCCCATCTGCATGAGCCGCGCAATGCGGTCCTGAATCGGCGGATGCGTGGAAAACAGGCGCGAGAAGCCCTCCGCAGAGAACGGACTGGCGATCATCATCGCAGCCACCGACTGCGTGCCGGCGGTCTTCTCCATCGGCATCGCGGCTGCGCCGCCGGAAATCTTGCTCAACGCGGAAGCGAGCGCTTCCGGATCCTCCGTCAACTTGGAACCGTCTTCGTCGGCGTCGTATTCGCGTGTGCGGGAGATTGCCATCTGTATCAGCGACGCTGCGATCGGCGCCAGAATCGTGCTCAGCAGCACACCCAGCAATCCCAAGCCGCCGGACGCCGAATCGTCGCGGTCGTCACGCGAACGGCCGCCGCCGAAATACATGAGCGAGTAGCCGAGGTACGAGATGACGGTGGCCATGGCGGAGGCGATTGCGGACGCAGAATGTCGTGGTTGTAGACGTGCATGAGTTCGTGTCCGAGCACGCCGCGAATCTCACGTTCGTTAAGCGTCTGTAGGATGCCTTGCGTGCAGCAGACCGCCGCGTGTCGTTCGTTGCGCCCCGTCGCGAACGCGTTGGGGCTCATGGTGGGGGCGATGTAGATGCGCGGCATCGGCTTGCCTGCCTTCGCCGATAGCTCGCGGACGATCTTGTATAGTACGGGGGCTTCCCGCTCGCTCACCTGTCGAGCGTGCATGCTGGCGATCGCCAGTTTGTCGGAAAACCAGTAGGAGACGAACGTGGAGCCCAGGCCGATGAGAATGTAGTAGCCGAGCGTGCTTTGACTGGCGCCGGTCGCCCACCAGATGAGCATGATGACGCCCCACATCAACGCGAACAAAAGCGTTGTTTTCAAGCCATTGCAATGGCCGTGCACCTGCAATTTGCCGTTCATGGCACCAGCCTAGGAATTCAGGCTGGGATTTTGCTGTATACAAGCTGAAGGGTGGATTTGCAACATCTAGAAACATGCCACGCAACGACGCTACAGCATCGGCCATAGACCTATCTGCGGCACGGCGAGAGTCACCCCCAACTTGAAAACGTATTACCCCCCGCATATCCCCCTGAATGCACTGCGTCGAGCGTGCCGATCAGGCTGGTCAGCAAATCGTTGCGGCCGCACGCGTTCGTCAGCACCGCCAGCACGTACGTGCCCGACTGCGACATCACCAGTCCGGCATCGTTCAGCGCGTACAAACCGCCTTCGCCGTTGATCCATCCGGCCTTCGTGTACACGGTGTCCGCATCGCCAAGGGCCGCGTGGATGCAGGAGTTCAGCGAATTCGTCATGTCTCCGGACAGCCATTGCAGCGATTCGGGCGTGATGTTCTGCACCCCCGCCGTTTGCCCGGCGAACAGGAAACCGTATCCGGCGGTCCACAGTTTGGCCATGTCGCGCGCGGAGGTGAACAGGTACCCGCCGCAATCACCCATTCTGGAAGCCGCGCCCGCCTGTTCGGCCCACGTGTTGAAGCAGTCGAGGCCATACGTTTTGTACAGCCAGTCGTAAGACGCGTTGTCGGAATTGCGCAGGACGGCGTCGACCTTCTGGTGGACGGTGGCGGACTGCGCGTCAGCGGATTGGGCCACGCTGTTCAGGTCGACGGTGCCCGTTGAGAACAGCGATATCAGGTATGGCGCCTTCGCCGACGAGGCCGAATAGATCTGTGCATCGGCGTTGTATGCGATCGTGCGGCCGGTCGTGATGTCGGCGAGCATGAATGATGCGGTATATCCGTCGGCTTCGAAAGTGGCGATTTGAGACTGCACGGCGGCCTGCGAATCGGCGCTTAGCGTGAAGCCCTGCGTTGTGATCGTGGCGCTGCCCTCGACTGCGGAAATGCCGTCCAGCGCAACCTGCGTCGGCGACGAGACGGCTTGTGTCTGCGATTGCGGCGCGCTGTTTTTCTTAAGCGCGCCCGACGTGGAGGACGTTTCCGAAGACGTTCCCGAGGACGCCGCTGCGTGGGCTTCCTCTTCGAGATGCACATCGACAAGACCCACGCCCATGGCGAAGCCGATCAGGCAGGCGATCAGCAGGCCCACGACGGACACGGAACAGCAGTACAGTGCCTTGCGCTTGACGTGTTTTCCAAAGTTCATGCCGACTTCACAACCTTAGATTTCAATGCCCGCATCCGTTTGCGATGATATTGCGCACCGCGTTTCACTGGGGTCAGCCTAGCGCATGGACCCGAACTTCGGGGGTAATAGGTCAAACGACCGAGTATGTCCGATTCTGGAGAAACGGGCGGTTGTGCGATCGAAAACGCACGCTACGCGACCAGTCCGCCGAAAATCGACCACTAAAGCGGCAAAAACTAACGCCCTGCACGTCCGATTCAGAGGATCGCGTGCAGGACGTTACTAGATTGCGTTAAAAGGCTTGGAGTTAGGGTGTCAGGAAGTCAGCACTCCCACCCTAATTCCAGCCGGCCCGATTCAGGCATGCGCCAGCGCGCGCATCTGCTCCGGGTCGATGACCTTCTTGTGCTCGCGGCCTTCCTTCGCGCCTTCGGCACGTTCGAACGCGTCGACCTTCTTCCAGCCGGCGAAGTCGATCGGCTTGACACCGCGGGAAGCCAGCAGACGGTCGATGGATTCCGGATCGCGGTCAGCGGCCACGCGACCGCCTTCGGCGGCCTTGGACAGGTCCTCCAGCATGTTGGTGACGATGAGCAGCGCGTCGGACTTGGTGGAGCCGATCAGGCCGACCGGACCACGCTTGGCCCAACCGGTGGCGTACAGACGCTCACGCACCTGCGCGCCCTCGCCGGAGGCTCCGTGGTGATGCGGCCGTCGCCGTTGGCGTTGGCCAGGTGCGCGCGACGCTCGTCGTACGCGATGCCCGGCGCGGTGGCTGGCTTGTAGCCGATTGCGTGATACACGGCCTGCACCGGGTACTCTTCGAATTCGCCGGTGCGAGTCATCTTGCCGTCCGCGGAAGTCGTCGTCTTCTCCACGCGAATCGCCTTGACCTTGCCGTCCTCGCCCAGCACTTCGACCGGAGCGGAATTGAAGTGGATGCAGTACTTGCGATCCGCCGGGTCGCCTTCGAAATCGGTGTCGCCGTCGTCTTCCATGTCCTCGGCCATCTCGCGGATGGTGAACAGCTCCTCGACCATCTGACGGGTCAGCTTGTCCTTGCCGGCCTCCTCGATAGTGTCGTCGTCCAGATCGAAGTCGTCTTCGTTGATGATCAGCTGCACGCCCGGCAGCTTCTCCATTTCGCGCAGCTCCTGCACGGGAGAACTTGGCCTGGGCCACGCCACGGCGGATGAACAGGTGCAGGGTCTTCGCCTTGTTGGCCTTGATGCCTCGTACACGTTGTCCGGAATGTCGGTTTTGGCCTTGAGATCGTCGGCGTTGCGCATGAGCTCGCGCGCCACGTCCATGGCCACGTTGCCGCCGCCGATCACGGCGACCTCTTCGGCATCGAGCGGCCATTCGCGGGCGCGGTCGGATAGCCGTCATACCATCCACGAATTTCGCGGCGCCGTACACGCCGTCCAGATCCGATCCCGGCAGGCCGAGCGGCTTGTCCTCCACCGCGCCAGTAGCGAACAGCACCGCGTCGTAACGTTCCAGCAGCTCGTCAAGCGTCACGTCCTTGCCGAATTCCACGTCGCAGTACAGGTGGATGTCCGGGTTGTCGAGCGTCTTCTCGAGCGCGGATGCGATGAATTTGATGGAAGGGTGGTCGGGGGCCACGCCGTAGCGCACCAGGCCGAACGGCACCGGCAGCTTTTCGAACAGGTCGATGCGGGCCTTGGTGCCCAGTCCCAGCTCTTCGCCGAGCTTGCCCAGCTGGCGCAGGAAAATATCGGAAGAGTAGACGCCTGCGGGGCCGGCGCCGATTACAGCAATACGAAGTTCGTTGGTTTCGCTCATATGTTCCAGCCTAATATATTCCCTGCATTTCCAACAGGGGGCATACGGCACTTTCTTGCGATTCCCTTACTTGCCTCGCAACGCGCAGCCCGGCCCATGTGCCGGCGCAGGAGAACGTACAATCGCAGAAGATCACAATCGGTCCCTCACTAAAGAAGGTCCTTATCGTAAGAGGGTGGGCATATGCGCATTCACATCACGTATACCGGCGGCACCATCGGTATGGTCGAGTCACCGAACGGTCTGGTTCCGGGCGCCGATATGCGCGGCTGGCTGCGCCGGCTGATTGAGGACGCGCATCTGGACCCGAGCTTGTTCTCGTTCACCGAGCTGGACCCGCTGATCGATTCGTCGAACGCGACGCCCGACAATTGGCAGACGATGGCGGACGACCTGCGCGCGCACCGCGATGACGCCGACGCATTCGTGGTGATGCACGGCACCGATACGATGAGCTATTCGAGCGCCGCGCTGTCTTACGCGCTGACCGGTTTCGGCAAGCCTGTGATTTTCACGGGGTCGCAGCATCCGCTCGGCAAATCGAATCGGACGCCACCGCGAACGCACGGGTGCGCTGAACGCCGCGATGAGCGGACGTTTTCATGGCGTCGGCCTGTTCTTCGGCCATCATCTGTTCGCCGGCAACCGTGTGAGCAAATCGTCAAGCTGGGCGTTCGAAGGGTTTTCGGCGCCGTCCACCGGCCCGCTGGCACGTACCGGCACGCCGTGGCATTGGTATGCGGGCGATTCGGCCGGCTCCGGTTGCGGTTGGACGTCGCCGCTGCCCTACTCCCGTCACGATGTGGCCGTGATCGACATGGCTCCCGGCATTTCCGCCGCGCGATTGGCCGCGATGCTCGACCCTCGTCCGGAAGCGGTGCTGTTGCGCGCGTACGGCGTTGGCAATGTGCCGAGCGACGAGCCAGGACTGACCGACGTGATCGCCGACGTGCTGCATGACGGCGTGCCTGTCGTCATCGCATCGCAATGCCAGCAGGCGGAAGTGCTGCTCGGCCATTACGAGACGGGCGACGCGATTGCCCGCGCGGTGCGATCGGATCGGGCGACATGACGCTGGAAGCCGCATACGCGAAGATCATGTTCCTGCTGTCGCAGGGCGTGGATGCGGCCGATTTCGGCATGTGGATGCGCCGGAACATCGCTGGCGAAATCTCGCCCAGCTCGATGTAGCACGGCGCAACGCGGTTCAGCCTAGTTCCGCACGGCTCGTCGCCGCAACCGGCGCTACTCGCGGTCGAGCAGGGCGGTGAGCGCCCACAGGATGCTGACCACGTCGATCGCTCCTGCATGAACGCGCCGACGACCACCGGAATGAGGTTGAACGCGGCCGCGACCATGCCGATAATCGCCAATCCAAGGCCGACCAGCACCGCCTGCAGCATCACTTTCTTCGTGCGGCGGGCGATGGCGATGGCGCGCGGCACGGAGGCGATGTCGTCGTTCATGATGACCACCTGCGCCGATTCGGACGCGGCGGTGGACGTGCCGTCGGTCATGGCCATGCCGATGTCCGCAACCGCCAGCACGGGGGCGTCGTTCACGCCGTCGCCGACCATCATCGTCACCTGTCGGGTCATGGATTCGCCGACCACGCGCTGTACGACCTTGTCCCACGCCGGCTGGTTTTGGTGCGCGTCTTCCGTGGCGTTCTTGACGGCCGCGACCTTGCCTTCGGGGAAGAGTTCGGATTGCACGTCTCGATGCCGACCTCGCCCGCGATGATGCGTGCGGAAGCCTCCTTGTCGCCGGTGAGCATGGACAGTTTCTTCACGCCGAGCCGGTGCAGTTTTTTCAAGGGACGATTCGCATTTTCGCGCGGCACGTCACGCAGCACGATGCGTGCGGCGAGCTTGCCGTCGATCGCCACGTATGCGGCCATTTCGTCCGGTTCGAGAGGTGCGAACAGCGAATTCACCTCCGGCTTCTGGAAGCGCCGGCAGCGGTCCCGGTCGCGATCCGCCAACCGCGCTATCGGCCACAGCACCAGCCGCAATACCGGCCGCCGCACCTGCGCCCAGCACATGCGTGAAGCCGGCCTCGTCGGCCGTCACGTACGCGAAACGACCCACGCGCACGGCATGCCCGTTCACCTCGCCGGACACACCCTTGCCCGACTGTTCCTCGATGTTCTTCACCACGGGGTAATCGCGTCCATGCCCCGGCAGATCGCGTTCGGCGCACAGCCGCTGCCCGTTCTCATAGCGCGCGTACAGTTCCTGCATGGCCTTCTGCCCGGCCGCCGCGATGCCCTTCGACAGAATGTGCACCGAGTAGCCTTCCACCACGCCGGCCATCATCAGAATGTGGTTCTCGTCGTACGGCGAGCTGTTTTCGAACGGCTTCTCGACGCGCACGACCTGCGGCTGCTTGACGGTAAGCGTGCCGGTTTTGTCGAAGAAGATATGCGATACGCGGCCCAAGTTTTCCAGCACGTCCTGCGCTTTGATAAGAATGCCCGCCTTGGCAAGGCGACCGGTGCCGGCCACGTACGCGACGGGAGCGGCGATCAGCAGCGGGCAGGGCGTGGCCAAAACCAGCACCTGCGCGAATCGCAATGGCGTGCCTGCGACGGCCCACGCGATGCCGGCGATCGCCAGCGAAAGAATGGTGAACGGCACCGCCAGCACATCGGCGGTTTTGACGACGGTCGGGCGCGATTCCTGCGCCGACGACACCAGTTCGAGGATCTTCTGATACTGCGAATCCTGCGCCAATTGCGTGGCACGCATCGTCAGCGCGGTCGATCCGTTGACCGCACCCGACAGCACGCGCGCGCCCGCATACACTTCGCGCGGCACCGGCTCGCCGTTGATATTGCTCAGATCCAACGTGGCGACGCCCGACAGCAGTTCGCCGTCGACCGGCACCGTTTCGCCCGGCAGCACGAGGATCACGTCGCCAAGCTTGACCTGGTCGACCGGAACGGTTTCGAAATGCTCGCCGGCCGCGTCGTAAGGCTTGGTTTGGGTGGTGGACTTATTCGTTTCCGCAGCGTTAGGCACATCCACACTGGCGACCTTGCGAAAGCGTCCGCCGTCATGTCGCCCTCAGCATCACCGGCAGTACCGTCCGGCCCCGGCAGCCGCCGCACGTGCACCCACGCCCGGCAACGTCACCACGTGCGCGGTCCGCGGCGCCGCATCAACCAGCGCCGTCAGGTTGCCTTCCGCCTTCGACTGTGCGAATTCCTCAATCGCCTCGCCGGAGGAAATCATCAGCACCACGGCCCACGCAGCCCAGTATTCCTGCACCGCCACCGTCGACGCGATCGCAATAACCGCAAGCAAATCCACACCGACGTGACCGTGCCGCAAATCGTCAATCATGCCGATCACAGTCACCACAATCGTGTACACGACCAGCGCGATCACGATCCACTGCCCGACACCCGGATTGAACGGTCCGAAAGTCAGCGAGACGCCCGCAGCCTCCCACGGACGCCACGAACCCAGCAATGCCAACGGAATCGCGGCAATGATGGCGATCGGCAGCAGCGGAACTTCTTTGCAAATGGAAATGATTCTACGCATGAGAATCTCCTTACGCTCGTATCGGACGCCTTGTTAACCCATCGCGCCCCGCCTGCGCGGACCATCGATACACGGCGTAAAAAAGATATTTCCAGCATAACAGAGCATTGCGATTGCCGCGGTCGTTTGCGTGTGCTTCCGTTCGTCGCGCGCGTTCCGCGCATACGAAAAGGGCCGTGCGATTGCTCGCACAGCCCTTGTTTTCCGCCGTTTTTCGGCTTGTTCAGCGTTTTCCGCGATTACGCGGATTGCGGTTGCGACTTCGCCGTCAGCCTATCGGGTGGCAGCCACCCGTATCGCTGTCGGCATGAACGCCGCACACCGTACGTTGCCGTACGATGCCGCGCATCCGGCTTTACCACAGACCGAACGGATCGAACAGGCCACCGCCGTCGCCGTTGTTGCCGTTACCACCATTCTGGCCGTTCTGGCTGCCGCCATTCTGGCCGTTGCCGTTATCGTCGTTGCCGTTGTTCTGCTGACGCTGTTCCTGCTTGTTGGAGGAGTTCGTCTTGGTCTCTTCCTGGTCAAGCGTCACTTCGAGATCCATGGTGTTGCCGCCGCGCACAACGGTCAGCTTCACCTTGTCTCCCATGGCGGAGGCGCGCACGTAACCGAGCAGCGAGTAGTTGTTGTTCACTGCCTTTCCGTTGAACGCCACGATGGAGTCGCCGGCCTTCACGCCGGCCTTGGACGCCGGGCCACCGTCGGTCACGGCCTGCACCTGGGCGCAGCCGCGGGTCACACCGTCCGCTTCCACCGAGGAGCTCTTGATGGTGATGCCAAGCACCACATGCTTCACGGAACCGTTGTCGATGATCTCGTTGGTCACGCGCTTGACGAGGTTCGACGGAATGGCGAAGCCGATGCCGATGGAACCTGCCGTGCCGGACGAGCTTGCGGTGGAGGCGATGGACGAGTTGATGCCGATCACCTGGCCGGCCGCATTAAAAGTCGGGCCGCCGGAGTTGCCCGGGTTGATGGCCGCGTCGATCTGTACGGCGTTGGTGACGATGGCGTTGTTGTCGTCATCGGTCACGGTCACCGGGCGGTTGAGCGCGGACACGATGCCGGTGGTGGCGGTGTCGTCGTAGCCGAGCGGATTGCCGATCGCCATACGCCTCGCCGACGGCGAGATTGTCGGAATCGGCGAATTCCGCGACTCAGATCGCTCGGCGGATTGTCGAGCTTGATCACGGCCAAATCGGTGGTGGTGTCGGTGCCGACCACCTTCGCGGAATAGACGGCGCCGCTGGCGAGCGTCACCTGAATCTGCTGCGCGCCGGAAATCACGTGGTTATTGGTGGCGATATAGCCCTTGTCGCTGATCACCACGCCGGAGCCCTTGGCTTCGCCGTCGCTGGTCGCCACGTCGATGGCCACCACGGAATCGGACACTTCCTTGGCCACCGCGGTCCAATCGACCGCCGTACCGGACTTCGCCTTGGCGGAACCGGAACCGGACGTGTTGGACTTGACGTCGGACAGCGAGCTGGAGGTCGGCGCATGCACCCAACCGTTGGTGATCGCGGTGAAACCGACGCGAGGCACAGCGCGCCGGACACCAGTGCGGCCACAACGGCGGTGACCACATGGCTGGTCATGCCGACTTCTGCTTGGTGACGACCGGCGTCTGGTTCGGCTGGTTCGGGAAGCCCTGCCCCGGAGCGCCGAACGGATTGCGGTTGCCCGGTCCCGCAGGGGCATGTTCGCGCCGTACTGCGGCTGCTGCTGATTGTTCTGCTGCGCGCCGTTCTGCGCGGACGAGCCGCCAAACGGATTGCCGAACGGATTGCCATTGTTCCGCTGATTGCCGGTCGTATACGGGTTGCCGAAAGCGCCGAAGAACGGCGGACGGTTGTCCTGCGGCTGGCCCTGCTGCTGCGCGCCGTACTGCGGTTGCTGGGCGGTCTGGCCGCTGGCATCGCCAGCCGGCGGCGTCGGCACCGGACCGTACGCGCCGTATTCGGGCGCGGACGGTACTGTTCGGTCGGCGCATCCTGCGTCGCGTTGTTGATCACCGTGCGTTCACCGGCAGCGGAAGCATAATCCGGCGTATCGTCAGCGGTATTGCCTGCCGTGCCATCGCCGCGTCCACGGTAGGAAGGGCGGTGGTGGGCTGCTCGCCCGCGTCGGCACTGCAATCGGTTCGGTAACGGAAGTCTGTGCTTCGTCGGCGACGTTCTCGCTCGGCGTCTGCGGCGCGGTCTGCTGCGTGCCATCCTGCGGCTGGGCGATGTTCTGATCGCTATTATCTTCAGCCATTGTTGCTCCTTATTCGTCTCGCGGCATTCAACATGGTCAGCAATCGTGCCGCTCGAACTGCTATCTAAGAGTAAAGATACCTGCTCTGGAAGTTTCCTGAATGTTTGTTGAAAGTAGCAATCGAATCGCTTGGCAGTTTGCTCCATACGATGCCACCGTCGACCGCCGATGGCGCACCGCGCAATCGGCGCTATCGCATACAGTTGAGAGCATGACAAGCTTGAACGAACCACAGACCGGCGCGGTGGCGCACGAGACCTCAGCGG
>ENA-OQCD01000131-OQCD01000131.1-human-gut-metagenome-genome-assembly--contig:-NODE-131-length-18968-cov-2.108646_pt1 | contig 18968 bp, 25 predicted proteins | sample MGYA00242755_ERZ504571 | MGnify/ENA primary metagenome ERZ504571 (study PRJEB26092, sample SAMD00036274) | human gut metagenome | host: Homo sapiens | study: EMG produced TPA metagenomics assembly of...
CGGCCTGCCAATCATGCGATTCGATCTGAGTGGTGAGCGGATTCCACGTCAGACCCATGCGGTTGGTGACGAATTCGCGGGAGACGGCCACCCAATCGACATCCGGGCATGCGGCCAAATGCGCGCCGAACGTGCCGGTAGCGCCATTGATCTTGCCGAGATATTCCTGAGCCCTGACCTTGTTCAGCTGGCGGTTCAGACGGTACACGTACACTGCGAGTTCCTTGCCAAGCGTGGTCGGTGTAGCAGGCTGGCCGTGCGTTAACGACAGCATGGCCTTGTCACGGTATTCCTCAGCCTTCTGAGCCAAATGGTCGACGATGGCCTGACGCCCGGCAGCCACACATTCTCGATGCCGTTTTTCACGCAGCGGGCGATGGACAGGTTGTTGATGTCTTCGGACGTGCATGCGAAATGTACCAAAGTCTTCAGGCCGGTCAGCTGGGTGTCGTGGCCAAGCACGTCGGCGGCCTTGTCGAGCTGGTCGTCGATGTAGTATTCCACGGCCTTCACATCATGATGGGTCTTTGCCTCATGGGCGGCGTGTTGCGCGATACCCTCGGCGCCGAACTCCTCAGGAATGGCGCGCAGGAACGCCTGTTCCTCATCGGTGAGCGGCTTGACGCCGGGAACGATGGTCTGGTTGCCGTTGCCCTCGAAACCGTTGGCCAGCAGAATCATCCATTCGACTTCGACGCGCATGCGCTCGCGGTTCAACGCAGGTTCGCTCAAATATTCGACAAGCGGAGCGGTCTGCTGATGGTAGCGGCCGTCAAGAGGGGTCAATGCGATTGCAGGGGAGATATCAGTAAGCTTCATAGACTACAGCATACGTTCAGCCGTAAACGAAAGTTGCGTATCTGTCCGCTCGGTGGATGGCTTTCATGATGTATGCCGTGATACCGTTCTTGTTGCGCCGTGGCTGCAGTGTTTTCTCATTTGCTCATGCGCCCTTCGAAATACATGACTTCCTGCAGATCGCCGTCGATGATCTCATCGAAATGCCGTTCGTGGGTGTTCACTGCGGTGGATCCCATGTCCGTTGCGTTCTGGTATGCGGCTTGGTGATATTTGAGCCAATGCGTGATTTCCTTGTTGTCTGGAGCGTCTGTGACGGGAGTGCCTGCGAACGTTGATTCCTGGTTGCTGCTGGATTTGCTTGCGGTGCCGCGTACGGTCAGCCAATGGTCGGAACTGGGGTTGGCGGCGCCATCGAGGGCCGCCACGAGCTCGTCGTCCATTTCCACGCTGGTCACCCATGTTTTTTCCGGAATCGGATGATTTGGCGACGGGGCGACCCGGCGGTAACCACATGTTCGATGTCATAATCGTTCTTTCAGGTCCGAGGCGATGGTGGCGGGCAACGATGCCACCTTGCGAATGTCCGATCAATGCGACGGGCTCATTGGATTTGATGCCGGCCTGTTTCATGGCTTCCTGCACCATTCGCGCACTGTCCGCTTCCATGCGTTGCTTGCTGTCCGAACTCATGAGTTCGACGTTTTTGCGGCCACCCAAATGGAGAATCGTGCTTGCCGTCTGTGCCTGGAATGGTGACGAGCCATGAGTTGGTTCCGTCGGATTTACGGTATTTGGAGATGGCGATGGTGCCGTAGTCAAGTCCGCTGTCGAGATCGGTCTTGCCGAGACGTTCCTCGGCAAGACGTCGAAGATCCTCCATGGCCTCTCCGACATTATGCGATTCACGCACCACTTCGGTTTTCGGATGGACTTGGGTGACGGTGAGATTGTTGCCCTGGATCAGGTTGTAACCGCGCGACGATGCCTTGGAGATGGTGCCGGCTGCATGGTTGACCTCATCGGTACGCAGCAGGCCTTTGGCCTTGCCGTATCCGCTGACCGCGGCGCCGGCCGCGCTCATGATGCCTTCCTGCGCCCAATCCAACGAGTCCAGCAGATATATGGGATTGGATTTGCCCTCATTGGTGGATCCCATCACATATCCCAAGGCGGACATGGCTGCGCCGGCGAGTATCGATTCCTTCGGGAACGATGTGATCGCCACTTGCAGCAGTTCGTTCAGTGTTCTTCTGCCAGCGTCGTCGACCTGGGAATATAACGATTGCGCGCGAATGATCAGCGCCGATAGCTCAGACAATCTTGCCGCCATGGCTCCCAGCGCGCTTGCATGGGCGTCACATTGTTTCGACGAGCTGGTCGTATGGCAGTTCGATGTGATCCGTGGCATTGCAATAGGGGCTTGATCCGGACAGCGAGGCGATGGCCACGCGCATAGGGGTAGGAGGAAAGCTGAAGCTCAATGCCCGGACTGAATCATGGGCGCGGTTCAGAGCGTCGGCTTGATGGCTGAGGGCTTTTGCCGCGCGCATTATATGCCTCGGTTTCCTCCGTGGAGTATTTTGCATCCGCCGCTGACTTTGGCGGTCACTTCCCAGCTCATGCCGCACCTACTGCCCATAGGAGACGCAAGGTGGCGTTGATCGAATCCCGTAGCGTCAGGGATTGCTTGCGTAACTCATCAAGCCGCGCGCGGTATGATTCGGCGGCGGTTCCTGTCCAATCGGGCAATGAACTGGATGCGAGCGTGGCGTCAAGATCGTCAAGATGTTTCGATATGGATGTGAGCTTGGCATTGACGAGCAGTTGGGTGGTTCGCACGCCAGCACGGCAATGGCATGGCATGCCTGGCGTTGAGGCCAAGGTGTTGATGAGGTTGAACCCCAGTCCGGGGAATAAACGGATAGGTGATTGATGCGTTCATAGCTATATTGGAGCACATCGGGCGGTTGCCCAAGCCGGCGAACAAGGCTTGTGGTCGGAGGACGGGCGAAAAGCACGATGTCGGCGTGTCATCGTTGAAAAATCAACAAAAACACGCGACATGCCTGTGGATAACTTCCTGAAATAAGCCCCCTTACCAGGGTTTTGCGGGCGAAGACGTTTGGTTGGAATCCTGCTTGGCCGCCGAACCGGAATCATCGGAATCGGACTGGGCGGACTGTGCGTTCTGGGCCAGAAGCTCCTCCACCTTCTGACGCTGCTCGTCAGTCAAGGTTCCTCCGTTGCTTGGCCTCCATCGGTGACGGATTGCCCACCTTCGATGGCTGTGTCGGCCTCGGTGCCGTCGGCATGCTGCATCTCTTCGATTTTCTTGCGTATGGATTCGGTCAGTTTTGCCGAAACTTCGGCATTATGCTCGATGGATGTGCGTACGTTTGGCAGCAGCAACATGCCGGCCGCGCCAGCTTCACGGAATTGCGTGTCGGTCTGCTGCTGTTGGGTCTGCAATTTGTCGAAATCGGCGTCTTGCTGTTGGCTGGCTTTGATATTCGCATTCAGACTGTCCGTGGCCTGGTTGTAGTTGCTGACGGATGCGAGATTCACTATGCCAAGCACGCCCACAATAACCGATATGGCTGCGATGACGGCGATGGCGATGCGAACGGGCAGCGATGCACGCGCTGTAATGGTTGTGCTCACAGCAGCCTCCTTGATTGCGTGATCCATGCCCCGGCCTCGAACGTCAGCAGCAGCGCTAGGGCAATGGCGAACGGCCAGACCATGGCGACGGTTCTTGTGCGTTGCTTGGATGTCTGCGTGACACGCCATTTGCTGGATGCCTCTTTGGAATCCCCGCCACTCATGGTCGTCGTGGCATTGAGCTGGATGGCGGTTCCACTGAGCTCGTCGGCGATGGCGTTCATTTCGTCGGCATTCATACGGGACACGCCAGGCTCGCCGGTTTCCGGATCGGTGACCCATTGCGTGTCGCCTTCCTCCACGCCATCGCGGTCACGGGGGATATTGCCTCCCCCGCTCGCTGCCCACGGCGACGGTGAACGCATCGGAAAGGTAGCGTCGCAACGATGAGAACGTTCGGCGTGTTTTCGACGAGGTCTGCTCGCCATCCGAAATCAGGTACAGCACGATCGCATCATCGGGGATGCTGATCGTGAATCGACTTGCATGTGAGCAACAACTGGTCAATCGGCACATCCAAGGTCGAACCGGCCGAAATGGAAGTCGATTCCGGTGCAAGCGTGTCCGCCCAATTATCGATCGCCTTCGAATCAGGCGTCAACGGAACATCCAACGTTCCCGAAGCGCCGAATCGCAATGCCGCGAAACTGGAATTCGGATACATGGCGGCAATATCCTTCACCGCCTGCTTGGCAACATCCAAGCGGCTGAGCTGTTCGTCGGAACCATACTGCGCGTCCGCGACCGCCATGGAACCGGTCACATCCACCGCCACCACCACATCGGTGGTGTTAATCGCACGGCTGTTCGTGGACGAGACGATGCTTGGCGTCAATGCCATGATGGCCACCAGCGCACAAATCATCGATCGTCTTGCGCAAGCCCAGACGGTTTCATCGCTTTGGCTGCGTCTACGGATATGAAGCACAATCTGCGCGACTGCGCAAACCAGCATGATCACGCAGATCGCCGTGCCTAAAGGCCATCCCAAAGCAGGGGAGAGCGTCAGATTGGTCATCGCCTCAACCTCCAAGCCAAGAGCAGCCAAATCACTATCGCCACTGCCAATGCCAGCGTCCACCATCCGGTGCGTCCGATATTGCGGCCTTGCTGCTTGCCGCGCTGTCATGGTTGCGCCGCGATTCGATTTGCTTGACCAGCTCAGCCACGGAAGCGCCGTTCGATTGCGTGAGAAACACGCCGCCATGCGATTCGATTTCGGATTCGAACTGTTTGGTCGTCTGTTCCGATTCGCTTTGCTGCGGTCCAGAGAACAGTCCGTCCACGGTGATTTCCGCCTGTTTGGTCAGGTCAAGAGCCTCCTGAAGCGTGTATGTCGGATCTCCGGAAACGACATTGTCGGTGGCGAGCACAATGGAAGCGGCACGTTGACGGGATGCGGTCTCGGCGTTGGAACTGCCGTAGGCGAAACCTGGCAGCATGGCTGCGCAACTCACCACGCCGTCGCCGATCAGGGAAGTGGCCTCTTTACGATTCTGCGTACCTTCCAGCCAGTCGGAAATCGCTTGGTAATCGCTGTCTTTCATCTTGTCGATATCATCCTGCGACTCGACGCCTTTCAGTATCGTGCTGGTCTTGTCGAGCTGTTCGGACACCAATTCGTAATCGTCGGTCAACGGAAACACGGTACGTGACGTGGAATTGAAAATGCTCAATCCGATGCGCTCGCCCTTGAAATTGTCCACCAATGTGCGGTAGGTATCGATCACTTCGCGGTCGTATGGCAACGCCGAACCAGATACGTCCAAGCACAGCACGATGTCGCGGCTGCTCGCACGCTCTCTCCCTCATCCACGGTGCTGGGGCGTGCCACCAGCGCTATCGCCAGCACCAGTGCCATCACCAACAGAACGACGGCGGCACGTGACATGGTGCGCCACTGCCGAAATAATCTCGATGCGGTTTCGGTGTTGAGATCGTCATCCAAACTGAACGTCCGCACGGATCCTGAGTCGTTATGCCTGCGTTTTGCGGACGCCAATACCATGATGGCGATGACGGCCAATGACGCAATCAGGCCTGCAAGGCCTACCCACGGCCAGTGCCATGACAATTCCATTCATCGCCACCTTTCCACAAGATTGGCAACCCACTCTCCAGCCTGTTCAACCGTGGCCTCTCTGGCCGTGTGATTGCGTTCGGCATCCGCGAATTCCGGCGGATACAATGCCTCGATGGTCTGCCTGAGCAGGGTGAGCCCATGCTGGTTGCCGGTCGTGCGAGGTGTCGCTTCAATATCGGTGAGCGTCTGATTGCGCACGTCGCTGCCGGTGGCCGTGGAGACGAAATCTCTGGCGATCGATGCGAGCAGGGCGAACGCTTCCTCTCTTCCGAGATCGCCGTTGGCATGACGGTCCACCACATCGTTGATGCGTTCATGCCATATCGACGTGCCCGTCGATGCGTCGTGACGTCCGCGATTGGTTTTCTTCGTTGGCTTGAGAGTTGGTTTCGACAGCCATACCACCAAGACGACAAGTGCCACGGCAAGGATGAGGCATACCGCGACAACGATGCCCAGCCCCGTTTCGATATGAATCGGGTCCAGTGTGTCGAAATCGTTGCGAGACAAGGCGATGTGATTCATGCTTTGCCTCCCAAGGTGAGTGAGGACGGTGCTTTGAGCTGATTGCGTGTGGAGCGAGATAGGGATGCGGATACCATCCGTACGAATTCCCGGAACATACGTTCGCTTGAATCGGCACGGATCACTGTGGAACCGCAACGATTCAGCTCATGTCTGATGGACGCGGACAGATATTCGCGATGCGTGCGAACCTCCTGCGCCGTTTTGCCGGTGCGCAGGAATGCCGGAATGCGGCGGTCGCTGCCCGCGTCGAATACGTCGCGCGCATGGCTATTGTCGAACGGATTAATGGTTGCGACATCGATGAGCACCATCGGATGGGTCCTTGCGATCCTGCGAATGGACTCCACATGACGTTCCTTAAGTGCGTGCTCATCGGTGGCGATCACCACCAACGCATCCCCTGTCGCGAATGCGACGGGCGTACTCCAGCAAAGCGTCGATATTGCGAGGTTTGTTCCAATCACGCTCAGCGCAATTGTCCCAACGTCTGTTCGAATTGCGTAAGTCCGCCATTGAATGGCACACGGGTGATCGAGCCTGAATCGCCGAATACTATGGACACTTCGTCACCACGACGCAGGCTGAGCGCCGCGAACATGCATAGGGCGTTGGCTGCGACCTGATGAACCTGTTCGCCGGAAACGCAGGTACCGGTCATTTCCTGTCCGACATCGAGCAAAAGCCAGGCGCGTGAAGTGGATGGCGTTCGCGCTGCACCACCATGGGGCGGCCCACACGGGCGCTGGTCTTCCAATCAATCCGTTTTGCCTCGTCTCCAGGCTCATAGATGCGGATATCCATGACATCGTCGGCGCCGAAACGCTTGTCTGATGCGTGCGCACCCTCAAGAATACCGAGCGCCTTGCGAACAGTCGGCAGGCTCAACGTGGTTCCGAGGGCTTCGATCTTACTGCGGATCGGATCTTCGGAACGAATTGCGTCGATCATGGAACGGGAACCGCCTGAACGATCGAGTCCACGACCTGATCGCTGGTGACGCCGTCGGCAAGGGCCTCGAACGTGAGCAGGATGCGGTGGCGAAGCACTTCATGTGTGAAGGCTTTGACGTCTTCCGGAATCACATAGTCGCGGCCTTGCATCAACGCGTTGGCCTGTCCGATGCGAGTCAGCGCGATGGACGCGCGTGGCGAGGCTCCGAGACGCACTAGTGTGGACAATCCCTGCACCGGCTTGGTGCCGGCTCCTCGGGATGTGGCAGTGATATCGACCGCGTATTTCATGATTGCGTCGGACACATGCACGCGACGGGCCGCGGCGCGCAGGAATTCGACATCGCTGATGGACACGACGTCACCGGTGAGCGTTCGTGAATCAAAAGTGTCGGAGCCGCGGTGGGTGAGCATGGTGAGCATGCGCTGTTCCTCCTGCGCGGTCGGATACGTCATGACGGCTTTCATCATGAAACGGTCCATTTGCGCCTCAGGAAGGTTGAACGTGCCTTCCTCCTCGATTGGATTCTGTGTAGCGATGACCATGAACGGTTTCGGCAGTGCGATGCACTGGCCGCCGATGGTGGTGGGCTCCTTCGGCCATGGCTTCAAGCATGGCGATTGGGTTTTGCGTTTGAACGGTTGATTTCGTCGAGCAGCACGAAGTTGGCGTGGATCGGGCCGATCTGCGTGGAGAACTTCTGCGTCGCGAAATCGAAGACCTGGGTGCCCACCAGATCGGATGGCATCAGATCAGGCGTGCATTGCACTCGCTTGAACGATCCGGACACGGAAGTCGCCAGCGTCTGCGCGGCCGTGGTCTTGGCCAGACCCGGTACGGATTCGATGAGAATATGTCCGCCTGCCACCAGCGTGGTGATCAGCGATTCACGCAGGTTGTCCTGTCCAACTAGGGTCTGCGCGAAGCGTGCGCGGATGCACGTGCGAGCTGTTTCGCCCGGTTGATGTCCTCTGGGGGCAACGTGCTCGGTTTGGTGACGGCCGGCATTGGAACGGGGGTTGGTGTCGGTACCGGATTCTTCGGAGGGAATAAAGCCATAGTTGCTACTGTAACGGGTCAAGCTGACGGGAGGGACCAGTCCACAGGCTTCTCGCCTGCGGCGATGAGCGCTTGGTTGGCGCGGGAGAACGGTTTTGAACCGAAGATCCGTATCGCGCGGACATAGGACTCGGATGAGGTGAGGCGATAATATATGCGTTGGTGAGCAGCGGTCCCAGCGTCTGCGCCTTGCGCCCCCATAGGATGGCGACCAAGGGTTTGATGCTGCCATCGGGATTGCGGCGGTTGTTAAGCGCTTTGATCGCCGCGTCGGTAACGATCTCCCACCCCTTGTCCTGATGGCTGCCGGGCTTGCCCGCTTCGACGGTCAGGCATCTGTTGAGCAGCATAACGCCTTGATTCGTCCAAGGCGTCAGATCGCCGTTCGTGGGCATGGGTACGCCGAGGTCATCCGTCAGCTCCTTGTATATATTGGTCAGACTACGAGGAATGGCTGGACATCGGGCGCACGCAGAAGCTCAGTCCCACCGGATGACCGGGGGTTGGGTAGGGGTCTTGGCCCACGATAAGCACCTTGATGCTGTCGAATGGGATGGTGAAGGCGCGCAGAATGTTCGCGCTGGCGGGAAGATACCGGCGTCCGGCTGCGATTTCGCCTCGAAGGAAATCGCCCATGCGGTGCACCTGTGGCTCGACCTCGGCGAGGGCATTCGCCCATCCGGGCTCCACGAGATCTTTCAACGGCTTGATGTTCGATTGTGTCATGCATCTTACTGTACGACGTGTTGCGGTCCTGATGACAGGGGTGGTTTGGTTTTTCACGGGATGGTTTCACGAACGTTCGGAATAGGGGGTGGGAATGCGGCTCGATTGTGTTCTGACTGAGGTGGTCGGTACACTTGGCAGATAAGTGTGTGAGAAACGAGGTTTGCAATATGGCTAAGCAGGACAAGGAGACCTACGATCCTACGAGAAGGATGTGTACGACAATCCTCCGGCGGGACCTATGGGTGTTCACCGTGGCGCGCGTTCCGCGGCGTCCCGGGCCATGCCGTACGTCATTGTCATCATTGTGGCGCTGCTTGCTGGTTTGCTGTTCTGGAGCATTTATTCAGGTGAGATCAACAATCTGAAGATGCCGTGGTCGTCGCAGGAGAGTTCGACTACTTCAAGTGCCGAAAAGAGCAAGAGCGGCGAGAGCAAGTCCAAGTCCCAATCCGACTCCGCTTCCGGCAATAAGACGGACGCATCCAATGCCGATTCGCCGACCGACTCGCAGCAAAATGATCAGAACGCCGACCAGAATGCCGGCCAGAATGCCGAGCAGACGGATAACGCCACTGCGCAGCAGGCTGTGAACACGGGTACTGAGGTTCGCGTCGTGAACGCGACGAATATCACCGGTTATGCGCAAAGCAAGGCCGACGTGCTGACCCAAGCCGGGTATACCAGTGTTTCTGCCAGCAATCCGACGGGAAACGTTCCTTCGCAGACCGTGGTCTGGTATCAGAACGAGACCGATAAGGCGACCGCCGAAAACGTCGCACAGACGCTGGGAATTTCGAATGTGCAGCAAAGCGATGGACTCGTCACGCCAATCGTTGTGGTGTTGCTTGACTGAAAAACGCCGTGAAGCGAAACAAAAAAGCCTTGTTCTTTTCCCCAAGAACAAGGCTTTTTTGTTTTCCTTGGAATTCCAACGTTGATGGCTTATTTAGACGAACAATTCTTCTTGCTTACAGCGCAACTGGCGACATGGAGTTTGGCACTCTCGGCCTGAGAGTGCTAATCTGCCAGTTAGCACTCGAGGAGCGAGAGTGATAACTGGCAGCTGACGGCTGGTGCGTTCTTCGCTTCGAAGGTGGGAATAATACCGTGTAGCCATATGTGGAGGAACAATGGCAAAGATCATTGCATACGACGACGAAGCTCGTCAGGGAATGCTCGCGGGCCTCGACAAGCTCGCTGATACCGTCAAGGTCACCCTCGGTCCGAAGGGCCGCAACGTGGTCCTCGACAAGACCTACGGCGCTCCGACCATCACCAACGATGGTGTCTCCATCGCCAAGGAAATCGACCTGGACGACCCGTACGAGCGCATCGGCGCCGAACTGGTCAAGGAAGTCGCCAAGAAGACCGATGACGTCGCTGGCGACGGCACCACCACCGCAACCGTGCTCGCCCAGTCCCTGGTGCACGAAGGCCTGAAGAACGTCACCGCCGGCTCCAACCCGATCGCTTTGCGTCGTGGTATCGAGAAGGCTTCCGAAGCCATCGTCAAGGAGCTTATCGCAGCTGCCAAGGACGTTGAGACCAAGGATCAGATCGCTGCTACCGCAACGATTTCCGCCGCCGATCCGGAAGTCGGCGAGAAGATCGCCGAAGCTCTTGACAAGGTTGGCCAGGACGGCGTCGTGACCGTTGAGGACAACAACCGCTTCGGCCTGGATCTGGACTTCACCGAAGGCATGCGTTTCGACAAGGGCTACATCGCTCCGTACTTCGTGACCAACGCCGAAGATCAGACCGCAGTGCTCGAAGAGCCGTACATCCTGCTGACCTCCGGCAAGGTGAGCTCTCAGCAGGACGTCGTGCACATCGCCGAGCTGGTCATGAAGACCGGCAAGCCGCTGCTGATCATCGCTGAAGACGTTGATGGCGAGGCTCTGCGACCTTGATTCTGAACACATCCGCGGCACCTTCAAGTCCTGCGCCGTCAGCTCCGGGCTTCGGCGATCGCCGTAAGGCCATGCTGCAGGATATGGCCATCCTGACCGCGCCCAGGTTGTGTCCGACGAACTCGGCCTCAAGCTCGACTCCGTCGACATGTCCGTGCTCGGCACCGCCAAGAAGGTCATCGTCTCCAAGGACGAGACCACCATCGTGGCCGGCGGCGGCTCCAAGGAAGACGTGGCTGCCCGCGTGGCTCAGATCCGTGCCGAAATCGCCAACACCGATTCAGACTACGATCGTGAGAAGCTGCAGGAGCGTCTGGCAAAGCTGGCTGGCGGCGTGGCCGTCATCAAGGTCGGCGCTGCCACCGAAGTCGAGGCCAAGGAACGCAAGCACCGCATCGAAGATGCCGTGCGCAACGCCAAGGCCGCCATCGAAGAAGGCCTGCTGCCGGGCGGCGGTGTCGCTCTGGTCCAGGCTGCAGCCAAGGCCGAGAGCGATGTCAAGCTCGAAGGCGACGAGGCAACCGGTGCCGCGATCGTGTTCCGCGCCATCGAAGCCCCGATCAAGCAGATCGCCGAAAACGCTGGCCTGTCCGGCGATGTGGTGATCGACAAGGTTCGCTCCCTGCCTGACGGCCAGGGCCTGAACGCAGCCACCAACGAGTACGAGGACCTGCTGGCCGCAGGCGTCACCGACCCGGTCAAGGTGACTCGTTCCGCTCTGCAGAACGCAGCTTCCATCGCTGGACTGTTCCTGACCACCGAAGCCGTGGTGGCCAACAAGCCGGAACCGCCGGCAGCCGCTCCGGCAGCTGGCGCCGACATGGGCTACTGATCGAAAGACCGGAAGCTTCCATAGGCTCAAATAGCTGATATGAGGCCCGCTTCCCGATGGGGAGCGGGCCTTTGCTTATCTGGAAGGCGCCTTACGCGCGCTTTCTACTGCGCGAACAAACGCGACGCCTGCATTTCGGTCTCCGAATACAACGTGGAGGCCTGCATCAATGCGCGCTGGATTGATTCAAGCGACTGCTCCATCTGCTGCTGCGCGGCACGCCACTGTTCGGCGACCGCTGTGAACTGCGTCGCAGCCCCGCCGCGCCAAACGCTCTGCAGATTGTTGAGATTGCCGTACATGCCCTGCACGGCCTGTCGGATGGATTGGATGGAGGCGTTGACGGCGGCGCTCGAGGACTGAATCTGCTCGCTGTCGACTTGATACTGTGGCATGTGCCGGTCCTTTCAATGATGATTGGTGTGTTTCTCCATGCGATCGCGGTTGGCGCAACCGGACGGTACAGTGGATGCTATGTCATCAGTGAGCGTGTGCAACGAAAAAAACGGAGCTGTGGTCGGAGAACATATGCATTTTGGGTTCCGTCGGCGTGTCGCGAAACGGCGGCAGAACGGCAAAAGGTTGGAATATCGCGATTTGCATGTTGCTGGCGAGCGTGCTGGGTTTGTGTTTGATGCTGTGGATAACTCCGCCGGTCCATGCGGATGACAGTGCCGGATTGGGCATTACAGCCACGGACGACATCACCGACACGCAGAATCTGCTCGGTTCGAATGTCTCGGAGATCACGGACGCCATCAACCAGACGAAAAAGGAGACCGGCGTCACCGTCCGTTTGGTGTATCTGGACAGTTTCAACGCCAAGGGCAAGCCGGATAAATGGGTGAGCGCGCTGCTGGAATCGTTGAACCCGAAACCGAATACCGTGATGTTGGCGGTTGCCTCGAATGACGGTAATCTGGTGGTGGCCGTGTCTTCGAACTCGGAGGAATGGCTGAAGAAGAAGTCGACCGTCGACGCGCTGTCCGATGCCGCGCAAAAACCGTTGATGGAAAGCGATCCGGACTGGGCGAAGTCCGCGACCGACATGATGAATCAGATTTCGGTGCAGAAAAAGACCTCGACTTCGTCGCGGACCATATGGATTGGCGTGGGAGGATTCGCCGGCGCGCTGCTGCTTCTGGTGGTGATTCTGGTGGTGTTCCATATCCTGCGCAAGAAGGGCGTGATCGGGCATCGGCGTAAGGGCCGCCATAGCGGCCGTCATGGTGCGGTCGCCGAACGTATCCAACCGGTCAAAGAGTGGGGCGCCGAATCGGAAAACGAGGATTATGTCAATCCGGATACCGCTTCAACGCAAGATTCAGAATCCGTTCAGGAAACATCCAGTGAAGGGAGCGATGCTTAAGCCATGAGCAAGCCTATTGAAGCATCCATTGTCGTTGTCGATGACGAGCCGTCCATCCGAGAGCTGCTGGTGGCATCCCTGCATTTCGCCGGTTTCGAAGTGAACACGGCCGCTTCGGGATCCGAAGCCATCGAGGTCATCGAAAGGCTGCAGCCGGATCTGATCGTGCTTGATGTGATGCTTCCGGACATCGATGGGTTCACGGTGACCCGACGCATCAGGCAGGAAGGCATCACCACGCCGGTGCTGTACCTGACCGCTCGCGATGACACCCAAGACAAGGTCATGGGGCTTACCGTGGGAGGCGACGACTATGTGACCAAGCCGTTCAGCCTCGAAGAGGTCGTGGCTCGAATCCGCGCCATCCTGCGTCGCACCCAGCAGCAGGTGGAGGACGATCCGATCATCCGTGTGGGCGATCTCGAAATCAACGAGGACTCGCACGACGTGTCCCGAGCCGGACAGCCAATCGACCTGAGCCCCACCGAATACAAGCTTCTTCGCTACCTCATGGACAATGAAGGCCGCGTGCTGTCCAAGGCGCAGATTCTCGATCACGTGTGGCAATACGATTGGGGCGGGGACGCGGCCATCGTCGAATCGTACATCTCCTATCTTCGCAAGAAGGTCGATGGCATCGTCATCGAGGATGAGAACGGCGACAAGCACAAGGTAACGCCGCTGATCGAACCAGCGTGGCATTGGCTATATGATTCGCGCTCCCAAGAACTAGATTCAGCCATGAGCAAGAATCCCAATTCGCCGTCCACGGGCCACGCCTCCAATCCTTCGGCCATTCCGGCCCCCATGCAGCCTCCCCGGTCGCTGCCGAAGCAGAACAAGGTATGGAGCCGTTTCACCCGCAGGATTCAAGCGATTCCGCTGAGCACGAAACTGGTCACCTGCATCATCGTGCTGCTGACCATCGGCACCATCGGCATCTCCTTTTCCATCCGTACGTTGGTGGGCAATTATCTGCTGCAGAAGACCGATACGCAGCTGATCAACCAAGCCCAGCTGATTTTCAACAGCATGGACTCGCTCAGCAGCGACACCGGCGATGACGGGCGCAGCCTCATGAACACGTATTACGTGGAGGTGCGCGACAGCGAATACAAAAGCACGGGTGCCGGATCGGTGCCCATGCTCCGTGACGGAGTGGTTTCGGAACCAAGCCTGCCGGCCGACGGCAGCATCGACGGCGTCACTCTTGGACAGCCATTCACGACACGTGCGGTGGTGCACATCACCACAAGCCGCACCCCGGATCATTCCATCATGCAGGCCGCGCAGTCGCCATGGCGTGTTGTCGCGTTGCCTTGGAACGAGAAGACACGGACCGGGCAAGTCAAGGACAGTGGCGTCGTGTTCATCGGCCTGTCGCTGAGCGATCAGATCGACACGGCCAACACATTGCGCGATTCTGCGCGATGGGTGGGCATCGCGGTGGTGCTGATCGGCGCGATACTCGGCACCATTCTGGTGCAAAGCACGCTCGCGCCCCTGAAGCGGATTGAAAAGACCGCCGCGAAAATCGCCGCGGGAGATCTCAGCCAACGTGTGCCAGACCTGCCGGAAAGCACGGAGGTCGGCTCTCTGTCCATGTCGCTGAACACCATGCTGACACGCATCGAGGAGAGCTTCCACGCGCAGGAAGAGACCACCGAAAAAATGAAGCGGTTCGTCTCGGACGCCAGTCACGAATTGCGTACGCCGCTCGCCGCCATTCACGGGTACGCCGAGCTGTACAAAATGCAGCGCGACATGCCTGGGGCTTTGGAGAGGGCTGACGAATCCATCGAACATATCGAGGCGTCCAGCGCGCGTATGACGGTTCTGGTGGAGGACCTGCTGTCTTTGGCTCGTTTGGACGAAGGACGTGGCATCGACATCACGCAGCAGGTGAAACTGACCTTCGTGGTGCGCGACGCAGCCGATGACCTGCATGCGCTCGACCCCGACCGCGGCATTTCCTGCGGACAGGTCGTGCTCCAACCAAGTACCGATATGGATCATCCCGCCCAATTCGCCTTCCAAAATGGCCAGATGCCCCAGATTGAGTTGAAGGGTGATGCTTCGAGACTGCGTCAAGTGGTCACCAACATCGTGGGCAATATCCACCGGTATACGCCGGCGGACTCGCCTGTGGAGATCTCCATGGGTGTGCTCCCCGCGTCGATCAGTCCCGAATCCCTATCCCGTATGCCGTCCAACGAGCAGTCGCTGCGCCATCTGGTCGAAGCCATCGAAGTGGGGCAGTCCATGCAAGTGGGTATGAACTACGCGATTGTGCGATTCAGCGACCACGGTCCCGGCGTGCCGCCGGAGGCACGGTCGAAGATCTTCGAACGTTTCTACACCGCCGACCCGTCGCGTGCGCGTCAGAAGGGCGGTACGGGACTCGGCATGGCAATCGCGCAATCCGTGGTCAAGGCGCATCGTGGATTCATCTGCGCATCCGGCAGCGAAGGAACGGGACTGACCCTGACGGTGGTGCTGCCGATCGCCCCGGTCGAACCCAAGCCGCAGCCGATTACGGCGAGCGAGAATCGAAAAAACGAAAAAAAAGAATCGCAAATCAAAGAAATAACGCTCTTTTCCGTCGGGAAAGCAGACGCTATCGGCGCGGAAGGATGGGTGCGGCCCACCTCTTGCGCTAAACTGTATCTTTGGTTTGAAAATGGGCGAATGGTTTTACCTATTCGCGTGAAGGTATCTGATCAGCAAAATGTGAGGTGACAATGCCGAGCGGACGTGTTCGTTGGTTTGATGCGAACAAAGGCTATGGTTTCATTCAGACGGGTGAGAGCACGGATGATGTGTTCCTGCCCGCTGCCGCCCTTCCCGAGGGCGTGAAGACGCTGCGTAAGGGCGCCAAGGTCGAGTATTCCGTCATTGATGGTCGTCGTGGGCCGCAGGCGATGGGAGTGACGCTGGTTGCCTCGGCCCCGTCGCTGGTTAAAGCCACCCGTCCGAAGCCGGACGATATGGCCGCCATCGTGGAGGATCTGATCAAGCTGCTTGACTCCGCGGGCAATCAGCTTCGTCGACATCGCTATCCTTCACCGGCTGAAAGCAAGAAGCTCGCCACGCTTCTGCGCGCGGTCGCCGACAATTTCGACGTACAGGAATAGAGTTTCATGTCCGATACCACAATGGATCCCAAGGCAATCGCCCAAGCGGTCGCTGTCACAGTGTCCGACGAGGACGGTCAGGTCGGCGACTTCGTGGAAGCCATCGACCTGGGAGACAACGTCACCGATTTCCGCTTCGAATCCCGAGTACGCGGCTACGAAGGCTGGCAATGGTCGGTCACGTTATACCATGATGTCGAACTGGACCATTGGACGGTCAACGAATCATCCCTGGTTCCGACCGACAAGGCCCTGCGTCCGCCAAAATGGATTCCTTGGAAGGACCGTCTCGAGCCGGGCGATTTGGCGGTGACCGATTCAATCGGCACCGATCCCGATGACCCCCGCATGGAAGAGGGCTTCCGCAAGACGCAGGATGCCGAAACATCGGACGATACGGAAGACAAACCGTCAGTCGCGGATGAAACCGTACAGGAACCGGCGATGGATGGAAACGCTTCGGATGAGTCTGAGAAGACGGACGTTTCGGAGGATTCCGAACAGCCTGTGACGTCCGAAGAGGATGTCGAAGAGGCGGTCGAGGAATTCGACCTGTCCCGCAGGCACGTGTTGACTCCGCTTGGCCGGTCGCAGACCGCAAAACGTTGGTACGAAGGCCCACATGGGCCAAAATCGCTATCCACCAAGACGGCCGACGGCAATCCTTGCTCCACATGCGGATTCTTCATTCCGCTGAAGGGTGAGTTGAACCTGCTGTTCGGCGTGTGCGCCAACAAGTGGAGCCCGGATGACGGCAGGGTCGTGTCCATCGATCATGGCTGCGGAGAGCATTCCGAAATCGATCCGCCGGAGCCGTCGCATCTGTGGGTGCAGTCGAAGCCGCGTTCGACGACATGCATATCGATATCATCGCCCAGGCGCCGCGTGACGAGCGGGGCTCCGTGGAGCTGATCGAACAGCTTTCGTCCGATGACGACCATAATCCGAATGAGGATGAGGAAGGTTCGGACGCGGACATCGAAGCCAACACCATCGACGACGACGCCAGCCAAGAGGATGTGCTTGAGCATGTGCCTCCGACGATGCGCCTGAAGTAGAGACCACCGTCACCGTGGTCGACGAGAATAAGCCGGAAACGTCGGACGATACCGAATCGGCTGATACGGCTGAGCCGACTGAATCGGACGAGCCAGTCGAACAGACTGAACAGGTTGATTCCGCCGATTCCGTCAATTCCGCCGGGTCGGTTGAGCCGGTTGAACAGATGGATGAGACGGTAGTTGAGCCGACTGCTGAAACCACCGAGCAAACGGAAAACAAAATCGATGGAAGACGAATCGGGTGGAAACCGAGTCAAACAGAAGCCGAATCGGCGGAAACCGAACCGGCGGCGGCTGAAACAACGGAAAGCGAAATGACGGAAGCTGATTCGTCGGCTCAAGCCGAATCCGACAAATAATCGTCATCGTATATGAGAGGCCACGTACCTGAATGTGTACGTGGCCCTCTCATATCTTGTTTTCTTTTTTATGCGGTCAGTGCACGACGGTGACGGTGCAGTCTGCGAAGTTGATGATTTGCTTGGAAACCGATCCAAGGAAATGCGCGTCCAGACCGGACAAGCCGCGCGAACCGACCACTAGATGACGTGCGTAGCGGGAAGCCGCGATAAGCCCCTTCGAGGCGGGAATATGGAAAGCGTGCGATTCGATTTGGAAATCGTCGGGAATGTTCGCTGATGAAACCTGAACCGAATCGAGCAATTCATCAAGCATGCGTTCCGCCTGCGCCTGGCCGACGGAGATGGGAGCGACGGCGTTCTCATACCCTTTGACCACGCCCAAATCTTTCAGCTGCCAGCAGAACATGACCTGCAGGGGAGCGTGATGCAGGGCCGCGAAATCGATGGCGAAACGCAAAGCGTGTTTGGAGGTCTCCGAACCATCAACGCCTACAACCACCGGACGCTGGTTCCGAGGCAGGGGAGAACCCGGCATCGTGTAGGAGACCGTTTCCTCGGTCGGCGTAAGCGCATTGGCGATGGCGTCCTGCACGGATGCCTCTTCATCATCGAGGATACGCACCACGGTGACGGGCACCTTCGCCTCCTCTGCAAGAGAAGCGGAAAGCGATCCCAGAAACCATCGTGCCACGCGTCCAAGCGAACGACGTCCGACGACGATCTGTTGGGCGTCCTTGCCGATTTCCAGAAGCGCTGCCGTTCCGGTGGCTTTAACGGAGGTGAGTTTGACGCGGTTCTCGTCAATCGTCATGCCTTGCGAGGCCTGGGCCACCCATTCGCGCAGCCGACGGGCGATATCATGACGCATCTGCGCCCATTGCTCCTCATCTTCCGGCTGGGATCCCATATCCCATGAATGGGTCCATGCGTAGACCGCATTCACCTGCTGTCCGGTCAGCGATGCTTCGCCAAGAGCCCAACGCAGGGCTGCGAAGGATTCATCGGACCCGTCGACGCCGACGACGATGTCGCCTCGGCGGGAATCCATCACATCATTCGATTGCAGGATGGTGTCGCTCATTTGGTGACCTCCTTGGTCGTTGCCATAAGTCAAGCATATCCGTTCCTTTGCGTCCATAGCGCAATTTACGCGCCGGCGGAATAAACGTCACCGCGAATCGGTAGAGTGTTGAAGGACTAACAAGAGTGGAAGGACAAGCATGTTCGAACGGTTTACCGACCGTGCGCGACGCGTGATTGTGTTGGCGCAGGAAGAAGCTCGGACCCTCCAGCACAACTACATCGGTACCGAGCATCTGCTGCTTGGCCTGATTCGTGAGGGTGAAGGCGTTGCCGCCAAGGCATTGGCCTCGAAGGGCGTGACCTTGGACGACACCCGCAAGCAGGTCGAAGAGATGATCGGCAAGGGGAAATGCGTCGCCGAACGGCCACATTCCCTTCACCCCGCATGCCAGGCAGGTGTTGGAG